>Ga0209607_1000077_pt1 | contig 78643 bp, 68 predicted proteins | sample AD_UKC117_MetaG_FD_184413 | JGI IMG/M metagenome (GOLD analysis project Ga0209607, IMG submission 184413) | Active sludge microbial communities of municipal wastewater-treating anaerobic digesters from Hong Kong - AD_UKC117_MetaG (SPAdes)... | ecosystem: Engineered > Bioreactor > Anaerobic >... | reverse complement strand
TTACGCGTACTGCGGCGGCCGTCTGGCCGCGGGCGTCATCGATTTTGAAGGTGTCGGCCCCGCCTACCCAATCAGCCAGTGCGTTCTGTTCAGCATGGCGGAAGGCAAGGTCTCCAAAGGACTGGCAGAAGGCGAGATTGCCGGCTGCCTGAAGCATTTCGGCGGACTGAGCAGCAACATCGGCGTTGAGAGCTTTGAAAAAACCGGCATCGCGCTGGGCGATATGACGCACGTCACCATCGTTAAGAACGGCGAAACGCTGTTCGATTCCGACGTGCTCTACCACCGCTCGTTCGGCTACGTCGGAATCGGCGAGCCGATCCTCTACAACGGCAGCACGACGCCCTACCTCTCTCTGAGTCTGAACCAGCGGAGCTTTACGGACAAATACCTGCCGCATATCTTCGACATCGGCGAAGATTTCGCCGACTACAAGATCACAATTCGAAAAGCAGAGAAAGGAGCGGGCGAGGCAAAATGAAGAAACCATGTGTTGCAATGCAGACGGATTTCGGCGTTGTGAGCGGCGCGATGATCGGCGTTTGCAAAACCATCGATCCGGAACTGGAAATATTCGATATTTCGCATAACATCCCGAAATTCAACGTGGAAAAAGCCTCGTCGCACCTGCGCGGCGTGCTCCCGTTCTGGCCGAAAGGCACGGTGTTCGTTTCCGTCGTCGACCCCGGCGTCGGCACGCCGCGGCGCGCCAGCGTTGCGAAAACCTCCAACGGTTACTATATCGTGACGCCCGATAACGGCAGTCTGACCGGCGTATTGCAGGAGTTCGGTATCGATGAAATCCGCGAAATCGACGAAACCGTCAACCGCCTGAAAGGTACCGAAAAAACAAGCATCTTCCACGGCCGTGACCTTTTTGCGTACTGCGCGGGAAAACTCGCCGCGGGTGTCATCAACTTCGAAGGCGTCGGCCCCGCCTATCCGGTCTCCGAAATCATCACGTTCACGATCCCGGCGGTCTCCGTCGGAAAAAACGAAGCGCACGGATGTGTATGCGAGCTGATGGAACCCTTCGGCAACCTGGAAACGAATATCCGCATCGAAGATTTCGAGCGGACGGGCATTCAGCAGGGCGACACCGTGCGCGTGGCCATCCGTCACGCCGGCAAAACGGTGTTTGACAAATGCATCCTCTATCACCGCTCCTTCGGATTCGCACCCGAAAACGGAGAAGTCCTCTATAACAGCTCTTCCGGTTTTATGGGCGTTGCAATGAATCAGCAGGATTTTGCGCGCACATATGGTGTGGAAGGCGGTTCGGAGTGGATGCTGGACATTGTAAAGGAGAGTTGCTGATATGGCTTTCCCCTGCGTTGTACTGCTTTCCGACTTCGGCTGCGACGGTGCGGCCGCGTTGCCCGGCGTCTGCAAAAGCGTAAATCCGGCGCTGCCCGTTTACGAGTTGACGCACGACGTGCCCCGCTTTGACATCGCCGCGGCGGCGGCGGTCCTCTCGGACCAGCTTTGTGCCTGGCCTGAAGGCACGGTTTTTATGTGCGCGGTCGACCCGCATTTCGGGTCCGGCGAAAAAGTGCTGGCCTGCCTGACGGCGGACGGCTATACCGTCGTCGGTCCGGACAACGGCTGCCTTGCAGAAGTATTCCGCAATCACGGCGTCGCTGAACTGCGCGCACTGACCGAGCTGAACCAATCCTATCTGGAGCAGGAATCGTCCGCTGTCCCGCACGGCAGAAATCTTGCATACTGCGCGGCCTGCATCGCCGCCGGAACCCCTTCGTTCGAACTAAGCGGAGAACTTCTCGACGTCCCGGTAAACGGCTGACGATCCTTCCCTTTCGGCAAAACCGAAAAAATGCGAATCAACAACCGACATATGGCAGAGCCGGTCGCTTATGCGCCCGGCTCTGCTTGAGGCCGTTAAAAAACTGATTTTTTGACGGGACAACCGCTCTTTGCCTCTCGGCCTGCGGACTCCCAGGCGGCAAAGAGCACAGAGAAACCACCCGTTCCGGGCGATCCGTTCCGCCGGATAAACCGGCGCAGCCGGAAAAGCGGATTAAGGGCTGCGGCCCTTAACAATCCCAAGGACTTTTCTGACAGGCTGAGCAGAGCCGGTCGCTTATGCGCCCGGCTCTGCTTATGCAATATACGTTTTGCGCGTTCAAGCAACGCACGCTTAAATCCCGTTGGCCTCCAGAAAATCTTCCAGAAGGTTCATGCACACCATCTTGCGGTATTCCGAGGAAACGCGCCCTTTGATTGGGTCGATCGCCTGCCTGTATGCAGCGAGGTATTCGCCCCGGATCTGCTTTGCCTGCTCAACGGTCTTTCCGACGAGCATCGCATCGATATCGTCCCGCCGAAGAACCACCGCGCTTACCGCGCCGAACGCCGTTGCGCAGTGCTCGATCACGCCGTTTTCAATGTGCATCAGCCCCGCAAACGACAGCCGCGAAATCGCAAGCGCCTTACGCGCGCCGACTTTCTGATAATAGTACGGGGTCAGCCATTTGGTCGGCAGCAGGATTTCCGTGATGAGTTCGTTCGGCCGCAGATCGAGCTTTTTCCTGCCCAGATAAAACGCCTTGATCGGAATGACGCGTTCGCCCGCGGTACTTGCCAGCTTGAGCTTCGCGTCCGCCACAAAGAAAATCAGCGCGCTGTCGGCTTTGGCGCTGCCGTTTGCGATGTTGCCGCCAATCGTCGCCTCGTTGCGGATGGCGGGCGCGGCGATGCGCTGCAGCGCTTCTTTGAGCAGCGCCGGCGTTTCCGGATGCTCGATCAGCTCGCTGAACGTACAGCCCGCGCCGAGCCGGAGCACGTCCCCTTCCCGCTTAACGATCTTGAGTTCCGGCACGCGGTTCAAAAACAGATACGCGCCTTCCCTGCGTTCGCCGATCATCAGGTCCGTTCCGCCCGCGTAGGGGATTACGTCGTTTGCCGCGCGTATCTTCAACGCTTCCTCCAGAGACGTCGGCACAAATCCGTTTACCATAATCCTTCGCCCTCCTTTGCGGCGATCTGAATCGCCTTTACAATCGCGTTGTATCCGGTGCAGCGGCAGAGGTTGCCGGAGATGCCCTCGCGGATGTCCGCCTCCGTCGGGGTTGGATTCTTCGAAAGGATGCAGTTGCTCGCAAGGATCATGCCGGGAATGCAGTAACCGCACTGCACGGCGGAAACGGACGCGTATGCGGCGTCAAGCACCTTAAACCGCTCCGTTTTGCTGAATCCCTCGATGGTGACGACGCTGCTTCCCTGCACCCGTCCCATGGCGACCATGCAGCTGTTGACCAGCTTATCGTCGATCAGGACGCTGCACGAACCGCATTCGCCCTCCTTGCAGCCGCATTTCACGCCGGTGAGCCGATATTCTTCACGGAGCACGTCCAGCAGGCGGTCCGTGGCGCTGCCTTCATAAACCGTCTCTTCTCCGTTCAGCTGAAAAACAATTCCCTGCCGCATAGTCAGATATCCTCCTTTTCGTCCGCGCGCAACAGCGCGTCCTCCGCGCTGAAGGGTATGTGGTAGATTTTTTTGCCGAGCGCCTGCTCCATGGCGGACATATACGCGCAGGGCGCGCCGACCAGCGGCAGTTCTCCCGCGCCTTTCGCGCCGTAAGGGCCGTCCGGATATTCCTCAACGTGCATATGCACCTGCATGACCGGCACGTCCATCGCCGTCGGAATGAGATAATCCGAAAAGCTGTTGTTGCGGATGCGCCCCTTCGCGTTGGCCGCCATCTGCTCCATGCTCGCATAGCCGAGTCCCTGCAGCAGGCCGCCTTCCATCTGGCCGACCACGATGTTCATGTCCATCGGCGTGCCGACGTCGAAACTGGCCCATGCGCCGAGGATTTCGTTTGTGCCGGTCAGCGAATCGACCTGTACCTCGACTGCGCAGACCGCCCAGGCGTAGGTCGGGTATGCGTCGCCCTCGAATTTCTCGATATCGAACGGGATCACGAAATCCGGTTCCTTAAAGTGTTCCTCAACGGTCTGCTCCTCGCCCTCTTTCCATTCGCTGCGCAGACGGATCGAAGCGCGCCGCAGCAGTTCGCCGACCGTCATGAGGCTGCGGGAAGCGACCGTCGGCCCGGAATCCGGTACACGGTCTGTGTCCGGGTTGTTGCAAATCACCTTTTCGAGCGGAAGGTTCAGCTCGTTGGCTACAATCTTGCTCAGCGTCGTTTTAATCCCCTGCCCGATGTCGCTCTGGCTGACGAGGATTTCCACGCGGCCGTCCGCATACTTATGCAGCCGCGCCACGGCCTTGATAATGTCGCGCTCGCCGTTGCCGGTAAATCCCGCGCCGTGGAACCAAAGGCCAATTCCGATGCCCTTTTTAAAGCGTCCCGGCTGGGGTTTTGCATATTCCTTCCGTTTTTGAGCGAAATCGCTCATTTTCTCCACTTCGTCGATCATTGCGGGAATCGGGACCGGGAAGTGATATTTGCCGCCCGTGGAAGTTGCGTCGCCCTGCTTTGCCAAATGACGCTTTTTAAAGTCCAGCGGTTCCTCGCCGAGGTCCTTTGCAATGTGGTCCATCATCATTTCCGTTGCAAAGAACGTCTGCGGCGCGCCGAACCCTCGGTATGCGCCGTTCGGCACCGTGTTCGTTTTCACCGCCGTGCCGTGGATCCGCAGATTTTCGATGCTGTAAACGCCCGGGGCGGAGATCAGTCCCCTCTGGAGAACGACCGCTGAAAGCGTCGTATAGCCGCCCGCGTTAAAGATTGCGTCCGCGTCCATCGCGCTGACTTTGCCGTCCTTCACGGCGAACTTGTAGCGGCAGAGCGACGGATGGCGCTTGGAGGTGAACTCCATATCCTCCCGCCTGCCGAACACCACACGGACGGGTTTGCCGCCCGCCTTTGCGGCGGCCACGGCCGTCTGGCATGCCAGAATCGAAGGATAGGCTTCCTTGCCGCCGAATCCGCCGCCCGTCACGTCCTGCAGAACACGCACGCGGTCCGGCGTAAGGCCCATCGCCTTCACGAGCGCGCCGTGCACGTAATACGGGCACTGCATGCTGCCGTGGATGGTCAGCTTTCCGTCGTTGAAATCGGCAATCATCCCCTGCGTTTCCAGATACGCCTGTTCCTGATAGCCCGTTTCAAACTCTTCCTCATAAATCTTGTCCGCTTCGGCGAACGCTTTGTCCACGTCCCCGCTGCCAAAGCTGTAGTCGAAAAAGACCGTGTCCGCATCGCGCACGTCCAGAATAGCCGGGAGTTCTTCATATTCGACCACGATTTCGCCCGCAAGCCGCTCGGTTTCCTGTTCGTCGGGGCCGACGACCATCAGCACCGGGTCGCCGATGTACTCCACCACCGTCTCTGCAAACACCGGCGTGTCGTCCTTGACGATATGCACCTCGTTTATGCCCGGCACGTCCCGGTATCCCACCGTGAAATACCCTTCCGGCAGTTCCGGGATTTTAATGCCGAGAATTTTGGCGTGCGCATACGGGGAACGTACGAGTTTCCCGTGCAGCATGTCCTGCTGTGCAAAGTCGCCTACGTAGACGGCGCTTCCGCGCGCCTTGACGCCGTGATCTTTTTTGATCACGGATTTACTGATTTGCTTCATATGCGGCATCCCTCCTTTTTATCAGCCGATTTCGTTGTTCGGCGCTTTGGGCGCAGTTTGCTCAAAGCGCTGTTTCCGTAGTAAATAATCCGCCAGCGCTAGAAAATCGTCCATCCTGTCCGCGTCCAGCAGGCACCCTCTGTCCTGAACGGGCACTTCGGCAATCCGGCCTTCATATCCGCGCCAAATCCCGCGCAGCCCGCCTTCTCCCGCATAGGAAAGGATATCCCCCGCACAGGAAAAGCGAATCAGCGGCGGATGCTTGCGGTACCCCTCCACCGTCGGAAAGGCAACTTTCGCGTCCGTACTTTCCAGCGCCGCAGTCAGCGCAAAAAGCGTGTCCGCGCCGACCGCCGGCATGTCGCCCGGCAGCAGGTAAAACGCGTCGCATTCGTCCAGCGCCGCAACGCCCGCTTTGACCGAGGCGAGCATATCCGTCGTCGCGTAGGCGGGGTTAAACGCAAAGCGAACTTTTTCCGCAGGATACGCCGCCCGCAGTACCCGCCGGATTTCGTCCTCACGGTACCCAAGCACGACCGTCACGCTCCCCGCGGCGGCAAGAAGACTCTCCGCGGTGTACTCAATCAGCGTTTTGCCGCCGATGCGCATGAGCGGTTTAAACGCGCCCATCCTGCTGGAAAGTCCCGCCGCAAGAATCAGCCCGCTCCGTTTCATTTCTTCGCCTTTTTATAATAGGTGTCCTGCAGCGGCAGGGATGTGCGCAGTTTGCCGTCGAGCCGGTAATATGCATGCGAGCACGCGGGAGACGTTGGAATCAGGCAGAGCTCGCCGACCCCCTTTGCGCCGTATGCATACGGCAGTTCTTCGCCGGGCGCGCGCACAAGCCGTACTTCGACGTCCGGCGCGTCCGTCGAGCGCATCAGTCCCAGCGTACCGAATTTCACCTGCGGGTACCCGTTTTCGATCGGATAATCTTCCGTGAGCGCAAAGCCGAGACCCATCACGACGCCGCCTTCAATCTGCCCTTCGACACTCTGGATGTTGACGGGCGTTCCGACGTCGTAAGCGGCGACGACTTTTTCGACCTTGCCTGTTTCGTCCAGCACGACGACCTGCGCAGCATAGCTGTAGCTGACGTGGCTGACGGGGTTCGGTTTGGGCGAGCCCATCGGGTCGGTAACCGGCGCAAACTCGCCGTAAAATTCACTGCCTTCCAGGTCTTTCAGCGTTTTGCCCGCTTTGAGTTCGGCGTTGAGTTTCTCCGCGGCGCGTTTGGCCGCCTCGCCCGTGATGACCGTCTGGCGCGAAGCCGTGCTCGTGCCGCTGTCCGGCGTGCGGACCGTGTCCGGCCGCTCGTGCTCGATGAGGCGGGGGTCGATGTGCGTCGTTTCGCAGACGATCTGCGTACAGACCGTCGCAATCCCCTGCCCCATGCAGGCCGCGCTCGTGCGGATTTTTACTTTGCCTTTTTCAATCGAAAGGATGCAGCGTCCCGGGTCCGGCAGGCCGACGCCCTTGCCGCTGTTTTTAAACGCGCAGGCAAGCCCGGCATACGGGGAAGACTCATAAACGTCCCGAACCGCTTCGAGGCATTCCACCATCGCGCAGTTTTCATCCGCAATCTGTCCGTTCGGGAGTTCCTGTCCCGGCCGGATGGCGTTTTTATACCGAATCTCCCAGGGGGAGATGCCGACCATCTCCGCAAGAAGATTGAGATTGTTTTCCATGGCAAAGCAGCTCTGCGTCACGCCGAATCCGCGGTAGGCGCCGCCGACGACGTTGTTGGTGTAGACGCTCATGCCGAGAATGTCCACGTCCTGATAATTATACGGGCCTGCCGCGTGCGTACAGGCGCGCTGCAGCACGGGTCCGCCGAGGCTGGCGTATGCGCCCGTGTCGGCAATCAGCACCGCTTTCATCGCGGTCAGCTTGCCCTCCCCGTCGCAGGCGGTGGTGAATTCCATATGCATCGGATGCCGCTTGGTGTGATACAGCAGGCTTTCCTGCCGGCTGAACTTCACCTTGACCGGCGCTTTCACAAACCAGGCCATCAGCGCCGCATGATGCTGCACGCTCATGTCCTCTTTACCGCCGAATCCGCCGCCGACCAGCTTGCTCTGGCAGTGCACCTTCTCCTCCGGGATTTTGAGCATTCTGGCGATTTCGTGTTTTTCGTCGTATACGCTCTGCGACCCGGTGTAAACCAAAATACCATCCTCGCCTTCCGGCATGGCGATTGCGCACTCCGGCTCCATAAACGCATGGTCGTTAAACGGCGTGTAATATTTTCTTGTCACAACATATTTCGACCGGCGGATCGCCGCGTCCGCGTCGCCGCGCCTGAGCACTTCCCTGCGAAACACGTTGCCGCCTTCATGGATCAGCGGCGCGTCGGCCTTGAGCGCGTCCGTCGGCGACGTGACCGCCTGCAGTTCGGTGTAGTCCACGTCGATGAGCGCGATGACTTCGTCGAGCGCTTCTTCCGTTTTTGTGCAAACCAGCGCAATCGCGTCGCCAATGTAACGCGTGATATCGCCTTCGGCGATCATCACGTCCCAGTCCGGCACGATATGACCGGTTTTGTTGTAGGGCACGTCTTTCGCCGTAAGGATTTTTACGCATGCGGGGTGCTGCTCGGCGCGTGTAAGATCGATTTTGTTCACGCGGGCGCGCGGATACTTCGAGCGCAGCGCCTTTGCATACAGCATGCCCGGCAGCACGATATCGTCCACATATTCGCCGCTTCCAAGCACCTTTTCGCGCACGTCAGGCCGGATATAACGGCGGTTCACGCCGGTAGCGTCCTCCGGCGCGGGAACCGGCCGGTCTTCACGGAAGAAATCCGCCGCCATGAGGATTGCTTCTTCAATTTTCTTATAGCCGGTGCAGCGGCAGATATTGCCGCGCATCGCTTTTTTCACTTCTTCGCGCGTCGGGGTGAGGTTGTGGTCGAGCAGCGATTTTGCGCAGATTACCATGCCGGGAATGCAAAATCCGCACTGCACCGCGCCCGCTTCGCCGAAGCAATACACATATACGTCCTTTTCCCGCTGTGAAAGCCCTTCGACCGTCAGGATGGATTTCCCCGCGAATTTGGAGAGCATCTGCATGCAGGCCTTCACTTTTTTGCCGTCCACCAGCACGGTGCAGGCGCCGCAAGCACCCTCGCTGCAGCCGTCCTTCGCCGCGGTCAGGCGCAGGTCTTCCCGCAGGAAAGCCAGCAGTTTCTTGTCCTTTTCAGCCCTTACCTGTTTTCCGTTTACCGTCAGTTCGATCAAGAAAAGCCACTCCCTTCCGATGTGCGCGTTATCCGAGATTGCGTATAACGCTAATAATATTATATCCATGCGAAAACCACCGTGCCAAATACTTCTTCAAAAGAACACGCCCGTTTTCCGCGCCCGCAGGTAACACAAAACCCCGGGGATTTTATTCTCCCGGGGTTTTGTGTTTATCTTTGATTATTCCGTTTTGGGGCGAAGCGCGCCGCTGCCGCGCATCATCTCTTCAAACCGGCCGCCGCTGAACGCGCGCACCTCCTCCTCGTAGCATTGGAATGCGCGCAAAAACGCCTCGCCCTGCGGCGTCAGCTCGCTGCCGCTTCCCGCGCTGCCGCCTCTGCGTCTGGTAATCAGCGCATACCCCAGCGATTTTTCAAGTTTGTTGAGGATGTTCCAGGCTTTGCTGACGGACAGAGCCATCATTTCTCCGGCCGTTCGGACCGAATGCGTCTTGCCGATCAGCAGTAAAAGCAGTTTTGCACGCGCGCTGAAAAGTTCCTCTTCCCCTTCCACGCCCAACCGCAGATACGGATGGATGAAGTCCGCTTTATGCTGTTTTAAGTGCGCTTTGAGCGCATCCTGCCGATGCACGTTCAGCAAAACGCCTTCGTCCTGCACCTCAACCCAGCGCCGTTGCGGTTTCATCTCCGCCAGTGCGCCCCGAAGGCCGTCGCCGCCCTGGTACGACAAAAGCCCGGGAATCACGCCGTTTGAAAGCACAATCGGATGGCCGCCTTTATGCCCAAGGGACGGCGTGACCACGTCGCCTTCGGCGGCGAGCAGTGTTTGCAGCGTTGCAGGCGAAAAGAGCGGCACGTTTGCAGGCGCAAACACGATGCGCTCGCATGTGTCTTTGAGAAAGTCCAGACCAATCCGCACCGACGCAAACAGCTCCGGATCCTGATATTCCTCATTATATAGGAACACAACGCCTCGTCCGGCCAGCGCGTATTTTACCTCGTCCGCCTCAACGCCCGTCACGACCGCGATCGGGAATACGCCGGCCTGCTGAAACGTCAGCACAATTTGCTGCACAATGGTGATGCTGCCGAGTTTCAGGGTCGGCTGCGTCGCTTTTTTGCTCGCGGCTGCAATCAGACCGCCTGTTTTGCTGATTTGCATGGGATACCTCCGGACAGAGCCGACAAGGAGCTGTCCACTCAAGAAAATCTCCGCATTGTTTTTGGAGATGAAAGCTGCATGACGCGCAATAAAAATGCGCGTGCGAATCCGTCTTTTTATTGTAGTAGCCAATCCGCCGCCGCGTCAACACCCGCGCGGGATTCGTCGCTTTCGCGTTTTGTTTTTCAGCAGTATTTTTGCCGCGCGGCAGCCAGCCGCTGTTTGCTGAAAAAAACCGGTTGACATGTGCAAAGGGGTTCGGTATAATGTGATTGCAATTCCGGAAACGTTTCCAGTAACGTTTCCAGTAACGTTTCCAAAAACTATCTGACACGGACGGACGCGTATGAACAACATGATCAGCATCAAGGATATCGCGCAGGAATGCGGCGTGGCGGTCAGCACCGTTTCACGTGTGCTCAACGACCATCCGGACGTGAGCGATGCAACGCGCAAAAAGGTCCTCGAAGCGGCAGAGCGTCTGCATTACGTCCCGAACAACAGCGCAAGAAACCTGGTCAAAACATCCTCGGAGAGCATCGCGCTCATGGTCAAGGGCGTGAACAACCCGTTTTTCACCAAGCTCATCAAGGTCATCGAGCGTGAAATTACCCTTCGCGGATACACGCTGGAACTGCATCACATGGACACGTCCGAAAACGAACTGGCAGTCGCGGAAGCGCTCGTTGCGGAGCGGCGGCTCCGCGGTATCCTCTTCCTCGGCGGCCGCTTCAACTACACGCCGCAGGACATCGCGTTCATCCGCGTTCCGTTCGTTATGTGCACCTATACGAATTCCTTCGGCAGTCTTGCCGAAACGGAGTACTCGTCCGTGGCGATCGACGACCGCCAGGCCGCACGCCTCGCAGTCGACACGCTGGTGAATCTCGGACACCGCCGCATCGCGCTTTTGTGCGACGAGGTAAACGACACTTCCATCAGCGAACTGCGCTCGGACGGTTACCGCGCCGCACTCGAAGCGCACGGCATCGCATACGATCCCGCGCTGGTCGTCGAGACGTCTAGTTTCTCGGATTTGCGCGCAATTTATGCGTCCGTCCGCGGCCTGATGGAACGCAAAACCGAGTTCACCGCCATGTTCGCCATCGCGGACATGATGGCCATCGCCGCCGTCAAGGCGCTCAGCGACGGCGGACGGCGCGTGCCGGAGGACTGTTCGGTCGTTGCAATCGACGGGTTGGAAATCTCCGCCTATACGATGCCGACGCTCACCACGTTCGTGCAGCCGGTCGAGGAAATGGGCGTGCAGTGCGCGCGCACGCTGGTCGACCTCATCGAAGGCCGCGGCGGCAACCGCCACGCCACGTTTGTGCCGACGCTGCGCGAGGGCGGCTCCGTACGCCGGATCGGCGAATAAGCCGCGTAAAAGCACCTTCATCCGAATCCACGCGCATCTGCGCTGGAGAATATAAACAAAAAGGAAGGAATCACTCATGAAAAAACTAATTGCTCTGATTCTGGTTGCCCTCATGGCGTTTGCATGCTTTGCATGCACCAAAACCACGGAAACGCCGGCAACGGAGGAGCCTGCCGCAGCGGAAGTCACCGAAGAACCCGCGGCGGAAGAGCCCGCCGCGACCGGCAGCGTTTACTATCTCAACTTTAAGCCCGAAGCCGACGAAGCCTGGCAGGCGCTGGCCGCTCAGTATACCGAGCTCACCGGCGTGCCCGTGACCGTCGTCACCGCCGCTTCCGGCACTTACTCCGAAACCCTGACCGCCGAAATGGACAAGGGCGATTCCGCTCCGACGCTGTTCCAGTGCGGCAACCAGGCCGGCGTAACGACCTGGGGCGACTATTGCTATGACTTTACCGGCACCGACGTATATGCCGAAATGACCACCGATGATTTCAACCTCTTTAAGGACAGCGGCGAAGTCGCCGCCATCGGCTACTGCTATGAATGCTTCGGCATCATCGTCAACAAGGCTCTGCTCGAGCAGGCCGGCTACTCTCTGGCCGACATTACCGACTTTGCGTCCCTCAAGGCCGTTGCGGAAGACATCCACAGCCGCGCAGCCGAACTCGGCTTCGACGCGTTCACGTCCTCCGGCATGGACGGCTCCTCCAGCTGGCGCTTCTCCGGCCATCTGGCGAACATGCCGCTGTTCTATGAATTCCGTGACGACGGCGTGACCTCGCAGCCCGCGACCATCACCGGCGCATACCTCGATAACTTCAAGAACATCTGGGACCTCTACATCAACAACTCCGCGACCGACCCGACGCAGCTCGCAACTGCGACCGGCGACCAGGCGGAAGCCGAGTTCGGCGAAGGCAACGCCGTATTCTATCAGAACGGCTCCTGGGAATACAGCAACCTCACCACCACGTTCGGCATGAGCGCGGACGATCTGGCGATGATCCCGATCTACTGCGGTGTTGACGGCGAGTCCGAAGCGGGCCTTTGCTGCGGCACTGAAAACTGCTGGGCGGTCAACTCGCAGGCCTCTGCAGAAAACATCCAGGCGACCCTCGACTTCCTGTACTGGGTCGTAACCTCCGACGAAGGCACGGCGATGATGGCCGAGCAGTTCGGACCCATCCCGTTCAAGAACGCCAAGGATACCGAAAACGTGTTCTTCAACGATGCCAATGCGGACCTTGCCGAAGGCAAATACGTTGTGACCTGGGCGTTTAACTACACGCCGAACGTTGACAACTGGCGTGCGGGCGTTGTCGCCGCGCTGACGCAGTATTCCGCCGGCACCGGTTCCTGGGACGACGTGGTCACCGCGTTCGTCGCCGGCTGGGCAACCCAGTACGCCGCGCAATAAGCATCCGGCCGAACTGAAAACAGCAAGACCAGCACTGCGGGGGCGAGTGGGAACGCTCGCCCCCGTTCCAATCACAAAAAAAACAAGGGAGGCCGCCATGAAACGCAGAAACAAAAGCGCCGGCTCGGCCCTGAGCTCAAAGCTGATCCGCCGGCCCATCCAACGGTGCTTTCCGCTGTTCCTTTTGCCGACGCTCGCGGCATTTTGCATCGGCTTTGTCTATCCGTTCTGCAAGGGCGTATATCTGTCCTTTTGTAAATTCACAACGACGAGCAACGCCACATGGATCGGCCTTGAGAACTATGTCAAAGCGCTCAAGGACGCGAGTTTTATGCACGCGTTCAAGTATACGGCCCTTGTGGCAATCGTTTCGCTGATCGTCATCAATGTGCTCGCGTTCGCCGTCGCTTACGCGCTGACGCGCGGTATCAAGGGCTCCAATATTTTCCGCACGGTGTTTTTCATGCCGAACCTGATCGGCGGCATCGTGCTCGGCTACATCTGGTCGATGATTTTCGACGGGATTCTCTCCCGCTACGGAACGTCCATCGTCCTGAGCACTACCTATGGTTACTGGGGTCTCATCATCCTGATGGCCTGGCAGCAGATCGGCTATATGATGATCATCTATATCGCCGGGCTGCAGTCCGTTCCCGAGGACATGATCGAGGCCGCGAAAATCGACGGTGCAAACGGATGGCATACGCTTTGGCATATCACCATCCCGACGGTCATGCCGTCGATCACCATCTGCACCTTTTTAACGCTGACGAACTCCTTTAAGCTGTTCGACCAAAACCTTGTGCTCAACGGCGGGCAGCCGTTCGTCTTCATGGCGGACGGCACGATCATCAAGTCCACCGAGATGCTCGCGCTGAATATTTACAACACGTTCTACCTCAACGCCAATTCGCGCGGCGTCGGCCAGGCGAAAGCGGTGCTGTTCTTCATCCTTGTTGCGGCGATCGCGCTCATCCAGCTTTCGGCCACGCATAAAAAGGAGGTGCAGCAGTAATGCAGCGCATCCGCTTCCGAAAATCGCTGTCTACCGCCCTGTTTACGGTGATATGCATCCTGTATATGGTGCCGATCTTCATCGTGCTGATGAACTCGTTTAAAACCAACTCGTCAATCAACACGAGCACGTTCGCGTTTCCGAACGCAGATACGTTTACCGGCGGTTCAAACTATGTCAGCGGCATGACTTTCGGCGAATACCCTTTCCTTAAGTCGGCCCTGTACAGCGTCGTCATCACGGTGTCCTCCGCCGCCCTGATCCTCGTCTGCACCTCCATGGCCGCCTGGTATATTTCCCGCGTGGGCAGCCTGATCTCACGGATTGTGTACTACCTCTGCGTCTTTTCCATGGTCGTGCCGTTCCAGATGGTCATGTTCACGCTGGCAAAAACCGCGCACACGCTGCATCTCGACACGCCGTTCACCATCCCTGTCATCTATCTCGGATTCGGTGCGGGGCTTGCGGTGTTTATGTTTGCAGGCTTCGTAAAAAGCATTCCGCTGGAGATCGAGGAAGCGGCCGCCATCGACGGCTGCGGGCCGGTCAAAACGTTCTTCCTGGTCGTTTTCCCGATGCTCAAGCCGATTTTGATCTCCGTCGGCGTGCTTGAAATCATGTGGGTCTGGAACGACTACCTCCTGCCGTACCTCGTGCTTGACCGCACGCTGTATAAAACGATCCCGATTCACATTCAGTACCTGCAGGGCAGTTACGGACATGTAGACCTGGGCGCGGTGATGGCGCTCATTACACTGAGCATTTTGCCCATCATCATTTTCTATCTCACCTGTCAGAAGTACATCATCAAGGGCGTCGTAGCGGGTGCCGTGAAGGGCTGACGCGTGCTCCCGCGGCAAAAAACTCCTCCTCCGTTTCCTCCCTGCCGGCCGTCCCGAAACAACGGGCCGTCCGGCAGGGAGGTTTTGGTATCGCAGGCGTGCTCCGCTCCGTCGGCCCGCACAACATTTTCCATCCAAAACTTCCTGCGCGAAGAAACGCACGCTGCATGCCAATAGAAAAACTGCCGGATTTTTCCGGCAGTTTTTCTATGCGAAATGTTTTTACGATTCCGATGACTCTTCCCCGCCTTCGCCGCTTCCCCAGGGCATGACGAGGCTTTCTTCTTTTTCCCCTTCAATCATTGCAATAATCCGTTCTGCCGTAAGCCGTCCGAGTTTCTCTTTCGGATGTCCGAACGATTTAAAATCGATCCCTTCCTGCCGCGGCACAAACGTTCCGTCAAAACTGCGGACGGCCGTAACGCCGCCGGGATTCTTTTCGAGATACGCCAGCAGCTGCAGGGCAATTTCGTCGTTATAGCAGATGATGGCCGTGCAGTCCGATAGCAAGCCGGAGTTGCCAAGCTGCAGCGCGATGGAACTTTTATTTTCGGTGCTGAACCAAAGGATATCGTCGTCGTTGACCCGGAGGTTCGCCCCGGTCAGCGCGTCGATATAGCCCGAGAAACGGCGGATCCCCTGAATATCGTCGCTTTTGAAGATACCGCCGATCGATCGGTGCCCCAGCCGTATCAGTTCGGTGGTCGCATCGAACGCGCCGCCGTAATCGTCCGTTACGACATACGTAATATTGTACCCAGGTTCGTTCAGCAGGTCCGGGTAGTATCCATTGAAAAATACGAACGGGATGTTTTTCCCCGCGAGCTCGCGGTAAAAAGAAAGGTTCGGGTTAGGCAGCGCGGTTTTTGTGCCTTCCACAATAATCCCGTCGACCGTGTTTTTCGACAGGTTTTGAAGGATGTCCCGCTCCTTGGCGATGCTGTTGTTCGTTGCCATCAGCTGCATGGAATAATTGTGATGAGAGGAGGTTTCTTCGATACCGCGCAGGATATACGGAAAAATATATGTGCTGATATACGTCGTGATAACCGCAATGCGCATCGTTTTCTTGATGCCTTCCGCAGCGCTGGAAATATAGGAGCCGCTCCCCTGGATTTTGCTGATCAGTCCGTCGCGTTCGAGCTTTTCCAGCGCCTGCCGAACGGTCTGCCGGCTTACGCCGTACCGGTCCGCAAGTTCCAGTTCGGTCGGCAGTTTGTCGCCCGCGGTATAAATGCCGTCACTGATGGCGGCGGTGATGCGCGAATAGAGTTGAATGTACTTCTTTTGAGAACTCACTTTGTTTTTCTCCGTTACGTGATAATCCATTGTATAATAAACGCCATGTGTATGACAAGTGGATGCGTTGGAGGAATTTGTACAAAAACCACGTTATAGATGTGTACAAATTGTCTGTTTTTCGATTTTTTAGTTGATTATAGCAATTTTTTTAAAATTAGTACCTTAGTGGTATTGACACAATCCCGTCACTTTTGCTACTATAATAACAAATTTAGCCACAGCGTTGCAGGGGCACAACCGCCGAACGCTTGGAGGGGGCACTTCCATAAGGATCACACGAGTCCTTTGCGTACAAATCGCACCACGCACCCGCATACATCTGTGAACGGATCAGTATTTTAAAATTTCAGGAAAGGAGGGCGACTCAAGTGAAACGATTCTTGATTTTTGGTTTGGTTCTCGTCATGCTCTTCACGCTCGCCGGCTGCGGATATATCAGCAGCGAAAAAGCAATCACCATTGCGCTGGACGATTTGGGTATCGGCCGCGTCGAGACGGCAAAAACATCCGCCGAGCTGGACAAAGAGAGCGATCCGGTCACCTATAAGGTGATAATCGACAGAAACACTTATTGCGAAAACTATATCATCAATGCTGCAACAGGAGAAATCATCTCCAGTGAGACCGTGGGCAAATAAAATCTTGCTTTGCAAATTAAAAAGAAAACAAAAACAAGGGGGTACTCAGTAATCTATGGGAACCAAGAAATTCACTCTTAAGACCGCTGCAGGAAGCTGGCGCTTTTTAGCGCTTTTCCTCGCGATCGTGCTGCTCTGCAGCGCCGTCTCACAGCTGATCATCACACAGGGATACAAAATCCAGATCAGCACCGTTACTTACGAAGTCCGCGGCGCAGAGCTGAACTTTGAGCTCTATAAGCCGGCGGATGCTTCCAGTGACAACAAGCTCCCCTGCATCATCCTGGCCCACGGCGGCTCCGAGAGCCTTGCCGCGAACAGCCTCAACGCCTGGGAACTGGCAAAGCGCGGTTTCGTCGTGCTGAACGTCAGCATGTACAGCTGCGGCCTCTCCGGCCAGCCGGCCATCAATGACGGCGGCACCACCGAGGAAAACTACTTCCGCGGCGGCACGCAGGGCCTGTACGACGCGCTGCAGTACGCGCGTTCCATCGCCTATGTCGACACCAGCCGCATCGCCATGTGGGGCCACTCCGCGGGTTATATCTGCGAATCGTCCGCACTGCTTCAGGACGGCGAATACCTGACTCTGAACGATCGTCTGCTCAACGTTCTGCACGATGAACTGGGCGTTGAAATCACCGAAGATCAGCTCACGCAGAACGCGGACGACATCGCCGCCGCCGAGCTGAGCACCGATCAGCTCGCGGTTTACAACTACCGCAAGACCGAAGTCCAGGAAATCGTTGACGGTTATGTCAAGGGCGCGAGAATAATCGAATTCCTTGCCGAATCCACCGTTGTCGTCGCCGGTTACGAAGTGGTCCGCAACCCGCAGACCAACTTCATGGTTTCCGTCGGATCCCACGAAGACGGCGGCACGTACTACTACGGCGAAACCGATCAGTACAAGTCGATTTTCCACACCGGTACCGACAATGTGGAACGCAACACCTGGTACAGCATCAGCGATTACACGGTGGATCCTACTGCGACTTCCACCGAGATCGGCTCTCTCTTTGATACAACGGCAGAGAACAGCGCAGCCCTGGCGGACGCCATCGACAGCGGCACGGCCCGCATCTTCATCAACCCCGAGACGTTCCATAACGGCATGCTCTGGGACGGCCGCGCCATCAAAACGACGGTCGAGTTCTACACGCAGGTGCTCGGTTACAACAACGGTAACTTCGGTGAAAACGAGAGCACCGCGATCGACAGCACAAACCTGACCAGCAGCTATGTCGCCCTTGGCTTCACGACGATGGCGTTCCTGGCCATGATCGGCGTTTTAATCTCCCTGATCGCAATCCTGCTCAAGACCACCTTCTTTGCAACCGTCTTTAAGCCGGTTTACACGCCGAAACTCTCCACGAAGGACACCGGCTTCTACATTGCCGCCGTCTTCGCCTTTATCGCGGGATTCCTCGGCGTCTGGTTCAACTCGATGGCAGACCTGTCGTTCTCGCTGTCGAACGCCACGGCCACCAAGTGGCTGCCATGGGAACCGGGTCAGATGCGTACCTTCATGATGATCATCGGAACGGCGATCCCCGCTCTCATCCTGTTCCTGATCCTCTGGTTCATCACCCGCAAGAAGAACAGCGGAACGCTGGCAAAAATCTCCGACGTAAACGTCGGCTGCGGCTGGAAGACCTTCTTCAAGACCTGCCTGCTGGCGCTCATCCTGTTCTCGGCCTTCTACGTCATCGCCGCCTTTATCAAGGAGTTCTTCAACACTCGTTTCCTGATTGCGGACGGTACGTTTGAAATGATGAAGCCGTACGGCTTTATGAGAACCTTCAAGTACGCCTTGATTCTGCTGCCCTTCACACTTATTATCAGCACGCTGAATAATATGTGGTCGCTCAAGAACGTCACCGATTCGCAGGACACGGCAATCAACGTCCTCGTGACCTCGCTGGGCGCGGAAGTACTGATTCTCATCTCCATCCTCGTTACGTACTCGACGCCTCAGCATGCGGTGCTGTTCAACCTCCACACGCTGCTGCCGATCATCATTTACGCACCCGTGCTGAACTACCTGTACCGCAAGATTTACAAACTTACGGGCAATGTCTGGCTCGGCGCAATGATGGTCGCCATCATCCTCGGCTGGAGACTTTCTTCCTATATCTCGCACCAGTTCATTTACTGGGGTCCGAATGAACTCTCCGCTTTCTGGGGTATTTACTAAGAACCGTATAACCAACTAATCCGACTGCAGCGATAAGCCCGCAAGGGAGTTGGCCGGGCTCGGTCAACTCCCTTGCTTCGACAAAGGGGTATAAAGGCGCAAACGCCCGCCTCGGCACGGAAAAACACCAGTTTAAGCGGGGCAAGACGGACGCTCCGGCGCTTTGATACGACTTTATTCCAGAGGGATGTCAGGCATATTCAGTTTTTTAAAAAGAAAAGCGCGGCAGGCAGGCCGCCGGGAAAGCAGGATAGAAATAAAAATGATTGATTTGAAAAAACAGGAATTCTGGTTCGTAGTAGGTTCGCAGTCGCTCTACGGCACGCAGGTGCTCGAAACGGTTGCACAGCGCGCCGAAGAAATGGCGCAGAAGATGTCGCTTTCTCTGCCATGTAAGTTTATTTACAAGGGGACGGTCAAAACCGCCGACGAAGCGACGGCCATCATGCAGGAAGCGAACTTCACCGGCGCCTGCTGCGGCGTTGTAACCTGGTGCCATACCTTTTCCCCTTCCAAAATGTGGATTGAAGGGCTCCGGCTCCTGCAGAAGCCCTACTGCCATTTTGCAACGCAGTATAACCGCACAATCCCCGACGACGAAATCGACATGGACTTCATGAATCTCAACCAGTCGGCGCACGGCGACCGGGAGCATGGTTTCATCGGCGCGCGGCTGCGGATTGCGCGCAAAGTCATCATGGGCTACTGGCAGGACGAAGCTCCGCTTGCCGAGTTGGGAGAATGGATGCGCGCGGCGGTCGGGTATCGCTTCAGCCGGAATCTGCGCGTCATGCGTTTCGGCGACAACATGCGCGACGTCGCCGTCACCGAAGGCGACAAGGTGGAAGCGCAGATCAAGCTCGGCTGGCAGGTCAACACCTGGCCGGTCGGGCGTCTCGTTGAGGAAATGAATGCGGTAAGCGACGCGGAAATCGACGCGAAAATCGACGAATACCATGAGCGTTACGATTTTGAAACGGACGACCTCGCCTCGGTACGCTATCAGGCGCTCGAAGAAGTCGCGATGCGGCGTTTGTTCGAACGAGAACAGATCGGTGCTTTTTCCAATACGTTTCAGGACCTTTACGGCATGCGGCAGCTTCCCGGCCTGGCCAGTCAAAATCTTATGGCCGATGGGTTCGGCTACGGCGGCGAAGGCGACTGGAAAACCGCCGCGCTGACCGCGGTAGTCAAGGCCATGACGAGCGGGCAGACGGGCGGAACCGCTTTTATGGAGGATTACACCTATCATCTGGAATCGGGCAGGGAATATTCTCTCGGCGCGCACATGCTTGAGGTTTGCCCTTCCATCGCCTCCGGTCGGCCGCGCATTGAAGTGCATCCGCTGGGTATCGGCGACCGCGAGGACCCCGCGCGTCTTGTTTTTGAAGGCAGGGCGGCGAGCGCAATCCTGATCTCGCTGATCGACCTCGGCGGGCGTTTCCGGATGATCGTGCAGGACATCGAGTGCGTCGAACCAATCTTCAAAATGAAAAACCTGCCGGTGGCCCGCGTCATGTGGCGGCCCGCGCCGGACCTCCGCCTCGGAACGAAGCTCTGGATTCTCGCCGGCGGCGCGCATCACAGCGTGCTGACCTACGACGCGAGCGCAGAGATGATGATCGATTTTGCGGAGATGAGCGGCATAGAAGTCGTGCACATCACAAAAGACACGACGGTCGAGGGGCTCAAGCAGCAGCTTTTCCTTTGCGACCTTGCATGGAAACTGAAATGCTAGAGCAACTGAAAAAACGGGTCTGCGATGCAAACCTGCAGCTGCCGGGTCACGGTCTCGTCGTGTTTACCTGGGGAAACGTCTCCGGCGTCGACCGTGACTCCGGGCTGGTCGTTATCAAGCCGAGCGGCGTTGAATACCGCGACCTGACCCCGGACGACATGACGGTCGTCGAGCTGAAAACGGGGAAAACCGTGGAAGGCCGTCTGCGTCCCTCCTCCGACACCGAAACGCACCTGGAATTGTACCGGCGTTTCCCGAACATCGGCGGAATCGTCCATACGCACAGCCGCTGGGCTACGACGTTTGCGCAAAGCGGTCGCGGAATCCCGGCGTTCGGCACGACGCACGCGGACTACTTCTATGGCGAAGTCCCCTGCACACGGGAGATGACCGCAGAAGAAATCGGCGGCGATTACGAGCTGGAAACAGGCCGCGTCATCGCGGAGACGTTCAAAGGGAAAAACCCGGACGCAATCCCCGCCGTGCTGGTGCGTAACCACGGCCCGTTTACCTGGGGAACCGACCCGGAACACGCGGTCTACTACGCGGTCGTGCTGGAGGAATGCGCCAGGATGGCCTGGCAGAACCTGCTGCTCGACCCGGAACACGCGCCTGTTCCGCAGGCACTGCTGGACAAGCATTATCTGCGCAAACATGGGAAAAACGCATACTATGGACAAAAAAAGAACGGATAAGCAAGGGCGTTTTGCCTCGCTGCGGCGCATTTGTGTTCAACGCGGAAATAAATCATGCTTGGCAACCATCTGTTAGGACTGTATGAAAAAGCGCTGCCCGGCGAGCTCTGCTGGGAAGAGCGTTTTGCGGCCGTCAAACGGCTCGGGTTCGATTTTATCGAGTTATCCGTCGATGAGTCTGATGAACGCATTGCGCGCCTGTATACCGGCGCGCAGGAACGGCGGCGGCTCCTGCGCGCGGCGGAAAACACCGGCGTACGAATTCAAAGCCTATGCCTGAGCGCACACAGGCGCTTTCCGTTCGGCAGCGCAAACGCTCATATACGGCAAAAAGGCCGCGATATCGCCGAACGGTCGATTGCATATGCGCTGGACCTGGGAATCCGCGTGATACAGGTCGCCGGACACGACGTTTACTATGAACCGTCGAGCGCGCAAAGCCGCGCGGCGTTTCTGGACGGCCTGAAAGCGTTCGTTTCGGAAGCGGAAAAGCATCAGGTCATGCTGGCGATCGAAATCATGGACACCGATTTTATCAGCAGCGTAACGGCTTATCAAAAAATCAAAGCAGAGGTCCCGTCGCCATGGCTGGCGCTCTACCCCGACCTTGGGAACCTTTCCGCCTGGAACAAAAACGTGTCCGAACAGCTGGAACTCGGCCGGAATGAAATCGTCGCAGTCCACATCAAGGACACGCTCGCGCCCTGCGGCACGTTCGCCGGACAGTTTAAGAGCGTTCAATTCGGAAGCGGCTGCGTGGACTTCCCCGCCGCGTTCCGCAAACTTGAGGACATTGGCTTTTGCGGACCGTATCTGATCGAAATGTGGTGCCGTCAGGGCAGCGGCGCGGAGCATGAAATTCGGTCCGCGCTTTCTTTTGTGCGGCGGCAATATGAGAAGGGGTTGTCCGAATGAATTACTATATCGGCCTGGACAACGGAGGTACCACCACAAAAGCATCGGTCTTCGATGAGACCGGTGCGGAAATCGCCACCGCCCGTGCAGAAACGAAAATGCTGGTGCCGCACCCCGGCTATACGGAGCGCGACATGGAGGAAATGTGGGCGGCAAACTGCCGGGTGCTGCATGAGGCGCTCGCCCTTGCAAAAATCGATCCGGCGAACGTACGGTGCGTCGCCTGCTGCGGGCACGGCAAAGGACTCTATCTCTGGGGAAAAAACGGCAAACCCGTCCGCCCGGGCATCATCTCCACCGACAACCGCGCCTGGGAATACCCGAAACGCTGGGAAGCGCAGGGCATTGCGGAACGCGTGTTTGAGCGCTCCTGCCAGCATATCCTCGCCAGCCAGCCGGTTTCGCTGCTTGCCTGGCTGCGGGACAACGAACCGGGCGCAATTGAAAACACGCAGTACATTTTTGAGTGCAAAGACTATGTGCGCTTCCGGCTGACCGGAGAAGCGTTTGCGGAACGGACCGACTATTCCGGCGCGAATTTCGTCAGCCTTCACACCGGGGAGTACGATCCCGAACTGCTGCGCCTGTTCGGGCTGGAAGACTGCCGCGGCAAACTGCCGCCCTTGATTTTTTCAACCGATATCGCAGGATACGTCACCGCCGAAGCGGCCCGGATGACCGGGCTCGCCGAAGGAACGCCCGTGGCGGGAGGCGCGTTCGATATCGACGCATGCGCGCTGGCACTCAACGTCACGGACGCAAACAATATCTGTATGATCGCAGGCACCTGGAGCATCAACGAATACCTGAGCAAATCGGTCGTCACCGACGGCAGCGTGATGATGAACTCCTTTTCATGCCTGCCCGGATATTTTCTGATTGAAGAATGCAGCCCGACAAGCGCGGGAAATCTTGAATGGTTCATCGCCGCGCTGATGCCGGAGCTCAAACGGCAGGCAAAAGAGACCGGGAACAGCGTTTACGATTTGATCAACGGCTGGGTCGCGCAAACGCCGCCCGAAACATTCTGCCCGGTATTCCTTCCGTTTCTGATGGCAAGCAACGTTCATCCGAACGCCATGGGCTGCTTCGTCGGACTGAGCAACTATCACACGCGGGCGCATCTGCTGCGCGCAGTCTACGAAGGCGTGGCGTTTTCACACCGATATCATTTTGAACGCCTGATGGCTTCCCGCGCGGAAAAGCCGAAGACAATCCGCCTCGCGGGCGGCGCCGCTAAAAGCGCCGTCTGGGCACAGATGTTTGCGGATGTGCTGAAGTACCCCGTAGAGGCGGTCGACGTAAACGAAACGGGCGCGCTGGGCTGCGCCATCATCGGCGCCGTTGCCAGCGGCGCATACGATTCGCTGCCCGCTGCCGCGGCAAAAATGTGCAAAATGTCCCCGTCCTGCCTGCCGGACGAAAAAAACGCGGCGGTCTACGAACAAAAATACCGTCTTTACAAGGCGACGATCGAAGCGCTCGATCCGCTGTGGAACCGTATGCAGGCGCTCCGGGATTCTCTCGCAAAATTTAACTGATAAAGGAGATCGTTTCATGTTGAACCAACTGCCAAAAACGATGAAAGCGCTCGTTGCATACAGCAAGACGGATTACCGCTTTGAACCCGAATGGCCCGTCCCCGAATGCGGCGACGACGACGTGATACTCAAAATCGAGGGCTGTGGCATCTGCGCGGGCGATTTGAAATGCATGCACGGCGCAGACATGTTCTGGGGCGGCAACGGCCAGCCCGGCTGGGTACAGCCGCCGTTCATTCCCGGGCACGAGTTCATCGGCGTTGCGGCGTGCGTCGGTAAAAACGTCAAGGGCGTTTCGGTTGGCGACCGCCTGACCGCGGACCAGATCTACCCCTGCGGTGAATGCCGCTTCTGCAAGGACGGGCATTACTGGATGTGCCAGCCGCACAAAATGTTCGGGTTCTTCAGCGACGTCTGCGGCGGCATGGCGGAATACCTGCGCATGCCGAAAAACGCCGTAATCCACCATGTCCCGAAAGAAATCCCGCTGGAACAGGCGCTTTTGATCGAGCCCTACGCCTGTGGCAAACACTGTGTCGACCGCGCGCAGATCGGCAGCGAGGACGTCGTCGTAATCTCAGGCGCGGGTACGCTCGGACTCGGCATGGTGACCTACGCACGCGTGCGGAATCCCAAACTTTTAATCGTGCTGGACATGAAGGACGAGCGGCTTGAAAAAGCAAAAGCATTTGGCGCTGACCTGGCCTGGAACCCCGCCAAAATGGACGTTACCGGCGAAATTCTGAAGCTGACCGGCGGTTACGGCTGCGACACCTATATAGAGGCCACAGGAAACCCGGCTTCGGTGATGCAGGGCATGTCGATGATCCGCAAACTCGGCCGCTTCGTCGAGTTCTCCGTTTTCAACGCGCCGGCGGTCCTGGACTGGTCGATCATCGGCGACCGTAAGGAACTGGATGTGCTCGGCTCGCACCTCTCGCCGTATTGCTTCCCGTATGTCATCGAGCATATCGCGGACGGCACGCTGAAAACCGGCGGCGTTGTCAGCAAAACCTTCCCGCTGGAACAGTGGGAAACCGCGTTCGATTACGCCACGGGCCGCGACGGCGACTTTAAAGTCGCATTCACGTTTTAACCGCCGATGAACCGAAAAGAGCAGGGAAAGATGAAATTTACCGAACAAATCCGAAACGATCTGCAATCCGGGAATACATTCCTCGGCATCGAGTTTGGATCGACCCGCATCAAAGCCTCGCTGATCGACGCCGGACACCGTCCGATTGCCTCCGGCTCCTTTCAGTGGGAAAACCGCCTGGAAAACGGCGTTTGGACGTACCGTCTTGAAGATGCGATGGCAGGTCTGCAGGCCTGTTATGCGGATCTAATAAAAAACGTCGTTCAGGCATACGGCGTCACGCCGGAAACGTACCGCGCCATCGGCTTTTCCGGCATGATGCACGGGTACCTGGCGCTGGACAAAAACGGCCGGCTGTTAACGCCGTTTCGGACCTGGCGCAATACCATGACCGACGAGGCCGCGCAGGAACTCACCGCGCTGTTTTCGTACCATATTCCGCAGCGCTGGAGCATTGCGCATCTCTACCACAGTATTCAAAACGGTGAAGCGCATGTCGCCAATATCGACCATCTCACAACGCTTGCGGGATACGTCCACTGGCGGCTCACGGGCGAGCGCGTGCTGGGCGTCGACGAAGCAAGCGGCATGTTCCCGATCGACACCGCCGCAAAACAATTTCATCCGCGCATGCTTTCCGCGTTCGACACGCTTATTGCGCAGCGTCAGTACCCATGGAAGCTGGCGGATATCCTTCCGCGCGTCGCCGTGGCCGGCGAACCGGCCGGCCGTCTGACAGAGGAAGGCGCGCTGCTGCTCGACCCGGCGGGGACGCTGCAGCCCGGCGTTCCGCTCTGCCCGCCGGAAGGCGACGCGGGCACCGGCATGGTCGCAACCAACAGCGTGCAGCCGCGTACCGGCAACGTCAGCGTCGGCACGAGTGTGTTCGCCATGGTCGTGCTGGAAAAGGAACTTTCCCGCCTGTACCGTGAAATCGATCTGGTCACAACCCCGGCCGGCGACCCAGTCGCCATGGTGCACTGCAACAACGGCACCAGCGATCTCGACGGCTGGGTGAGCCTCATCCGCGATTGCATGCGCACCTGCGGCGCGGAAGCGGACGCGGACACGCTCTATCGCTCGCTTTTCGAGGCGGCGGACCGCGCGGACGCGGACTGCGGAGGACTGGTCGGCTGCAATTACCTTTCCGGCGAGCACATCACCGCCTTCTCCGAAGGGCGGCCGCTGTTTATACGTCTGCCGGACGCGCACTTTTCCGCTGCAAACTTCATGCGTGCACAGCTTTACGGGGTGTTCGCCTCGCTGCGGATCGGTATGGATATCCTCACACGCAGTGAATCGGTAAAAATCGCCGGTCTCTGCGGGCACGGCGGGTTTTTCCGCGTACCGGGCGTCGGCCAGCGCATGATGGCCGACGCGCTCAACACCCCCGTGACCGTGCTGGACACCGCCGGCGACGGCGGCCCCTGGGGCATGGCCATCCTTGCGGCATATATGGCACAAAAAACGAAAGATGAAACGCTGGCCGGTTATCTGAGTGACCGCGTCTTTACGGCGGACGGCGGCAGCACGCTTTCTCCCGACCCCGCGGAAGCGGAAGGATTTGAAATATATCTCGAACGCTACCGCCTGTTGCTGGATGCGGAGCGTTCCGCGCTCAAAATCAAAAGCTAAACCCTCGCCTGATGCGTTTGCAGTTTTCCAGGCATACCGCTCTCATTCCGGCCATCGCGGTCCCTCCTTTGCCGGTGTTTCCTCTTTTACGGTATCGGCGCCGCGATGGCTTTCCTTTGTTTTCAGGTATACGGTACGATCCGTATGCAAAACTTTCATGTGCTCTCAGAATAGACAGGCGCCGCTTTAAGCGGCGCCTGTCTATATACTAAAAGTCGAACGTTACTGCGCGATCGTCTGGCCGTCCTGCAAACGATACACACGCCCGCATACGTCATAAACGTTGTCGTCCACCGGCGCGGTGTAAACGATTGCGATTTCCCGCCGCTCCGCTTCCGCAATAAAATCGCAAATGCAATTATAAAGCAGCACGTCCGTGCCGGAAAACACATTATTGAGCAAAATCACCTTTGGCGCAGCAAGGAGCAGCTTATAGAGCGCAACTTTCATCTGCGTAAGGTTGTCGGCCTTTCGCATCGGGCGGTCCATAAGCTCCGCCGGGATATCCAGTTCTTTTGCGTTCTCATTCCAGACAAACCGTTCCATGCGCCTGCGGATCGTCGGCCCGCTGGAAAGCTGCCCCAGCGCGGCGATCGTCAGGTTTTCGCGCACCGTCAGCTGTGGAAAAATACAGTTTTTGTAATACTCCAGAAAATAAATACCCTGCCGCACCATAACGGCCGTGCCGCCGCCGGTCACAAGCGGGCTGCCGTTGAGCAGCAGTTTTCCGCTTTTCAGCGGCGCCCTGCCGCAGAGCAGTTCGACAATGCCGGAAGCAAATTTTGTGTTTTCGGGAATAAACCCGACCGTTTCCCCGGCGCAGACGGTGAAATCCACGTTTTTAAGAACGTCTGTGCAAACGCCCTCCGCCCGCAGGCAGACCGGCAGCGGCGCGCTCGCGTCGCGCTGCAGCCGCCGCACCTGAAAGGAAGCGCCAGCCAGCACTTTTCGGATCGTCTCCGCGCTGAAATCGCCCTGATAAAACACGCCGACGTTCCGGCCGTGCTCCATTGCGATGATCCGCGTGCAAACGCGGCAGAGCGGCTCCGGCCTGGAATCGATAAATATGACCGAAACGCCGAGCTTCTGAAGCCGCTGCAGCAGTTGCTCGAGCCGGTGTTCTTCCTCCTCGGTATAGCTGAGCAGGATGTCGTCCAGAATCAGCACCTTCGCTCCGCAGAAATACGCACGGCATATCTCGACCCGATGACTCTGCGCCAGCGTCAGCCGCCGTACCGGCTCTTCCGGCGGGATATCCGCCTGGAGTTCGCCGAGAACGATTTTCGCCATACGCTGAAGGTTCTTTGCCGGGAAATGCAGCGCATTTTTCAGTTCCCAGCGCATCATGCACATGTTGTCGAGCAGAGAAAGTTCCGGAATCAGCGTCGTTTGGTGCCGCACACAGAAAATCCCAAGTTTCTGCGCGTGTTCCACGTCCGCAATGCGCTGCCTTTTGCCGTCCACCAGAATTGCACCCGCGTCAAACGACTGCAGGCCGGACAAAATATTCGCAAGCGTAGAACGCCCCGACCCGTTGAGTCCGGCGAGCCCGAGAATCTCCGAACGGTACAGGCAAAACTGCATGCCGTTCAGAATTTTTGTGTTGTGCTTCGTGCAGTACAGCTTTTCCACGCGAAGCTTTTCGCTCAGCATCCGTTTGTGCCTCCGGCGGTCGCTTTATGCTCTCTATTCATTACAAGGCAGCGTCAGTTCCACCGTTGTGCCGACGCCTTCCGTGCTGTAAATCTGCAATCCGTATTCCGGCCCATAATAAAAGCGGATGCGGCGGCTGACGTTGATCAGCGCAATCCCCGCTTTTTTCCTGCTGTCCCGCGAAGAGAGCGTCGCGTCGTCCTCGTCGCTTTCCATCGCTTCGCGCACCTGTGCCAGCCGTCCGGGCGGCATACCGCAGCCGTTGTCCGCAACGGACACCACCATGTGCTGCTGCGTGCGGAACGCCCGAATTGTTATTTTCCCCGCGCCAATCATCGTTTCCAGCCCGTGGTGGATCGCGTTTTCCACCAGCGGCTGAATTGTCAGCACCGGCAGGCGGCAGTGCAGAACACTTTCATCCTCGATGTGTTTGACCACTTCGAATTTCTGCGGGAAGCGGTACTGCTGAATCAAAAGATAGTTTTCAACGTTTTCCAGTTCCTGCTCCAGCGTCGCCATGTCCCCCGGGCGGCTGATGCTGTAGCGAAACAGCGTCGCAAGCGCTTCGGTCATCTCGGCAATCTCGCCGCAGTTCTGTGTCAGCGCTTCGCTTCGGATCGTTTCAAGCGTGTTATAGAGAAAATGCGGGTTGATCTGGCTCTGCAGCGCGTGGATTTCCGCCTGTGTTTTGAGGATGCGCGAATCATAGTCGCTCTTGATCACCGTCCGGAACATGCCGATCAGCCGGTCGATTGCGCCGCTGCCTGTCGGCGCGTTCCAGCGCTCCAGAAGCGACGCGTCCGAGACCGCTTCCCCCGGCTCCATGGATGCGGCGGCGCGCTCCAGTTCCCGCAGCGGATGATAAAACGTCTTTGCCTCCACATACAGCAGAATAAAAGAGACGCACGCCACGCCAATTCCAATTCCCCAGCAGAGCGCGGCCGACTCGCCGCGCAGGCAAAGATAGCGCAGCACAACGGCGGCGAATATAATCTTTACCACGCAGTCGGCGCTCAGCGCCGCCAGCGCCCGGCCGCTGATGCGTCCGGCTTTGTTCTTTCTCATCCGACGCGCTCCTCTTTCATTTACGAATAGAACTTCTTGTATTCCTTCGGCTTGATGCCAACGCTTTTTGAGAATATCCGGCTGAAATACCGAACGTCCTGATAGCCGACCTGCGCGGCGGCCTCGGCAACGGTGACGGAGCCGGTTTTGAGCAGTTCGCAGGCTTTGTCCATGCGCAGCTTCACCAGATATGCGGTAAAGCTCACGCCCGTTTCCTTCTTAAAAATCGTGCTGAAATAAACCGGGTTTAAAAAGGAAAGTTTTGCAAGCTGCTCCAGCGTGATCTGCTGGTCGTAATGCTCCTCCATAAACTGCCGCGCAACCCGTACCGGGCGGCTTTCCCGGCTGGCGCGCTGTTCGATGCAGCTGCCGATCGCCTTTGAAGCGTATTCGATGCAAACGTCACGCAGCATCACCGCCGTGGAGCAGAGTTCCAGCCGCGTCAGGCTTTGTTCCGTTTCCGGCGCCTGACAGTCCGGCATGTTGTTTTGGAGTTCCTGATAAATGCAGTCAATAATTTCCCGGCTGAGTTCATAGAGTACGCTCGCGGCGCGCGCGCCGCCGCGCCAGTCCAGAAAAAGCTGCCGGATCAGGCCGCAGGTTTCTTTTTCGTCCAGATTGGCCAAATGCCGGCGGATCAGCGAAAGCGTGTTCGCGCCGAGCGGGTCTGCGGGTTTTTTTACGCGTTCCGGCAGCAGCGGATAATACAGCGACCGCCCGGGACCCAGATCGATCCTGCTGCGACCGGCCGTTACCGCCGTGTCCCAGCTTTCCGGCAAATCCTGCACCTTTTCAACGGTTTTCCCAAAGGCGACGGTGATATTGAAAAATTCATATTTATAGCTGTCGTTGCTCAAAAGGCGGTCCAGTTCGCTGCATTTCTGCTCCGGCCTGCCCTGTTCATCGGTGCAGCAAAGGTACAAAACGCCCGTCGAGCGGACGCACGCCGTTTCAACGTCCAGACAATCCTGCGCCAGCGCACGCGCAATTTTCTGCAGCAGCGCGTCAATGATCTCCGGCGAAAATTCCTGTCCGCCCTTTGCCGGGTCGTCCATCAAAACGCGCGCTATGCAGCGCCAGCCTCCCGCGGCCGAAGGAAACGCTTCCTCCTGCCGGAAAGTATGCAGCGCGCTGCGTACCCGCTCCTCTCTGCCGCTGCAAAGGTCGAGCAGAGCGTTTTTGCGCAGCAGCCCCGTGTTGGCCGAAAGCTGTTTTTCCATATGATCGAGCTGCGTTTTTTCTTCCGCCGCATCGTCCTTTTTCTGCGCAATGCGCAGTAAAGCGCCGTTGAGTTCCGCCTTTTTAATCGGCTTAAGCAAATAGTCGGACGTGCCGAATTTCAGCGCCGCCTGCGCATACTCAAACTCCGGATACCCGCTGATGACGATAAACACCGTGCCCGGATACTCCCGGTTTACCTGTTCAATCAGTTGCAGGCCGTTCATCCCGGGCATGCGGATATCGGTAATCACCACGTCCGGTTTCAGCAGCCCGATCTTCTGATAGGCCCCCGTACCGTTCGCCGCCTCCCCGACAACACGGACGCGGACAACGGATGGGTCGATCAGGTTTTTTACCAGTTGGATAATGCCGCGCTCATCGTCGGCGATCAGGATGTTCAGCATATTGCGCCGGCCCGAAAGCCTCGCTCCTTTTCATGTCAGAATATGTGTTATTATATCATACGATCATTTCAGGAAGCTGTAGAAACAGATTCGATGTGCAAACGCGCCGTTTGCCCCGGCCGGAATGAACCGGCGAAATCCGGGCCGGGATACCCCGGCTCGGAGAGGCCGTCAAAAAACTTGTTTTTTGACGGGATAACCGCTCTTTGCCTCTCGTCCTTCGGACTCCCGGGCGGCAAAGAGCACAAAGAAACCGCCCGTTCCGGGCGATCCGTTACGCCGGATGAACCGGCGTAGCCGGACTCAACGGGTTAAGGGCCACGGCCCTTAACAATCCCAGAGACTTTTTTAACAGGTTGAATCCGGGCCGGGATACCCCGGCTCGGATTTTAAAAAATTGTCTCTTTGGAAACCGCTAAAAAGGAAATCAGTTTTTCTCGGCCGAACGCGTCGCAAAATAGTCGAACGCGACCGCAAAAAGGATAAACCCGCCGATGACGACCTGATGCCAATAGGAACTGATGTTGAGCATGCTCATGCCGCTGCTGATGGTGCTCATCAATATTGCGCCGAACACCGTGCCCACCATGTTGCCTTTGCCGCCGCTCATGCTCGTGCCCGCGATGACGGTTGCGGCGATCGAATCGTTCACGTACGAACTGCCCGCTTCCGGGATAGCCGCTTCGTTGCGCGCGCAGAGGATAATTCCGGCGATTGCGCAGAGCGCGCCGGCATACGACATCACGAGGATTTTTACGCGGTCCACATGGATGCCGACGAGTTTGGCGGCTTCCTCGTTGCTGCCGATGGAAACCGCATAGCGGCCCATCTTCGTTTTATAAAACAGATAGCAGCTTAATCCAAGCAACAGCAGCGTGATGATGATCGGCACGGGAACAACGCCCATGTACCCCTGCCCGAACCAGGTGAATTCCTGGTACCGCAGCCCGTAGATCGGCACGCCCTTAGTGTACACATAAATCAGCCCGCGCAGCACCTCGCTGACGCCGAGCGTGGCAAGGAAGTATGCGATATGGAGCTTAGTGACCAGCAGACCATTGATGGCGCCGATCACGCCGCCGATCACGATGACCAGGAGGATTGCAAGGTAAATGTTCATGCCGCCGCTGATAAAGATCGCCACCAGCATGGCACTGATGCCCGCGACGCTGCCGACCGAAAGGTCGATGCCGCCCATGGAGATCACAAACGTCATGGCGAACCCGCAAAGGCAGATAAACACCGACTGGCGGATGTTGATCATGATGTTGCTCAGCGTTAAAAAGTTCGGGCAGGCAATCCCGAGCAGCAGGAAAACCGCGATATAAATGATGACGATTCCAATCCCGTTGACGCTCAGCATCCGGAATCCGGACCTTTTTGTTTTCATTGCCTTGTCTCTCCTTGTCCCTGTACGTTTTTCACCGAATACCGCTTGATTTCAGCCGTATCCGTCTCGCCGGCCTTCAGATCGGCGCTGATGCACCCGTCCCGCATGACCAGGATACGGTCGCAGATGCCGAGCACTTCCTCTTCCTCGGAGGATACTACAACAACGCCCTTGCCGGCGCGCACGCAGTCCGCAATTGCGGCGTACACTTCGGTTTTTGCGTTCACATCGATACCGCGGGTCGGCTCTTCAAGCAAAAACACGTCCGCATCCGTCATAATCCACCGGGCGAACATGACCTTTTGCTGGTTGCCGCCCGAAAGACGGTTGATGTTCTGCTTCGGCCCGACCGCCTTGGTATGCAGCTGCCGCATGTATTCCCCGGCATACTGCATTTCCATCTTGTGACTGAGGCTGCCGAACGCACGGATTTTGTCCAGCGAAGCGATCGTCGTGTTCCAGGCCAAATCCTGACGCGGGAACAGCCCCTCCACCTTCCGTTCGGAGGGGACAAACGCAAACCCGTGGTTCATCGCGTCCTTTACATCTCTGGTTTTCAGTCTCGTTCCGCGCAGTTCGACCTTCCCTTCATCGGGTTTGAGGATGCCGAACAGCGAGCGGATCACTTCGTTTTTGCCGCAGCCTTCCAGCCCGACGATACCGATGATTTCGCTCTCGTGCAGCGTAAAACTCACGTCCGAAAACGCGCCTTTTTTGCCGAGGTGCTCCACTTTGAGCAGTTCCCGGCCGATCTGTACGTCCGCCGCCTTGACAAACTGCGTGTCCAGTGAGCGGCCGACCATGTACGTGATGATTTTCTCGATGCTGAAGTCCTGTACGCTTCCGTCCGCAACCTTATGACCGTCCCGCAAAATCGCAATCTGGTCGCAGATTTCCATCAATTCATCCAGATGATGCGAAATAAAGATGATCGCCTTGCCGCGGGAACGCAGATCGCGGATAACCTTAAAGAGTTCCTCGCGTTCCTTTGCCTGCAGCGAAGCGGTCGGCTCGTCCATGATGATCAGCTGCGTGTCCGCATAGACGGTACGCGCGATTTCGATCATCTGCTTCTGCGCCAGCGTCAGCAATCTCGCGGGTTTGTCCAGCGGAATATTCGTTTCCAGTTCTTTGTGCAAAATCCGTTCCGCAATTTCCTGCATCCTTTTTTCGCTCAGCGGCGCAAGAAAGCAGCGGCCCGTATGCGCCGCCGTCAGTTCGCGGTTGATGAAAATATTCTGCACGGCGCTGAGATGCGGCATAACGGAAAGTTCCTGATAGATCGTGCTGATGCCCAGCCGCTGGGCGGACATCGCGTCTGTGATGCCGACTTTTTTGCCGTCCCAGTAGATGTCCCCGGCGTCCTTTGTATAGATGCCGCAGAGGATTTTAATCAGCGTCGATTTTCCCGCGCCGTTCTCCCCGATCAGCCCGAGCACCTGCCCGCGTTCCAGCCGGATGCTCACCTTGTCGAGCACGTTGACCGGACCGAAGGACTTTACGATATCCCGCATTTCCAGTAAAGGAGCTGTATTCACCGTCGTTCTCCCTGATAGTTATTCATAGCACCCCGCGGGCCAGACGCGCAGGCTTTTGAGCTGCTGTTCGTCGTGCCCGAAAAAAACTTTTGCGTTTGTCCGCCGCTGAATCTGTGCAATACGCCGGATCGTCTTTTCGTATCCGCGCGTATCGTAGGCCAGCCCGGGGTAGCGGATCGGCGGACCGTAATTTGCCGCCAGATTGACCGCGTCCGCCACCAGCAGGATCGTACCGCTTTGCTCCAGTTCCACCTGCAGCCCCAGCATGCCGAAAGCATGGCCCGGTCCGAAATTCAGTATCTTCACGCCGTCCAGCAGCGGATATTCCGCCTCGTCGGCCGCAATCGTGTTCCAGTGCAGCTTGGCGTCAAGCCAGGCGCGGATGTCGCCCCGGATATATCCGCCCATCTCCCCGTTGAGCGCATAGAGCTTCAGCGTCTGCATGAGCTCCTCGTCGCTTACATAGAGTTCCGAGCGCTTAAAAAACTCCAGCCCGCCCGCGTGGTCCTCGTGCAGGTGCGAAAGCACCACATAGTCCACATCGTCCGGCGTGTATCCCAGCCGGCGGAGCTGATTTAAAAGCAGGTTGTCTTCCGTGTAGGTGTACGGTGTGCGTTTGCGGTTGCCCTCGTCCCAGCGGGACGACATCGCGTCCGGATGGCACCCGGTGTCGAAGAGGACGAGCCCCTGCGGATGCTCGATTAAAAAAAGCGTTACCGGGGACGGGACCCAGGCGCCCGGCCGCCGTTTTTCTTCGCTGTTGCCAAGAAACGGCATGGCGACCATGTTGGCGTAGTCGCACTCCAGCATCCCGTTGTATAAAACATAAAGCTTACTTGCTTTCATTTCGTTTCCCCGTTCCCCCTGCGGTTTAAAACGAGAGGAACGCAGCCTTCCTTAGGGGCGCTTGCGGCGCCATAAACAAGGCTCCGTTTCTCTCCTGCCGGTCCGGCGGGCAATACTGCCCGCCGGATCGATTGCATCGCTTGAGCGCAATGCGTTTATTTTGCGTATACGCTGTCGTCGTGCGTGTCCACGTTGGTCTGATCGTACACGACGGTCGCGCGGTTAATGATCTTTTCGACCTGCTGACCCTGCACGCAGTACTGATAGATCGTGTCCACGATGTCGTAACCGGTGTAGTATTCCATAGCGTCCACGGTGGCGACCATCTCGCCGTTGCGGATTGCGTTGATCGCATCTTCGGTTGCGCCGTAGCCGACCACGTCGATCTGGCCGAGCAGACCGCGTTCCTTGATGGCGACGAGGCCGCCAAGCACCATTTCGTCATACGGCCCGTAGAGCAGCGTGATGTCCGGGTTCGCAGTAAGCAGGCTCTCGGTCACGCTCTGGCCGTCCGCACGGGTCCAGTTTGCGCACTGGGAAGCGACGACGGAGATGTTGTCGTACCCTTCGATCGCATCGTTGAAGCCGCGCATGCGCTCGTCGTTGACGATTCCCGGATATCCTTCCAGAACGGCGATCTTGGTTTCCTCGTCCTTATAGTTCTCCGCGATCCAGGAACCGATGTTCTTGCCCGCTTCATACTGGTCGTAACCGATGGAGCTTACGTAGTAGATGTCGCTGTCGTCGAGTTCCGTCATGTTGAAGAAGAAGACCGGGATGCCCGCGTCTGCCGCTTCACGCAGATACGGGAGCATGGATACGTCGCTCTCGGTGGCAAGCGCAATCGCATCCACACCCTGCTGGATCATGTTTTCAATAATGTTGCCCTGCTCTTCGATGCTGCTGGTGTTGCCGGAAGGCGCTTCAACGGTCAGGTCCATGTCGTACCCCATCGTTGCAATGTGCTCCTTGGCGCCGTTGATCGTCATGGTGTAGGACGTGTTGATCGTCACCGGAATCAGCGCTACCTTGAGCGTATGGTCCGTGATGGTCATCGGCTGCATGTCGTAGGTGTCCGTCTCAGCCGTAACGGCGTCCGAAGACGAAGTCGTCTCGTCCGTTGCCGCCACATCCTGCTGGGCTGCAGTTTCTTCGGGCTCGGTGGTTGTCTGGTTGGACGTGGTGCAGCCGGCCATGAGAGCCAGGGACATCAGAACAACCATCGCAAGTGCGATAATACGTTTCATGTTTTTCTCCTCCTGTTTTTATCCTTTGAAACAACGAATCAGAATGCGAAATGCTTGAATTGTCAGCGCAATGATAGGACGAAGCGCAAGGTGCATTCTTTTTTCTAGTTCGAATTCTATCGGTTTTTGCCATTCGGAACAATGAGAGTGTTTTTAGATTTTGGTAGACGATTTTCATTTATTTGATCTTCCTATGATAAAGTCACCCGGAATCCTGCAAAAACGCCTTGCCGATTTGCACGGATGCAATGGTGCATGCACATCGCATTTTGATTGTTTCAATCATTTTTAATATTTTATAGTTGTTTCTTTCTTAATTTCGGTTGATTTTATTCATTTCCGGGGCTATTATTGAGATATAGCGTACCGCATTCGCAGCAGGGAGAACGCCTCTATGAGCAAAAAAAGCGTGCGCCAAGCGCAGCTCCTCAACGCCGTTATGTCCACGGGACGCGTCACGACCGCCGAAGCGACACAGTTGCTTGGTGTTTCCGAGGCGACCGTGCGCCGCATGTTCGCCGAGCTTGAGTGCGGCGGAAAAGTCCTGCGCGATTACGGCGGGATCCGGCCCTCGGGCAAAGAACACGACTTCTCGTTTGAGCTGCGCGAGCGGGTGTTCCAACAGGAAAAAATGCGCATCGGCCGTCTGGCCGCCTCGTTCGTTGAGGACGGCGACACCATCTACCTCGACTGCGGGACGACCCTGCTGCAGATGACGCTCGCGCTGAGCGCCATGCTCGCCGGCGGCGCGTTCCGCTCGCTGAACCTCGTTACCAATTCCATCGCCAACGTGCAGGCGATCGCGCCCTCGCCATTCTGCCGCGTCATTCTGATCGGCGGCGAATACAGCAGCGAACAGCGCGATTTTTCCGGCCCGCTGACGGAGAAATTCATCTCACCGTTTCATTTTTCAAAATGTTTCCTCGGCTGCGACGGGCTGAACGCAAAAATGGGGTTTTCTTCCAATCTTTTCAGCATCTCCAGCCTGAACGCGGCGGCCATGGAACGTGCGGACAAAACGTTTATCCTGCTCGACAAAAGCAAATTCGGCCGCCGTTCGCTGGTGTCCTATGCAAGAGCGGACGAAGTTTTCGCAGTCGTAACCGACCAGTCGCCCGAAGGCGACCTTTACGCCGCGCTCACCGAAGGCAACACCGCAATCCATGTGGCCGAATGACGCCCGCGGCTTAAATTTTGCAAATCACAGGAAGGAACATACCATAAATGAAACCGAAAATCCGCACGCCGTATTTTGAAACCGGCGTAAAGAACTACATCTACGGCGACGCGGTGCTTGAATACGCCGTGGCCGCCGACGCCGCCTCCATAAAACACGACGTGGACGTGCTGTTCATCGCGCCGTATACGGAAATCCGCCGGATCCGCGAGCACACGAAAAAACTGATCGTACTCGCACCGTATATGGACGTGCTCCGTCCGGGGCGCGGTCTTGCGGACGTGCTGCCGGAAGCGCTCGCCGCCGCGGGCGCGCAGGGCGTCGTGCTCAATCACTGCGAACGCCCGATGACGCTGAGTCATATCCGCCAGGCCGTTGAACGCGCAAGAGATCTGGACATGCTTTCGTTCGTCTGCGCAGACACCATCGCCGAAGCGCAGGCCGTCGCCCACTTCCACCCGGACATCATCAACCCCGAGCCGACCGAGCTGATCGGCGGCACCGCCGCAAGCGACATGCGCTATGTAAAAGAAGCGATTCAGGCGGTCAAGGCAATCGACCCGAACATTCTCGTCGAACAGGCGGCCGGCATCACCACCGCGCAGCAGATCTATGATTTCATCATGGCCGGGTCGGAGGCGGCGGGTTCCGCTTCCGGCATTCTTCGTTCGCCGCACCCTTATGAACTGCTGGACGAAATGGTACTGTACACGAAAAAAGCGGGCGAAGCGCTGGCCAGGCAGAGCAAAGCATAAGTAATTTTATTGGGGAGGGCAGCATGGTATACAGGGAATCCTTTCAGGTTCAAAGCAACCACCGCACCGTGACGTTTCATAACGTTACCGCACAGGCAAAGGACGTCGTTGCGCGTTCCGGCATTCAAAACGGAATCGTCGTCGTCTATTCGCATCACACGACCTGCTGCGTCATCACGCAGGAAGCGGCGTTCGACGAGTCCATGACCGGGCTGGAAACGCTTCAGCAGGACTTCGTGGACGCGTTCGATTCGATTATGCCGGTCTGCCGCCGGGAGGGAATGTATCTGCATCCCGGTCCCAAGGCGCTTGCGTTTGCAGCCGAGCACGACGAAGACGCGTTCGGCTGCCACAATACCGACGCGCACCTGCGCAGCGCGCTGGTCGGCCGGAGCGAGACCATCGTGCTCATCGACGGGCAGCTGGACCTCGGCGAATTCGGGTTTATCTACTTCATCGACTTCGACCAGACGCGCGGGCGCGAGCGCACCGTGCAGGTACAGGTTATCGGCGAATAAGGTTCGTTATACGGCCGAATGCAGCGCAAAACCGCTTTCCTTCCGGAAAGCGGTTTTGCTTATCGACAAAAAAAGGAGGGCGTGCCCCTTGGACGAGGTTGCAGGGGCGGAGCCCCTGCAAAAAGAACTTTTTTACCCCTCGGCAAACAGGCGGTCGACCGCCGAGATGGTCTGCTCCACCAGTTTGTCGCCGCCCTCCGGCCCGCAGAACGTCGAGGCGGATTTGCTGCTGTAACTGCCGCCCGCAATGGCCGCTTCCGACGGAAGATAGCCGCCAAGACCGTTGGAAAGCTGCACGACGAAGAGCTGCTCCGGCAGTACGCGCGCTTTCATGCGCTGAGCATATTCGCTGAAAAGCTCAAAGGGATTCGTCGCAATCGCCGCGCCGGCAATCCGCACGATATGGCAAACGCATTGGAAGACGTTTGTCTGCTGCTGCATCTGCCAGCGCAGTACGTCGCCCTGTGGCTCGAACGCGCGCACAACATCCTCCATCTGCATGCGGTGCGCAGGCGAAAACGTCCTCTTAATCTGCGCCACCTGCTCCGCCGCAGCTTCGTATTCACCGCGTGTGACCAGCCGGAGCGGCAGGTCGAGCGAGAGCACTTCGTGCGCAAACACCGGTGTGTATTCGATGTAGTTGCGCGCGTAGCGGTATCCGCGCACGACCGCGTCCGTGATGCGCGCGGAAATTCCCTCACATTCGCGCGTCATGTCGAAATTCCGGAAAACTTCTTTTGCCTGCTCCCCCCAGGTTTTGAACGCCTCCTGATTGCTTTTGCTGGTGCGCACAAGGTCCAGCGGCGAAAGGTCGCCCGCGGCGCCGCACAGCGGCAGCACGAATATGTTCCCGAGTTGCTCACGCACATCGTTACGCACAAACCCCCAGTAATCCGCCGAAATGAACCGATGCAGTTCAAACACCTGCGAAGGGCAGGCGACGTTGACGGCAACGCCCGTTAAGCGGCCCTGCAAGTCCCAGGTATAAAGCATGTCCGCCGCATTGTCGCCGCCCGGTTCAAAACGGACGAAATCCCTCTGCGAGCAGTCGCCGTACATCACCGTTTCGTCCTGGCCGACACGGCGGAAAACGGCCCTGCGGGAAAACCCGACCGCCGCGTAATCGTGCGCGGTGCTGATCCCGCCGGGCGTACGCGCGTTCCATGCGCGTGAAATCACGTCTGCAAGTCTCACGGCGAGGAATTCCTGCGCCTCTTCCCCGACCAGCGCGTTCTCCGGAATTTCAATTTCCGGCAGCACGTCCGCGCCGAACACGCGCTCGTTATCGAGCCGCATGAAATCCGCATAGAAGTCCGAGGAGTTATGCGTATGCGTCACGCCGATGGAGATCTGCTCAAACGAAAGCCCGCTCAAATCCCTGAGCTTTTGCCTGAGCAGCGCGTTGATATGCACGGGTACCTCGGTCATATCGAGGGACACAAACACCGCCTGGGCTTCCCCGTTGTCCAGAACGAGCGCCGTCGCCGTGATCGGATCGCGCACATACTCCGAAATACGATGATACATCTGCCCGATCATCAGAAGCGGTCTGTCGCTCGTCAGGCTTGTTTGCGCCCAGCCAATCTTGATTGCCTTCATTGTTGTTTTACGTTCCTTCTATATCGTTATCTAAAATTTATTTCGTTGTTTTTCCCAAATGCGGCCGCAGCAAACCAAAGCCCGTCCGAAATTTCCCGACCGGTCCGTGTGTCCGCCGTTTCGTGTGCGTCAGAGCAGATCGATATCCATCAGCCTGCAGAAGTCCTCCACCGCCTCGCGGCAGTCGCCGTAGCAAACGATCACATGCTGGCTCGAAACCTTCTGCGCAAATTCTTCCACCGTGCAGTCAATCGGGAAAACTTCCAGACTCGGCAGCTGCGGCGCGGGCGGCGTCCAGCCGCATTCTTCCCATTTTGCAGGCGTTTTCGCGTCAGCCAGATACATATGCATGCCATATCTGCCGTCCTGATACACAAGCCGCAGACAGGTTACAAGGCCGGTTTTGACACGCGAAACATTGAGCAGGCTCTGGGAAAGCAGCCCGAACGCCGTCGGCAGTACGTGCACGTCGCCGTCGGTCGCGCCCGAAGGGATGAAGTCCGGCACGCCGATGAGCATGCTCTTTTCAAAAAACTCATAATACTCCAGATACGGCACGATTTCGCCGGTAATCCCCTTCGCAATCAGCTGCGTAACCGCGCCCATCACGTCGTTTTCCGGAATGGTCAGCACGCCGTATTGACGCTCCAGCAGCATAAACACCATCGCCGGCGGGAAACCGAGCAGCTTTTTCATGCCGTCCACGTCGATGAGCGTCACCGCGTCGTACCCGCGCTCGGCGATCTTTTTACCGACCGCAAGCGCATATTTCACGCCGGTTTCAATCACGCCGTCCTCACAGGGACGATCGAACACCCAGTTTGCTTTGACGAATGCAACGGCTTTTTCCACTTCTGCGGGATCGAGCGCCGCGATATTCTGCGTCACTTCCAGCATTTCAAACGGCTCGACTTCAACGCCCAGCTGCCCGCGCATACTGTTGCCCTCAAACTGCGTGCCGTAGAGCAGCATGTCCCGATACCCCATCGTTCCGACGCGTGCGCTCCGCAGCATTCTGGCGGTATAGGCAGCGTCGGTAAAGGCGCGGATTTTTTCGACCGGCGCGGGTTTCCCAATCACGCTGTAGATGTATTTAAACCGGTAATGCATCGCCTGCAGCGCCGGACGAATCGCCGTCGTCCCCGCCTGATCGGCCGTGGTCACCAGATGCCCGTTTTCCATCCAGCCGCAAAGTCCCCAAAGCAGCACGGGCAGTTGCCTGAAGCGGTCTGCAACGCGGATCACGGCATGCGTCGGAACCCAGCCCGCGACGCAGAGGATCAGGCAGTCCAGTTCCTGCGCAGCTAGTTTTGCGATTGCGGCGTCGGCAGTCTCGTATTTTGTGTCGTCGACGACAACGCCCGCGTCGTGCACGTTCCCGCCGAGCGAATCAAGCGTTTGCAGTGCGTCGTCGTGCTTGATTTGGAGCCGCTCGAACGGCGTGTTCACTTCGCCGAAGCAGACAAAACCGATTTCTTTCATGTTACTTCTCCTTTTCTTGCGTTGATTCCCTATCGTTACGCGGTGCGGCGGTTGAATTACGCACGACCAGCCGAGGCTGGAGCGACACGTTCTGCACCACGTGGTTTTCTTTTTCATGCAGGTTGTCCATCAGCAGCTTGACCGCAAGCGCGCTGAGCTGCTCGGTCGGGTTGGATATGGACGTAAGCTGAATCGGCAGATAATCGTTGAGAATGATATTATCGAACCCGACGATGGAGATGTCCTCCGGCACGCGGATTCCCGCCTCGCTGAACGCGTCCAGCGCGCCGAGCGCTACCTGATCGTAGCAGGCCAGCACGGCGGTCGCACGCGGCTCATCCTTTTCCTGTATCAGTTCCTTTGCGCGCAGGTAGCCGCCGAGTTCAAAGCGCTCCCGCCCGCGCTTCATGTGCTTTTCCCGCACCGGCAGGCCGAGCTCCCTGAGGTATTTCATCAGCGCCAGATATCGCACGTCCGAGGCGAATTCGCCGATATAGCCGATCTCCCTGTGCCCAAGGTCGATAAGATGGTCGAGCGCCTGGCGGACGGCCATTTCGTTTGCAATCGAGATCGTGTCCACCGGAAGGATGACCTTGTTTTCCGAAATCAGCACAAGCGGAAGCACCGAGTGCGCAATGCGGTCGTGCTTTTGAATATCGTCCTTGGCGTCCAGCATGAAACAGTCGTTGACGATCATGCCGCAGACGTCGTGATGCAGCATCTCGTCGAACGCCGCGAGGATGCCGCCAACATCGAACCCGCCGATGGCGACAATCATCGAATATCCGGATTTTTTGAGTTCCCGCTCGACCGTTTCCACCATTTCGGAATAATAGTGACTGCCCACTTCCGGTACGATCAGTCCGACGGTCGCGCTGCTCCGGCCGCTTATGCGCGGGCGGTAGCCCATCTGCATGGCGGTGCGCTTCACAAGCGACGCCGTTTCCGGGCTGATGTCCGGCGCGTCGCGCAGGGCGCGCGAAACGGTGGAGATATTCAAACCGGTTTTTTCGGCGATATCGCGCATCTTAGGCATAAGCAGTTTTTTCCTTCTCGGCGGATTTAGACGGCGTTGTCTTTCTCATTGCAGTTTTTTTTGTTTGATCCGTTCATTTTATCTGTATTGTACCATTTCACCCACATCCGCAAACAGTATCTTTTTGCCGGAACGCATGAAATGCCCGATTGCCGGAACGGCGTATATCCGCCGTTCCGGCATTTTTAGCGTAAGTTCGGTTATTCTGCCGGCCAGAGCGTTCCCTTGTAGACGATCGCACCCCAGAGGTCTTCGGAATAGGTTGCCACGTTCGACTCGTCGATCAGCACCGTACCGGAATCGTTGTACTTGGCAAACGTCGCCGCATCGCCTTCGGTGAGGTATTCGTACGCCATGCGGACGGACTCATAACCACGCTTATAGAAGTTCTGCGCCAGCGTCGCCCAGACTTTGCCGGCCGAGATGTTGTCGATGGTCGCGTCGACCGCGTCGATGTCCAGAATCAGCACGTCCGTGCGGCCGGTCTCCTGACAAACCTGCACAACGCCCGGGCCGCCGGTGGATTCGAGCATGATCACGACGTTGGTTTCCGGGTACGTGTTGAGCGTGTCTTCGATGACGCTCATTGCGGTGGCCACATCGTTTTTATCCGCGACCACGTTCGTAATCTTCATGTCGGGATACTGCGCGGCAATGCGCTCTTCCAAACCGTTGCGCTGTTCGACCTGATTGGTCGTTGCAAGGTCGCCCATCACGACGCAGATATTCGCCGTGCCGCCGGTCTTTTCGGCAATCATGTCCGCCGCGGTGACGCCGTAGTTATAGTTGTCGGTCCCGATCCAGGAAATAAACGCGTCTTCGTCCTCAAGCAGGTTGGACGTGAGGAATACCGGAATACCCGCTTCTTTTGCACGGTCGAAAACTTCGTAGAGCGACGGATCGAACGGCTCGCCGATGATCGCGTCCGGCTCAAGCGTGATTGCGTTTTCCATCGCGGCGATATAGTCGGTCACGATGCTGGTCGTGCCGAACGTCGGCCCGATGATCTCAAGGTTTACGCCGTAATCTTCGGCCGCCTGACGGGCGGCTTCCGCCTGCTGTTCGTACACGGGGTGACCGACCAGTGCGTTGACCAGAATAACGTAGGGCTGCTCTTCCGGCTCGGCGGGTTCGGTCGCTTCAGCGGTTTCCGCCGTCGCGTCGACCGCTTCGGTTGCCTCCGCCGCAGGTTCGTCGCTCGAAGCGGTCTTCTGCGTACAGGCTGCAAAGCTCAGCGCAAGCATGAGAACAAGAACCAATGCCAGTGCTTTTTTCATCAATGTAGATCCTCCTGTTTTATTTATGTCCGTGCCCGCGCGCGGCACTAACAATCTTTTTATTCGCCCGAACGTCCGCGTTACAGACTTCCGCCGGAGCAGATGCGCAAAAACGTTTCTTCGTCCGCGGCCTCGCGGCCGAGTTCCGCGCGGATTTTTCCGTCCGCAAGCAGAAGATACCGATCACACATACCGACAAGCTCGGTGAGTTCCGACGAAATCATGATAATCGCCATGCCCTCGCGGGCAAGCTGCGTCATAATCTGATAAATCTGCGTTTTTGCGCCGACGTCGATACCGCGCGTCGGTTCGTCCAGCAGAAGGACCTTCGGCTCCGCCATGAGCCATTTTGCAAGCACGACTTTCTGCTGATTCCCGCCGGACAGGCTCGTGACCATGTCCCGCTCGGAATTCGCCTTGATGCTCAGGCGCCTGACATACTCCTGTCCGTACCCGCGCTCGGCTTCCTTGTCCAGCAGTCCGTGCGAAAACACCTTGTCCAGCCGCGCAAGCGTTACGTTGCGCGCGATGCTGAGCGTCGGAATAAATCCGTTGACCTTGCGGTCTTCGCTGAGCAGCGCAAGGCCTTTTTGAATCGCATCCTGCGGATTCCGGATAAGGACGGGCTTGCCTTCGATGCGCATCTCGTCATAACTGCCGTCGATTGCACCGAAAATCGCGCTGACCGTTTCGCTCCGGCCCGAGCCGACCAGTCCGACCAGTCCGAGGATTTCGCCTTTGCGCACGGAAACGTCCACACCGTCTACAATGAACTTCTTCCTGTTATACGGGTGCCTGACGCGAAGGTTTTTCACGCTGAACGCTTCCTCGCCGACCGGCACGCTTTCTTTGGGATACATATTGCCGATTTTCCGGTTCACCATCGCTTCGACAATCTCGTCCACGCTCAGCTCGTCCGCCGGTTTCGTCCATACGTGGCAGCCGTCGCGCATGATACACACGCGGTTGGCCAGGCGCTTGATCTCCTTGATTTTGTGGCTGATATAGATGCAGGAAATCCCGTTTTCACGCAGCCGGAACAGAATTTTAAAAAGGTCTTCCACTTCCGCGTCGGTCAGCGGAGAAGTCGGCTCGTCCAGCACAAGAATTTTGGGATTCCGGCTCAGCGCGCGGGCGATGGACACCATCTGGCACTGCGAAGCGCTCAAATCCCGCAGGTGGGTCGTAACGGGTACTTTCAGCCCGACCATGTCCGCATAGGTTTTCGCCGCCTCAAACATCTGCCTCCACTGCACAACGCCGTGACGGACCGGGACCCGGCCGAGGAAAATATTTTCAGCGACCGAAAGGTCGAGGTGTACGCTGATCTCCTGATAGATCATCTCGATGCCCGCCGCAGAGGAGTCCGCAGGCGTACGGAACGCACACTTTTTGCCTTCCACAAAGATTTCGCCTTCATAGGAGTTCTGGTCGTAAGAACCGCTGAGCACCTTCATGAGCGTCGATTTCCCCGCGCCGTTTTCGCCGCAGATGGCGAGTATTTCGCGCTCCATCAAATCGATCGAAACATTTTTCAGCGCTTTCGTCGCGCCAAACGACTTGGTAACGCCCTTCATTTCCAGAATTGTTTTACCCATGCGCGCCTCCGCTAAATGTTCAGGCGGGCACGAAGGCGCTCGCGGACATATTCGAGCGAGCATGCAAGCACCAGTACGAGGCCGATGACCAGCTGCTGCCAGTACGCGTCGATTTTAATCAGCGTCATGCCGTTGCTGATCATCGCCATGAAAAACGAGCCCATCACAACGCCGATGATCGAGCCCGCGCCGCCGTCCATGCTGATGCCGCCGATCACGCACGCGGCGACGACCGTCATTTCAAACCCGGAGCCGATGTTCGGCTGTGCGCTGCCCACGCGGGACGCCATCAGCACGCCCGTCAGCGCGGCGAGTACGCCGGTGAGCACGAACGCCGAAAACCGGATGCGCATGGTCGGGATGCCCGCAAGCCGCGCCGCTTCCCCGTTGCCGCCGGCCGCAAACAGCTTGCGCCCATAGGTCGTGTAGCGCAGAACCAGCCCGGCGATTATCGCCATCACCAGCGCGATGACGATGACATACGGCAGTTTGTAATCCCCGATCGGGATCCCCTCCTGGCCGATTGTAAGGAATTTTTCCGGCAAGGGGTAAACGGAAACGCCTTTGGTGTAACCGGTGCAGAGACCGCGCGCGGCATACATCGTTCCCATGGTCGCAATCAGCGGCGGAACCTTGATCTTCAGCACGAGGAACCCGTTGAAAATGCCGAACACCGCACCCAGCACAAGCGCAATCAGCACCGCAAGAAAAATCGGCACGTTATAGTAGCTCATCAGTGCCGAGGCCGCCACACCGCCCAGGGCGTAAACGCCGCCGACCGAAATATCCCAGCTCCCGGCGATCAGCAAAAACGCTTCGCCAAGGCATGTAATCATGGTGAAAGCCGCCGTACGCAGAACGTTGGTCATGTTGCTTACGCTCAGGAATTTATCGCTCTTCGCCGCAAACAGGATGATTGCCAGCAAAAGCGGCATCAGTACGCCCGCTTCCCGCACGTCGATAAATTTTTCGAGGATTTTCCTCGCGGTGTGCTTCTTTTCCATTGTCCAGATGTTCCCTCCAAATACTGCGAATACACTGTCTCCGGCTATCCACCGGGGAATTGCGGCGTGCGGCGCATACCGGGGTACGCAGTTCTCGCCGCCGAGTCTTTATTGTTTTGTTCCTAAGCGCCTTTGCTTGGATTCTGCGGCGAAATGCCGCGATTGAAAAGGATAGCCGATTTCAGATTGCGTAGCTGCGAGCCGTTTTTTTCGAAACTATTTTCGTTCGCCGCTTTGTTTGACACTGAAAATATAGCCGCATTATGTGGACTCGTCAATGAAAATTTACGAAACTATTTTCGATTTTGAACACTGAACTGTCTGAAACGAAAGCCGGCGGGAGGTGTTTACCTCCCGCCGTATTGTCCGTTTCGCCGCCGGTTCAGCGCTCCTGCTGCAGCGTGAACTCCCGCATCACGGCTTTTTCTTCGTCCGTGAATTTGCGCAGGGTATCAATGGTTTCACCGCCGTTCCATTTGCGGTCGCCGACGTCCTCCGTCGTGCCCATAATCGTGAGATTGACCTGGCGATGGCGCGCGCGCACATGGTCCCAGTCGATGAAATAAATATGCGCGAACTCACCCGCGTCGAGCACGCCGTCCTTAATAGTCACGGTCTCGCTGCGGCCAAAAAAGACGCTGCGCAGATGCCCGTCGGTGTTCATGCTCGTAAAGTTGCCCGGCTCGCCGTAGAAGCGGCCAAACTGCGCATGGACCGGGCCTGGGTGGCGATATTGATGCTCCTCGGCAAAATCCGGAATCATCTTGCGCATAATGTCCAGCAGGTCGTGCTGGAGATATTCGATATCGAATGAATCGATGTCGTGCGAGCATTCCTGCACCATGACCGAGCAGGTCGTATGGTGAGACACGATCGCGCAGGTGCCGTTTTTCACGCCGGAAGCGGCGACAATCTCCAGCACCTCCTTGGAGATATCGTGGAATGTGGGAATCCACCCCCGCGACTGCAGCTCGATTTCCTTTTGAACAACCTTGAATTCCATAGATTCATCCTCCATATATACAGTTTTATTGTCTGAAAGCACATGCTTCCTTAGGATAGCGCATTATACAGACGTTTACCGTCCGGCAAGGCGGTCGTCCCAGGCGCGGCGCACAGCGCCAATCATCGCGTCCACCATAGCCGCGCGGTCCTTCGCCTTCACAACGCCGCTGGACGATCCCGTCGCCTCCGCGCCCGCATGAATCACGCGATAAACGTCTTCGCCGCAGCTGATGCCCGCGCCCTGCAAAACGAGAATTTCCGGGTCGATCTGTTTGACCGCCCGAATCGCGGCGTTCACATAGTCCAAATCGCTCGTTTTGCCGGTGCCGATGAGTTCCGTCGGCTCCGCAACGATGATATTCGGCCGCAGATGCGCAACCGCGGCGGATTCCGCCGTCGTGTCCGTGCACACGATCGTCGCGAGGCCGACCTCGTCCGCCCTGCGGATGGTCTGCGCAAGCGCGGTCAGCGAAAGCGGTTTTTCACAGTGGTTGAGCATAACACCTTTTGCACCCGCAGCCGCGAGGGATTCCGGCAGCGTGTCCGCGAGGCCGCGCCCGGGCCGGATTGGGTCCATATGCGGCGCAAAAACGAAAATCCGCTCCGTCGCCTCCGCGACGCGGCGGATGTCCACCACCGGCGTAGTGAAAATAATGTCCACGTCGTATTTCTTCGACGCCGCGTCCGCGGCCAGCGCCAACTCGAGCACCTCGTCCCCAAACAAATAAGATTTCGGTCCGATCTCGAAAAACGGCGGTTTTAATGCAAACCCTTTCAGCAAGTTTGGTTTCTCCCTTCCCTTTGTTCGCCGGCACGTGATTGCCTTCCGGCATTTTCGTCTTCAGATTACTCTTAGTTTTCTATTTCGTCAATATTATTTTCTATTTATTTATCTATTGATTTTTATTTGCAAACATTTTATACTGTTTTCGAAAGCAATCGTATTCAAACGCGCGTTGCGGACGTCTTTTTATCAGGTTCCTGCCCCGCGCGATCAACGGAGGGAAAAATTATGGCCTGTGACCGAGCATGGCTGGCCGCCGAGGAAGCATACCGCATCGAATCGGACGCAATCGCGCACGCACTGAGCGGCATCCGGCGGGAAGACTTTCTCAAGGCGGTGGACGCGCTGAAAAGCGCGCCGCGCATCGGCGCGAGCGGCTGCGGACACTCCGGCATCTGTTGCCGGCACTTTGCGCATCTCATGTGCTGCATCGAGCGGCCCGCACGGTTTATATCCCCCGCGGAGGCGGTGCACGGCGCCACCGGTTTTCTGCAAAAAGGTGATGTGATGCTGCTTGCATCCCGCGGTGGCAAAACGGCCGAACTCATCCCGATTCTGCATATCTGTAAGGAAAAGGGCGTTTTCGTGATTACCGCAACGGAAAATCTCGACTCCCCGCTTGCAAAAGGCGCAAACGTCGTTTTACAAACGCTGGTAACGAAAGAAGTCGACCGTTTCAATACGCAGGGCACAACGAGCTTCACGGTGCTTTCGGTGCTCTTCGACGCGCTGCAGACCGCGCTGATCGAGGAAACCGGCTTTCAGAACGAACAATTCGCGCTGATCCATCCGGGCGGCGCGGTCGGCGAACGGCTGAACCATCGGGAAAACCAATGACCGGGAAACGCATGCCGGGTCTTTTGCCGGATGCTTATGCTATAATGGGCTCGATCAAAACGAACCATTTCAAGGAGGCTGGCGCATCATGGCTGGAGAACTGAAAATCGACTCGCGCAGAAAAAAAATACTGGAAATCCTTCGCAGGGACGGACAGGTGCGCGTTACGCAGCTGAGCGAAACGCTCGGCGCAAGCGTCGTGACCATACGAAGCGATCTGGACTCTCTTGAAGAAGACGGATACCTGGAACGCACGTCCGGCGGTGCAATCCAGACAATGCGAAATTATTATAACCTTGAATTTCAGCGCCGCAAGCACGAGCGCATGGAAATGAAAAAAGCGATCGCCGCCGCCGCCGCCGCTATGGTGCGCGACGGGGACACGCTGTTTATCAATTCCGGCACGACGACCTTTTTTACCGCGGTCGAGCTTCGGCAGCGAAAAAACCTCAACATTGTCACAAACTCAATCTCCGTGGCGGTGGAGCTCGGCGGCATGCCTACCTTTCGCGTGATCCTCCTTGGCGGAGACGTCAACGCGCAGTATTCGTTTTCCTGCGGGGACGACGCAAAAGAGCAGATTGCCCGCTACCGTGCAGATTGGGCCGTCCTTTCCGTGGACGGCGTCAACCCCGGCACCGGCATTACCACCTATCACGCCGAGGAAAGCGTGATCGACCGCATCATGATGGAGCGCGCGGAGAAAACGCTCATCGTCGCGGACAGTTCCAAGCTTGGCCGCGAGAGCTTCTCGCGCATCTGTGCGCTCAGCAGCGGCACCATTCTGATCACCGACAGCGAAGCGGACGCCAGCATGATGGAAAGGATTGCCGAAGAAGGTGTCACCATCCAGCTTGCCTGACCGGCGTGCGCCGGCGCTGCTGCCCGCATTTTCTCTGCTGATGTTCTTCGTCGGATTCGAGATGGGCGGCTTCCAGCTTGCGCTGCGCAGCATATCCGGCACATTTTCGACGGGCGCATTGGGCGCGGGGCTTCTCGTCGCCGCGCAGTATGTCAGCGTCGTAATTATGCCGCTTGTATTCGGCAGGATTGCCGACCACACGGGCAAGCGCCCGGTCATGCTGGGCTTTTCGCTCGTATTTTTAGCAGGATGTCTGCTCTCCGCGCTTGCGAACGGCGTTTTTGCGTTCGCAGTGGGTGTTTTCTGCATCGGCGCAGGGTACAGCGTCTGCGAAATCACCGGTTCAGCCGTACTTTCGGACGCCTCGCCCGAAAAGGGTGCGCGCTGGATCAATCTTTCGCAGGGCGCGCTGAGCCTTGGCGCGGTGGTCAGCCCCATCGCAGTTCAGTTTGGCGTCAACGTCTTTGGCTGGAGCTGGCGGGCGGTGTTCTGGCTTTGTGCCGCGGGCGTCTCTGCCGCGCTGATCGCGCTGCTGTTCACGCGGTTTCCGGAAGAAGCCTCCTCCTGTCCGCAGGGTTCCGCAAAGTCCGCGCGCGCATTGTTTGCCGCGCCGGCCTTCGTCCTTTTCTTCTTTTCAATCCTTCTCTATGTGGGGCTTGAAAACGGCATCGGCTACTTCACGGAATCGCTGTTTTCTCTCAAGCTGAACGCCGCCGCCCTCGGCGCATATGCCATCTCCGCCTACTGGGCAAGCATGGCGCTCTCGCGTTTCGCATTCGGCGTTTTGCCGCTCGCGCCCGAAAAAACGCTCGCCGGATGTCTGTTTGCCTCCACGCTGCTCTTTACCGCCCTCGCGCTGCTGCGCACGGCGATTCCGGCGTTTGCCGTATGCGCGCTGATCGGTTTTGCGTTCGGCCCGGTGTGGTCGCTGCTGATGGACTTTGCGGCGCGTCAGCATCCCGGCAGTTCCGGCACGGCAATGGGTCTTATGAGTGCGGGCTGCGGCGTCGGCGGCGCGGTTTTTCCCGCGCTGATGGGCCTGATTTCGGAATATGCCGATTTGCGCGCGGCATTCGGTCTGCTCGCAGCCGCTGCGCTCATCGCAGGCGCACTCTCGCTTGCGGCCGTCCGGCTGCAAAAAGAGCGGTAACACGCCTTCGTTTATTTAAGGAGGAATCTCCATGTTGTTTCTGGCGGTCGATCTCGGCAGCACCAACACAAAAGCGGCGCTCTACGACGCGCATATGGCCCGTGTCGCCATGGACAGCGTGCCGGTCGATTATGTTCGCGAAAACGGGTTTGTGGAATTCGACGCCGACGCATATTTCGACAGTCTGCTCGATTTGATCCGCTCGCTGTTTGCCTCCGGCGGTGCGGAAGCACGCGAGCTGGCCGGTATTTCGTTCACCGGCCAGGCGGAATCGCTCCTCGTGCTCGGTGAAGACGGCACGCCGCTGATGAACGCAATTTCCTGGATGGACGAGCGCTCGGGCGCAGAGTGTACCGCGCTGGAACAGCGATTTTCGCCCGAAGAATACTATGCGCGCACGGGGCAGCTCGCCGCACTGCCCACCTGGCCCGCAACCAAAATCCTTTGGCTGCGCGCCCATAAGCCGGAAGTCTTCGCCGCCGCGGCACACTATGTCCTGCTTAAGGACTATATCGTGTACCGCCTCACCGGCCGTCTGCTGGCGGACCGGTCGATTGCGACGTTTACGTTTTATTTCGATATTTACCAAAAGCGCTACTGGAACGAGATGCTTTCGTTCCTCGGCGTTCGGGAGGGCCAGCTACCGCCGCTTGCGGAGCCGTGTACCAGCGCCGGAACGCTTCTGCCGCCGGTTGCCTCGCTGCTCGGCGTGCCGCAAAACACGCCCGTCAACATCGGCACACTGGACCATTTCTGCGGCATGATCGGCACCGGCAACATCCGTCCGGGGCTGCTCAGCCTTTCGACGGGCACGGTGCTCGGCCTTTCGACCATGGCGGCCAATCCCGTCCGGCGCGACACGGGCGTACCGATGCATTACGGATTCCTGCCGGACAGCTATGTGATGCTTCCCACCGCGGAAAGCGGCGGCGTGAGCCTGGAGTGGTTCAAAAACGCCTGCCTGCCGAACGCGGATTTCCGGCAGATCGACGAAATCGCCGAACAGCGGCGGCCGGGCGAAGTGCTCTTTTTGCCGTATCTCGTCGGGACCAATGCACCGGAGTTCGATCTGGACGCGTGCGGCGTGTTTTACGGGCTCCGAAGCCGGCACGACGCATTCGACCTTGCGCTTGCGGTCATGGAAGGCGTTGCGCACCTGCTTCGGAAAAACTGCGACAAAATTCAAGCCGGCGGTACGCCGATTGAGCGTATCTTCGCCACCGGCGGCGGCGCAAAATCCGCCGTTTGGTGTCAGATTCAGGCGGACGTAACGGGCGTTCCCGTCTGTATCCCCGCCGAAAAAGAAGCCGCGCTTCTCGGCGCGGCCATGATCGGCGCGGTGAACGCCGGTGTGTTCGCTTCGTTTGCGGACGCGGCGGAGCAATGCGTTCGTTTCACACGCACGTTCCAGCCTGCAAACGCCGCCGTGTATGCGCAGGATCATCGCAAATTTCTTGCGCTCTACGACGCAATGATCCGCATTTCCCGCATGTACTAGCCGCGCTTTCGCGGCAAAGCAAGGTCCTGCGGCGCATATTTTCTCACGACCCGACCAGCAACGGAGGCCCTGTCCGCATGAGCATTACAAAATCCCTTTTCGGCAAACTGCCGGACGGCGAAGAAGTCTTTTGCTACACCGCCGTCAACCAATCCGGCGCGTCCGCTTCCTTTTTAACGTACGGGGCAGTCTGGCGGAGCATGTGCGTTCCGAACCAGGACGGCGTCCTGACCGACGTTGTGCTGGGTTTCGACACGCTCGAAGCATATCTAAAGCAAGCGGAATACATCGGCGCGACGATCGGCCGCGTCGCAAACCGCATCGGCAATGCCCGCTTCACGCTGAACGGCAAAGAATATGCGCTGTTTGCAAACGACTTTGAAAACTGTTCCCACGGCGGAAAGACCGGTTTCGACAAAAGGAACTGGAAGGCGTCCGTCGACGGCGACTCCGTCGTGTTTACGCTCTTCAGCCCGGACGGCGACGAGAATTTCCCCGGCACCCTCACCGTTATGGTCGTCTATACGCTGACGGAGAAAAACGCGCTCTCCATCCGTTATTTTGCAGTGACCGACGCGGACACGCTCGTCAGCCTCACCAACCATGCGTATTTCAACCTTGCCGGACAGGGCGCGGGGACAATCCTCAAGCAAACGCTGCAAATCGACGCAGAGCGTTTCACGTGCATCGATCCGCATATCCTGCCAACAGGCAAAATCGCACCCGTCGCAGGCGGTCCGCTCGACTTTTTGAGCGAAAAACCCATCGGGTGCGATATCGAATCAAACCTTGAAAACATGCCCGCGGCAAGAGGGTATGATCACAATTTCGTCCTCCGCCACCCGGAAGGCGGGATCGAGCTTGTCGCCTCGGCGGCCGATCCGGACGGCGGAATCGAAATGGATGTGTATACCGACCAGCCGGGCGTGCAGCTTTACACGCCGTACGATTTGAACGCGCTGGAGGGCAAAGACGGCGTACGGTATGGTTTCCGGCCTGCCTTTTGCCTCGAAACGCAGCATTTTGCCGACGCGCCGGCACACCCGGATTTCCCGAGCATCGTTCTGCACGCCGGAGAAGTACTCGCTTCCGAAACCGTGTACGCATTCTCCGCAAAAACCGGCGCGTGAAAAAAGCGGCGTCGTGCGCCGCTTTTGTACCGCCTATTCTTCCAGGTCCGCGCGGAACACGTCGGATTTTTTCCTCTGTTCGATTTGCGCCAGCTTGCCGGTGTATGCGCGCACGCATGAGCCGCGTTTGACCAGCTCCGGGCGGAACACTTCCTCATATGGCGGTTTAATCTGCTTGCGGATCATTTTGAGCAGCGCCTGTGCGGTATGCCGCCCCATCGCTTCCTTCGGGTGTGAAATCGTCGTGAGCTGCGGGTCCACGGTCGTCGCCAGATAGGAGTCGTCAAAGCCGATGACAGAAACCTGTTCGGGGATCGAATACCCCTTGACACGCAGTGCGCGCATGCAGCGCAGCGCAATCTCATCGTTGTAGCCGAACACACCGGTCACACCCTGATCGCGGACCGCCTGAACCAGCGCGCCTTCCAGCCCGGCGTCGCAGTCGACCGCCACAGGCGGCTCCATTCCATATTCCTTCGCGGCCTCGCAGAACCCTTCGTACCGCTGCACCGCGTCGCAGCAACTTGGGCTGTACGCAACCGCGCAGCGCCGGTGCCCGTAAGCGGCAAAATGCTCGGCAACGCGGCTCCCGCCGGCAAATTCGTCCAGCACCGCATACGATACGTCCGCGTCTTCCAGGCGGCTGTCGATCATAATACAGGGGATCCCGCGGTTTTTAAACGCGGTCAGGCATGCGCAGAGACGCTTGCGGATTTCCTGGGAAAGAGGTACTTGTGTAAGCTGAAAAATCACCCCGGACGTGTTTTTGGTCAGTATCTGCTCGAGCTGCGTGCAGAGTGAATCCGCATTGGAATTCGTGTCGCTGATCAAAAAGTTGCAGTTGTTGGCGGTCAGTACCTCGGAAATTCCTTTCACATAATACGTCGGAATAAAGTAGGTGTTCCCCATGTCCAGCACGGCCTCAATGTTCAAATAGTTCACTTCCGCCGCCGCGCGGCAAAATGTTCCCTTCCCCTGCGCCTTTTCCAAATATCCCTCGCGAACCAGCTGGGCAAGTGCGCTGCGCACCGTCAGCCGGCCGACGCCGTATTCATCCACCATCTCGGCTTCGCTTTTCAGCTTGTCCCCCGGTTTGATTTCACCGGCGATAATCCGGCCCTTAATCTGCTCGGCGAGCTGTGCATACAGCGGAATGGCGCTTAATTTATCAAGCACTTGCATATACCCCCAGATGAGTTGTTCAATTCGTTCTCTTTTTAAGCAGATATCCTGATGAGTTTCCCCTGATATATACCATTAAACAGCAGCAAGCTGTTGCTGTCAATCAAAAGATTTCTCCAATAACTATTGACATTTTGTCAAAGCCGTGGCAGGATAAGTTATAAGAAGGTGCCGCGGGCACCTTTCGTAGTTATTATAACATATCTGCAGATAAGTATGCAACTGTTTTCGGTTCCTTTCCGTCCGCGAGCGAGACCGTCCTGCGCAATTCTGCGCAGGACAACCCGAACGAGCAAGCCAGTATACGGCGACGTATGCTGCAGTGCCGTTTTTTTGAGCTACCCTGTTCGGCCCTTCGGCCGCCTGCTTTCGGAATCAAGGGTGTTTGCCCTGAATTCAAATACGAGTGTAAAGGATGGAACAGAATGAAGTCAAAAATGAAAAAAGTCGTTGCTCTGCTTCTCGTAGCCGCCCTGCTTCTGGGCACCATTACCATGCTCTCCGGCTGCTCCAAGAAAGCCGACGATAACACGTTGACAATCTGGATCAACGGCAAGGACAGCTACATTGGACCGAGCGAACAGAAGCTCTCTCAGGAAGACTGGTACATCTCTCAGGCAATCCAGCGTTTTGAGGACGCCAACCCCGGCGTGACCGTCGAACTCGTCGTTTCGGCGGACGGCGAAACCGCGCATCAGACCTTTAAGGCGGACGCGATGGCCGGCACCGCGCCGGACCTGGCCAACCTCTGGACCGGCCAGAACATCTTCTCAATGGAAGACGTCATCCTGGACATCAGCGATCTGATCCCCGAAGAAGACCTTGAGAACATCTCCGGCTGGGATTCCGTCACCTCTCCTGCGACCGGCGCGATCCTCGGTTATCCGACCAGCGACAACCAGATCTGCTTCTTCATCTACAACAAGCAGATCATCAGCGAATGCGGCCTTGATTTCGACAACAACCCGCCGCGTACCATCGACGAGTTCAACGCCGCCTGCCAGACCATTCTGGACAATGGTTATACGCCCATCGCCTCCGACGAGAGCTTCCCGTGGTTCGGCTGCTACATCGTGAACTACTGGTGGGTACAGCAGTCCGGCTATGACCGCATCCTCTCAGACTGCGACGGCACGACGACGTTTGCCGACGACGCAGGCCTGATCAGCGCGCTGGAATACTACCGCTCCACCATCGAGAACGGTTATCTCAACGCGGATGCCGTTACCTCGGCGGATTCCTGGAATAAATTCTGCCAGGGCACCGTCGCCATGATGCCGCAGGTTTCCTCGGTCGTTTCCGACGCGGAAGACGCACTCGGCGCGGAGAACGTCGGCGTTATGCTGCCGCCGGACTTCGACGGTGCACAGATCACGGACCAGACCATCGGCGGCCCGGGCCAGTGCCTCGTCGTTTCCAAAGACTGTAAAAATCCGGAGCTCGCGGTCAAGTTCCTCTCCTTCCTCAATTCGAGGGACGAAGTGCTCCGCTTCCTGGAAGTGCAGTCCAAGGTGCCGACCCGCACGGACATCACCGCGGAAGACCTTGGTCTTGCCGCCGATTCCGCAACGGCCAAGCTCTTTGACTGGTCCGATCAGATCGTGTACTGGGTTGACAACTCCCTGTACTCCACCGTCGTCGGCGACTACTACAACCTCCTGCCTCTCGTCCTCGCCGGCAAAATGACGCCCGTCGAATTTGCCGAAGACCTGGACGGCTGCGTTACCGCAGGTTAAACCTGATTACTGCAAAGTTAACTTCATGTCCCACGGGCGGTTTTCCGCCCGTGGGGCATACCTAAAGGAGAACGAACCATGGCTCAACGTTCCGGACCCGGCCAGGCAGCTTTGCCCCGCCGCGGAGAAATGCGCCGCAAAAACGTGCGCATTGCGTACCTGACGATCCTTCCGGTCATCGTAATTCTGCTCGCGGTCAAAGCTTACCCGATTATCGCGACAATTTACCGCAGTTTTACCAACTGGAACGGCCTGTATCAAAACGATTTCGTCGGGTTGGCAAACTACAAAGAATTTTTCGGTTCCGGGTTGTTTATGGTGCTGTTTAAAAACAACCTGGTTTTGCTGCTGAGCGTACCGCTGCAGGTCATCATCGGCCTTATTGTGGCGGTATTGCTGTATGAGCACGTTCCCGGCTGGAAAGCGTTTCGCGCAATTTACTATATTCCGCAGATCATTTCCCTCGTCATCCTCGGCTACCTGTTTAAGTCCATGTTCAGCCTCGACGGTCCGGTCAACCAGGTGCTCGAATCGCTCGGACTAGGCCACCTTGCCAAGGAGTGGCTTGCGGACGGCTCCACCGCGCTCCCCATCATGGTAGGCTGCATCACCTGGTATTCCATCGGCTGGCAGACCATCGTCATCCTCGGCGGCATGTCGTCCATCGACCCCTGTGTGTTTGAAGCGGCGCGTCTCGACGGCGCGAACTTCTTTCAGCGCACGTTCAAGATCGTTCTGCCGATGATCACGAGCGTCATCACGTACTGCATCGTCATGGCGGTCGTCTGGACGTTTACGAGTCTGTTCTCGCTGATCTACTCCATGACCGGCGGCGGGCCGGGTTATGAAACCATGACGCTGGATTACATGATCTACGAAAAATCGTTCGTCACCGGCAGTCAGTTAGGCATGGCCTGCACGATTTCCGTCGTGCTGTTCGTCATCATCATGATCATCACGGCCGCGGAAATGAAACTGTCCAACATGGCCGAGAAGAAATGGGGCTGACCGTTATGGCAAAGCAGCACAATCCAACACAAAAATTCTGGCGGACATTCGGGCGGGTTGTAATTTTTATTATCCTGCTGATCCTCGCAATCTCGTTCCTCTATCCGCTCTACTATATGCTCATCAACTCGCTCAAGTCGCTGAGCGGGTATTATGTCGATCCCTTCGGCTTGCCGAGCGAAAAACTGCAGTGGCAGAATTTCGCCACTATGATCAGCCAGTTCAAAATCCTGAAACTGTTCGGCAACAGCTTCATTATCTCGTTTTTCACAGTGCTCGGTCTTGTGGCGTTCGGCACGGTTGCAAGCTTTTCGTTTGCAAAGGTTGATTTTAAGGGCAAAGGCGGCGTCTACATGGCAATTCTTGCCACGCTGTTCGTACCCGCGCAGGTCACGATGATTCCGATGTACATCAGCTTTGCAAAGGTCGGCCTCGTGGACAGTTATTTCGGCGTAATCCTTGCCTATTGGGCAATGTTCCTGCCGGAAACCATCATGCTCATGACCGCAAACTTCAAAAGCATCCCGAACGAGCTGATTGAGGCCGCCACCATCGACGGCTGCGGCTATTTCGGGCGGCTGCGCAACGTCGTCATGCCGATGGGCTGGCCGGCGATCTCGCTGTCCATCATCTTTTTCTTCATCTGCAGCTGGAACGATCTGTTCACGCCGATGGTACTGCTCAAGAGCATGGACAAGCGTACCGTCATGGTCGCGCTCTCATCGCTGATCGGGCGTTACACGGGCGACCCGCCGTATCAGTACGCCGGTCTTCTGATGAGCGCCATTCCGGCGCTGGCGGTGTACGCCGTCTTCCAGAAGAGCATTGTCAAAGGCATGAGCATGGGTGCAATTAAATAATCAACCGAGTATACCCGGTTTTATTAACAGGAGGTTACTTATGAACAAGCCGAAGCTCGGCCTGCTCGGTCTTATGACCGACGGCTACGAACCTATCTTCCCCGGTATCACCGAACGGCAGGAAAACTATGCGCGCGAGCTCGTCAGGCTCTTTTCCGGCGTCGCGGACGTGGACTTTCCCGGCGCGGGGCTCAACCGCGAGGTCATCGAACGGCAGGTGCGCTATTTCAACGAGCAGAATTACGACGGCATCCTGATCGTCCTTCTGACTTACAGCCACGCCGTCTATCTCCAGCACGCGCTGCACGACAACCGCCTGCCGATTGCGCTCGCGGTCGTCCAGCCGGATTCCACCGTTCGCGACGAGTTCCTAGAACTCGACCTCACAGTCAATCAGGGCATCCACGGCGCGCAGGACAATGCGAACATGATCGTGCGCAGCGGCTTTCCCTGCCAGTTCTTCGCGGGCGAGCGGCACGATCCGCGCCTCGTTAAATTCGTCGAAGATTTTGCGCGCGCGTCGCAGACGTACTGCAAACTGCGCGGCATGAAAGTCGGTGTGCTCAGCCGCATGTGCGGCATGGGCGACATCCTCATCGACGACATGGCGTTTTACCGGAACATCGGTGTTGAAATCTGCAACGATACCGTCGGCTCCGTCTATTCGCGCATGCAAGTCGTGACGAAGGCGCAGATCGACGCACAGATTGAAAAAGATCATGAAACCTTCGAGATGGACCCGAAGCTGTCCTACGAAAGCCACGCCGAGGCGGTCAAAATGTACCTCGGCTTCAAGCAGTGGCTGGACGACAAGGGCTTTGGCGCGTTCACCGCGCAGTTCGACATCTTCGGCGACGACAAACGCTTTAAGCAGCTGCCCCTCTACGCCGCTTCGCAGCTCCTTGCGGACGGCTACGGCTACGCGGCGGAGGGCGATTTCGTCTGCGCTTCCATGGTTGCCGCGGCGAACGTGCTCGGCGACGGCGGCGGCAATTTCACCGAAATGTACATGATGGACTTTGAGAAGGATGCGATCTGCTTCTGTCACGCGGGCGAAGGCAACTGGGCGACGCACCGCACGGACATCAAGCCGCGTTTGATCGACCGCTATCTCGGCGAGGGCGGCCTCGACAACCCGCCGACCGTCATGTTTACGCCGCGCGTCGGGCGCTCCACGCTCACGTCGCTCGCGCCTATGAGCGGAGAACATTTCCGCCTCGTCACCGCGCCGGGCGAAATTCTGCCAAAGTCCGACCTCAAAGGCTGCGAAATGCCGTATATTTTCTGGCGGCCGGACAGCGGCGTGACGACCTGCGTCGAAAACTGGCTCCGCGCGGGCGGCACGCATCACGAGGTCATCAGCCTCGGCGACGTCGCGGACCGCTGGAAGATGCTCTGCGACCTCTGGAGCGTGGAGTTCGTAAAAGCGTAACTTCCGTATTCCCTAAAAACCACAAAGATTCCGCGGAGCCTTTACTCCGCGGAATCTTATTCCAGGGAACCCATAAAAAAGGAGAATTCTTTTGGATTACTTTTTGACATTCGATATCGGCACCACGTCGGTCAAGACCTGCGTGTTTGACGAGACGCTTAAAATGTGCGGTCATGCCAGCGACGAATATCTGCTGATTGCGGAAAAGCCCGGCTATGTGGAGCTTGCGCCGGAAACCTACTGGCAGGCAATTCTGCACGGGGCGAAAAGCGCAACGCAGCACGCCGGGATCGATCCAAAAAACATCGTTTCTATCTCCGTCGCCACGCAGGGCGAAACCTTCATTCCGATCGGCCGGGACGGCGCCGCGCTGCGAAACGCCGTCGTCTGGCTGGACGAACGCGCCGGCAAGCAGGCAAGTGAACTTTCAAAATCCTTCGACGCGGCATGTTTTTACCGTGAAACCGGCCTGCCGGAACTCAGCGGCTATACGCCAATTTCCAAATTGGTCTGGCTGCGCGAAAACGAGCCGGACATCTATGAAAAAACCTGGAAATTCCTGCTGCTGGAGGACTATATCATCTTTCGGCTCACCGGCCGGTGCGTAACGGAAAAAGCGCTGGCATGCAGTACGGGCTGGTTTCATTTTTCGTCCGACGGCTACTGGCACGAAATGCTGGAAACGGCGCGGATCGATATCGAAAAACTGCCGGAACTGCTCGAATGCGGTTCCATCGTTCCCGGCGGCGTGCTGCCGGAAGTGCGTGAAGCGCTCGGTCTTTCGGAGAACGTCAAGGTCGTCACCGGCGCTATGGACCAGACCGCGGGCGCGCTCGGCGCGGGTAACGTCGTTCCCGGACTGATTACGGAAACGACCGGCACCGCACTCTGCATCGCCGCCACGCTGGACCATCCCGACCTGAACGATCCGTCCCGCGTGACCGTTTACCGGCATATCGAACGCGGGCGCTTTCTGATGATCCCCATCAGCATGTCGGCCGGTATGTTTTTAAAGTGGTTCAAAGACAATTTCTGCGAATTGGAATCGCAGCGCGCCGAGCGGGAAGGCCGCTCCGTATACGCGCTGTTCGACGAAATCGTCGAGCAGACCGAACCCGGCGCAAACGGGCTGATCGCGTATCCGTATCTCAGCGGAAGCCTCCAGCCGCATAACGACCCCGCCGCACGCGGCGTGTTTTTCGGCGCGGGGCTGGACACGAAAAAATCGCATTTCCTGCGCGCAATTTTTGAAAGCATCGCGTTTCTGCTGCGCGAAAACATCGAACTGGTCGAGCGGGTCAACGGCATTTCGGTGCGCGAAATCCGCTCGCTCGGCGGCGGGTCGAAAAGCGCCGTATGGCGGCAGATCAAAGCGGACGTGATGCAGCTTCCCATCGGCGCGCTCGCCGAATCGGAATGCACGTCCCTTGGCGCGGCGATTCTCGCGGCCGTCGCGCTCGGATATTATCCGGACACAGCGTCGGCGGCTTCGGCGAACCGAGTCGTTGAATGGAGCAAACCGGACGCGTCGCTCGCGTCGCTTTATGAACGCGCCTACGAGAAATATTCCGAGCTCTATCCGCGCCTGCACCCCCTCTTTTAAGAAAGGAACCCTACGGTGACATGAAATACGAATCCATCAAACAGTATATCGGCAATCCGGAGCAGCTTTTCTCCGTCCGTGAATCCCGCCTTTGCGGCGGACGCGCGGACGGCGTGCGCGTGATCGACGTACACAACGGCGGCAATTTGTCGGTCACCATCGCTCCCGACCGCTGTATGGACCTCCCATTTGTGCGTTTCAAGGGACGCTGCCTCAACTACGTCACCAGCAACGGGATTTCGCACCCCGCTTATTACGAAGTTACCGGCGAAGGCTGGAGCGAGGCGTTTTCCGGCGGTTTCCTCTACACCTGCGGTCTTTCGAACACCGGTGTTCGCAGCAGGACGGACTGGGACGCGCAGAAGGAGCACGGCTGCATCGCCAACCGTCCCGCCGAGCACGTCAACATCGTCAGGACCGAATCGCCGGACGGACCCGCCGTCGAAATCACCGGCACGATGAAGGAAGGCATGCTCGCGGGCACAAACCTGTCTTTAACGCGCCGCATCCGCATTTCGTATCTGCAGGACAAAATCGAAATTACCGACACGGTCAAAAACGAAGGGTTCCGGCGCGTGCCGCATACAATCCTCTACCATTGCAACATGGGCTATCCGCTTTTGCAGCCGGATTCCGTTTTCACGCTCCCGCACAGCGCCGTACGCGCGCGCACGGCGTTTGCCGAAAAGATGCTGCCCCATCTGGACAATATCCTCCCGCCGCAGGACGAGCTTGAGGAGATGTGTTATTATTATACTGTCGAAGCAAATGAAGACGGCTGGTGTGAAGCGCGTCTGGAAAACCCGCGCGAAAATATCCGTCTGCGGCTGAAGTTCGACACGTCCACGCTCGATCATTTTATCCAGTGGAAAAACTTCGTCAAAGGCGAATACATCATGGGGCTGGAGCCGGCCAACGCGCCGATCGACGGCCGGGAGGATGCGATCGCCCGCGGCGAATTGCCGTATCTGGACGGCGGCGAATCGCGCACCTACCGCCTGCTGTTCGAATTGGAGTAACCGCTTTTTCGACAAGGCTGGGTGCGTAAGCCGCCGGTTGTCCGCTTATTCATACCGGCGTGAAGCCGCTGCGAAAGGAACACTATGGCAAAATCCCTGTTTCGGGCGGAAAGCCCGGTCATGCGCGCCGTCGGCCGCGTCGGCGATCTGGTGCTGCTTAATCTCCTGTTTTTGCTCTGCAGCATCCCGGTCGTGACCATCGGTGCTTCCGCCGCCGCGCTGTATACGTCCGCACTCAAGATCGTCCGCCATGAAGACGGAAAAATCACAAAGATGTTCTTTTCCGCGTTTTCGCAAAACTTCCGTCAATGTCTTGTGCTGACGCTTATATTTCTCGCGCTGTTTGCCGGGCTTTACGCGGACATACGCGTCATACAGGCAAACCCGGACGCGTTTCCGTTTGTGCTGCGCGCCTGCACAAACGTTTTCGCCGTCGTTGTGCTGTTTACGGCTTCCTATGTGTTTGCGTTGCAGGCGAAGTTCGTCAACACCGTGTGGAAAACGCTGAAAAACGCCTTTGTGCTGAGCATGGCGCATCCGTTTACGTCAATCGCCGTCTGCATACTGACATTCTTCCCGCTCGGACTGCTGATATTCGCCACCTACTATTTCCTGCTGGGGAGCATCGTATTTTTCCTCTTCTGGTTCTCCTGTTCGGCGATCGTATGCGCATATCTCTTTGAACGTATCTTCCGAAAAATACTCCCGCCCGCCGAAGCCGGAAAAGAAGGCGAAGACACTCGCCCGGATGCGCAGTAAAAAACCACAGGATCCGTAAAAAACCCCTTTCCCCGAAAGAAGGTGCATGTATGAGCAGAGCGTTTACAAGCGAACGCGACGGCTGGGCTTTCTGCAAGCAGAAAATGCAGGAATGCATGTTCGCGGAGGAAAACGGGACCTGCATGTTCCGGCAATGCCGTAAGGAGGCTGCGCCGGACACGGCCGCAAACGGCACATCCGGCGGCAGCGGCGCGGTCCCGCGTCGCCCGGCGGACGGCGAGCGCTGAGCCGTGTTCGCATCCGCATATTAACATTAACTGCAAACAAAAAAGCCCGAATCCCGGGCTTTTTTTGTTTGTTTCTATATCACCAACGTCCATTAAAGAAGACTTTTACACGGGAACTTTGACCACGATTTTAACCACCTGCATCGCTTCGTCCGCGGCACAGCGCGGCTGATGCGCGTCCTCCGGCGCGAACACGGCAAAGTCGCCGGCTTTCAGATATACGCCGCCGTGCACAGCCGGTGTTTTATAGAACGTGATGTCGTTTTCCGCATTATAAGGCGTTTCAACGCAAAGCCCTTTACGCCCGGTGCAGCCGATCCATTCTTCCCCGGCCGCCATAAACTGGATATCGAGGAACCGCTCGTGCGTTTCATATTTGGGTTCGGAAACGGGCATTGTGGCATAATGCTGTACGCTCGCGCGCACGCCGTTTTCCAGTTCCACCCAGCCTTCGGGCAGCGTTGTCAGATCGTCCCGTTTTAAAAACGCAAACGCAGTCTGAAATTTCGGCTGACTCAAATCATATTTGTCCGGACAGATAATATTACCGCTGATCATTAATTTTCTCCTTCTTTCTGTATCCATTCATACCATTCAGCAAAAACAGTATCTTGGTCAAGTTCTGTGCAAATGCCACAACATGAAGTTGTCTCGCTTCATCAACCCGCTAGCAGTTGGAAATAACTTTTCGGGCAATAACATGCAAATTGCGATCATCACGCACTCCGACCGTGCTTTGAGTCATATCTTTAAGAGCGCAAACCATCAAATCATACTCGTCATTCCGATATTCCTTCCGATTATCAAAAAGTTCACCCACAGGCCACGACTTCTTCCAGCGGTTTGTCAAATTCTTTATACATGCTGATTAGCATAAACACACATATAACAAATGTAATCGTATCTGCAATCGGCTGCGCCCAAACTACACCGTTAAATGCAAACAGCCTTGGCAGAATAAGGATCAACGGTATAAATGTCAAGCCGTTGCGCGAAAGCGCAACAACAGCCGATTTAATCGCTTTGCCCGTGGATTGAAATAGCATATTACTAATAATCGTCACAGTTGCCAACGGCAACACCAGCAATTGCGCCCGCATTATTCTTGTTCCCGCTTCAATAACTTCTGCGTCGTCCGGTCTAAAGACACTTATCACTGACGGAGCAAATATAATTCCCGCCGCAGCGACCGCGCTCATCGCCAACAAGCCGATCTTCAGCGTATATTTCAGTCCTTCCTTTACACGATCGTACATCTTTGCTCCGTAACAATACCCACACATCGGTTGGAAGCCCTGACCAAAGCCCATAAGCATCATAATAATAATATTAATAATCTTTGTAACGATCGTCATTGCCGCTAAAGAAGCATCACCATAAGCGCTTACTGAGTTGTTGAGCAAAATATTCGCAAAACTCAAGAGTGCGGTGCGAAACAAGTCCGGGGAACCAATCTTCAAAACTTCTCCGATTATCTTTTTACTGGGGGTGAAAAACTTCCAGCGCAATCTAAGAACACATTTATCCCGAGCAATATGCAGAAACAAGATGCTGAAGCTTACTATCTGACTAACGCTTGTTGCAACCGCAGCGCCAACAATTCCCATATCAAAAACAACAATCAGCAACGGATCCAGCACAATATTCAACAGCGCACCGGCTACAGTACCAATTACCGCCAAGCGGACATTCCCCTCTTGCCTGATAGCAAATGCCATTACAAAAGTTGCGCTGAAAAAAGGCGTTGCAAGTATAACCCAGAATGCATAATCATATGCATAAGGCAGTATCGTTTCAGTCGCGCCGCATATCCGCATGATATTTTCCAATAGCAGCAGGCTCACAGCACCAATAACTGTTCCAATAATTACCGAAAGAAAGAACGCTGTGGAAACCGTCCGATTTGCAGTATCCCCGTCCCGTGCTCCAAGCCGCCGCGCAGCATAACTCGCCGCACCAGTTGCCAGCATAAGTGAAATCGCTTGGATAATCATGAACAAGGGTTGCGCAATACCAGGTGCCGCCGCCGCGCTGGTGCCAATATTACTGATAAAATAGGTGTCAGCCAAATTATACAGCGACGTAACAATCTGGCTGCAGATTGCCGGTATCGCCATTGAAATAATCAATTTTGATACCGGCATTGTTGTCATTTTTAAAAATCGTGCTTCCGGATCAGCAGTATTCTTTTTTACCATTTTGTTTGTTCCCTTCCATACAGCTAAAATAATGAACTCTTTTGCTCAATCATCATGTCGTTGAAGCATTAAGATAACAAGGTAAATGGCCTGCAAAACACCATTCCTTCCAACTTCCGGGGAACAACGTTTGACTCGCTGTAAATTCTTCTGGTATAACGCCGTAACACGAAAATTATGGCTGTTTTAGCTATTTTTCGCACACTAAATAAACACTCATGCAATAAAAGCACTGACAATTCAATTGTTTTCTTATACGTTATGACAAGCAACCATATGCTCGCCGCCCCGGTCCGTTAACTCCGGGCGCTGCTTCTTGCATTGCTCAGTTGCATATTTACAACGCGGGTGAAAAGGGCATCCACTTGGTGCATTAATCGGGCTGGGAACTTCTCCTTCAAGCAAAATCCTGTTGCGCGACTTCTCGGCATAGTAGTCAATCGTCGGAACTGCAGATAGCAATGCTTTCGTATATGGATGCATGGAATTCTGAAACAGATCCGACGAATCCAGCACTTCAACCAAATGTCCGAGGTACATAACGCCTATTCTTTCGGCGATATGCCGAACAACCGCCAAATCATGTGCAACGAAAACATATGTCAGTTCGAGCTCCTCCTGCAAGCGTTCAAAGAGATTTATAATCTGTGCCTGAATAGAAACATCCAACGCCGAAACAGGCTCGTCGCAAACAATAAGCTTTGGGTCGCACGCAAGCGCCCGCGCAATTCCAAGTCGCTGTCGCTGCCCTCCGGATAATTCGTGAGGATAACGCACTTTCATTTCAGTATTTAATCCAACCAATACAAGCAACTCTTCAATTCGATCATTGATCTCGCCGGTCAATTTTTTTGTCTGCCCGATTGTCAGAGCCTCTTTTAGCATTGAGCTCGCAGACTGGCGAGGGTCCAAGGAACCATAAGGATCCTGAAAAATCATTTGCAATTCGCGCCTGTATTGCTTCAATTCTTTTCGTGGCATTTTTGTTATATCAACACCATTATAAAGAACCCTACCAGCTGTTGGCTCAAGAATGCGAAGAATGCATTTCCCGGTAGTTGTTTTTCCACACCCCGACTCACCAACAAGACCAAATGTTTTTCCTTTGGTCACCTCGAAACTGATATTGTCTACCGCCCGCACACTTGCATACTGCCTTGATAGAAGTCCCTTTGTTAAAGGGAAAAGCATTTCCAAATTTTCTACTTTTAAAATCGTATCATTCGCAACTGTAGCTTTCATGTTCTGTCCTCCACAATATCCCTGTGACACGCAACAAAATGGTTCTCCCCTTCAACAGATCTCAATTCGGGGAACATACTGTTGCGACATTTGTCACACGCATACGGACATCTTGGCAAAAACGCACATTGGTCCGGCAAATTGACCAAGGACGGTGGCGTCCCGTCAATCGGAATAAGTTTTTCGCTTCCGGTTTGATCAAGCTTCGGAACAGAGTTCAAAAGACCCTTCGTATAAGGATGCCTTGGCTTTGTAATCAGCTCTTCCGTTGTTCCGGATTCAATAATTCTTCCAGCATACATAACGTAAATCCGCTGTGCATACCTTGTAACAAGGCCAAGATTATGCGTTACAATCACAAGTGAGGTCTTTTTCCTCTCCACAATTTGCTGCAAGAGTTCCATAACCTGTGCCTGTATTGTAACGTCCAAAGCAGTTGTAGGCTCGTCGGCAATAATAACCTTCGAATTGCATGCCACGCATATTGCAATCAGAATTCTTTGCCTCATACCACCGCTCAGCTCGAACGGATAGTTTCGCATGCGTTTTTCCGGGTCTGGAATTGCAACATCCCGCAAAGCTTGTACACCTATTTTCCAAGCTTCCGCTTTTGAACATTTCTTGTGATTCCGAATTACTTCCACAAGTTGGTTGCCAACCGTATAAACCGGGTTAAGCGCAGTCATCGGCTCTTGGAAAATAAACGATATACCTGCACCGCGAACACTCTGTATTTCCTTCGAAGTAGGTGCGTAGTCCAGCAAATTCTTGCCCTCGAACAGCACCTCTCCTCCAAGAATTTTTCCCGGCGGCATTTGGATCAACTGGACCATGGACTTCTGCGACACAGACTTTCCGCAGCCAGATTCTCCAACAATTGCAATGATCTCCTGTTTGTCAAGATAATATGATATGCCGTTAACCGCTTTAACCTCACCTGCCACCGTAAAAAACGATGTCCTGAGGTTTTTAACTTCAAGTAGCCGTTCACCCATTATAGTTTCCCCCTAAGCCTAGGATCCAAAGCGTCGCGCAACCCGTCTCCAACGATGTTCAATGAAATAATCAGTAACATAAGCGCAATACCTGGTACCAACGCAAGAGCCGGTTTGAACATAAAATAATTGTAGCCTTCAGATACCATAGTACCCCACGCCGGCGTCGGTGCTGTAATACCAATCCCAAGATATGCAAGCCCAGCTTCAATCATAATTGAAATGCCAACATTTCCAGTAAACAGAACAATTATGGTAGCGAAACAGTTCGGCAGCAAATGCTTGAACATAATCTTCAATTTGTTCTGTCCAATTAAATCTGCAGCCGCAACATAATCATTCTCCCGTAACGAGAGAACCTGGCCGTACACCATACGAACGTACATAGGGACTGACGAAATGCCAATAATAATACTTATAGACAAAATCGAACCACCAAATATTGCCGCCAGGCACATCGTAAGAATCAAAGGCGGAATTGAAAGCTGCGCATCAACAACACGCATGATAACACCGCTCACAAACTTACCAAAGTATCCGGCAATCAATCCAAGCGTTACACCAATTACCATTGCAATCAGACTCGACAGCAATCCTGTGCAAAGTGAAATTCTGGCGCCATACATAGTGCGCGTAAGTAAATCCCGACCGAGATTATCCGTTCCCAATAAATGTTCCCGTGACGGTCCTTGCAGCGCGTCAATCAGGGACTGTTCGTAAGGCGAGTATACGGTCAGTAACGGACAGAAAACTGCAGCAAGAATGAACACGACCAACACTACGAGACAGCATTTTGACAGCCAACCCCTACCGAAGAAAATCCTGAAAAACTGCTTTGCTGCATCTTTTCTCCGGCGCTTGGACTCGAGTTTCACCCATTCTTCCATAGTAATATCTTTCCCCAGATGCTCGCTCATAACGCTACCTCATCTTTGCGCGGATGCGCGGATCAACAAACCCATACACGATATCAACCAATAGGTTAGCACCAACCGTGAAAAGTGATATCAGCAATGTACAGTTCTGAACGATCATATAGTCCCGATTGTTCAGAGCCGTTGTCAATAAACTACCAAGTCCTGGTATGTTAAACAGCTGTTCTACCAGCAATGAGCCGCCAACAACGATACGTACTTGCATACCAATTATGGTTACAACAGGAATCAATGCATTCTTCAGCGCATGTTTATAGATAACGCTGCTCTCAGGCAGGCCGTTGGCCCGTGCTGTAAGCACATAATCCTGATTGATTGAATCCAGGACATTTGTTCTTGTTTGCCGTGTCAGCCCCGCAGTCATGCCCAGAGACATACAAAACACAGGCAACACCGCTTTTAACAAAAACTGCCCAAAATCCTGCGTTGGAGCTACATACCCTTGTATTGGCAAAACTTGTAGCCAAATAGCAAAAACTAGAATACCGAGTATGCCTACCCAGAAAACCGGCATCCCCATACTGACTGTCATTAAGAAAGTTAGTATTTGGTCGGCAAATTTACCTCGTTTGACGGCACATGTCACACCAATTATCACGCCCATCGGAATGGAGACCAGCAACGCTAGCACGCCGATATTGACCGTTCTTGGTAGACGCTCGGCAAGAATTTCATTTACCGGGCGCTTATAAATAAACGAATCTCCTAAATCACCGTGGACTAAATCTTTTACCCACAAAAGATATTGTGTAACAATCGGTTTGTCCAAATTCATTTCTTCGCGGAGACTTTGAACATCCTCCTCCGAAGCTTCATAACCAAGTGCTAACCGCGCTGGATCACCCGGCATGAGTTGCAACAAGGAAAATGAAAAAACCGAAACGATAAATACAATCAATAAAGAAATCGCTATTCTTCTAATGATATAATTTGCCATAAATTCTCCTCCGGCACTGAGCCGGTAAAAAATGCCCCTGCAATTGTTGCTCTGAATTATACAATTACAGGGGCATCACTTTCATCCTGAATTACCGACTCTTCTTGCCACTATCGGGCTTATTCAGCAATCCATGTCTGCCATACGTCCTCGCGCATATTCTGAATAGTGCAGAAATCATGATTTCTAACTTCGTCGCGAACAAATCCGATTGCCTGCGTGCCTAAGAGAACTTTGATCATCACATCGTCGTCAATGATCACTTTGGCAACAGCCTGTGTCCGCTCATTAAGCTCGTCTTCAGTTGTTGCTGAAGTAATCGACCTAGTAAGAGCATCCAGTTCGTCGGAAACTGCAAACGCATTCACGCCCAGGCCAAATCCATCATATTGATAGAAAGTCGAAGCATACTGCGAAGCTGCACCGGATTCTGCACCCATCGTGTGAATGAGCATACCTTCACCCCAGGCACCGATGTAATTGACATAAGCTGCGCCTTCGATAGGTTGCAGCGTCGCGTCAATTCCAACCGCCGCGAGCTGTTCCTTAACAATCTGTGCGATGTTGTTCAGAAGAGGCGTGCTCGGATATGTAATTGTCGTCGAAAAACCATTCGGATAACCGGCTTCGGTCAGCAGTTCTTTCGCTTTTTCTACGTTATAAGGCTGCCCAACCACATCGGTGTTATAGAACGGGGAATCTTCTTTGCACCATTGATTGGTCTGCACTGCATAACCAAATGTAAGCGTGTCGATCAACGCCTGCGTGTCGATTGCATAGCTCACAGCCTGCCGCACAAGCACGTCCGCGCAAGGATCACCCTCTTGCATGTTGAAGCACATCGTATAGTAGTAGCTCGGCAGTGCCGCAGCCTGGGCAGTAATACCATCATACCCGTTAAGCTGCTCAACGAGACTATAATTCTCGGTTACCATAGCTTGGATCTCACCCGTATTCAGCGAAGTAGCCGCAACCAGTTCGTTCTGATAGTAAACAACGTTAACAGCATCCAGGTAAACTTCGCCCTGCCAATAGTTATCATTGCGAACCATATACATGTTCACGTCAGCATTGAACTCTTCCAGAACGAAGGGCCCGGTTCCAATCGGGTTCTCTGCCAGCCACTCCTGTCCATTCGTATCAAAAGCTTCCTTGGATGCAACAAGAACCGTACGGCACAGGGAGTAATCAAACAAAGAATCCCATTCAGAGAAATTACAAACAACGGTTTTTTCGTCAATTGCTTCTGCATTTACAAAGCTTTTGAAGAAAGAGGCGGACAGAACACCGTTTTCTTTATAGAAGTTCAGGTTCCAAGCAATGGCTTCTGCATCGCAGGCACTGCCATCAGAAAACGTAATTCCATCTCGCACAACGATTGTCCATGTGAGATTCTCCGAATCAGGCGTTATGCTCTCAGCCAGGCAAGGTTGCGGTACGCCGTCAGCACCATACTGCATAATCGGTTCAAGAATGTAGCTCATAAACGCAACCTGCATAATACCACGAGTATCGTACCATGCCAGTGTTGTCGGTGTCGAGCCGGACACGGTCAGCACTCCGCCTTTAACGGGTTCTTCTGCCGTTTCCATTTCAGTGCTTTCTACAGTTTCTGTCGTTTCGGTGACTTCTTCTGCTGTGTCCGTATCGTTGCTTGCCTGCGTACAAGCTACAAGCGACAATGCGAAAATCAGCACCAAACAGATTGCAATCAGCTTTTTCATGTTTCTCCTCCTTTTATTTCAGCAATTGTTGCTTTCAATTGCTTTTAGCCCTCGATTTTACCAAGATACGGATGATTCAATCCCTTCCAATACTTTGCTTCGCGGGTAAACCATTCTTTGTCGGTTTCTAGTGAGAATGCTTGTGCTCTTTCTTCCTCGCTCAAACCCATATCATGCGTATCGCAGTAAACCGTCGACTTGTCCTTGAGCACACGTTCTCCGAAAGAAACCATGCCATACTGGGCACCCTTTGTGATACAATGCGCCGTAATGTAATTGAAACCAAGTTTCTCAAGATCTTCAAACTCGACGTCCGGTACTCCGCCCGGAGCCATGATATCGGGCCACATTTTCCAACCTTTAACATATTTCGCAACATATTGCGCTTGTTCGAGATTCATCAGACCGATGATCAGCGTCATCTCTGCTCCAAGTTCTTCCGCTCGAACGCAACGTTCGATTGCTTCATCCAAGCCGTACTGCAACGCTGCCTCAGTCCGGGCAATCAGCATGCAGTCTGTTCCATCACAGGCATCCAGCGCCGCGCGCGTCTTTGCAAGGAAAACGTCACGCGATACTGTCGGATGCGGGATCTCCCCAAACGGGGTTCCGCTGCGAAGCTGAACGCCCCAACGATTATATCCGCGCACACCAGTCGTATCGTCAAGCGTAAGCGACATTGCGCCAGCTTCGGCCAAACGTTTCGTCGTGTGGTATGCATGCAGAGGCGTTTCGCCGTAACCATCATCAGCATCAATGCAGCAAGGCAAAGCAGACGCCCTGCAAACATTTCCTGTAACGCGAACCAAGTCATCTGAAGTAATCAACCCGATATCGGGGGTCGCACAATTGCCTGCAACTACGCCGCCCGAAAGCAACGTTGCTTCAAACCCAGCCATTTCTGCGCATTTAGCAGACATAACATCCCAAATGATGGGGGCAAATATTTGTTTTTGTGACACTAATTCTCTCAGTGTTTTTCTTTCCATATCTTTATCTCCTTTATCCCCGTATCAATTCCTGTGTCCGCTTATTTTTCACCAGGAAGATTTTCCCAGAACCTGTCTTCAATAGAGAGATATCTATCCGGTTTCATGGGTTTTCTCGGTTTGCGCATGGTGCCCAAGATCGAAGTAATCAATTGATCATCTGTGCATCCCATTTTATGTGTGTCGTGATACGCAAGACTCTTGTCCGACAATACATGCTTGCCAAAATCAAGCATGCCGTACATTGCGCCTTTTTCAAGGATGTGCATCGTTACAAAGTTGAACCCGAGCTTTTCAATATCGTCAAGCTCAACATCAGGAACACCATTTGTCGAACCAACATCCGGCCACATTTTCCAGCCCTTAACATATTTAGCGACTTTTTCGCCTTCTTCGAGGTTCATCAAACCAATGATAAGCGTCATTTCGGCGCCGAGCTCTTCGGCAAGCAGGCAACGTTCAATCGCCTCATCCAAACCGCTCTGAAGTTTGCACTCTGTCCTCGCAATCAGCATACAGTCGGAACCTTCGCAGGCCTCCAGGGCCGCTTTGATCTTAGCCAGCCAAACTTTCCGCGAAACCGTCGGGTGAACCATCGTCCCATCTTTTGCGCCACCTCTGAGTTCCATGCCCCAGCGGTTATATCCTCTGAAACCAGTCGTATCGTCAAGAGTAATCGACATTGCGCCTGCTTCAACCAGACGTTTGGTCGTGCGATAGGCATGCAGTGGCGTTTCTCCGTAACCATCGTCTGCATCAACACAGCATGGCAACGAAGACATAGTCGTAATGTATTCTGTCGCCCGAACAAGATCGTCGACCGTCATCAACCCTATGTCCGGTAATCCACACACCCATTCGGCTAATGCGCCGCCTGAAAGCAAAGTGGCTTCATAACCGGCTTCTTCTGCAGCACGTGCAGACATTACGTCCCAAACGCATGGTGCAAAAATCTGCTTTTCCGCAACAAGTTCTCTTAGCGTTTTCCTCTTCTCCATTAACTAGCCCTCCAGAATGTATCTTTTGTTCATATTGCTCAAAATGATTAGCAGGAGTGGATATGTGTCACTTTAGTTCGTTTGCTGCCAAACAGCAAGCCCGAAATTATAAACCGAAACTAATTTTGCGTGACACTCATCCGGCAACAGGTTAACTAGAATCCTTCTAGCCCTTCAATCGCGTAAACGCGGACGGGGCAGGAGTCTAGCCCCTTGATGAACATTGGTGCAAACGAAATGAAAAACGTATCTTTTTGAAGTTCTTCCAGATTTTTCAGAACTTCCAGGAAGGTGATGTTCGCCGCAAGCAGGATATCGTGGAACGGCTTGACGTCCTCGTTGCAGTTTTCAATGGATACGCCGTCGCCGAACCCGACGCACTTCACTTTGCGTTTGCGCAGCCACTCTGCCGTTTCGCCGTTGACAAAGAGGCGTTTGTCCTCCGGCGTGTTCGTTTTGCTCGTGAACGGCGGGAGTTTATACTTTGAATCGAGAATGACCACGTCTCCCTCGCGGATGCGGTCCCCGCATGTCGCCTCGAGCATTTCGCCGGTGATATGCGCGTTCGGTTTCGCGTCGATCACAACATAGATGCCGCGTCCGAGAAAGTTGGTCAACGGCAGGGCGGAAACGTCCGGCCAGTTGTCGTCGTGGTGATACGGGCATTCGCAGTGTGTGCCAAGATGGCTCGTTATATCGATATTGGTATGGAAATCCGGAATCGGGCCGCCCGTATTAAAACGAAACAGGTGACATCTTCTTGTTTCCGTCGCCGGATCGAGGAATTTTGTCAGATCGATTACACGGAGATTTCCCATTTGATATGCGCTCATTTGCCGCCTCCAGATATTTTGTTCAGATGTTCAGCCGATTTGCTTTTGAATTTTGCTCTCCATTGCATGTACCAGCGCGACCACCATCCGATGATATGGAACTTCCATGCCGAGCCGCTTGGCGATCTCAACCACGGAGCCGCTGATGGTGTCCACCTCCGAGCGAGCGCCGGCCTTGATGTCCGCATAGATCGACGTGTAACCGTTTTTCGCGTTGCGCAGCACTTCGCAGATGCCTTCAACAACTTCCGCTTCGTCGAAATGCGCGAATCCTTCCGCATTCGCAACGCCAACCGCCTCGTGCGCAAGCTGTTCCATTAAAAAGTGCGCATTGGGGTCGTCCAGGATAAATCCGAGCGGCACTTGCAGGATGCCGGTGAGCGAGCTGGCCGCGGTGTTGAGGAACAGTTTGCTCCAAATCTGCCTCTTTACGTTTTCCGAGCAGGCGCAGGGAAATCCGCAGGAAGTCAGGTTTTCGGCGATGGGCCTGACCACGCATCCGTCCCCTTCCAGAACGCCGATGTAGGTCTCGCCGCCGCCGCCATGGTTGACGTATCCATCCTCGATGATGGAACTGTTGTGCTGGGTGGACCCGATCACAACATGTTTTTTATCCGCAAAGCGCAGCAGTTTTTCTTCGTGTCCGGTACCGTTCTGCAGCGTCATCAGGTATGTATCTCTGCCAATCAGGTGTTTGTTGCTTTCCAGCGCCTGCACTGTGAACATCGCCTTGACGAACACGACGATCAAGTCCATCTCGCCGAGTCCCTGCGTGCTCGTCACGGCAGTTGGATGAAAAACGACGTCTCCGCCTTTTTCCCGGATTTTGATGCCCTGTTCGTTGATGCGCGCCACGCGGTCCGCATTCACGTCAACAAGCCAAACCTGATTATTTCTGGAGAGATAACCTCCAAAGAGCGACCCCATTGCTCCCGCGCCTAAAATTGTAATATTCAATTGATCCTCCGTTAAGGTCATCTGTGATTCAGATTTGTGTCAGAATCAGGATAATCATTTGAAAATTGGTTTCGATTGCAATTATAGTACCATCACATCGACACAAATGCAATAGAAATTTTCAAAATGTGCCGTATTTGTTGTGATTTTCGCCATTTTTACAAGTATTTTCAGTGCGGTTTCGATTGCAAACTGTAGTTTCATTGGCAACTAATTTGGTAAATATTTATCGCTATTTTCAGGTTTTATGCCTGGTTTTTCTTTGTTTTCTTGCGTTTTTCAAGCAGTTTTGTTATCGATTGCATACTTGCGGAAAAATAGCGCCGAATCCGTCGGATTCGGCGCTTATACGGCCTGTTTCGTACTTACATTAAACAGGTTTTTCTTTTTGTGTGGATTCCCGTTCGATCAGGCGCGAGTACACCATCATTTTCTTAACAACGTGCCTGCCCTGCAAAACGTCGATCAAGTTGCGCGCCGCCGTTACGCTCAGGTCGAGCAGCATGTTGTCCAGCGACGTCAGGCTTGGATTGCAAATCTCCGCAACAAACGAATTGTTAATGCCAATTACGCCCACCTGGGTGGGGACATCGATCCCGCGGTCGTGCAGCGCACGAATACAAAGTGCAGCCATCGGGTCCTCGGAAAAAACGACGCTGTCCGTTTGGGGATGTTCTTCAAACAGCTGACCCAGCGCGCTCTCGATTTCCTGCTGTTCCGACCCCGTAATAAGCACGACCGGCTCCTGTCCGGGAAAACAACGCCGGACGCCGTCCCGGAAGCCCTGTATTTTCAGAAGGTTACTGGGCGTTTCGCGGTTCGCCGCAAAGGCCGGGTACCGGTATCCCCGGCGCCGGAGCAGGTCGACGCACTTCTCCGTGCCGCCCTGTTCATCGGCAATAACACCGTAAACATTGGGCAAATCGATATATCCGTTCGCAATAATAATGGGTATTTTCGGCATATACTGCTCAATCGCATCCTTCACCAGTCCGGATTGAAACGTCGAACCGATCAAAACCGCAGCTTCCACGCGCCGTTGGTTCATCTGTTGGATGTACTGCGCGCGATCCTCGTCGTTATGGCCGGTATTCATGATCAGACAGCCGTACCCGAGCCGAGAAAATTCTCGCTGGATATAATAGATCCCGTCGGTGTGGTGCGTCGTACGCATATCCGAAATCAGGATGCCGATCATCTTAGAAGATTGATTCACAAGGCCGCGAGCCGTTTCATTCGGGCTGAAGTGATGCTCCTCCAAACACTCGAGGACTCTTTTCTTCGTCGCCTTCTTCACGCCCGGCTTGTCGTTGATCACGCGCGAAACCGTGCTGGCCGACACGCCGGCCGCTTCTGCAATTTCATAAATCGTAACGTTTTTCAAGTGCTGCCTCTTCGTCTTCCGTATGCAATCGAATTCAATGCCAAAATAACAAATGCCATAATTTATTAACATTATATACGCTCATTTTTTCTCCGTCAACCGCGTTGTTCCTTCGGTTTTCTATGATTTTCATGTTTTGCAATCGATTTTATTTTTTCGTTGACAATGCATAAATCAAAGCGATATGATACAAAAAACGGCAAAAACAGGCCAGGAGGTACTCAGCGCAATGATCAGACGCAGCAAAGAAAAGATTGTAGAAACACACGAGCATAAATTCGGCGGCGACGGTTCCATTACCGTGCGCAACCTGCTCAACGGTTCGGAAGAACTCAACGGCAAGGGCCGCGTATTCGCCCATACGACGCTGAATCCGGGATGCGGAATCGGCTTTCACGAGCATAACGGCGAATCGGAAACGTATTACATCCTCAGCGGCAGCGGCGAATACAACGACAACGGTACGCTCTGCCCGATCGGCGCAGGCGATGTCACGCACACGCCTTCCGGCGAAGGTCACGGCATCCGCAACACAGGCAGCGAACCGCTTGAGTTCGTAGCACTCATCCTTTATAGCTGATAACGGCAAACGTTGCAAAACTGCGCGTCCGGCAATCCGGACGCGCAGTTTTTGCTTTATGTAATATTTTGCATTACAGCCGGTAATCGATAAGCAATGGAAATAGTAGGATGTGTTTCTAAAGTCTAGAAGATGCAGCTTTGCTGAATCGGCTTGCAGATTGAGGCGAAAAACTCCGAAGCTCATGGTGCTGCGGCGAAGCTTTTCAACAAGAATATGCAAGTTGAGACAGTGAAAATGCGCTTTGCGGTTTTAGAAAACACGCCCCAGTTTTACGCCAATACAACGCATCGTCTGCCGACCCGGTATGCTCGGCTCATCAAAGAATAAATACTTCAATACTCCAGCGCACGCGTCAACTGCGCCGCAGACTGCGCGCCCATGACGCTGTGGTTCTCCGTAATAATATCAGCACTTGAACCGGCGGCGCAGGCACTCGGCAATGAAACCCTCCGCCGCGATGCGGCTAAACTTCCCCGGCGCTCAAGCCAAGCGCGTTGATGACATGCCGGATATGGATGCTCATCGCGCTTTTTGCGCCCGCGCCGTCCCGCAGCCGCAGGAATCCACAGATGTCGCGGTTGTCGTAAATCACGATGTTCTTAAGCCCATCGGCATTGTTGGTCATCTCCATCGCCTCGGTCACGGCAGCATTGATGATTGGAAACATGCGGATGATGAATTCGTTATGGGACGCGGCGGCAATCATCTCGTGAAAGCGCTGATCCTCGTCCGGCCAGTTCCCGTCCTCGCGAACCAGCTGTTCGACATGCGCCGCCTGATCGAATATCCCCTGCAGTTCTTCTTCGGTCGCACGGAAACACGCGAGCATCGTACACTGCGGCTCGAACATAAGCCGGATTTCGTACATGTCGGCAAGCCGCGCGTGGCTCAGCGTGCTCACATCGTACTTGTTGAACATGGACAAATCGTCGCTGATAAACGTCCCGCGGCCCCGCTGCACGCTGAGCACGCCCTGCGCGACCAGATAACGCACCGCCTCGCGCAGCGTCGTCCGGCTCACGCCGAGGCTCTGGGAAAGGTCGTTTTCGTTGGGCAGTTTATCGCCCGGCGCAAACCTCTTCTGCAGCACGATGATGTTGTAAAGTTCGCTTGCAATGCGTTCTGAAAGGCTCTTATTTTCGTTTGCCGTCCGAACCGACCTCCTCTCCCGTATTGATGCAATTATACATCATACGCACGCCTTCGTACAAGAATGCACCTTCTTTCTGCGGGGCTTGACATTATACAACTTGTTTTGTAGTATGATGTCGTATGATTCTTTTATTCATACTACTTCTTTTCGCACAGGATTGATTTATGAAAACAACTTTAAGCGACATATCCCACGGCCAGTATTCCGTCCGCCCGGTGGTCGCCGTCGCCGCAGCACAGGATTCGTTCGTCCTCTCAGCGCTGCGCCGGGCTTCCGACCGGGGACTTTGCCGGGCGCTGCTGATTGGCGACGAACGCGAAATCCGCGCTGTTTCATCGCGGGATGGCATAGACCTTGCCGGCATGGAAATCCTCGACTGTCCCGAAAAACCCGACTGCTGCAAACTGGCGGTGCAACTGGTGCGCGAGAAACGGGCGCAGGCG
>Ga0209607_1000075_pt1 | contig 79142 bp, 69 predicted proteins | sample AD_UKC117_MetaG_FD_184413 | JGI IMG/M metagenome (GOLD analysis project Ga0209607, IMG submission 184413) | Active sludge microbial communities of municipal wastewater-treating anaerobic digesters from Hong Kong - AD_UKC117_MetaG (SPAdes)... | ecosystem: Engineered > Bioreactor > Anaerobic >... | reverse complement strand
TTAAATCCTATCGAAAACTACTGGGCTATTCTTAAGGGAAAGTTGAGGAAAATTGTTACAAATTTTCAAAATCTTTTTGATGCGTTAGTTGCGGTTTTCCAAACTATCTAAAAACTGTTTTACTATATGTCCACTGCTCTTCTTCAACAAACCATTATATTCAGCATGTTGCTAGGTTCTGTTTGGCCGGCTCTTTCCGCCTCCTCCCTGATCCTGCACGACTTTGAGCGCTTCGCTAGCCCCACGCCGGGAATCACGATGAGCGCCTGGACGACTGATCCCGACCTTCCTTCCGGGCGGATTAGCTATCGACTGGAACCCGTACAGCGCGAGGAGAGTCGCCAGGCGCTCTATCTCCAGTACCACTTCCATCCTGGCGCAACCGAGGCGATGGGTTGGCAGCTCGGCCTGCCTGATCTCGACGCATCGGCTTACGATCATCTGGAATTGTGGATTCGCGGCGATGAACAGACCGGTTTCGCCAAGTCGCTGAAACTGCAATTCAAGCAGCCTCTAGCCGGTGGTCCATTCGGTTTGTTGCGCCAGGGCAGTACGGTAGTGGATGGGATTACCCGCGACTGGCAGCGTTTTCAGGTGCCGCTGCGCTGGATGAGCGGCATTGAAGACTGGAGCCATTTGCGCCAATTCGCCCTGGTGTTACAGCCGCGCCGGTCACCTGTGATTCAGGGCGCTTATTGGCTGGACGATCTGGCGCTGGTCAAGACCGGTCAGCCCGGCCCCAGCATTTATGATCGGATGATCCCACCGAGGAAAACCGCCTGGGAAACGGCTCTTGGCGGCAAGGAAGCCGCACAACCCTATATTCATGCGCGGCTGGCGGGCTGGCTGGAGCGACTGATCGTTCCCGCAACGGAACTGCCCCGGGACGACCAGGCGTTTCTGGCGCAATTGGCGCGCGATACCTGGCGAGGACTGGCGGCATTCAGCGACCGGGAGCATGGCTTGCCGCTGGACACGGTGCGTTTCAACGGCTCGATTGCGCCCGAGCGCGCCTGGGTGGGCGACTACACGAATGTGACCAATATCGGTCTATATCTCATCGATATCATTGCAGCGCGGGAACTAGGGCTGATTGATCCGCATGAAGCACGAGAACGGCTCAGTCGGACGCTCGATACCCTGGAGCAGCTGGAAACCTGGCAGGGATTTTTCTTTAATTACTACGACACGACGACTCTTGAACGCACCAGTCATTTTATATCTTTCGTCGACTCGGCCTGGTTGAGCGCCGGATTAATAGTCGCGCGCAACGCCCTGCCCGAACTCGCCGAGCGCTGCGCCCGATTAATCGACCGGGAAGATTATGGGGTATTTTACGACCCGGTCGATCAATTGATGATGCATGGCTACTATGTCCATTTACCGCACCGGGCGGAATTTAACTATGGCCTGTTGTACAGTGAGGCGAGGCTGGGCAGCCTGATCGCAATCGGCAAAGGTGAGGTTCCAGAAGAACACTGGTACCGTATGGCGCGCACCTTCCCGCGCTATTTCGACTGGCAGTCGCAGTCTCCCAAGCAGCGGGTTACGCGAACGGTCAATGGCTATGCCTTTCCCGGTGGTTATTACGCTTGGAAGAAGCTGAAGTTTGTGCCTTCGTGGGGCGGTAGTTTATTTGAGGCGCTGATGCCGATGCTGGTGCTGGACGAGCAACGGTATGCCCCAGCCAGTTTGGGTCGGAATGCCGTAGCCCACACGGAAATTCAGCGCCGCTTTGCCCTAGAGCATCTGGGCTATCCGGTATGGGGCCTGTCGCCCAGTTCTAAACCGATCGGCGGTTACGGCGAGTTTGGAGTGCGGATTCTGGGCGTGCGTGGTTACCGGGCCGGCGCGGTGACGCCCCATGCGGCGGCGTTGGCTCTGATGGTCGATCCGGCGGCGGCGACAGCGAATCTGCGTCAATTGGCGCAGCGCTACCCGGTTTATGGTGATTTCGGTTTCTACGATGCAGTCGATCCGCAAACCGGCCAGGTGGCGTACAATTACCTGGCCCTGGATCAGAGCATGATCCTCATTGCGCTAGCGAATTATCTAAAAAATGGCGTAATTCAACGCTACTTCGCTGCTGATCCGATTATCCAACAGGTGTTGCCACTGCTCGACGCGGAACGGTTTTTTTGAGGTTCTTCGATACTTTTTGTGGAATTGATGCAGCAATCCGTAGCAATCTGTAGGTCGGGCACCGGACGTGCTCGACATGGGCTTTCTTGTCGGGCAACGCTACGCTTTTGCCCGACCTACAGTGTGAGTTCCATCAAGAATCCTCGAAGAACCTTTTTTGATTCACAAAGATTCCCTATGGCCCACGTCGACTTCGAAAATATCGATAAAATCTATCCGGATGGGACGCAGGCTATCTGCGATTTCAGCCTGACCATCGCTGACGGTGAACGGGTGGCGCTGGTTGGTCCTTCCGGTTGCGGCAAGTCCACTCTGCTGCGTCTGCTGGCCGGGCTGGAGACCCCGACTAACGGTCTCCTGTCCATCGGCGGCGAGGCTGTCAATCACCAGTCGCCGCAACAGCGTAATGTGGCCATGGTTTTCCAGGACTATGCTCTATACCCACACATGACCGTGCGGCGCAACCTGGAATTTCCCTTGAAGATGCGCGATCTGCCCTGCGTCGAAATCGAACGGCAGGTGCACTGGGTTACCGAACTGCTGAGCCTCGGCGGTTTGCTCGATCGCTTGCCCCGCCAACTCTCCGGTGGCCAACGCCAGCGGGTTGCGATGGGGCGAGCGCTGGTGCGGCAACCCAGCGTATTCTTGATGGACGAACCGCTGTCCAACCTGGATGCCCAGCTGCGGGGGCAAATCCGCGCCGAGATTGGCGAACTGCTGGAGCGAACCGGCGCTACCACGCTTTATGTCACCCACGACCAGGCCGAGGCCATGACCCTGGGTCAGCGTGTCGTTGTGTTGGACCAGGGTCGCCTGCAACAAATCGCTTCCCCCCAGGAGCTATACGAACGTCCCGCCAATACGTTTGTGGCTGGTTTCATTGGCAGCCCGCCGATGAACCTGCTTCCAGCGCGGTTGACAGCAACCCGCGAAGACCGACTGCGGCTGCGCGTAGGCGAACAAAACCTGCCGCTGGCCTTGTCCGGGTCGACCACAGCGCTCTGGCGGCAATGGCTGGAAACGCCGCTCAGCGTTGGCATCCGCCCTGAGCATCTGCGTCTGGCCGCCGAAAAGGATGAAGGACTGCGGGCCACGGTGCAGGATGCGGAATACCTGGGTCACGAAACCCTCCTGTACCTGCGCGTCGACGGTCTGGCGACCTCCACGCCGGTGATCGTCATGCGCCTGTCTGGCCTTCGCAGCCTTCATAAAGGCGAAAGGCTTCATCTGGTTCTAAGTCCTGCTCATCTGCATCTGTTTGACGCTGCCGGCTTGGCGCTCGATCATGGTGTCGTCAGCCGCGACGCCCGCTATTGATACTCTCGCCAATACTCCGGCTGAGGATCGCGGCAACCATGAGCAAGCTGCTGATACCGGTTAATAAACACTTCCTGTTGAGTCACCTGGCATTCCTGGGCGATGGCTAGATTCTCGCGCTGGGTGTCTTCAGCGTAATAGAACAGCGCACGCTTCAGCTTGCATAACAGGCTATTGTCGAGATGGTAACCGAGCTTTGCCAGAGCGTATTCGATGCACTCCAGGGTAACCCGGCGCAGGTCATAGACCACTTCTACGGCCAGGGGTGATGCTTGTCGGACGGATTCAATGCCAGCGACTTCCTTCAGCCACCTTGCCGCCGAGCAAGCCTGCTCCGGGTCAGGGTGAAAGCGACAGAATTGAATGATGCGGATTTTGTACAGCTCTTCGGCATCGGTGCGCATGACGCCCCCTTCGACGGCTGCTAAATGAATTTAAGGCATATCGTTATAAACCGTAGCTCCTAATCCACGCACTTTCAACCGGTCCAGCGACCACAAACGGTTCGTGGAAATCCTGCAGCATCCTGATGATCACTGATCTCAACAAAGCTTTGTTCCCGTAATAAGGTCGCAGTTGTCTCACCCTGATCATAGCCATGCTCCAACACGAGCCAACCGCCGGGCTTCAGGCAGTCCGGCGCCTGAGCAATGATGACTCGCAACGCATCCAATCCATCTACGCCCGCCACCAGCGCCGCCGAAGGTTCGAAACGTAGCGCCCCTTCCCGCCAACAAGGATCGGTAGCGGCGACATAGGGAGGATTGGCCGCGATAAGATCAAAGCGTTCGTCCGCAAGGGCTTCACACCAGTCGCCTTGACGAAACTCGATATTCGCAATGCGCAGACGTTGCGCATTGCACCGGGCAACGGCCAGAGCCGCCGGACTGCGATCGGTGGCGACGATGCGCGCTCGTGGTCGTTCGCGGGCCAGCGCCAGAGCAATCGCGCCACTGCCGACGCCCAGATCAGCAACCTGGATTGGATCATTTACCGGCAACCGCTCCAGCGCCAGCTCTACTAGTAACTCGGTTTCGGGACGAGGAATCAGGGTATCCGGGGTGACCTCCAGTTCCAGCGACCAGAATTCCCGGCAGCCAAGAAGATAGGCTACCGGTTCGCCGGCCAGGCGTCGCTCCAGCCAGGCGGTAAACCGCACGGCTTGTTGAGGCTTCAGCATTCGTTCCGGCCAAGCGTGTAGATAGCTGCGAGGCCGCTTCAGCGTTGACGCCAGCAATACTTCGGCGTCCAGTCGCGGGGATTCGCTGACTCTGGCCAGTTGTTGGGCGGCATCCATCAGGAGTTGACGAAGGGTAACGCCAGTTTCAGGAGCCAAAGTATGTGATTGATATAAATTTAATAAATTAAAAAATCTTAGCTATTCTCCGCCGAATCCAGTTGCGCAATCAGCGCTTCCCGCAATGCGGCGTACTTCATTGAATTGTTCAACGGGCGATTCTCACGATCAGTCACGAAGAATACGTCCTCAACCCGGGCGCCGATCGTCGCAATTTTAGCATTATGCAATTGCACGCCGCAGGTCATGAAGGCTTGCCCGACCTGGCACAGCAATCCGGGACGATCCCAGGAAACCAGTTCCACCACCGTGCGGCCGTTGGTGGCGTTTTCGCTGAACGAGACTTCGGTGGGCATTTGAAACGCCTTCTGAATCCGCGAAATATGCCGGGCGGGCAGGGGCGGTGGCGAATCGGAACGCTGAAGATAATGCAGCAGCGTATGCAAAATTTCCTTAATGCGGATGCGGTCCTGAATCGGCAACCCGGTATCCTCCAGCACTGTGAAGCTATCCAGCGTGTAGCCGTTGTGGCCGGTGATGATCCGGGCATCGAAAATGGTCAACCCCAATTGATCAAGCGCGGAGGTGATCAGCGCGAACAGATTGTCCTGATCGCGGGTGTAAATGAAGATTTCGGTGCCGCCCCGTCCGGGATCGTCGCGCGCCATGACCAGGGGGCGTTCCCGATGGCCGCGCTTCAGAATCGCCCGGGTGTGCCAAACAATCTCATCGGCGGAATGACGCAGGAAGTAGTCGTCGCCGAACCCTTCCCAGATCCAGTTCATCCGCTCCTCGTCAATTTTGGTCAAATGCAACCGCCGTCGCGCCTGATCCTGCGCCTCGCGGATGCGCTCTTCCTTGTCAATCGGGTTGTCCAGACCCCGCCGCAAGGCCCGCCGCGTGGCTTCGTATAACTGCCAGAGCAACGAAGCGCGCCAGGTGTTCCACAGGTTGGGGTTGGTGCCGCGAATGTCAGCGACCGTCAGCAGATATAGATAGTCCAAGTGCATTTGATCGCCCATCTGCTGGGCGAAGGCATGGATCACATCCGGATCGTGGATATCCTGCTTTTGAGCAGTTAGCGATAAGGTCAGGTGATGGCGCACCAACCAGGCAATCAGTCGGGTATCGAAGCTGCTGAGTCCATGCTGGCGGCAGAAGCGCCTGGCGTCTTCAGCGCCCAGTATGGAATGATCGCCGCCGCGCCCCTTGGCGATGTCATGATAGAGGCCGGCGACGTACAACAATTCCGGCTTGGGCAGCCGCGCCATGATGACGCTGCAATGCGGGAGTTGCTCAGTATATTGGGGCAGGAAAAACCGCCGCAGATTGCGCACGACGAATAGAATGTGCTGATCCACCGTGTAGGCGTGGAATAGGTCATATTGCATCCGCCCGACAATCTGGCCAAATTCCGGCAGATAGGCCGGCAGCACCCCGTAGGCGTTCATCAACCGCAATTGCCGGGTTACCCCATAAGGTTGACGCAGGATTTCCATGAACAGGCTGCGCGGGCGCACATCGTTGCGGAATTTGTCATCGATCAACGGCTGGTGGTCACGAATCGACCGGATAGTAGAGGCGCGGATACCCTTGATTTCCGGATGTTGTTGCAGGATCAGGAAGACTTCCAGCAACGCGAACGGGTAACGCAGAAAGACATTGGGCCGGGTCACTTCCAGATAGCCGCGCCGGACCTGAAAACGACGATTGATCGGTTGTGGGTCGCCCGGTTCATCCGCTGAAAGTATCGCTTCCTCAAACAACTGCAACAGCATCTCGTTCAGCCGGCTCAAGGCGTTTACCGTCCGGTAATAGCGTTGCATGAACTGTTCGACCGCCAGGTTATGGTCCTGGTCCTGGTAACCGAACTGCTGGGCGATGCGCCGTTGATGATCGAACAACAGCACATCTTCGCGGCGACCGGTCAGCGCATGGAGGGCAAAGCGCACTTGCCAAAGATAGTTTCGGCATTCAATCAGTTCGTCATATTCCCGCGTGCTTAGAAAGCCGTGGCTGACCAGTTCCTGCAAGGTGCTGGCGCCAAAGTGCCGCTTGGCGACCCAGCCGATCATCTGCATGTCGCGCAAGCCGCCAGGACCATCCTTGATATTAGGCTCCAGATTAAAAGCGGTTTCATTGTATTTGCGACAGCGCTGGCAACGCTCTTGCCGCTTGGATTCAAAGAAGGCTTCATCCGGCCAAATCCGGTCGGGTCCGGTCACCGCGCGCATGCGTTCGAACAGCGCCATGGAACCGGTCAGCAGGCGCGCTTCCATCAGACTGGTCGCGACCGTGATCTCGGCGGCCCCTTCGCGGGCGCAATCCTCGACAGTGCGCACGCTGTGGCCAACCTCCAAGCCGATGTCCCACAGGAAGGTCAGAAAATTCTCCAGCCCGGAACGATGCGTCTCCAACGCCTGGTCGTCCAGCAGGATCATGATGTCTACGTCGGAACCTGGGTGCAGTTCCCCACGCCCATAACCTCCCACCGCCACCAGCGCCAGATCCTGAATCTCTGTTTCGAAAAACTGAACCCAGAGGCGCTGCAGCACTTCATCCATCAACCGGGCGCGCGCCAACACCAACTCGTAGGCAGGGATGCCTTGCCGGAACAGCGTCTTGAGCCGGACATCGCTTTGTTTGAGAAGGCTCCGGAACGCGGTGACCGCATTCACGTTCGCGGTGAGTTCGCGCTCAAAGGTCGTAGCGTCAAACAGCGCCAGGTCGTTCCACGACGCATTATCCCGTAAACTGTCGGTAATCTGGGGCAAAACAGGCAGTGGCGCGCTATCGAGGACGGTCATACAGTTCTCCAGGTGGAGTGCGACGTTAAAGCGTTGCGCCGGGACTCAGCGTGAGAATTTCGTAGCCGGTTTCAGTGACCAGCACCGTGTGTTCCCACTGGGCGGACACGCTGTGATCCTTGGTCACTACGGTCCAGCCATCCGGCAGCAACTTCACATGGCGCTTGCCGGCGTTGATCATGGGTTCAATGGTGAAGGTCATACCGGGAATCAGGGAAACCCCCTCGCCGGGATTGCCGTAATGCAACACTTGAGGATCCTCATGAAAGTCCCGGCCAATGCCGTGGCCACAGTATTCCCGCACGACCGAGCAGCGCTGCGCCTCGGCGTATTTCTGGATAGCGTGGCCTACATCGCCAAGGCGGAGGCCTGGTCGCACCGTTTCAATGCCAATGCGCAGACAGTCATGAGCGATCCGGCAAACCCGTTGCGCAGCGATGGGCGGCGTCCCGACGGCAAACATGCGGCTGGTGTCGCCATGGTAGCTGTCCTTGATTACAGTGATGTCAATGTTGACGACGTCGCCCTTCCTGAGTTTTTTCGGTCCGGGAATGCCGTGGCAGACGACGTGATTGACCGAGGTGCAAATGGATTTTGGAAAGCCTCGGTAGTTCAAGGGCGCGGGAATCACCTTCTGCACATTCACCATGTAGTCATGGCAAATCCGATCCAATTCCTCAGTGGTAACGCCTTCCTGCACATAAGGACCGATCATATCCAGCACTTCGGCGGCTAGCTGACCCGCTATGCGCATTTTCTCAATTTCCGCTGGGGTTTTGTAGGTGATGGCGATCGGTTGCTTGGGAGGTTTCTGGAACATATTTTCAGTCTGTCGGCTACGGTTTTGGGGGCGCATGGATAATTTCAAGGTTGGTAGACGGTCACTGTTGAGGACGACCCCTAACTCTTCAAAAAATTGGGACAGTTCTTCGCAGACAGCGGTTCATTTGGTTTTCCTGAACGATCCATGTTATAAAGCGCGCGCCTTTTAGGCAAATAGTCTTTAAATACTTCTCACATTCGCCGGCACGAGCGGCCGGGTGCCCTCATGGGGTTGCCGCTTGGGGCGAATGGAGGCTTAACCCTGAATCTTTTTTGAAGGAGAACCCTCGGCAATGGCGACTGTTTCGATGCGCCAGATGCTGGAGGCCGGCGTGCATTTCGGCCACCAGACCCGTTACTGGAATCCCAAAATGGCCCCGTATATCTTCGGGGCGCGCAGCAAAATTCATATTATCAACCTGGAAAAAACCCTGCCGCTGTACCTCGATTCGCTGAATTTCATCGGTCGACTGGCGTCCAAGGGCGGCAAGGTTCTGTTGGTGGGCACCAAACGCTCGGCCCGCGAAACGACCGCCGAGGCGGCGATCCGTTGCGGGATGCCGTTTGTTAACCACCGCTGGCTCGGTGGGATGCTCACCAATTTCAAGACGGTCCGGCAGTCCATCAAGCGACTCAAGGATCTGGAACTGATGGCCCAGGATGGCACCTTCGACCGTCTGGCCAAAAAAGAAGTCATCGGTCTGCGCCGGGACATGGACAAGTTGGAGCGTAGTCTCGGCGGCATCAAGGATATGACCAGTCTTCCGGATGCTTTGTTCGTCGTTGACGTGGGGCATGAGCGTATCGCGGTCCAGGAGGCCAATAAGCTGGGGATTCCCGTAATCGGTGTGGTGGACACCAATAACTCGCCAGATGGCGTGAACTATGTAGTTCCTGGTAATGACGACGCCATCCGCGCCATCCAGCTTTACCTCGGCGGCGTGGCCGAAGCGGTGTTGGAAGGTCGCGCGGTGCTGGCGACCGGACGTGGCCCCGAAGAGGAATTTGTTGAAATTCCCGAGGAAACGCTACCGGTCAATGAAGGCGTCTGAAATCCCGGGATGACGGTTTTACCAGGAGGCTCGCGGGTTCGACGCCCCCGAGCCTTTTTGATCAATTTTGACTTGGTTCAGTACAGAACTGTTTTGCAGAGGTAAACAAGCATGGCGGAAATCACCGCGGCGCTGGTCAAGGAACTGCGCGAACGTACGGGTTCGGGGATGATGGAGTGCAAGAGGGCCTTGCAGGAAACCGGTGGCGACATCGAAGCGGCGGTTGAATCGATGCGCAAGGCCGGGCAGGCCAAGGCGGATAAGAAGGCCAGCCGGATCGCTGCTGAAGGTTTGATCGTGGTCAAACAGGCCAACGGCGCAACCGCCATGGTCGAGATCAATTGCGAAACTGACTTTGTGACGAAAAACGAAGATTTTCGCGCATTCGCCGATGCCGTGGCCGAAGTGGCGCTGCAAGGCGAATGGGCGGATCTGGACGCCTTGCTGGCGGCGAACATGGCGAATGGCCAAAGCGTTGAGCAGAACCGGCGCGAGTGCATCGCCAAAATTGGCGAGAACATTAACGTCCGCCGTTTCGCCCGCTTGGCGACAAGCGGTGGCGTATTAGGCAGTTACCTGCATGGCGTGCGTATTGGCGTTCTAGTCGAGTTGGAAGGCGGCGATTCGGACTTGGCCAAGGACATTGCCATGCATGTTGCCGCCAGCCGGCCGCTGTGCATCAGCGCTGACCAGGTGCCGGCAGAACTGCTCGCCAGGGAAAAGGACATCTTTGCCGCTCAGGCGGCGGCCAGCGGCAAACCGGCCAATATCATCGACAAGATGGTGGAAGGACGCCTGCGCAAATACCTGGAGGAAGTGACCTTACTGGGTCAACCGTTCGTCAAGGACACCGAACAAAGCGTTGACAAGCTGCTGAAATCTCACAAAGCCCGAGTTATCCGTTTCGAGCGCTTTGAACTGGGCGAGGGCATCGAGAAAAAATCCGGCGACTTCGCCGCTGAGGTGATGGCGGCGGCGCGCGGCGACTAGGATGAACTCCCGAAGACCTAGAACGGGTCCCGAACCCGTTGGCATTTGCGCAGATACCGGAAACCCCTGTCATGCCATGACGCTAGGGCCGTGATTCCGGTACAATTCCTTCACCTTTCATGACAGCGCAGGTTACGCGATTCCCCATGCTGAATTCCAGACCGGTATTTAAGCGGATTCTTCTCAAGCTCAGCGGCGAAGCGCTCATGGGCAAGGACGATTACGGTATCGATACTGAAGTGATTGCCCGCATGGCCAGTGAAGTACGCGATCTGCGTCAATTAGGCGTGGAAGTCGGCATGGTGATTGGCGGCGGCAACCTGTTTCGCGGCGCAGGATTGGCGCAGGCGGGCATGGACCGGGTGACTGCTGATCACATGGGAATGTTGGCTACGGTCATGAATTCGTTGGCAATGCAGGATACGCTGGAGCGACTGGGTGTTTTCACTCGCGTCATGTCGGCCATCCGTATTAATCAGGTCTGCGAGGACTATATCCGCCGCCGCGCTATTCGCCATCTGGAGAAGGGGCGGGTCGTGATCTTCGCTGCGGGCACCGGCAACCCCTTTTTCACTACCGATTCCGCCGCCAGCCTGCGAGCTATTGAGATTAATGCCGACGTCATGCTCAAGGCGACCAAGGTCGACGGCATTTATTCCGCGGATCCTTTCAAAGACCCGCACGCCGTGCGCTATGACCGCTTGACCTACGATGAGGCTCTGGCGCGTAAACTGCAAGTTATGGACGCTACGGCTATTGTCATGTGCCGTGAACATGACCTGCCGCTGATGGTTTTTAACATCAATCACCCCGGCGATCTGGTCAGGATCGTGTGTGGCGAGAAGGTAGGCACCACTGTGGTGCGGGAATGACGACCATGATCGACGACATCAAGAAAGACGCAACGGCCCGCATGGCCAAGAGCGTAGATACGCTCAAGCACGACTTAACCAAGCTGCGCACCGGGCGCGCCCATGCTAGTCTGTTAGACCATATTACAGTCAGCTACTATGGCAATGAGACGCCGCTCAATCAAGTGGCGTCCGTTGGCGTCGCCGACGCTCGCACTCTGCTGGTAACGCCTTGGGAAAAGAACATGGTCGGCCCGATTGAGAAAGCGATCATGAAATCCGATCTGGGTCTAAATCCCGTCACCGCCGGCACAGCGATCCGGGTGCCTTTGCCGGCGCTGACCGAGGAGCGCCGCCGGGATTTGGTGAAAGTGGTTCGACAGGAAGGGGAAAGCGCCAAGGTCGCGATCCGTAACATCCGTCGGGATGCCAACAATCAGTTCAAGGCGCTGCTCAAGGACAAAAAAATTACTGAAGATGCTGAACGACAGGCTCAGGATGAAACGCAGAAGTTGACCGACCGGCATATTCAGGAGGTGGACAAGATTCTCGCTGCCAAGGAAGCTGAATTAATGGAAATTTGAGGAGATCATCTGGATTTTCTACCCTGGCGTGAATTTATATGAGAAATCAACGGCATGTCGGATGATGGCCAGACAGCGCCTGTAGCTGGCGGCTGGCGGCCTCGTCATGTGGCGATTGTCATGGATGGCAACGGCCGTTGGGCGCAGCAGCGTTCCCTACCACGCACGGTTGGGCACCGCGAGGGGGCCAAGGCCGTGCGGCGCGTGGTCGAGGCCTGTGTTGAACGCGATATTCCTGTATTAACACTCTTCGCGTTCAGCAGTGAGAACTGGCGTCGGCCGCGCCGGGAAGTCGAAATCCTGATGAACCTGTTCTTAACCACCTTGCGCAGTGAGATTCGGCGATTGGACGTCGCTAATGTCCGGTTGCGATTCATCGGCGACCATAGCGCCTTTTCCCCGACCCTGCAGGACTATATCGCCAAAGCGGAGAAGCGCACGATGCGGAACACCGGCCTAACGCTGGTGATTGCCGCTAATTACGGTGGCCGCTGGGATATCCTCCAGGCTGCGCGGCGGGTTGCTGAGGACGTTGCCGCGGGTCGATTATCGCCCAATGATTTAACCATGGAGATCTATCACCGCTATACCTGCCTGGCTGATCTGCCGGAGCCGGATTTGTTCATTCGCACCGGTGGAGAGCAGCGCATCAGCAATTTTCTGCTCTGGCAACTGGCTTATACCGAGCTGTATTTCAGCGAACGACTGTGGCCGGACTATGACGCGGGTGACCTGGACGCCGCTTGCGCCGCCTTTGCCAATCGCCTGCGGCGGTTCGGCCAGACCAGCGAACAAGTCGCGTGGGGTAGCCATGCTTAAGCAGCGCGTTATCACGGCAAGCATTTTGGCGCTCCTGGTCATTTGGGCCGTGTTGAAATTGCCTGCAACAGGATTTGGCTTGGCGCTGTTGACGATTATTTTGCCCGGCGCCTGGGAATGGACGAGGCTGGTGGGTTTGGCGGCGCCGCGTGATCGAGGACTGTATGTGGGCGGAGTGCTGCTGCTCATTCTGGCGATCTGGCCGCTGCTCGACCACACGGCGCTTATGAGTGGTCTGCTGAGCGTGGTGGTCCTGAGTTGGTGCGGCGCGCTGCTGTGGCTGCGCTACTATGCTCAACGCCCTGATCATCAGGATCGGTCATTGGCGATAGGGATCGCTGGCGTGATCGTGCTGGTCGCGCCATGGGCGGCATTCATGGAATTGCGCGGCGAATTTGGACCGAGCTATGTGCTGTTTCTGTTCCTGCTGGTCTGGGCGGCGGATGTCGGCGCCTATTTCGCGGGCCGCCGCTGGGGGCAGCGCAAGCTGGCACCGGCAATCAGTCCGGGCAAAACCTGGGAAGGAGTTGGCGGCGCCGTGATGGCGACGTTGGTGCTGGCGCTGGCCGGCGCAGCGTTACTGGATGTTGGGGCGCGCTGGCCGGCGTTCGTGATGATATGTTTGATTACCGTGGGTTTTTCCATTGCTGGGGACTTGTTCGAGAGTATGCTCAAACGCCAGTGCGGGGTGAAGGATAGCGGATCGCTTCTACCGGGGCACGGCGGTGTTCTCGACCGAGTGGATAGTCTGACTGCGGCTGCGCCGGTCTTTCTGCTGGGCCTCCATGGAGTATGGGGATGAGTGGGCCGATCGGCATCGCCATTCTCGGTTCCACTGGCTCCATCGGCGTCAGTACGCTGAATGTGCTACAGCGTCACCCCGAGCGTTTCCGGGTGGTCGCATTGACCGCGCATCGTGATGTCGAAGGTCTGTTTCAACAATGCCTGACCCATGAACCCGAGTATGCGGTGATGGCGGACGCCGACGCTGCGGAGCAGTTACGTGACCGGTTACAGACGACAGGGCGCAGGGTCGAGGTGCTGGCGGGTGTGGAAGGATTGGAGCGGGTGGCGGCTTTGCCGGGAGTTGGGGCCGTCATGGCGGCGATTGTCGGGGCCGTCGGCTTGTTGCCGACCCTGGCGGCGGCGCGGGCCGGCAAGCGAGTGCTGCTGGCCAACAAGGAGGCGCTGGTCATGGCCGGGCCGCTGTTCATGGCGGCGGTGCGCGAGCGGGGTGCGGAATTATTGCCCATCGACAGTGAACATAATGCAGTGTTTCAGTGTCTTCCTCCAACCTTTGCTACGGAAGGACTTGACGCTGTCGGAGTACGGCGCATTCTTCTAACTGGTTCGGGCGGACCGTTTCGCCTCACCCCCCTCGAACAACTACCGAAAGCGACTCCAGAACAAGCTTGCGCGCATCCAAACTGGAGCATGGGTCGGAAAATTTCCGTCGATTCGGCCACCATGATGAACAAGGGTCTGGAAGTCATCGAAGCGCATTGGCTGTTTGGCGCGCCGCCGGAACGGATTGAAGTGGTGGTTCACCCGCAAAGCGTGATTCATTCCATGGTGGAATACCGGGATGGCTCGGTGCTGGCTCAACTGGGCAATCCGGATATGCGCACTCCCATTGCCCATGCCCTGGCTTGGCCGCGACGATTGGCGTCAGGGGCAACATTCCTGGATTTTGCCCAAATGGCTCCCCTGGAGTTTACGACCCCGGACTTCTCGCGCTTCCCCTGCCTGGAACTGGCTTTTGCCGCGCTGGCCGCGGGCGGCACGGCCCCGGTCATTCTTAATGCAGCTGACGAAATTGCCGTGCAAGCCTTTCTCGATCGACGGATTCGCTACACTGACATCCATACTGTTGTCCAATACACTCTGGAGCGGGTGAACAGACGCGCTATTGCGTCACTGGCGGTCATCCTCGATGACGATGTCCAGGCCCGAACCGTGGCCGGCGAATGGGTCGCCGCGCATGGCAGAGGTCTTTCATGATGAGCAGCAGTCCACTGATTTCATTACTGGCCCTGATCGTCACTCTGGGAGTGTTGATCACGGTGCATGAATTCGGGCATTTCTGGGTCGCGCGTCGGCTGGGCGTCAAGGTGCTGCGGTTTTCGGTTGGCTTTGGCAAACCGCTGTGGCGGCGACGTGGCCAGGATGATGTGGAATACGTGATCGCTGCGCTGCCGTTGGGCGGTTATGTAAAAATGCTTGACGAACGCGAGGGCGATGTGCCTGCTGATCAGTTGCACCGGGCGTTTAACCGGCAACCGGTGGGTTCGCGCATTGCCATTGTACTAGCGGGACCGTTTTTTAACTTTGTATTCGCCATCCTCGCTTACGCGGGTATGTTCGTCATCGGCGTTCCTGGAGTCAAACCTGTGATGGATGCGCCCGTAGCCGGATCGCTGGCTGAAGCGGGCGGATTCCGCAAAGGCGATCTGATCATTGCTGTTGACAATGAGCCTACCCCGGCGCTGGGCGCGGTCATGCTGGCGCTGGTGGATCGCACCATGGCGGAAGAGCAGGTCCAGGTTGAGGTCAGGGATATTGATGGTCGAACGCGCATCCGCACGCTGGACACGCGCTATGCCCCGGAATCGGATGAAGAAGTGCGAGTATTTGAACGGATGGGCTTGACGCCCTGGCAGCCGGTGCTGCCGGCGGTGATCGGCCAGGTGTTGCCGGACGGCGCTGCAAGCCGGGCAGGATTGCAATCCGGCGACCGCATCCTCGTGGCCGATGGAGAATCTGTCACTGACTGGCAGCAATGGCGCGCTATTATCGAACGCCACCCCGGCCAGTCGCTGAATGTGCGTATTGAACGCGACGGATTTGAGCAAGCGCTGGAACTGATTCCCGATACCCGAGAAAATCCCCAGGGCGAGCGAACGGGTTTTATCGGCGCGGTCGCGCAAATACCGCCTGATCTGGCTGAAGATTTGCGAGTCGTGGTGCGTTATGGGCCATTGGACGCGGTCGGAGCCGCCATCGGTAAAACCTGGGACATGTCATTGCTGACCTTGCGCATGCTGGGCCGAATGCTCATTGGCAAGGCTTCGCTGGATAATCTGAGCGGCCCGCTGACCATAGCCCAATTCGCTGGCCAGGCCGCCAGCGCCGGGTGGATCGCGTTCCTGTCGTTACTGGCCCTGGTCAGCATCAGCCTGGGGGTTTTGAATCTGCTGCCGGTGCCGGTGCTGGACGGTGGACATCTGTTGTATTACCTGATTGAAATCGTCAAAGGCAGTCCGTTGTCCGAGGCGATCCAGCATGTTGGACAGCAGGTGGGCATGGTCCTGTTGCTGATGCTGATGGGACTCGCGTTGTTCAATGATTTTAATCGTCTTCTGGGATAGGAGCCGCCAATTCAGGCCGGAGATCACGACTCGCTTATGAAATCCTACCATCATCTAATTTTGGCGCTTGGCTTGTGGGTTGCGGCATCTGTGGCGCATGCCAGCGAATTTGTCATAAAGGACATCCAGGTTGAGGGGTTGCAACGCATTTCGGCGGGGACAGTGTTCAACTATCTGCCGGCGAAGGTCGGCTCGTCCATTTCCGAGCAGGATTATCCAGACATTATCCGTGCGCTGTTCAAGACGGGCTTTTTTACCGATGTGCAATTGGAAAGAAGCGGTAATGTGTTGATTATTAAAGTTATCGAACGGCCCGCCATTGCCGAAGTCGAGATTGAAGGCAACAAGGACATCAGTACGGATGATTTGAAAAAGGCTTTAACCTCGGTCGGGCTGGCGGAGGGCCGCGTGTTTGACCGCTCCTTACTCGACAAAGTGGAGCAGGAACTGTTGCAGCAGTACTACAGCCGAGGCCGCTACGCTGTGAAGATCGACAGCCAGGTGCGTCCGCTGGAGCGTAACCGGGTTGCTATCAAGCTGATTATTTCCGAAGGCGCCGTGGCCAGCATTAGTCAGATCAATATCGTTGGCAATAAGGCATTCACCGAGAAAGAACTGCTGGGACTTATGCAGTCATCCACCACGGGTTGGTTCTCTTTCTTCACCAAGGATGATCAATACGCCAAGCAAAAGCTGGCGGCGGATATCGAAGCGCTGCGCTCTTTCTATCTGGATCGCGGTTATCTCAAATTCAATGTGGATTCCACCCAAGTCTCGATCACTCCGGACAAGAAAGACGTTTATATCACGATTAACATTACCGAGGGCGAACCCTACACGGTCCAGGGTGTTCAATTGACCGGTAATTTCGGAGTCGTGCCCGAAGCAGAGTTGCGCAAGCTGATTGAGATTGAATCCGGCGAAACCTTCTCTCGGGCCAAGATTGCCGAGATCACCAAAAAAGTGGGCGAACGGCTGGGCAATGAGGGTTATGCTTTCGCTAACGTCAACACCATACCCCAGGTCAACGACGAAAACCGGACAGTGGATTTGACCTTCCTGGTCGATCCAGGCCGACGGGTTTATGTGCGGCGTATCAACTTCCAGGGCAACGCCAAGACTCAGGATGAAGTATTGCGCCGGGAAATGCGGCAAGCGGAAGGCGCCTGGTATTCCACTAAGGATCTCGACCGTTCCAAAACCCGTCTTCAGCGCCTGGATTATCTGGAGAGCGTTAATGTTGACACAGCAGCGGCGCCGGGAACGAACGATCAGGTTGATGTGAACTATACGCTGGTCGAGCGGCCCTCAGGCAGCCTGTTATTTGGCATCGGTTATGGTCAGGAGTCGGGCCTCTTGCTGAATGCGAGCGTGACCCAGAACAACTTTCTCGGTACTGGCAATCAAATGAGCCTGGTGTTGAACAACAGCGATATCGGCGCCAACTACAGCCTGGCTTACAACAATCCCTATTACACCATCGATGGAGTCAGTCGCGGGTTCCGGGTTTACTATCAGAACATTGACGCCGCACAGGTTAATACGGCTGATTATGTATTGAACAATTATGGCGGCCAGGTTAGTTTCGGTTTTCCCCTGAATGAATTTGACACCTTGCTGATCCTCCCCGGTTATGATCATGTGCAAATCGATACGACAACGAGTACGCCGGTTGAAATTATTGACTACATCAACCGTAACGGCGATACCTTTAACACCTTCAAACTGGACGCCAGTTGGGCGCGCGATAGCCGCAATCGCACCGTTTTCCCGACCAGTGGCGCGCTGAATCAAATTACCACCGAGTTCGCTGTTCCTGGCAGCGATGTGGAATATTACAAGCTGAGCTATCGCGGGGTGTTCTACTACCCGTTGGCGCGCTGGATGACCTGGACGCTCGGGGGTGAGATTGGCTATGGCGATGGTTACGGCGATACCGACGGCCTGCCGTTTTTTGAAAATTTCTATGCGGGCGGTCTGCGCTCGGTGCGCGGTTACAAGACAAATACCCTGGGACCGCGTTATAGCAATAATGAGCCTAGCGGCGGCGCGTTCAAGACCACTGCCAGCACCCAGCTCATCCTGCCTGTGCCGTTCATGGAGAAATCGGAAAACGTGCGGGTTGCCGCCTTCTTCGATGCGGGTAATGTGTTCGCCACCACCAGCGATTTCGATGCTGGCGAGTTGCGTTACTCCGTAGGTATTTCCGGTCTGTGGCTATCGCCGCTGGGGCCAATCGTGTTGAGTGTGGCCGCGCCGCTTAACGATAAACCCGAGGATGAAACCGAGGCGTTCCAGTTCTCTTTCGGCGTACCGTTCAATTGATAGTGGAGGAGCAACCGAATCATGGCGGCTTTTGCTAGACTTTATTTTCTTACGCATCTTCGTTCACTTTCTTGAAGGCAGGTATCGAGTGAAGCTCAAGCAGCGTTTTTTAATCGCAGCGGCATTGGCGTTGCCGCTCTCGTTGGCGCAGGCGGCTGATCTGAAGATCGGTTTTGTCAGTATTGCCAAGATCCTGAATAGCGCGCCGCAAGCCGAGGCGGCCAGCAAGCGATTGGAGCAGGAATTCGCTCCACGGCAAAAAGGTCTAGTCGAGGCGCAAAAGTCGTTGCGCCGACTGGAGGAAAAATTGGCGAAAGACGGAGCGGTGATGAGCGAAAGCCAGCGTCGTAATCTGGAAAGCGATATTCGCAGTCAGGCGCGGGAACTCAACCGGACCAATGCAGAACTCCGGGAAGACTTCAACCTGCGTCGTAATGAAGAGCTGGGCAAGTTCCAGAAGCAGGTGCTGGATGTGATCAACAATCTCGCCAGGGAAGAAGGCTTTGATCTGGTCATCAACGACGGTGCGACGCTGTATGCCAGTTCGCAAGTTGATGTGACCGACAAGGTGCTCAAGCGACTGACTTCCAGCAGGTAATTTTTCGATGACCACGCTCGGCGAGATTGCCGTTGTATCCGGCGCGCGCCTGCGGGGCGGGGATACAGCGACGGTCATCACTGGCGTAGCGTCATTGGACAGTGCGGAAACCGGGCAGCTCAGTTTTTTGATTCATTCCCGCTACCGACATTATCTTCCAGCCACTCGTGCGGCGGCGGTTATTGTGTCGCCGAGGGATGCTGCGGCTTGTCCGGCGCCGGCGCTAATCGCCGATAACCCGCATATCGCCTACGCACGGGCGGCTGCGCTGTTCGAACCGGTAGCTGAACCGCAGACGGGCGTTCATTCCACCGCCTGGGTTGATTCTAGGGCGCGAATTGCCAAAAACGTCTGGATTGGTCCGCACTGCGTGGTAGAAGCGGGCGCTACCATCGAAACGGGCGTTAGTGTGGGACCCCACTGTGTGATTGGCGAACAAGCGCTGATCGGGGCGGCAAGTCGCCTGATGGCGCGGGTGACGGTCTGTCATCGGGTGCGGTTGGGACGCCGGGTGTTAGTACATCCAGGCGCAGTGATCGGTAGCGATGGTTTTGGGCTGGCTCTTGAGCAGGATGGCCGTTGGCTCAGAGTGCCGCAACTCGGCAGTGTCCGGATCGGCGACGATGTCGAGATCGGCGCTAACACCACCATTGACCGCGGCGCTTTGGAAGACACGGTGATCGAGGACGGAGTCAAGCTGGATAATCAGATTCAGATCGCTCACAACGTCCATATTGGGGCCCATAGCGCGTTGGCCGGTTGTGTTGGCATTGCAGGCAGCGCGCGCATTGGTCGGCATTGCATGTTGGGAGGAGGCGTGGGCGTTGCCGGTCATTTAACTATTGCCGATCGAGTCCAGGTAACAGGGATGTCATTGGTGGCCCAGTCCATCACGCAATCCGGCGTTTATTCCTCAGGACTGGCGGTTGAACCGAACCGGCTATGGAACAGGATCAGCGCCCGTTTGCGTCGACTGGATGAACTGTTCCGCCGGTTAACCGCTCTGGAAAAAACAATCAAGCGCCAAGATGGCTCTGTTTGAGGGGATAAGACTTTGGAATCGATGGATATTCAGGGGATTTTGGAATACTTGCCACATCGCTATCCGTTTCTGTTGATCGATCGGGTGCTGGCGATTGATCCTGGGCGATCGCTAACTGGTCTCAAAAACGTCAGTTTTAACGAACCGTTTTTTCTCGGACACTTTCCTCAACGGCCCATCATGCCCGGCGTGCTGATTCTGGAGGCGCTGGCGCAGGCCACCGGAATTCTGGCTTTCAAGAGTCAGGAAGAAAAACCGGACCATCATTCCATGTACTACCTGGTTGGAGTTGATAATGCGCGCTTCAAGCGACCGGTAGAGCCGGGCGATCAACTGATCGTGGAAGTACGATTGGATCGCATCAAGCGCGGCGTCGGTAAGTTTTTCGGCGAAGCGAAGGTCGATGACCAACTCGTAGCAACTGCCGAATTCTTGTGCGCCAAACGGGACATTGACCTGTGATCGATGCGCGCGCCGTGGTAGACCCATCGGCCCAACTCGCGCCGGACGTGACCGTCGGCCCGTTTTCGGTGATCGGACCGAATGTGGAGATTGACAGGGGCACCTGGATTGGCCCACATGTGGTCATTCAAGGACCAACTCGTATTGGCCACGATAATCGTATCTACCAGTTTGCCTCGCTCGGCGAGATGCCCCAGGACAAAAAATATGGCGGTGAACCGACCCGTCTGGAGATTGGCGACCGCAACACCATCCGTGAGTTCGTGACCATCAATCGCGGTACGGTGCAGGATGCTGGCGTCACCCGGCTGGGCGATGACAACTGGATCATGGCTTATGTCCACGTTGCTCATGATTGTGTGGTCGGCAATCGAACGATCTTTGCTAATGGAGCGTCGTTGGCCGGTCATGTTCATATTGAGGACGATGTGGCGTTGGGGGGATTCGCCCTGGTTTATCAATTCACCCGGCTTGGTGCGCACAGTTTTTGCGGCTTCGCCTGTGGGGTGCATCGGGATGTGCCTCCCTACGTTACGGTGGCCGGTTACCGCGCTGAACCCTATGGCATCAACGCCGAAGGGTTGCGTCGACGTGGTTTCGCTGATGAGGAAATTCAGGCCGTTCGTCGCGCTTACAAGGTGATTTACCGCGCCAATTTACGGCTGGAAGAAGCCGTGGAGAAGGTGAGAGAGATGACGGTGGATTTTCCGCGTCTGCAAATTCTGGCCGATTTCCTGGCTGCGCCATCCCGTAATGGCATCGTCCGCTAACTTATACCCATTCCCATTATGTTCAATGACATTGCCGCAGAGTCTCCCCCCTTTGAAAAAGGGGGGTCGGGGAAGATTTCGACAGGCAGCGTCAATCCACGGTGTTCAAATCCCCCCTCACCCCCCTTTGCTAAAGGGGGGAATCCAGGGTTCAAAACCTATCGAGAAACGGTATTACGTTGGTTATGCACATCGCTCTGGTTGCAGGTGAGCCTTCCGGCGATCTGCTGGGCGCCAGTCTCATCGCCGCCTTGAAGGCGCGCTATCCCCAGGCGCGGTTCACTGGGATTGGTGGACCGGGCATGATCGCCCAGGGTTTACAAAGTTTGGTTCCCCTTGAGCAACTAGCGGTGATGGGGCTGGTGGAAGTGCTGCGCCATTTGCCGGAACTGTTTCGCATCCGGCGGCAACTGCGCCAGCAACTGACAACTGCCCGCCCCGATGTCTTTATCGGCATTGATGCGCCGGATTTCAACCTGGGTCTGGAGCGCCAGCTGCGCGCTTGTGGTATTTGCACCGCACATTATGTCAGCCCGACGGTGTGGGCGTGGCGCCCTTGGCGAGTGCGCAAGGTCGCCTGCGCCGTGGATCTAATGCTGACGCTGTTCCCTTTCGAAGAAGCATTCTACGCGCGCCACGGTGTCCCAGTGCGCTATGTGGGACATCCGCTGGCCGATGCGATTCCTCTGCACAACGATGCTGGGGAGGCTCGGCGGCAACTAGGTTTATCGTTCCTGGATGGAAGGCGCGTCATTGCCTTGCTGCCTGGCAGTCGCCGTGGTGAAATCGGGCGTATGGGGGCACTGTTTCTCGATACCGCGCGCTGGTTGCACGCGCAGCAGCCTGATGTGCATTTTCTGATGCCGGCAGCGACTCCCCAACTGTATGTGACGCTGGAAAAATTGCGATCCGAACATGCGCCGGATTTGCCCTTGACGCTGATGCAGGGGCATTCCCGCGAGGTCATGGCCGCTGCCGATGTCGTGTTGCTGGCTTCAGGCACCGCGACTCTGGAGGCCATGCTGCTCAAGCGGCCTATGGTGGTAGCTTACCGGGTGGCGCCGCTCACGGCCTGGATCGCCCGGCGACTGGTGACGATTCGACATTTCGCCCTGCCCAATCTGCTGGCTGGGCGGGAAAGGGTCCCGGAATTTTTCCAGGAAGCGGCAACCACGCCACGCTTGGGCGCTGCGCTGCTGGAGTGGCTGGCGGATTCTTCCAGAGTTGAAGATCTGACCAGGGAATTCGAAGCGCTGCATATCTGCCTGCGTCACAACGCCACCGAACAAGCGGCAAATGCTATCGCTGACTTATTGGGGATTAGGGATTAGAGGATGGAAAGAAGCAGGACCTATCTCGTCAGTCGTAATGTCGCTAAATCCTGTCATGGTATAGTCTTGCCGATTGTGATCCCCATATTCTTGGTGAATCCAGTTTGAATGGAACTGTCTAATCAGTGTAGAAGACTGATCCAGATGATGCCTCGTTTGGAGGAGTACTGCCATGAACAGGCGTTGGTGCATAAATACCTTTTGGACTGTCAAAGTAGTTAAGCCCCCCGACTGGAGAAGCTGTCATGACCGCCGAAGCGATTCCAGCGGCACAAACGGCCCCTCAAAAAGTCCAGTATCGAGTTACGAACTGGCCCGAGTATGATCGCGCCTTGGTGCGACGGGGCCGTTTGACGATCGGGTTTGACGAGGAATTTTTGCGCGAGCACTGGCGGCCCGCGCCGACGGGCCGACGGGGTGCACCGTTCTAGTATTCCGATAGCGCCATTCAAGCGCTGTTGACCCTGAAGGCGGTGTTCGATGTGCCCTACCGCATGGTGGAAGGGCTGGCGGGTTCGATCGTCTCGTTGATGGGATTGACGTTGTCCATTCCCGACCACACCCTGCTGTCGCGCCGGGCCCAGACCCTGACGGTCCAGATTCCGCGCCGCCAGCGGGCCAAACCGATGCATGTGGTGGTGGATTCGACCGGGTTGAAGATCGACGGCGAAGGGGAGTGGAAGGTACGCCGGCATGGGGCGGGGAAGCGGCGGACGTGGCGTAAGGTGCATTTGGCCTTTGATGCGGAGGTCAAAGATGCCCTGGCCGTCGAGGTGACCACGGAGGCCTGGACGGACGGTGAAGTGTTCCAGGGATTGCTCGATCAAATTGAGAGGGACATTGCGCAAGTGGATGGGGATGGCGCTTACGACACCCGCGGCGTGTACGACGCGGCTATGAAACGCGAGGCGACGGTGGCGGTGCCGCCCCGAGAGAATGCCGTGCCGTGGGAGGCGGATCATCCCCGCACTCAAGCAGTGGCCACCATCGCCGGGCAGGGGCTGCCCGCCTGGAAACAAGCCGTCGGCTATCATCGCCGCAGTCTCGCCGAACATGGCATCGACCGCTTTAAACAACGGTTCGGTGAGCGTCTGGCCTCCCGCCTTTTCGAAACCCAGGTCACGGAGGTGCATGTCCGAGTGGCCGCCTTGAATGTCATGACCTACCTCGGCATGCCCGTTTCCGTCCCCTGCAGGGCTATTCTGTCTTGAAAAAACAGAGAGAGGGGAAAATATCGCCCTCAGTTTATTTATGCACCAACGCCGAGCCAGTCATCAATGCTCGTTCGATCGATACCGAATAAATCAGCCACTCACTCTGGGCTATAGTGCTTTTCATCGATCGCACGGACGGCAATCCGACGTAGATCATTCATCACTTCATCAGGGATTTTACGTGCATCAAACATCCACTCAGCGTTCATGGCAGTACTCCTCCAAACGAGGCATCATCTGGATCAGTCTTCTACACTGATTAGACAGTTCCATTCAAACTGGATTCACCAAGAATATGGGGATCACAATCGGCAAGACTAATGGACAACACCGATCATTCAGCGAGTGAGCAATGTTCAGCCAGTGGTTAAATCATACGGTTTACGTGAAGGTTTATGCGAACCGCATGGAACTGAAGCATCTATCGACCGGAAAGACCGTGACGGAAATCCCTGTTCAGCCTTTTACCACTGCACGGTTACTGGTAGGCCAATTCACGGTTGCCGAGGCCACGCTAGCAAAGGGTCTGCGTAGGTTAAAGCAGCGAGCGTGGTGGTTGATCAAGCCGTGCATTGTAATGCACCCTCTGGAAAAGACCGAACAAGGACTCAGCGAGGTCGAGGAGCGTGTTTTCAAGGAATTAGCAGCGGGGGCCGGCGCCAGAAAGACAGTGGTCTGGGTGGGGCCGGCGCTGATGGATCGTGAGGCCATAGCCGCCGTCAAGCGGGTCTGATCGGGTATTATGACGTACTGTGAGAAATTTGGTCGTCCTTCAGGGTCACCATCCAGGGCAATCGCGCTATGCAGGGAGTTGACAGGAGATGGAGGGCTGGGATAACGGAACCTGGTTATTGGATGGAGAGGACTGATATTGCCCCGATGACTCGACCCGCGCCCCTATTTCGCCGGCCTACCTGATCCGCGCCGCAAGACCCGGAACAAGCTCCATAAACTCCATGATATTCTGATGATGGTGCTCTGTGCGGTACTCAGTGGTGTGGAAGACTGGGTGGGGATGGCGGACTTTGCCGAAGAGAAGGAAGCCTGGTTGCGGGGGTTTTTGGAGTGACCCAATGGGATTTCCTCGCACGACACCTTGAGCGACGTGCTGGGGCGGATGGACCCGGTCGCGTTCCAGACGGTCTTTACCGCTTGGGCGACGGCCGCGTTACCTCATTGGGTCGGCCAACAGATTGGTGTGGATGGCAAGACGGTGCGCGGGAGCCGGGACGGTGAAAACCCGGCGGTGCATCTCGTCGGTGCGTTTGCCGGGCAGGCCCGTTGGGTGTTGGCGCAGCAGGCGGTGGCGGAGAAGTCCAACGAGATCACGGCGATCCCAAACCTGCTGGAGTTGCTTGACCTCCAGGGGGCGGTGGTGTCGCTCGACGCCATAGGTGGCCAAAAGACGATCGCCCGTCAGATTGTGGAGGGGGCGCCGACTACGTACTGGCGCTCAAGGACAACCATCCAACCGTCTGCGAGGACGTCCAGCTCTGGCTGGATACCGAAGTGGCGTGCGCGCGCCTGCCCGTGCTGGAAACGGTGGAAAAAGACCACGGCCGGATCGAGATTCGCCGCTATGCCCTGAGCAGCCAGATCGACTGGCTGGAAGCGAAACCGGATTGGGTGGGACTCCACGCGGTCGGCCGGGTGGAGTCCATCCGGCTCATCGGCAACCACACGCGTACCGAATGTCGCTATTTCCTGTGCTCGCTGGCGGATCGCGACCGGTTTGCCGCCACCGTCCGCGGCCATTGGGGGATCGAAAACCAACAGCACTGGGTCTTGGACGTGCAATTTGGCGAAGATGCCTGCCGGACTCGAAAGAATCACTCGGCGGCGAATTTGGCCGTGATTCGTCGCATGGCTCGCAACGTGTTGCGCCACAACGGCCCGCCGCGCGACAGCATCCGCCGCCGTAAACTCCGGGCCACCCTCAATGATGATTACCGGTTACGTCTCCTCTTCGGCCAGCCCAGTCCGATTACCACATAGCGCGATTGCCCTGGGTCACCATCGGCGCTGCGACCTTGCGGCGAATTTGCCCACCACGAGGCGCCGAGCAGCAGGTCTTCTGCTGGATATGAACCCTTAACTTAAACAAAGCGAATCCCCAACGTTGCCGGAGGGTGGTTCGGATTCCCCGGCACCAGTAGGGAAGGTGATCGCGCTATTGCAATGCCCCTGTCACGCAATCGGTGGGACAACGCCCTGTTCTCGTTGGATCGCCTGTGCCCTAGCCGAGCGCTCCAACAACCGATCCGCGTAGGTCTCCAGCGTCGCATGACCGAACGGCATTGCAAACGCGCGCGCCCAGGCTAATGTGTGCGCGGCGAGAAGATCGGCTACCGTGAAGCGCTCTCCGACCAGAAACGTCCGCTCGCCTAAGCCGGTCGCCAACACACGTGCGGCCACGCCCCATTCCCAGTGCGCCGTATCGAAAATCGCCGGGACGCGCCGCTTTTCCGGTAAGGCGAAGCGATGTTTAGTGATCGTCCACAACGGTTGTTCTAGTTCGCTCAGGATGAAAAAGCACCACTGATTATACAGCGCGCGCTCCACGGAACCGGGGGGTGGCGTCAGACCGCTGGTGGAGAAGCGGTCGCCAAGATAGGTGCAAATCGCCGCCGATTCGTTCAGAATCAACTCGCCATCGACCAGCGTCGGCACCTTGCCGCCGGGATTAAGCGCCAGGTAATCCGGTTGGCGACCATCACCGGCCAACAAGTTGACCGGGTGATATTCGTAAGTCGCGCCGACTTCCTCCAATGCCCAGACCACGCGTTGGGAGCGCGTATTCGGGCAACCATAGACGTGCAACATTTCGTTTCTCCGCAAAAGAGCAGGGTGTTTATCACTATAGGCGTCCAGGTTAGGTCACGCCTGGGAAAATCACGATGTGCGGGGTGGACCCGGCGTAATGCAGGACAACGCGCTCTGTTTCTCAATGATTGGAAAAACTCCATATTAAACTACTTCATGCATCGCGTAACGACCGAGGTGATTGAAGCTTACCACCTATCAGTTCTGCATCACAGGCCGTTGTAGATGTTGTAGCCCGGATGAAGCGAAGCGGAATCCAGGGCTACGAGTTACGAGCTGCAAGCTATCGATCTGTCCGCGATGAGGAACTGATAGGTGGTAAGCATTAAGTCCTCACCATCTATCAGCTTGTTCCAAAACAAGGTCACAGCGCATTTTGATAGATTTCCTGCAACCTTGGGGCGTTAAGAACGGAGTCAATCCGCCAGCAGCCAGTCGCGCACTACGGCGATTTGATCGTCGGCCATCAGCGCCGGGGCATGGCCCATACCGGGAAACTCGATCAATTTCGCCTTGGGGCCGCGTTCGGTCATGGCGACCGCGTCAGCATGATCCAGTATGTCGGAATATTCGCCGCGCAGCACCAGGGTTGGGCAGGGTACAGCGTCCCACAATGGCCACAGGTCAATATCCTTCAAGTCTAGCGTCTTGAAATTCACGGCGATGCCCGGATCGTAAGCGAGCGTATAGCGACCATCCTCCAGTTGCCGGGCGCTATGCACCGTCATATGCCGCCATTGCTCATCCGTTAAATTGCCGAATGCGGCGGCGATCGTGCGCAGGAAGCGCTCCATTTTATCAATGCTTTCAAAGACGATAATCTGGCCGACATAATCCGCAACCCGCTCCAGTCCCGCAGCGGGAATGCGCGGACCAATATCATTGATAACCAGCTTGTGGATCGGAGTCCCGGTATGACTGGCCAGGAACAGGCCGATGAGGCCCCCCATCGATGTACCGACAAAATCCACCCGCTCGGCGTCAATGCGCGCCAGCAGCATAGCCATGTCGTTCACGTAAAGCGGATAGGTATAGTCCGCTTTGTCGGTCAGCCAGTCGCTTTGACCTCGTCCGACGACGTCCGGGCAAAGCACTCGATATTCCTGTTCCAGCGTGGCGGCCAGAAAATCGAAATCACGACCGGTGCGGGTCAACCCGTGGACACAGACCAGGACTTTGGGATTGTCGGGATCGCCCCATTCGGTGTAGTGGACCCGATGAAAGCCGTGGGGACCGAGAGCGCGATAATAGCGGGAAGTCATGCTCATCGAAAACGTGCTCCTCTCTCTCCCGCCTAAGGGGAGGATTGGGGTGGGAAATAAGGCATCTAAATGACCGAATTATCGGGAAAGCCAAACTGGATGGCTATAATAACCGCCATTCACCTCATAGGGAGCATATAAGCGCATGGCGATCCTGCATTACACCGAAAGCGGTCAGGGCGAACCATTGATTCTATTGCACAGCGGCGGCATGAGCGGCGCGGAATGGCAACCGCAACTTTCCCTGCTAGCGCGTCATTTCCGGGTGATTGTCCCTGATCATTTGGGACATGGCCGCACTCCCATGATCGCCGACCGGCTTACCGTCAGCGACATGGGCCGTGCTGTATTAGAACTGATGGATGAATTGACGTTGCCAGCGGCGAATTTGGCAGGTTCCTCGATGGGTGGAGCCGTGGCGCTGTGGCTGACCCTTCACTACCCCGCGCGGGTGAAACGGCTGGTATTGTATCGGATCGGCTACCGCAAGGATGAAGTCACCTATGCCGGAACCCGCAATATGGCTGACCCGGAGTACTGGCGCAGCGTGGGGATGCACAAATGGCTAAGCGACGTTCATCATCCCCAGGGCGGGCCGGATGCCTGGGAGGACGTCATCCTGCGGGTTTCAGAAGCGCTGGAACCGGCGACCAGCGATCATGCCCACGATCTGGAGATTCTGGAGCGCATCACTCAACCGACGCTGATCGTGGTCGGCGATCGTGACCCAGTAGCGCCGCTGGATCAGATTCTGGAAATGTTCGGCGCCATTCCAAACTGTGGACTCTGGATCATGCCGTATGCAACCCATGTGACTGCAACCAGTACCTGGCGAGCAGAATCGTTCGCGCTGGAGATCATCCGGTTTTTGCAACGGCGGGAATGACCGCGCGCAATGCCGCTCGTCGGAAATCATCAGCGACGGGCGCATTCGACCGGCCGGATTACATGAGCCAGCTTGTCAAGCACCCCGTTGACGAAACGATGGCCCTGTTCCGCGCCAAACAGCTTGGCCAACTCCACAGCTTCGTTGATGATGATCCGATAGGCGATGTCGGGACGTTGCATTAACTCATAGCCACCGATGCGCAGAATGGCTTGTTCTACCAGGTCCACCTGAACTAGTGGCCGATCCAGGAACGGCTCCAAAGCAGCGTCAATTTCGGTCATGCACTTAGGCGTTTCATGCACCAGTTCTCGAAAATAACCAGGATCGGCCTTGAGCAAATCCTGATCGGCCAGGAACTCGCTGGCAATGATCGCCGGGTCCTGACCCGTCATCTGCCACTGATACAATGCCTGCGCGGCGCAGCGCCGCGCCCAACTGCGTTTGCCGGGCAAATTTTTGCGAGGGGGTTCGGTCACTTTTCAACTTTCCAGTCGGCGCAGCAGGCTGACCATTTCCAGCACCGCCATCGCGGCTTCAACGCCCTTGTTGCCCGCCTTGGTTCCGGCGCGCTCCACCGCCTGTTCAATCGTGTCCACGGTCAACACGCCGAAACCGACCGGCAGATCGTACTTCAGCGAGACGCCGGCCAATCCTTTCACACACTCGCTGGCGACGTATTCGAAATGGGGAGTGCCGCCGCGAATAATCGCGCCCAGCGCGACAATACCGTCATAGCGTTCGCTGGCGGCCAAGCGCTGGGCGGCCAGGGGCAGTTCAAACGATCCGGGCGTCCAGATCAGGTCGATATTGGTCTCGGGCATCCCATGCCGGCGCAAGGCATCCACCGCGCCGTCAATCAGGTTTTGCACGATAAAGCTGTTGAAGCGCGCCGCCACTAGGGCTAAGCGGGCATCCTGAAGTGGAGTGAAGTCGCCTTCTATAGTGTTGACTTGCATAGCTAGGATTCCGTGATAATAAATTGGGGAATAACAAGGTCAGGAAACATATTCGACGACTTCCAGGTTAAAACCGGACAGCCCGCTGAGACGTTTGGGCGCGCCCAGCACGCGCATGCGCTGGACGCCGATATCCAGCAGAATCTGCGCGCCAATGCCATAAGTGCGCAATTCAGCCGAAGGATCAGTCGCACGAGAGGTTTCGCCAGCGCCAAATTGATAACCGCGCATCCGCCGAATCAGCGTCGCAGGATCCTCCGGGCGACTGAGCAGCACCAGGATCCCGGTTGATTCATTCGCCACCCGTTGCAGGGCATCGCGCAAGGGCCAACCACTGTCGGGAAGTTGTAGAGTCAACAGGTCGCTGAGCAAATGCTGGACATGCACCCGCACCAGCACCGGTTCGCCAGCCTGAATCTCGCCCTTGACCAGCGCGAAATGCACCTGCCGACCCACGACATCCTGGTAAGTCAATACGCGGAACAGTCCGAATTCAGTGGCCATTACCGTATCTGCGACCCGTTCAACGGTCTTTTCGTTCTGCATCCGGTAGTGAATCAAATCGGCAATAGTGCCGATTTTGACGCCATGCTGTTCAGCAAAGCGCTCCAGATCAGCGCGTCGGGCCATGCTCCCGTCTTCATTAAGGATTTCGACAATGACCGCTGCTGGCTCTAGTCCGGCTAATCGGGTCAGATCGCAGCCGGCCTCCGTGTGGCCAGCGCGCGTCAGCACTCCACCAGGTTGGGCCATTAATGGGAAGATATGACCGGGTTGCACCAGGTCTTCAGGTCGGGCATCGGGCCGCACCGCGGTGCGGATGGTATGGGCGCGGTCGTAGGCGGAGATGCCGGTAGTCACGCCTTGAGCGGCTTCGACCGAAACCGTGAAGTTGGTGGAATAGGGGGTTGCATTATCCTGCACCATGAGCGGCAGACGCAGTTGTTGGCAGCGTTCGCGAGTCAAGGTCAGACAAATCAGGCCACGCCCGTAGCGGGCCATGAAGTTGATATCTTCCGGGCGCACCAGCGAAGCGGCCATTAGCAGATCGCCTTCATTTTCCCGGTCTTCATCGTCCATGATGATGACCATGTGACCCTGTCGCAGGTCGGTAAGAATGTCGTCAATGCGATTTAATGCCATGTGTTTATTTCCAGAAGCCGTGTTCGCGCAGCAGCGCCTCGGTCAGACCGCTGCCGCCAGGTTGCGCGGCGCGTTCGCCCAGCAGCAGGCGCTCCAGGTAGCGGGCAATCAAATCCACTTCCAGATTGACCCGCCGACCGACTTTGAAATCGGCGAGCGTGGTTTCCACCAGCGTATGCGGGACAATATTAAGTTCGAACGCCGCGCCATCGACCTGGTTAACGGTCAGGCTGACTCCGTCCACACAAATGGAGCCTTTCTCTGCAATGTAGCGGGCCAGCGCATCCGGCGCTTGAATGCGCAACCGCCAGGAGCGACCGTCGGAACGCCACTCGGTGACGGCGCCGACGCCGTCGACATGGCCGCTGACCAGATGACCGCCAAGCCGGGTTGTCGGCGTCAGGGCTTTTTCCAGGTTGACCCGGGTTCCCGGCGTTACCTCGCCGAGCGTGGTGCGCTCCAGGGTTTCGCGAGACATGTCAGCCCAGAAGCCGTCATTGGCCAAGTCGACAGCGGTCAAACAGACGCCGCTCACCGCGATGCTATCGCCGAGGTGGACGTCGCGTAAATCCAGTTTGCCGGTGGCGATGCGCAGACGAAAGTCGCCGCCTTGCGGCTGAATCGTTGTGATCGTCCCGACGGCGGTAATGATGCCGGTGAACATGGCGGGAATCCCGGAGAGTTTTAAGAGTAAATCTTTATAAAGCTTTATTCGATTTAATAATTGAAACAAAAATTCCCAGAATTTTCGCTATATTTGAGATGTGATGCTCTTCTAAATCAACTGAGACCGTTTTTTCAGTCAATTTTAAGAAATTCCATAAGCTTCCCGTAGTCACGACGCCGTAAACATCTATATTATTTCCTCTTTCCTGATTGTATAAACTTGCCGCCAGCATCTCTGAAATACACTGCGCCAACCCGGCTTTAATGTTATCATTTTTCGCTTCAACAATCGTAATGACTGGAGTATCCAAAAACAACTGCTCCGGGGAAAGGCTGATGATGTAGTCACAAACTCCATTTAAACCTCTGCTTTTATCGACATTAAATTCTATCCCTGAAAACAGGCTGATTTCCTGATTTAACAATTTGATGACCTCTACCAGAACAGGAGTCACGATCAGTTCGGAACGCGCTTTCTCCGTATTAATCGAGGTCGCCAAAGGTACATTATATTTAAGTGTTTCCTTGAGGTGATCACTGTATTCCAGGGTTTCGGTTTGATAGAACAGATTGACCTTTTCCGTTAGGACAAGACCTAACTTCTCTTTTACGTCGGTTAACGTGAAGTCACTGTAGGCCATAAAATTTAACTTAAATTCCAGGATGTTGTTTCAAAAACTTAAAAATTAAAATTTCTGGCCAACCGACTTTAATGTTATCCGCCAATCCTTTCCAATGGCCCGCATCTCCAGTATCTCCAACTCGGTGCGCTGGCTCATCCGCGTCAATTCCGGTAATTGGAACAGGCCACGCGCCTTATTGCCGAGCAGCACCGGAGCTATATAGACCACCAGTTCGTCTACCAGATCGGCCTGCAACAGGGCGCCAGCCAGAGTTGGCCCGCATTCCACATGGATTTCATTGCATTCACGACCGGCCAGCTCCGTCATGATCGCCGGTAAATCCAGTTCCCATTCACAGTGTGGCGTTACCACAATTTCCGCGCCGGCGGCCCGCAGCGGCGCTTGGGCGACCGGATCAGCCACTCCAGTGAAAATCAGCACCGAACCCGGTAACCGCATGATTCGCGCGGTCGGGGGAGTGCGCAGTTCCGTATCGAGAATAACCCGCAATGGCTGGCGCGACGTTCCCGGCAGGCGGACATTAAGACTGGGATCGTCCGCCAGTACTGTGCCAATTCCGGTCAGAATCGCCGAACTGCGTGCGCGAAGTCTTTGCACATCCTGTCGCGCCGCCTCGCCTGTCAGCCATTGACTCTCGCCTGAAGCCAGGGCAGTGCGTCCATCCAGGCTCATCGCCAGTTTGACCCGGATAAACGGCAGACCCTGCGTCATCCGCTGAACGAACCCCAGGTTTAACGCCTGAGCTTCCGCTTCCAGCAGCCCGCATTCCACGGTCATGCCAGCCTCGCGTAATTGCGTCAATCCTCGTCCGGCAACCTGTGGATTCGGATCAGGCATCGCCGCAACCATACGTGTGACGCCGGCGTTCAGCAGCGCATCGGTGCAAGGCGGGGTGCGGCCGTGATGGCAGCAGGGTTCCAGGGTTACATAAGCTGTCGCGCCGCGCGCCCGATCGCCCGCCATTTCCAGTGCGTTGACTTCCGCATGAGGTTCGCCGGCGCGCTCATGCCAGCCCTCGCCGACGATTTCACCCGCGCGCACCAGTACACAACCTACCCGAGGATTCGGATCGGCGCTATACAACCCACGCCGGGCCAGCATCAAGGCGCGCGCCATGTAGCGATAATCGTCAGACAGCCATGCCATTCATTCACCGCCGGCGGGAGACGCATCAGGGATGCGCAGAAGTTCAGGAGCAATCACTCGGAATTCATCGAATCGCGTAAGGTGTTCTGTAAGCGCTCGATTTCAACGCGAAAAGCATTAACATCCTCGAAGCTGCGGTAAACGGAAGCAAAGCGGACATAGGCAACCGGGTCCAGACGCCGCAATTCATCCATCACCCATTCGCCAATCTGCTGACTGCTCAATTCACGTTCGCTACTGGCGCGCACCCGATTTTTAACTCGCAGGATGAGTTTTTCAAGTTGCTCGGTGCTGACGGGCCGCTTTTCCAGCGCCCGCATCAGTCCGGTGCGCAGCTTTTCCTCCAGGAACGGCTCACGGCGGCCATCGCGTTTCACCACCGACGGCAGCACCAGTTCCGCGATCTCGTAGGTGGTGAAACGGGCGCTGCATGCCGGACATTCGCGGCGGCGGCGGACTTTATCGCCCTCCGCCAGCAGGCGCGAGTCCACGACGCGAGTGTCCGGGGCGTTGCAGAATGGACAATGCACTGTCGCCGCCTTGCCGCCAGGAGATGGATCAGCCGTACACCGGGAACCGGGCGCAGAGTTCGGCGACCTGGCCACGCACCCGATCAATCACGGCTTCGTTATTCAGATCGTCAAGAATATCGCAAATCCAGCCGGTCAATTCCCGACATTCGCGTTCCTGGAAACCCCGGGTGGTCACCGCCGGTGAGCCAATGCGCAGACCGCTGGTAACGAAAGGCGACTGAGGATCATTGGGCACCGCGTTCTTGTTCACCGTGATCCAGGCCCGGCCCAGGGCAGCGTCAGCCGCTTTGCCCGTGAGACCTTTAGCGATCAGACTCACCAGGAACAAGTGATTATCGGTGCCGCCGGACACCACATCATAGCCGCGCTCGCTGAACGTCCCGGCCATCACTCGGGCATTGGCGACGACCTGCTTCTGGTAGTCGATGAAATCCGGTTGCAGGGCCTCCAGGAGAGCGACCGCTTTGGCGGCGATGACATGCATTAACGGTCCGCCCTGGGTGCCGGGGAAGACCAGCGAGTTCAGTTTCTTCTCGATCTCGGAATTAGCGCGGGCCAGGATTAGGCCGCCGCGTGGGCCGCGCAGAGTCTTATGGGTCGTCGTGGTGACCACATCGGCGATGGGAACGGGCGTCGGATACACGCCCGCTGCGACCAAACCGGCAACGTGGGCCATGTCTACGACGAAATAGGCGCCCACCTGATCGGCAATGGTTCGGAAACGCGCCCAGTCCACCACCCGTGAATAGGCCGAGAAACCGGCAATAATCATTTTTGGCTGACATTCGAGCGCTAGCCGCTCAACCTGCTCGTAGTCAATTTCGCCAGTCGCATCATTCAACCCGTACTGCACCGCCTGATAAAGTCGCCCGGAGAAGTTGACTTTGGCGCCGTGGGTCAGATGGCCGCCGTGCGCCAGGCTCATGCCCAACACGACATCGCCGGGATCGAGCAGCGCCATGTAAACAGCGGCGTTGGCTTGTGAACCGGAATGCGGCTGGACGTTGGCGTAATCGGCGTTGAACAATTGCTTGGCGCGGTCAATGGCCAGTTGTTCAGCGATATCCACGAATTCGCAACCGCCGTAATAGCGTTTGCCAGGATAACCTTCGGCATACTTGTTGGTCAGCACCGAACCCTGGGCTTCAAGCACTCGCGGGCTGGCGTAATTTTCCGAAGCAATCAGCTCAATGTGGGCTTCCTGGCGCTGCTTTTCACCCTGCAGGGCGGCCCACAATTCGTTGTCAAACCCGGCTATCCGCATCTCTCGACTGAACATTCGCAACCTCTGCAAAGGCGGGCGCCCGCTGTCCTGGAATCCAGTGCGAGCGAACCATGGGAAACAAAGAATCATACCCGATTTCAGTGACGATTAACGGGAATGGCCCAAGAAAATGCAGAAATTATGACTGGCGCGCGGTCAGGATCGTTCTGGCAGAGTGAGGAGCTGGGTTGGGGGGAACTCAGCGCATCGGGGTTTCCAGAAAAGCATCGATAACAGCGACCCAAGCCTTGCCGACATTGCGCAGATCATAACCGCCGCCGCCGACGCCCAAAATACGGCCCTCGGCGAACTCCTCGGCAATCTCGCACAAGCCGCGAGCCGCGCGGGCATGGGCGCGGTAGGTATAGTGCAGATGCGCCAGAGGATCGCCATCCAGACCATCGGCGCCGCAGTTCATGACAATAAATTGCGGCTTCCACTGGCGCAGGAATTCTTCGACCTTGTCCCACATCATCAAAAAGTCGGGATCGGCGGACAGGGGCAACAAGGGGATATTGAGCTTGCGGCCCTTGGCTTCGCCCTTGCCAATCTCGTGTGGGAAACCGCTTTGGGGAAAGTTGTAACGGCCATCCTCATGAATGTCGGCGTAGATCACTGTAGGGTCGGATTCAAAGGGATAGAACACGCCGTCGCCGTGATGGGCGTCGATATCCACGTAGGCGATGCGCTCCAGGGCATATTCCTGTTGCAGAATTTTGATCGCCACGCCGGCGTCGTTAAAGACGCAAAAACCAGAGGCGGTATCGGGCATACTGTGATGCAGACCGGCAATGGGCACAAAGATGCGCCGCGCTTCGTTGTTCATCAGTTTGCGCGCGGCGTCAACCACCGTGCCCACTACGGTCGAGGCGTCTTCGAACACACCGCGATAGGCGGGAGTATCGCCATAATCCAGCAAACCACTACCGGTTTCGGACAGGGTTTTGACCTTTTCAACGTAGCCAGGCGTGTGGAACAGCGTGAGCTGCTCCTCGGTGGCCTTAACCGGATGGAAAATGCGCACCTGGTAATCGAGATGGCGAATGTGCATCTCGTCCCAAAAAGCATGAATGCGATCCTCGCCAAAGGGATGATCGTCGAAACCGTAGCGGCCTAATTCTTCGCCGGTGTAGACAGCCACCGTTCTACTTCGTGACATTACTTGCAAGCCTCGTCGTTTTAAGTGTTAATGCTTCCGCAATACTTATTATGATAGTTCAGCTTGAAGTGAGTTTTGGGCATCATGGACCCAAAACATTTTGGGTCAGGTTTTGCAATAAATGCGAGTGGGTTAAAGAGATGATCAAGGCAGGCATTGTTGGGGGAACCGGTTATACCGGTGTGGAATTGCTGCGGTTGCTGGCGGCGCATCCGGATGTGGAATTATCCGTCATCACTTCGCGCGGCGAAAAAGGCGTCCAGGTCAGCCAGATGTTTCCCAATCTTCGAGGCCGGGTGGAGCTGGCGTTTGTTGAACCTGACGATGCCGTGCTGAAGGGTTGCGATGTGGTGTTTTTCGCCACACCCAACGGCACAGCAATGAAAAGCGTCCCGGCGTTGCTTGAGGCCGGCGTCAAGGTGATCGATCTGGCGGCTGATTTTCGTCTGCGAGATGCTGCGGAATGGGAGAAATGGTACGGGATGCCGCATGCTTGCCCGGACTTGCTACGGGAAGCGGTTTACGGCTTGCCCGAAGTAAACCGCGAGTTAATCCGCAGCGCTCGTCTGGCGGCTAATCCCGGATGCTATCCGACCGCGGTGCAATTAGGTTTTTTGCCGTTGCTGGAAGCCGACGTTGTGGACTCCCACTCGTTGATCGCCGACGTTAAATCCGGAGTCAGCGGCGCAGGACGGAAGGCTGAAGTGGGCATCCTGCTGTGTGAAGCTGGCGACAATTTCAAAGCCTACAATGTGCCCGCTCATCGTCATCTGCCGGAAATTCGCCAGGGATTGACCGCCGTAGCTGGGACTCCAGTGGAACTGGTTTTTACGCCGCATTTGGTTCCGATGATTCGCGGTATTCACGCCACGCTTTACGCTACGCTGAAAAATTCGGATGTGGATTTGCAGGCGCTCTTCGAGCAGCGCTACGCCTCGGAACCCTTTGTCGATGTTTTGCCGGAAAAATCGCATCCTGAAACCCGGAGCGTGCGTGGGTCGAACCAGTGCCGGTTGGCCGTGCATCGTCCACACAATGGCAAAACGGTGGTGGTGCTATCGGTGATCGATAATCTGGTCAAGGGCGCGGCGGGTCAGGCGGTGCAGAATATGAATCTGATGTTTGGGCTACCGGAGAGCGCTGGCTTGGAGGAAATTGCGTTGTTGCCGTGAAGACGGTCATCGCGCGCTTATGCTGCGATCCGCTGGCTGATTTCGGTATGGGTCAGCCGGGCCAGCGCATCGCGGGAGGTATGTGGCGCGGAATGGACCGTTCCAAAATACAGCTCGGCAACGATGCCTGATTCGCCGAGCAATTGCCACAGATGCGGCAGCAGGGCGGCGTCGCCCACGAAGGGTATGATGGGATGGACGCCCTCGGAATGAGGATAGCGCAACGCGATGGCCTGCACGGGACAGCGCGCCAGAATCGCTGCCTGGAATAGACGAGGGAAAAAGCGTCTTACGCTCTCGCCGGTGGTTGAGGTGCCTTCCGGGAACACCAATATCCGCTCACCCTTTCGCAGACGCCAAACCAACCGCTCCAGCGCTTCACTCGCGCCATGGTCGCCGCCCCGGCGGATGAAAGCGGTTCCCGCCCTTTGGCATAGCCAGCCAAAGAGCGGCCAATGCGCTACTTCCTGCTTGGCCAGAAAGTGCGTCGGGCAGACTGCCGCGATGCAGAAGATGTCCAGCCAAGATAAATGATTGGCGACAAACAGCGTTGCAGCAGGATGGGGCGTCCCCTGCACTCGCAGGCGCACACCCAGAATCCGGCACAGGCCCCGGCTCCACCAGACCAGCGGCCGTGTTGAGACATAATGCCGCCGCCCCGGTCCTAGAGCGGCGGCAATCAATACACCGGCCAGAATGTGCAGAATGAGCAAGGGGGTCCGCACACTGCGCCGCCCGGCGCGGACTAGACCGGGTTTCCAGCGACAGTTAGCGTCCAGCGCCCGCGGATGTGCGCGCAGCTGGGGTGAATGCTGATTGCTCTCGCTCGTATGCGCGTTAGGGGAGTGCGTGGTGACCGGCGGTTTTGACTTGGAAGCGAGCGGAAATGAGGCCATCACTGATCGCGTTCCAGGAAATGCCGGGCATAGCGCCGTTCGATGCGCTGCGTGGACAGCAGGATGAACACGTCGGCGACCTGGAAGTCGGGATCGAGGCAGGGTTCCCCCCCGATCCGAGCGCCGAGGCGCAAGTAGGCTTTCAATAACGGCGGCACGGCGCACTTGCGGGGCGCCAATCCATCGCGGCGAGGCAGCGGCAAATGCGGCGTGACCCGTAACGAATCGGCAACCAGATGGCGTTGCGCCAGTTCCAGATACAGGGCCTGCGCCTCCAAACCCTGCTCACCCAGAGGAATACTTGCGCAACCGATCAGATAGTCGATCCGATGGTTGCTGATAAACGCCGCCAGCCCTGACCAGAGAGCGCTAATCGTCGTACCGTTACGATGGTCGGCGCGGACGCAGGTGCGGCCAATTTCCATGAACCGTCCAGGCAAGGCGAGCACCGGGGCCAGATCAAATTCGGTTTGCGAGTAGAAGCCGCCGGCGCGTTGCGCTGCCGGCGCGGTGAGAATGCGGGTGCAGCCCACCACCTCACCCAGCGCATCACGAACAACCAGATGTTGGCAATAGCGATCGAAGCGATCATGGTCGAGTCCGGGAATCCGGTTATGCAACCGTGCGCCCATTTCCTCGGCGAAAACCGTATAACGCAACCGCTGGGTCGCCTCGATATCTTCACGGGATTGAGCGAATTCCACCCGGATCGACCGTTCTTCAACCGGAGGCAACAGAACCGCAGCAGGGAAATCACGGGCGTATTGGGTAGCGACAAGTGATTCGGTACTCAAGAAGGCGACCTCCATTGTGAAGATTCAGGATATTGCGTAGCGTAAGAATATTGCGTTGCGACATTTTGACCGGGCGGTTAAATCTGCATGAACGGCGACTGGATGGTCAGCCACGCAAGGATTGCTCCGATCAATGCGCCCGCCAGCACATCGCTGGGATAGTGCAGGCCCAGTACAAGCCGCGACAACGCGACCAGCATGGTGAAGGGCAGGAGCAGCCAGGCCAATGACGGATAGTAGTGCCAGGCGACCAGGGTAAAGGCCACGGCGTGCAGGGTATGACCAGACGGAAAACTGTATTCATCGAGTGGCTCAACCCGGGATTGAATGCATTCATGGCGAGCGCAGGGCCGGGGGCGGGTAGTGCGCGCCTTCAGCCATTTGTACAATGCGAGGCCCATCCCGCCCACCAGCAGCATGTGGCCTACCACGGGCGTTGCCGGCCAGCCCTCGCTGAGCAGCAACGCAACCATCAGGACGTACCAGAACACTCCATCGCCCAGCCGGCTGACCACCGCAAACAGGCGCACCAGGGCGCGTTGATCGATGCGCTGTTGAAAGCGCAGGCACCAACCCAGTTCCTTCTCCGTCAAACGCGACCAAGAAGGAGCGGGTCGTTCGATGATGGGACTCAACAGGGAATCGGACATGGGGATTCTCCATTCGCGACGTTCAAAAACAGGGTCTCCAGGCGATCGTAAACCTGCTCGTTGTCGAGTTGCCGGACTGCCTGGCGCGCAGCCTGCCCCATACCTTGGAGGGCAGGAAAGTCCTTGGCCAGAGCGGCGGCAGCGGCGATGAACGCCTGAGCATCGCCAAAGGGCGCGAGCCGACCAGCGCGCTCGGACTCGACATGGGTGTGGGCGGCGGCGTAGTCAAACGCTACGACCGGCAACCCGCTGGCCAGCGCCTCCAGAATGACGTTCCCAAAGGTCTCGGTAAGGCTGGGGAACAGGAACAGATCGGCAGAGGCATAGTGAGTCGCCAGATCTTCTCCCTGACGCATCCCGCAGTAGATGAATCCGGGATGGCCAGCGCGCAAATCGGACATGAGCGGGCCATCGCCGACCAGCGCCAACCGGGCATTCGGTTGAACGCGCTCGATAGCCTGAAAAGCGCTGATGGCCAGTTTCAGATTCTTCTCTGCCGCCAGGCGACCGACGTACAGCGCAACTAGCGTATCCGGTCTGGCGCCCCAGGCCGCGCGCAATTCTGAACTCCGGCGTTCGGGCGAAAACAACCGGGTATTCACGCCCCGCGCCAGCACCTGGGTGTGAAGAAAGCCGCTGGCTTGCAGTTGCGCCGCCAGTTCCGCCGTGGGAACCAGGGTTTGCACGCCCCGATTATGGAAATGGCGCAGATAACCCATGATGGGTTTTGCCAGCCAGCCGAGGTGATAGTGACGGCTGTAGCTCTGAAAATGGGTATGGAAACTGGTTGAAATCGGAATCGCTAGGCGTTGCGCTGCGCGCAGGGCGGAATAGCCAAGCGGGCCTTCGGTCGCGATATGAATGAGGTCGGGACGGTTCCGCCGCCAGTGCGTCAGCAGGGTCCGGGTCGCTGGCCAGCCCCCCTGTAACTGGGGATAACCAGGGATGCGGAAGCCAGGGAGCGGCAGGATTTCCAGCGCATCGACCAGAGGCAATGGATCGCCCCTGCTCTGACGAACCCGGATCAATTGCACGATATGGCCACGCTGGCGCAGCCCATCGATCCAGCGCGCAATGGTCAGCGCGACGCCGTTGATCTCGGGCGGATAAGTTTCGGTGATAATGCCGATGCGCAATCGGCGATGAAGAACATCAATGTGAGGTTGGGTAGCCATGCCCGGGATTTTCCGGGCCGATGGCAACAAAGGGATGGCAGTTTGATTAAGGAATCAAGACAAACCTTGCGCCATCCCGCTTGACTACCCGCTAAGAAGTACTGGTCGCTACCTCTATCACCGCGCTGGCTTGACCCGCCGCGTCGGCGTCGCTGTCCACGGATCATCCGGCCAGGGATGCTTGGGATAGCGGCCCTTCAATTCCTTTTTGACTTCGGCGTAGGTGCGTTCCCAGAAGCCGCGTAAGTCCTGTGTGACCTGAATCGGTCGTTGCGCCGGCGATAGCAAATGCAAAGTCACCGGAATTCGTCCCCCAGCGATGTGCGGCGTATCCGCCAGACCGAACAATTCCTGCAACTTCACCGCCAGCACCGGTGGCTCGCCCGGCGTGTAACGCAGGCGGATGCGGGAACCACTGGGTGCGCTGAGATGCGTCGGGGCCAGTTCATCCAGCCGCACCCACAACCGGTGATCCAGCAGACTCTGCAAGGCGCGGGTCAAATCCAGTCGCGGCAAATGCTCCCGCCGGGTGATGCCCTCGAGCCAGGGTTCCAGCCATGCCTCCAAACGCTCCAGCAACCGGTCGTCGGCGACTTCGGGCCAGCCTTCGTCTGGAAACCAGTGTTGGACGGAAAGCAGCCGCGCCTGCCAGTCGCGCAATTCCGGCGTCCACGGCAGACTGCTCAAGCCCATTTGCCGAATCCCGGTCAGCATCGCCTGGCGCAGGGAATTCGGGCCGGGGGTCATCAGTGGGGCGCTGTCCAGTAATAACGCGCCAAACCGCCGCTGTCGGTGAGCCATGACCGCTGCTTGCCGTTCGTCCCAACTCACTTCGGCGACTGTTTGTACGCGAGCGGCAAGATGCTGTTCCAAATCAGCCGGATCGACCGGAGCAGCCAGCCAAATCCGGCCCTCGTTACCACTGGCGTCCAGTTGCGCCGCGACCAGCCAGTCCCGGCCAGTCAGCGGATCGCCTGCGACTAACCGCGCCCCGCGCCCATTGGCCAATTGATAACGATCGGCGCTGCCTTCGCGCCGGCGAGCAACCCGGTCGGGATAGGCCAGCGCCAGCAGCAATCCGACAGTCGTGGCCTCCGGTGGGGCTTCAGAACTACGAACTCCCGTCAACAAAGCGCGCCAGCGCCGCGCCGCCTGATCCACTCGAACGCAGACCGCAGGATCCGCCTGCCAGCGCCGCACACCCTCGCGCCCGTCGCGCCGGAAGGCTTGCAGAGCGTCCAGCCGGATGGTGAAATCACTGCCGAACGTATGTTCGCCCCGCAGCAGATCGCGTTCTTCCAGCAATGCCGCCAGGTCAGCGGCCAGCACACCCTGGCCCAGTGCTGCGCCGCACCGTAAGAGATGCGCCAACCGGGGATGAGTGGGCAGTTCCGCCAGGTCCTGCCCGGTCGGCGTGATGCGGCCTTGTTCATCCAGCGCCTCCAAATCAATCAACAAGGCGCGCGCCTGGGCTAAAGCGCCCGGCGGCGGCGGATCGAGCCAGGCCAGGGTTGAGGGATCGGCGACGCCCCATTGCGCCAGTTCCAGCGCCAGCGGCGCCAAGTCTGCTTCCTGGATTTCCGGCGCGCGCTGTGGGCGAAGTCGCCCTTGAGCCGCTTCGCTCCAGAGCCGATAACAGGTTCCCGGTCCCAGCCGACCGGCGCGGCCAGCGCGTTGTTCCGCAGCATCGGCGGATACCCGTACGGTGGCCAGGCGCGTCAACCCACTGCGCGGGTCAAAGCGCGGGACACGAGTCCAGCCGGCATCCACCACCACGCTAACCCCTTCAATGGTCAAACTGGTTTCGGCAATCGGGGTTGCGAGAACGACCTTGCGTCGGCCAGCGGGTTCCGGTTGCAAGGCGCGTTGCTGTGCGTCTCCCGGCAAATCCCCATACAATGGAATCAGCGCCAGCCCGCTGCAAACCGGTTCGATTTCCAGCCGCCGTAGAACCTGGCGAATCTCACCGCCACCGGGCAAGAATACCAGTACATCGCCCGCGTGTTGCGCCAGGGCGTTCAAGATGCCGCGAACCACAACCGTGAGATCGAGACCGTCGGGATCGCGTGGCAGATAGCGCCGGTCTACCGGCCAGGCGCGACCCTCGCTGGTCATGATCGGCGCGTCACCCAACAGCCGGGCTACCGCCGCGCCGTCCAGAGTTGCGGACATCACTAACAACCGCAGGTCTTCCCTGAATCCCTGCTGACTGTCCAGGCACAGCGCCAGCGCCAGATCAGCGTGCAGGCTGCGTTCATGGAATTCGTCGAAGATCACCAGCCCCACGCCCTCCAGCGCCGGATCGCGTTGCAGACGGCGGGTCAGAATACCCTCGGTCAATACTTCGATGCGGGTATGGCGTGAAATCTGGTGGTCAAAGCGGATGCGGTAGCCCACCGTTTGGCCAACCGGCTCATCCAGCAGTGCGGCCATGCGCGCCGCCGCTGCCCGCGCAGCAAGCCGGCGCGGCTCCAGCAACAGGATGCGACGGCCCGCCAGCCAGGATTCGTCGCGCAGCGCCAGCGGTATGCGGGTCGTCTTGCCTGCGCCCGGCGGGGCTTGCAACACCAAAGCGGTTGCCTTCCGCAGCGCAACGCGCAGCGCCGGAATCACCGGTTCGATCGGCAATGAAGCGATCGGTTCGCCCATGACGCCCAAACCAGCGGTTCAGGTCAATGCCCACGACGGCGCAGGTATGGAGCTTGAGCCGGTCGCGGTATTGATTCTGCAAGACAATGAATGGACTTTCTCACCTGCCTCCCATCCCCCGCCACCGGGCGTTTCGATCACGAATACATCTCCGGGTTGCATCGCCGCTTGCGCCGTACCGGGTAGAACCTCGACTGCGCCATCAACCCGCTCCACGGTGTTGCGCCCAACCTGGCCCGGTTCGCCGCCGTTTAATCCATAGGGCGCGATCCGCCGATGGCCGGATAAAATCGCGGCGGTCATCGGCTCCAGAAAGCGGATGCGGCGCACGACCCCATCCCCACCACGCCAGCGACCAGCACCGCCGCTACCCCGGCGAATGCTGAACGCCTCCAGGCGCACCGGAAACCGCCATTCCAGCACTTCCGGGTCAGTCAGCCGCGAGTTGGTCATGTGGGTTTGCACCGCTGAAGCGCCGGTAAAGCCCGGTCCCGCGCCCGCACCGCCGCAGATTGTTTCGTAATACTGATAGCGGTCGTTGCCGAAGGTGAAATTGTTCATCGTTCCCTGCGCAGCGGCCATCACGCCCAGCGCTCCATACAGCGCGTCGACGATACATTGCGAGGTTTCCACATTGCCAGCGACCACCGCCGCCGGGGGACGTGGATCGAGCAGCGAGCCTGCCGGTATGATCAACTCCAGTGGACGCAGGCACCCGGCGTTTAGTGGAATTTCGTCGTCGACCAAAGTACGGAACACATACAGCACCGCCGCTATGCACACCGCGCGCGGGGCGTTGAAGTTGCTGGTCTGTTGCGGTGATGTCCCGGTGAAGTCGATCCGGGCCGAACGCGCTTCCCGGTTCAGGGTGATGGCGACGCGAATTACCGCGCCGTTATCCATTTCACAGGTAAATGCGCCATCCTGTAGCCGATCCAGCGCCCGGCGCACCTGCTCGGCGGCATTGTCCTGAACATGGCCCATATAAGCCCAGACGGTGTCCAGCCCGAAATGCGCCGCCATCCGCCGCAACTCCTGAGCGCCTTTTTCATTCGCGGCAATCTGCGCCTGCAAATCCGCCAGATTCTGTTGTGGGTTGCGCGCTGGCCACGGTCCGCCGCTCAGGCGTTCCAGCAATTCCCGTTCACGAAATCGACTACCGCTAACTAACAGAAAATGATCGAGCAGCACGCCTTCCTGGCCGATGGTTACGCTATCCGGCGGCATCGAGCCGGGAGTGATGCCGCCAATATCAGCATGGTGGCCGCGCGAGGCGATGTAGAACAGCAACTCCTGTCCAGCAGCGTCGAATACCGGGGTGATCACCGTAATATCCGGCAGATGCGTCCCCCCGTGGTAGGGCGCATTGCTGGCGTACACATCGCCGGGCTGGAATTGACCTTGTTTGGCTTGAATCACTGCCCGCACCGCTTCACCCATCGACCCCAGATGCACCGGAATATGCGGGGCGTTGGCGATCAGTTGTCCCTCTTGGTCAAACAGCGCACAGGAAAAATCCAGCCGCTCTTTGATATTGACCGAATGCGCGGTATTGGCTAGCGTCACCCCCATCTGCTCGGCAATCGCCATGAACAAATTATTGAACACTTCCAGCAAGATAGGATCGACCTCAGTACCTACGGCCACTCGCGCAGGGCGTGGCTGGCAACGGGTCAAAACCAGCGCGTTATGCGCCGTGACCTCAGCCTGCCAACCCGATGCGATGAACGTTGTCGCACCGGATTCGCTGAGGATGGCCGGGCCGGGAATGCGGCAGCCGGGCAATAAGTCAGCCCGCCCAACCCGCTCCCCGAATGCCTCTCCCGCCAGTGGGAGCGAGGCGTCGCCACCGCCAATCACTTCAACCGACAACGCTTCGACAATCAATCCCTTGTCAGGCATAAGGAAACCATAACGTTGCTGATGTGCCAATTCGAATCGGGTTTGCAATTCTTCTGCATTACCGGCGGCGATGCTCAAAGCGGTATCACTTCCGATATAACGTAGGCGGACAGTGCGAACCGCGTGTATCTGCTCCGCCGGAATGTCTTGCGCCTGCATATCGTTCCGGCCCGCTTGCTCCAGTTCCACAAAGACCGATTCCAGCGATGCCATTAATTCGACTGTCAACGGCGCTTCGATCGCACGTTCTTTCAACAAGCGTGCATCGGCCAAACCCATGCCGTAAGCAGACAGGACTCCTGCAAAAGGATGGATGAAAATCGCTGGCATCCCCAGCGCATCGGCGACTGCGCAAGCATGTTGTCCGCCCGCGCCGCCGAAGCAGCACAGCGTGTATTCGGTCACGTCGTAACCGCGCTGGGTGGAAATTTGCTTGATAGCATTGGCCATGTTTTCCACGGCGATCTGCAAAAAGCCTTCAGCCAACTCCGCCGGGGCATAGGTCTTACCGGTTGCGTTCTGCACTTCAATGGCCAATGCAGCGAACTGGCGCGTCACGATGTCCCGATCCAGCGGCTGGTTCTGCGCCGGGCCGAAAACGTGAGGAAAAAACTCCGGTTGAATCCGTCCCAGCAGGACATTGCAATCCGTGACGGTCAGCGGTCCACCGCGCCGGTAACAGGCTGGTCCCGGATCCGCGCCGGCGGATTCCGGGCCAACGCGCAACCGGCTGCCGTCAAAGCGGCAGATCGAACCGCCGCCCGCCGCCACAGTGTGAATATGCAACATCGGCGCGCGTAGTCTGACGCCAGCGACCTGAGTTTCAAACGTGCGTTCGTACTCACCGGCATAGTGCGCGACATCGGTGGAAGTGCCGCCCATGTCGAAGGTGATGATCCGGTCAAAACCGGCCTGGGCGGCGGTGCGGGCCGCGCCGACAATGCCGCCAGCGGGACCGGACAGGATGCTATCCTTGCCGTGGAAATGATGCGCATCCGCCAATCCACCGTGGGATTGCATGAACAGGAGGCGCGCGTTGCCCAGTTCACTGGCCACCCGGTCGACATAGCGGCGCAGGATCGGCGACAGGTAAGCGTCAACTACGGTCGTATCACCGCGCCCGACCAACTTCATGAGCGGACTGACCTGGTGGGAGACTGAGATTTGCGTGAAGCCGATTTCGCGGGCCAGCGCCGCCGCCTGTTCCTCATGCGCCGGATAGCGGTAGCCGTGCAGAAAGACGATAGCCACGGCGCGGATACCGGCTTGATAAGCGTTGCTCAGTGCTTCATGGGCGCCGGCGGGATCGAAAGGAATGATGACATCGCCGTAGGCTGAAACTCGCTCGTTGACTTCGGCGACTCGCTCATACAGCAACTCCGGCAGGACGATGTGGCGCGCGAACAATTGGGGCCGGTTCTGATAGCCAATGCGCAGCGCATCGCGGAATCCTCGCGTGGTCAAGAGCAACGTGCGGTCGCCCTTGCGCTCCAGCAGCGCATTGGTGGCAACCGTCGTACCCATTTTCACCACGGCGATACGTTCGGCGGGAATCGGCTGATCCGCCCGGATCTTGAGCAAGTCGCGAATGCCCTGCAACGCGGCGTCCGGGTAATGTTCCGGGTTATCCGATAACAGCTTGTGGGTGACCAGCCGGCCATCCGGACGGCGCGCAACGACATCGGTGAAGGTGCCGCCTCGGTCAATCCAGAACTGCCAGCGGGAAGTGGAAACAGTTTTGGGCATGGCAAGGCTCAATCATTCCATGTCGGGATCAAGTCCCAACGCGCGTAACCGTTCCGCCAACCGTTCCGCGCGTTGGCGCTCCGTTTCGGCGCGCTGCACCATTTCCACAAAGGTCTCAAAGCGCCGCCCATCGGGCCGATACACTTGGGGCACAACGCCGTCTTCACGATGCTGGATGCACGATCCCCGATAGCCCGGCGGTCGGCCAAATACAACCATCGCATCCGGCGCGGCGCGGGTTTTATTGTCGCCCTCCACCGGATGCCAGAAATGATCTCAGCAAGAAGTGGCGCATTTTGGATGGGGGTTTTCAGCGCTGTTACTGCCATCTTCACCTCCCTCAGAAATAGTGCTTATCAAGCACGAATTCTACCTTAATTGAAGCGCAAACCGAATTCAGCAGTCAGTGTGCTATACTTAAGATGTTAAAAATTGGAGCGAAAATGATGCAACCCTATTTCCGATATTTTCTGTTGGCGACGCTGATGTTCCTTTGGCTACCAACGATCCAGGCCGCACCGCGTTTTCCGGCATCACTCGATGGTTTGCAACCCAGTGGTCTGCGCCCTGCCGCCACGCAGGGTGGTTTTACCGTTGACCCCACTGTCCGGGAAACCGTCCGGTTGTTCTATAACACGGTCTATTCTTCCTCTGAAAACGTCGACGCTGGCTGGAATGGCGACATCACGACTTGCCAGGCTGGAACGACGTCCAGTGAGTACCAGGCGGCTACCTCGCGCCGCGTCAACTGGTACCGGGCCATGGCCGGTGTTCCGGCCAACATCGTTTTCGATAGCGAGTTCAGCCGCAAAGCCCAACAGGCCGCGCTGATGATGTCGGCAAACAATCGCTTGAGCCATACGCCGCCATCATCCTGGACTTGTTACACTGCCGATGGAGCAGAAGCGGCGGGCAACGCTAATCTTTCCTTGGGTAATGCTGGTCCCGACGCTATCAACAGTCAATTTCGGGATGCGGGATCTTCCAACTATCCTATCGGTCACCGGCGCTGGATTTTGTATCCGCAAACTCAATTCATGGGAACCGGGGATGTCGTTCCCGCTAATGGCGCAGCGCGCGCTAATGCGCTCTGGGTGTTTGACAACAATATATGGGGGTCGCGTCCCTCTGTGCGGGACGATTTCATTGCTTGGCCTCCGCAAGGCTACACGCCTTATCCGACGGTTTACCCGCGCTGGTCATTTTCCTATCCAAGCGCTGATTTCTCCGGCGCATCGGTTACGATGGCCAAGAGCGGTAGTTCGATCAATGTCAAACAGGAATCCTATGTTACCGGTTATGGCGAAAATACCCTGGTCTGGATCCCCGCACCCTATAGCGATGGCCAGTCCTGGGCGCAACCGACCGCCGACGAAACCTACCAAGTCACCGTCAACAGCGTGTTGATCAATAGTCAAGTCCGTAGCTTCAACTATACAGTTACGGTCTTTGATCCCGCTGTTAAGGGCGCCGACTTTATCGCTCAGACGATCAGTGGCAGCGATCAGGTCGCAGTGGGTCAGCCCACAAACTACGCCTTCTCCACTGTGAATGATGCAGAGGGCTATCAATGGCGCCAGGGCAGCGCTGCGGATTATCTGGCCGTAAATGGCGCTGAATCCGGGATCGGCGATTTCGTTGCTACAATATCCAGCGATTATTCGGCAGTCAGCACGGATCGGCCCGCCAGTGGCAGCGCGGCTTATCACCTGGCTCATCCACAACCCGTTGATCAAGTGCTTCTTCTCAACAAGACACTGTTCGTGGGACCAGCGGGTAGCCTGCAATTTTCCAGCTTTTTAGGTTACGCCACGCCAGGTCAAAGGGCATTGGTCGAGGTTTCTGAAGACGCAGGCCAGTCGTGGAAAATCCTGTTTGAACAAGCTGGCAATGATGCTCCAGAAAGCGGTTATACCACGAAGAGCATATTACTAACTGAATATATTGACAAAACAATCTTGCTACGCTTTCGCTATCAGCATACCGGAGGCTCATATTATCCGCAGACCACTGACAATACAGGATGGTTTTTCGATGATGTGCGGTTTATCGATGTTGATGTAGCTGACTTTTCTACACCATTGATGGCGGATACGCCGAGTACGTTTACCTTTACGGGCGTAAACGTTGGCCGCTACTTGCTACAAGTACGTCCCTTGCTGTTTGGCGATTTTCCGGGTGAATGGAGCACTGTGAAAACAGTTCACATAGAAAGCGATGGCGCAATTGTCCTGTCTGTTTCCCGCAGCGGTAACGGTACTGTGACCAGCAATCCGGCGGGGATCGACTGTGGGACTGACTGCACGGAAAGCTACAATCAAGGCGTGACCATCACCTTGACCGCCACGCCGGCCAACGGCTCGACCTTCGCCGGCTGGAGCGGCGCTTGCTCGGGAACAGATGTTTGCACGGTTATCATGAACGCAGCAAAAAATGTGACCGCGACGTTCACCACAACCAGTACAGCTTTTCAGTCGGCTGCCCAGACGATCAGTTGGTTCTACGCCGCCGCCTTTAGCCGGACGCCTGTCCCCAATTCATCGCTCGCCGGTTATGGCGATATCGGCGGGCTGGTCTTCTGGACGCAGGCTTATCTGACGGGCGAGGGCGCCTTAGCAGCCTATCGGGGCGATGTTTACGCCATCGCCGATTTCTTTGTCAGTTCTTCCGAGTTTCAGGCGACCTATCCGGCCTCGCTGACGCAGGAGCAGTTTGTGACCGCGCTGTACCAGAACATGCTCGGTCGGGAACCTGACGCGGGCGGGCTGGCCTTTTGGGTCGGTCGGCTGAACAGCGGCGTCAGTCGCGGCGTCATCCTGGCTGATTTCACCAACAGCGAGGAAAACCGCAACGCCAATCCGCTCCGTAAAGCTGCCTTGATCAGCTACATTGCGTTCATTGACGCCGATGCAGACAAGACGATCACGCCGGAGGAAGCGGCAACGTGGCTGGCGGCGCATCCCGACCTCGATGGCGCTGTCGTTGATTAGGGGAAGCATTCCAACGAACCGGGTGGGGTGAATTTTCTGTATTCACCCCACCCGGACGTTTGCGCACCGGGGCAGATGATGGCGCAGAGCACCGTCCCCCTACACAACTTTAAAATATAGTTGATGTATACATGAATCACAGGTCAGCACATGAAGAGGGTCAAGCAGATCAATGGAAAGAAAACCATCAACACCAGGCTTTTAATCGTTGGCGCATGATATCCGGCGGCAATAGCGTCAGAATCCGCGCCAGTTCGGGGCCATGAGTCTCACCAGTCAACGCCGCCCGCAACGGCATAAACAGGTTTTTACCCTTTGCGCCGGTGCGCTGCTTCAGCGCTTCGGCCAGCGGTTGATAAGCAGCGCCATGTTCGGTATATGCGGCCAGCGCGTGCGTGAAAAAACCTGATCCCGCTGCGGCAATCACCGCCCGGCTATCCTCGCTCAAGGGCAATTCCTCACTGAACAAACGCTCTGCCCAGAAAGCGGCGTCGACCGGGAAACGAATATTGGGACGCACCGCAACCACAAAGTCATCCCGACAGGATAGCGGCACGCGCTCATGAACCGTTTCCCCCATCCACGCCCACAATCGTTCTGGCGCTGCAAATCGCACCGCCTCGGCTTGCCAGTGCAATAATTGCGCTTCATCGTAATGGACTGGCGCCCGTCCCAAATGCTCCACGGCGAACCCGGCAGCCAGTTCCGCGGGTTCCATCCAGGCATCCTGCTCATAACGGTGACCCAGCCGGGCCAGATAGTTCAGCAACGCCTCCGGCAGATAACCCGCCGCTCGCAATTCACGAATACTGAGATCGCCCTCGCGCTTGGACAGCGGCCCGCCATCCGATCCAACGATCAGCGCCATGTGTCCGTAATTTGGCGCTGGAAGCTCCAGCGCTTCCAGCAACAGCAGTTGACGCGGGGTATTGGTCAAATGATCCTCGCCGCGCAGCACATGCGTAACGCCCATCAGCGCATCATCGACAGCGTTCACGAAAAAGAACTGAGGACCTCCATCCGCCCGGCGGATGACAAAATCGCCAATATCGTCACTGGCGAAACGCTGGGGACCACGCACCAGATCGGTGAACTCGACAATCCGCCCTGCTGGCACCCGAAAGCGCAAAGTGGGCTGCACACCCCGTTCCCGTCGCGCCTGACGTTCGGCTTCATTCAACCGGGCGCAGGTTCCGGCATAACGCGGCGGCTTGCCGGCGGCCCGCTGCGCTTTACGGCTTAGCGCTAACTCCGCGGGCGTGCAAAAACAGGGATAGACCTGCTCTGCCTGATCCAATTGCTGATAGTACTCAGCATAAACCGTCGTCCGCTCCGACTGTGCATAAGGCGCATCGGGACCGCCGATTTCCGGCCCCTCCTGCCAGTCTAGACCCAGCCAGCGCAGATCATGCAGTAATCCTTCAATGTACTCAGGACGACTGCGTTCGCGGTCGGTATCTTCGATACGCAACACGAACCGGCCACTCGAATGCCGGGCCAGCAACGCGTTAAACAGAGCGGTGCGAACATTGCCCAGGTGCAGATAGCCGGTCGGGCTGGGGGCGAATCGCGTTTTAAGGGTGGTGGTCATTATGCAATTTTAAGTTTTATTTAATTTAATGATCAGCTTGATAGTAAAGCCCATCAGATTCAGCACAGGGAAGGCATAACTGAATTCTGTGAGACTGGGCAATGATGCGGCAAGATCGCCAAAATAAAAAGGCGGAGCCACTGCCCCGCCCGGTTGGATGCGCCTCGCCACGACGTGGTTACAATGCGCTGGGTCCGATTTCACCGGTGCGAATCCGGATCGCGCGCTCCAAGTCGTAGATAAAGATCTTGCCATCACCGATTTTGCCGGTGTTGGCCGTGGAGCAAATCGCTTCAACGACCTTATCCACCAGGCTGTCATCGACAGCGATTTCCAGTTTCACTTTCGGCAGAAAATCCACCACGTATTCAGCGCCCCGATACAACTCGGTGTGCCCCTTCTGGCGACCGAACCCCTTCACCTCGGTCACGGTGATGCCCTGTACCCCAATACCCGATAGCGCTTCCCGCACATCGTCCAGCTTGAATGGCTTAATAACCGCAGTGACTAGCTTCATCGATACCCTCTGGCGTTTCGCCTAACCTGAAAAGTTAAATTCTGAACGGGAATATAACCGAAATCCATGTCCATGCGCGATGTGGGGCGAATATCCAAGCTTAATAAGCCTGATATCCGCCCCCCACTATCACAGGTTGTAACCCCGCTCGTCGTGCAGGGCGATATCCAAACCTTCGGTTTCCTGTTCGTCCGTTACCCGGAGTCCAATCACTACATCCACGATCTTAAGCAGAATAAAGCTTACGATGGCAGTATAGACAAGAGTAAAGGTTGCACCCTTGAATTGGGCCAACAACTGATTACCCAACGTCATACCATCAGCCAGACCAATGCCGCCCATCATCTTATCTGCACACAGCCCCGTCAGGATCGCACCCAGATAACCACCTACGGCATGGACGCCGAAAGCATCCAATGAATCGTCATAACCCAGCGCCCGCTTCAACTTGGTGGCGGCTAAAAAACAAATTACGCCAGAAGCCAGACCAATTAACAGGGCCCCCATCGGTCCCGCCGTGCCCGAAGCCGGAGTAATCGCCACCAGACCGGCTACCGCGCCGGAAGCGATGCCCAATACGCTTGGCTTACCGTGCGTCATCCATTCTGCGAACATCCAGGCCAGGGCCGCCATGCCCGTCGCAATCTGGGTAACCGCCATCGCCATGCCGGCGCTGCCATTAGCGGCTAATGCGCTGCCCGCGTTAAACCCAAACCAGCCGACCCATAACATCGAAGCCCCCACGATCGTAAAATTGAGGTTGTGCGGCGGCATGGCAGTAGCTGGATAGCCCTTGCGTTTGCCTAGCACCAGACACGCCACTAGACCCGCGACGCCGGCATTGATATGCACGACCGTGCCGCCAGCAAAGTCAAGCACCCCCCAATGACTGCCAATCAACGAACCTGCGCCGCCCCACACCATATGAGCGATAGGTAGATAAACCACAGTGAGCCACAACGCCATAAACAACAGTAGCGCAGAAAACTTCATCCGTTCAGCAAAGGCGCCAACAATGAGCGCTGGCGTAATGATCGCAAAGGTCATTTGGAAGACCATAAATACGGTTTCCGGAATAGTGCCAGACAGGCTGTCCACCGCCACTCCGCTTAAAAAAGCCTTGCTGAGCGTACCGACAAAGGAGTTGAGATTAATCGTGTCCGCCACCATTCCCGTGGTGTCGAACGCCAGACTATACCCGTACAGAGTCCATAACACCGTTACCAGAGCGGTGATAGCGAAACATTGCATCATCACCGACAGCACATTCTTGGCGCGCACCATGCCCGCGTAGAATAACGACAGGCCGGGAATGGTCATGAACAGCACCAGGGCGGTAGACGTTAACATCCAGGCGGTATCGCCGGAGCTAAGCGTTGGGGTTGCTTCCTGAGCGAGCGCCAGGGTCGGCGCGAGAGTGGCCAGCAGCGCCAGCCAGCCAGCATTTTTTACCACTTGCATTGCTCTCATCAGTGGAGTTCTCCTAGGGTTGAAAACAGAATCTATTTGGAAATAATGGGCGCTTATAGCGCTTCTGGTCCAGATTCGCCGGTGCGGATGCGGACCGCGTTTTCCAGGTCACAGATAAAAATCTTGCCGTCGCCGACTTTGCCAGTGTTCGCCGCCCGCGAAATCACCTCAACCACCCGGTCCGCCAGATCATCAGTGACTCCGACTTCAATTTTGATTTTGGGCAGAAAATCCACCACGTATTCGGCGCCTCGGTACAGCTCGGTATGTCCCTTCTGCCGACCAAAACCTTTGACCTCGGTGACAGTGACGCCTTGCGCGCCCACTTCCGAAAGTGCTTCCCGAACATCGTCCAGCTTGAACGGTTTAATAACCGCCGTGATCAATTTCATGATGCAACTCCTGATGGCTTCGCACACCCCTGCGGGGCGACGTGTTGTTTCAACGTCTCGACGAACGTTGCCTACCAACGCCGGCAATTCGTTTTGTCGAAAAAAGCACATCGTATGCCACTTTAATTAATCTATTTATAATTAATAAGTTGTTATAAAAATTACTCTCAATATTTTCATCGCGCGGTCGCTGGCTGCCCACAATAGCCAGTTATTGCACTTATTTGGTGCAATAACTGGGGGAGGCATACAAACCATAAATTCCCGTTAAACTTGTAAGGGGCATTACCCTAATTTCTGGAGAAGCAACAATGATCGATCCCAAGGCTATTGATGACTTGGCCAAGCGTTTTGTAGAAACATTGCCGCCGGGCTTCCGGCAATTTCAGGCGGACATGGAAAAGAACTTCCATGCGGCGCTGCAAACGACATTCGCCAAGCTGGAACTGGTGACGCGCGAAGAATTCGAAGTGCAACAGGAGGTGCTGGCGCGCACCCGGGCCAAGCTGGATGAACTGGAGAAACAAATGGCCGACCTGGAAAGCAAAGCCGCGGGCGGTGGCAAGCGGCGCAAGACTGCGGAGAAACCGGCTGAACCGGAAGGCGAAGAATAGCGCCTGCCGCACCCACCAAGTTCGTGCATAATGCCTCATCCCCTGGAGGTTTGGGGCATCATCATTACTCGCCAGCAGGATTCGCATGTCGCTTGCCATCGTTTATACCCGCGCCCAGGTCGGCATCGACGCGCCGTTGGTCAGCGTAGAAGTCCATTTGTCCGGCGGTCTGCCGGGATTATTCATCGTAGGTCTGCCGGAAGCGGCGGTGAAGGAAAGCAAGGACCGGGTGCGCGGCGCTATTCAGAACAGCGGTTTCGAGTTTCCGGCCCGGCGCATCACCATTAATCTGGCTCCGGCTGATTTGCCCAAGGAAGGCGGGCGGTTTGATCTGCCGATTGCGCTCGGTCTCCTGGCCGCTTCGGGGCAAATTCCCCGTGACCGGCTGGAACAATATGAATTCCTGGGTGAACTGGCGCTGGGCGGCGAGCTGCGGCGCATTCGCGGGGTGCTGCCCGCGACGCTGGCTTGCCGGGACGCCGGACGCGCCTTGTTGGTTCCTGGCGACAACGCCGAGGAAGCAATCCTGGTCAGCGGCGCACAAGTCCTGGGCGCAGGGCATTTGCTGGAAGTTTGCCGGCAACTCACCACCGGAAATGCGTTGCAGCCGCCGGTTGCGCACCCTCGAAGGCTACAGGACGCGATTCTGGACCGGGATTTAAGCGATGTGCGGGGCCAACCCCATGCAAAGCGGGCGTTGGAAATCGCTGCCGCCGGCGGTCACAATCTCCTGCTGATTGGTCCACCCGGTACGGGCAAGACCATGCTGGCCAGTCGGCTGTCCGGCATCATGCCGCCATTGAGCGAGGCAGAGGCTCTGGAAACCGCGGCGATCGCTTCGGTCAGCAATCAGGGGCTGGATTTACAACAATGGGGCGTGCGCCCGTTCCGCGCTCCGCATCATACCGCCTCTGGCGTGGCGCTGGTGGGCGGTGGCGGTCAGCCGCGACCGGGTGAAATTTCTTTGGCGCATCACGGCGTGCTGTTTCTCGACGAATTGCCGGAGTACGACCGGCGGGTGTTGGAGGTGCTTCGGGAGCCGCTGGAATCGGGACGGATTACGATTTCACGCGCGGCGCGTCAGGCGGATTTCCCGGCGCGCTTTCAACTGGTGGCGGCGATGAATCCCTGTCCTTGCGGTTATCTGGGCGATGCTGAGCGGCAATGCGCCTGCGGCCAGGAACAGGTGCGCCGTTACCGGGCGCGCGTGTCGGGGCCGTTGATCGACCGGATTGACCTGCATATTGAAGTGCCCCGCCTGGCGCATCGCGTCTTGCGTGGCGAGGCCCCAGAAGAAAGCAGCGCCACAGTGCGCGCCCGGGTCTGCGCCGCCCATGAGCGGCAGTTGCAACGGGCGGGTAAACCGAACAGCGCACTGGGTACACGGGAAATTGAACGCTACTGCGCCCTGAGCGACGCCGATCACAAGCTGCTGGAGCACGCGCTGGAACGGCTGGGTCTATCGCCGCGCGCTTATCATCGGATTCTCAAGGTTGCTCGCACCATCGCCGATCTGGCGGGCAGCGACGCCATCAAAACGCCGCATCTCGCCGAAGCCATCAGTTACCGGGCGCTTGATCGGACGATGGCGCGATAGGGTGCGGATTCAGGCTCATTTACCCATGAACATCAGTCCTGATCAGATCGTGTTTTTTGAATCCGGTTTCATTCGCATCAGCGCCACGCTGGTTTTTACCTGGCTGGTCATGGCGTTGCTGGCGTTGCTGGCGCGCTGGATCACTCGCCGTCTGACCCAGGATGCCGTGCTGTCATCCTGGCAAAATTTACTCGAAGTTCTGGTGGAAGGGATTCAAGAGCAAATCCGCGATGTAACGCATCAGGATCCGACGCCTTACCTGCCCTTTATTGGCACGTTATTTATTTTTATCGCCGCCAGTAATCTGCTTTCGGTGGTTCCCGGCTTTGAATCTCCTACCGGGTCGCTGTCCACCACGACCGCCCTGGCGCTCTGTGTATTTATCGCGGTACCCTTGTATGGCATTCAACGCCGGGGGTGGCGGGCGTATCTGAAGGACTATATTGAACCGACGCCAATCATGTTGCCTCTGAACATCATTGGCGAATTATCCCGCACCCTGGCGTTAGCAGTGCGCTTGTATGGCAACGTAATGAGCGGTGCTGTGGTCGGGGCGATTCTGTTGATCATCACGCCCCTGTTGTTCCCGGTGCTGATGCATGCGCTGGAACTGCTGACCGGCTTGATTCAGGCGTATATCTTCGCCATTCTGGCCACGGTTTACCTGGCGGCGGCAACGGCGGCGCATGAAGGAAATAACCCCACTGAACACTGAATATGAGGGTTCATTCTTATGGACGCTACACTCATGATCGGCCTCGCCTCGATTATTACCGCCGGTCTAACGATCGCTATCGGCACGGTCGGCCCCGCACTGGCTGAAGGCCGGGCTGTAGCCCAGGCGCTGGCCGCTATCGCCCAACAGCCGGACGAAGCAGCGACCTTGAGCCGCAGCCTGTTCGTCGGATTGGCGATGATTGAATCGACGGCCATCTATTGCTTCGTCGTTTCGATGATCCTGATTTTCGCCAATCCGTTCTGGAATCATTTCATTACCGTCGCCGGTCAGTAGTCATGCAGGTTGACTGGTTCACCGTTGTTGCCCAGATTATCAACTTTCTGGTTCTGGTGTGGTTGCTCAAACGGTTCCTGTATGGGCCGATTACCGAGGCCATGACTGCTCGTCAGCAAAGGGTTGCAGCGGCTCTGGATGAGGCCCAGCAAAAATCGGAACAAGCCGAGGTAGAAGTCCGAAAATATCAGGATCAGCGCGTTGAATTGGAGGCCCAGCGCGAGCAGTGGCTGGAACAGGCTCGCCAGGAAATTGCGGCCCAGCGTGAAAAATGGTTGCAACAAACCCGGCGTGAGATCGACGTCCAGCGCGAAGAGTGGCTGAAGGCTTGGCGACGGGAACAAACAGAAAACCAGCGCGCCCTGCAACGGGAAGCCACACATCGGTTAACCGAAGCGGTTCGTCATGCCTTGCGCGAACTGGCGGATGCTGATTTGGAGCGGCGGATGCTCGAACCGCTGCTGACCCGGCTACGCGCTCTGGAGGCGAGCGAACGCGCAACGCTGGCGCAGGCGGCTTTGGGAGGATGCGTCATCAGCACTGCATTTCCATTGGATGTCTCCTTACAGCAACATTGCCAAGCAGCCCTGCGCGAACTGCTGGGGGATGGAATTAGCTTTGCCTTTCACCAGGACTCGAACGCGGCGTGCGGCATTACCCTGGAAATGCCTGGCCATCGCTTGGCCTGGACTCTGGATAGCTATCTTGACGGTTTCGACGAGGCGCTAGCCAGGGTATTGAACGCACCGGCGGCGGATGCAGGTAATGATAGCGAGTTCGCTTAATTTGTTCGCCCCGTTTGACGCCGCGTTAGCCACTTATCGCCCCTCCCCATCCGTGGTCGAGACCGGCATTGTGGAACGAGTGGGTCAGGGGGTCGCCCGGGTCAATGGCTTGCCCGGGGTTGAATCCATGGAACTGGTACGTTTCCCCAACAACATTCTCGGCATTGCTTTTAATCTCGATCCTGATGAAGTCGGGATAGTGTTGCTCAGCGATAGTAACGGACTCAAGGCCGGCGATCCGGTCGAGCGCACCGGGCGGGTGGTCGATACGCCGGTGGGTCCGGAACTTTTAGGACGGGTCGTCAATGCCCTGGGCGAGCCGCTGGATGAGGCAGGTCCGCTGATTACCGCAGAACGTCTGCCGCTGGAACGTCCGGCCCCAGCCATCATGCAGCGCGCGCCGGTCAGTGTGCCGCTGGCGACCGGCCTTAAAGTCATCGACGCCGCCATCCCAGTGGGACGCGGCCAGCGCGAACTGATTCTCGGCGACCGGCAGACCGGCAAGACCGCGCTGGCTGTGGATGCCATTCTTAACCAGGCTAGGCAAAATGTCATCTGTGTTTACTGCGGCATCGGCCAGCGCGGTTCAGCTGTCGCGCGAGTGATTGATGACCTTCGCCGACGCGGCGCGCTGCGCTACACTTTCCTGGTCGTCGCTGCCGGGGAAGACCCGCCTGGGTTACAAGTTCTGACGCCCTACGCGGCGACGACGATGGCCGAATGGTTCATGGCGCGAGGTCGTGACGTGTTGATTGTTTATGATGATTTGACCCGCCATGCCCAAGCCTATCGGGAACTGTCGCTATTGCTCCGTCGCCCGCCGGGCCGGGAAGCCTATCCTGGCGATATTTTCTACCTGCATTCCCGTCTGCTGGAGCGGGCCACGCATTTACGACCGGAGCAGGGCGGCGGCTCGCTGTCGGCATTGCCGATCATTGAAACCGAGGCGCAAAACCTGTCGGCTTACATTCCCACCAATCTGATTTCGATCACCGATGGACAAATTGTGCTGTCCTCCGAACTGGCGCGGAAAGGGATTTTGCCGGCGGTCGATGTCGGCGAATCGGTGTCGCGGGTCGGTGGCAAGACCCAGTTGCCGGCCTACCGGACCATTGCCGCTGAACTGCGGCTGGCTTATTCCCAGTTCGAGGAACTGGAAACCTTTGCCCGTTTTGGTACGCGGCTGGACGAAGCAACGCGCCAAACCATCGAGCGCGGACGCCGGGTGCGGGAAACGTTGAAGCAACGGCAATACCAGCCCTTGCCGGTCGCCGAGCAAATCGCCGTATTGCTGGCGGTCACCGAAGGCGTGTTCGATCCGGTACCTCTGGAACGAATGGCGGAGGCGGAACGGGCGGTGCACGAGCAAGCCGTTGCCCGTTGCCCGGACATCGGTTCGCGCATCGCTGCGGGATCGCCACTGAGCGACACAGACCGGGATGCTTTGCTCACAGCAGCGCGGGCGGCGGTTGTTGACCTTATCGCAAATTCCAATGCGCAGGCAGCCGCTTGCAAGTGAAATCTGTTTTAAAGAGCGATCAACGCCATGCCCACTCTGGAAGCACTGCGCCATACCTTGGCCACTGTCGAAGAATTGCGTTCGATCGTTCGCACCATGAAAGCGTTGGCGGCAGTCAGCATCCACCAGTATGACCAGGCGGTGAGCGCATTGGCCGATTACGACCGGGCGGTGCGGCAAGGATTGGCCGTCGTGTTGCGCGAGCAGGCGATGGAAACCGGGGTGCGAAGTCTGGTTTTAACCGGCGAAACGCCAGAGGCTCGGTCCACGGCAGGTCGCCCGTCAGCCATCGGCGCGGTGGCGTTTGGCTCCGATCATGGGCTGTGCGGGCGTTTTAACGAGGTATTGGCCGAACATCTCGCCATGACCTTGCATGATCGTCCGGAATCGCAGCGCTGGGTGCTGGCGGTCGGCGTCCGGCAGGCGGCGGCGCTGGAAGAACAAGGTTTATCCGTTCAGCAAGCATTCTACACACCGGGCGCGGCCAGTGCGATTCAACAAACTGTGCGGCAATTATTGCCGGTGTTGGAACAATGGCGGGAGGCGGGGGTCATCGAGATTCTGCTCTTCCATAATCGCCATCGTGGAGCGAACAGCCATGAACCGACCCAAGTGCAACTGTTGCCTCTCGATCCTGCGGCTCTAAGCCGCGAGGCACCCCCATCAACGCGTTCCCTGCCCGGTTATGCTGCTGATCGGGCCGAATTGCTGGCGGCATTGCTCCGGGAATGGCTGTTTGTGGAACTGTTCCGGGCCTGCGCCGAGTCGCTGGCCAGCGAACACGCCAGTCGCCTGTTGGCCATGCAAGCGGCTGAACGCAATATTGCTGACCGGTTAACAGCGTTGAATGCGGCTTACCGTCAGCAACGTCAGGAAGCGATTACCGCTGAATTGCTGGATGTGGTGGCCGGATTTGAGGCGACGATAGAATAGTCGCTCTGTTTACTTACTTAACACCAACTGCCGGGTATGCCGGGCGATAATCAGTTCCTCGTTGGTCGGCAGCACCCACACTGCGACGCGGCTGCCGGACCGGTCGATGCGCTGGCGGCTTTCCGCATTCGCCGCTGGGTCCATTTCAATGCCGAGCCAGCCTGACCGGGTGCAGACCTGTTCACGCACCGCTGCCGCATGTTCGCCAATCCCGCCAGTGAAAACCAGCGCATCCAGGCCGTCCAGCGCCGCCGCCAGGGAACCCAGTTCGCGGGCGATCCGGTAGCAGAAGTAATCCACCGCCAGTTTCGCGCTGGGATCGGAACTGGCCAGCAATTCACGCATGTCATTGCTGATGCCCGACAATCCCAGCAGACCGGACTGCTTATAAAGCAGATTAGTCAAATCCTTCGCGCCCAGGCCATGCCGTTCAATCAGGTAGATCAGCACCCCAGGGTCCAGCGACCCCGTGCGCGTTCCCATTGGCAGTCCTTCCACCGCAGTAAAACCCATAGTGCTAGCCATGCTTCGCCCGTCGCGCATGGCGCACATGCTGGCGCCATTGCCCAGATGTGCGACTACCACCCGGCCTGTCGCGGATGTCCCGGCGATTTCGGCCAGCGCGCCAGCAATGTATTCATAGGAAAGTCCATGAAAACCATAGCGGCGCACGCCCTCCTCACGGTAGATGTGCGGCAGGGCGAACAATTTAGCCAGTTCGGGCTGAACATAGTGGAAAGCGGTGTCAAAACAACCGACCTGGGGCAGATCAGGCCGCACTGCGCGCAGGGCGCGAATCCCAGCTAAGTTGTGCGGTTGATGCAGCGGCGCCAGCGGGATGAAATGCTCCAGACGCGTCACGGTCTCGGGCGTAAGCAATTGGGGATCGCTGTACTCCTCGCCGCCATGCACCACACGATGGCCTGCCGCGACCACTGCAGGCAGACCGGGAGTTTTTTCCAGCCAGCTCAACAGGTCGCGCAACGCCGCCTGATGATCATAAATCGTCGTCTTCGACGCAGTCGTGGGGGTTGTCGGCGGGTCGGTCGCCCGGCGCCGATGATCAGGCCCCAGCTTGCGATACTGACCCGACTCCGGCGTTAAGCGAATATCGGCTAGCACCTGTCCGGCATGGTCGAATGCCTTAAAATGCGGATTGTCCTCGCCGATGTTTTCCTGCAAACCCCGGCAGACCAGTTCCAGTTCGCCACTGTCCGCCGGTAGGGCAAACACCGAGAACTTGATGCTGGATGAACCGGCGTTGAGAACCAGTAACCCCTGGGACATGGCAATTTCCTCCTGATTCAAAGCGGATCAGCGTCGACTTCTTCTCTCAGGGAAGAAGGATCCGAATTAGATGGAGAGGCGGCGGGCGCAGTATCGCCAAACCGGCAACCGTGAGATTGCAAATAGTTCCGAAACTGTTCGCCGAGTTCAGGGTGACGCAAACCATATTCTACAGTCGCTACCAGGTAGCCGAGCTTATTACCGCAGTCGTGCCGTCGCCCGGTGAATTCATAGGCCAACACCTGTTCCTCGCTCAGCAGCGCAGCAATGCCATCGGTCAACTGAATCTCATTGCCCGCCCCGCGCGGGATATTCGTCAACAGGTCGAAGATGCGGGAGGTCAGAATATAACGACCGACGACCGCCAGATTGGACGGCGCATTCTCCGGTTTGGGCTTCTCAATAATGCTATCGACATTACTCAGCCGGGTGGCGAAGGGCAGTGGGTGAACGATGCCATACTTGTCTGATTCCGCGATCGGCACCCGCTCCACACCTAGAATCGAACATTGGTATTTATTGAAATGCCGGGTCATCTGACTCATGACGCCACCTTCAACCTGATCTTCCTCGATGAGGTCGTCGGCCAGAATCACCGCGAAAGGCTCCTCGCCGACCGCTGGCCGGGCGCACAACACCGCATGCCCCAAACCCAAAGCCTCGGCTTGGCGGATATACACACACTCCACGCCGCTGGGCACAATGCCGCGCACCACTTTGAGCAGGTCAGTCTTCTGGCGGGCTTCCAATTCCGCTTCCAGTTCGTAAGCCTTATCGAAATGATCGGCAATGGCGTTTTTGGTACGCCCGATAATGAACACCAGGGTATCCACCCCCGCCGCCACAGCCTCCTCAACTGCGTACTGAATGAGTGGTTTATCGACGATAGGCAGCATTTCCTTGGCACTGGCCTTGGTAGCGGGCAGGAATCGTGTTCCCAAACCAGCCACCGGGAAAACCGCTTTGCGCACTTGCCGTTTCACTGCGTCTACCTCGCTGATGGTTTTATTCCATGACATCCTTTCGAATACCGGGCATTGTGCGGCATCGCAGCATACTGAACAAGCACTAATGAGGCGCTTTTAGAATCTCAATTTTTCCATAAACCGAGTGAACTTTTCCAAGTGCGGAAACCTGCCCATAGTCGCAGCAATGCTGAACTGATAGGTGGTGGTCTGATCCCATTTAAACCTCATTTGTGTTATCTTTATTATCGTATACTTCTCTATCGATTGATTTTTTCAAGTACCTGGCCCTGTAGGACCCTATGCAAACAAACTTGGCGCCATCATCAGCAAGAATTTGATTTCGATTACTACCCTCAAAGGCGTTGGCCCGAAGCTGGCGGAACGCTTGCGGCGACTCGGCCTGCATACCGTCGAGGATGTATTGCTCCATTTGCCGTTGCGTTATCAAGACCGCAGCCGCATCACTCCTATCGATCAGTTGCAGCCCGGCGAAGAGGCGCAGATCGAGGCGATCGTGGTTGGCAGCCGGATCAGCGGGAACAGCCGGCGTTTCCTGCTCTGTCACCTGCAGGATGGAACCTGCGATCTCACCCTGCGTTTCTTTCACTTTAGTCCCGCGCAACAACAATGGCTCTGCCAAACCGGCGCCCGGTTGCGTTGCTTTGGCGAAGTGCGCACCGGTTATACTGGCGGTCTGGAAATGATCCACCCGGAATGCCGCCGAATTGAGCCGGATACGCCGCCGGTGGAGGACCGCTTGACCCCGATCTATCCGGCGACCGCTGGTTTGCAACAATTCACCCTGCGCGGTTTGGCCGAACAGGCGCTGGAATGTCTGGAGACAGCGGCGCTGTTGCCGGAACTGCTGCCGCCGGCCTTGCTGGATCAACTCAAGCTGCCGCCGATTGCTCAAGCCGTGCGGCTGCTCCATCAACCACCGACCGATATCGTGCTGGCGGAATTGGAGAACGGTCGCCACCCAGCTCGGCGACGGCTGGCTTTCGAGGAAATGCTGGCGCATCAGCTCAGTTTACGCCGGCTGCGTGAACAGACTCGCCGCCAGGTCGCACCGCCGCTGGTCGGCGGCAGTTTGAGTCAGCGCTTTCTGGAACGCCTGCCCTTCATCCTCACCGGCGCTCAGCAACGGGTTCTGGAGGAAATTACCGCCGATCTGGCGCAACCCCGTCCCATGTTGCGGCTCTTGCAAGGCGATGTGGGTTCAGGCAAAACAGTGGTCGCTGCGGTAGCTGCGTTACGTGCGGTGGAAACTGGCGCTCAGGCGGTGCTCATGGCTCCGACGGAACTGTTGGCCGAACAACATCACCGCAATTTTCGTGACTGGTTGGGCGAACTGGGTTTGGAAGTCGCCTGGTTGACCGGACGGTTGACTGGCAAGGCGCGACGGCTGTTGCTGGAACGGCTAGCTGCTGGCGAGGTTCAAGTGGCAGTGGGCACCCACGCGCTGTTTCAGGAGGCGGTCGCTTTCGCGGAACTAGCCCTGGTGATCGTCGATGAGCAACATCGTTTCGGCGTTCATCAACGGTTGGCCTTGCGCGAGAAAGGCCGTACTGAAGGCCGTTGTCCCCATCAGTTGATCATGACCGCGACGCCGATTCCGCGCACGTTGGCGATGAGCGCCTACGCCGATCTTGACACCTCGATCATCGACGAATTACCGCCCGGTCGCCGTCCGGTCAAAACCGTGGCCGCGCCTGATCATCGCCGCGATCAGATTATCGAACGAATTCGTCAAGCTTGTCGCAACGGTCGCCAGGCGTACTGGGTCTGCCCGCTGATCGAAGAGTCCGAGACGCTGCAATGTCAGGCGGCTACCGTGACCGCCGAACAATTGACCGAACTGTTGCCGGAACTGCGCATTGGCCTAGTGCATGGCCGGCTGGCGGCCAACGCCAAGGAGGCGGTGATGGCCGCTTTCAAGGCCGGGGAGCTGGAGCTGTTGGTCGCTACCACCGTCATCGAGGTCGGGGTCGACGTACCCAACGCCAGCCTGATGGTTATCGAGAATCCCGAGCGCCTGGGCCTGGCGCAACTTCATCAACTGCGCGGGCGCATTGGGCGCGGCAGCATCGACAGCAGTTGTGTGCTGCTCTACAAACCGCCGCTATCCCAGGTTGCGCATACCCGGCTGGCGGTCTTGCGGGAATGTCACGACGGTTTTGAAATCGCTCGCCGCGATCTGGAATTGCGCGGTCCCGGCGAAGTGTTGGGCACCCGGCAAACCGGCGAGCAAAGTTTGCGCATTGCCGATCTGTTGCGCGATCAGGATTTACTGAATGTCGTGCGTCATACCGCCGATTTATTGTTGCGCGACCATCCGGACTGCGTAGAGCCGCTGATCCGCCGTTGGATTGGCGCCGGGGCGCGTTACGGCGAGGTGTAACCAACGGCCCGCCTTGTCGAGAAGGCGAACGACTGGAGGAAGGGCTGTTGTTGGAAGCAGTGACCGCCGACGGTGCGGTTCTACGTCAAGGCAGTCAGCGATTTCAGTTGCCGGTGCGGTGATCTATCGTAATTCCTTCGGCAACGCAAACACGACGTTTTCCTCCCGGCCTGCGCTTTCCACTACGGTTTCTGTCCCCAGTTCCCGTAGCCGGGCGATGACCTGTTGCACCAGCACCTCGGGCGCGGAAGCGCCCGCAGTGACGCCGATCGCGGTTTTACCAACCAGCCACAATGGATCGATATCGTCCGGCCCGTCGATGAGTTGCGCTGGCGCGCCTGCCTTCTCGGCCAGTTCCCGCAAGCGGTTGGAATTGGAACTGTTGCGCGAACCCACCACCAGGAGCAACTCACAATCTCGCGACAAATCCTTGACTGCATCCTGACGGTTCTGGGTGGCGTAACAGATATCGTCCTTACGCGGACCCTGGATCGCCGGGAAGCGTTCGCGCAAGGCGGCCACGATCCGCGCTGTGTCATCTACGGATAAAGTGGTTTGGGTAACATAAGCCAGTTCAGCAGGATTGCGCACCTCCAATGCTTGCACATCCTGAACTGTTTCCACCAGATACATCCGTCCGCCGGCGCTCTCGTCATATTGGCCCATGCTGCCTTCGACTTCGGGATGGCCGGCATGGCCGATCAGGATCACCTCGCGCCCGGCGCGGGCATGGCGGCTGACCTCCAGATGAACTTTAGTGACCAGCGGACAGGTTGCGTCGAAGACCTTCAATCCCCGCTGAGCGGCTTGTTCCTGGATGGCGCGCGACACGCCGTGGGCGCTAAAAATGACTGTCGCTCCATCCGGCGCTTCGTCAAGTTCTTCGACGAACACGGCCCCGCGTTGTCGCAAGTTGTCGACTACAAAGCGGTTATGCACCACTTCATGGCGCACATAGATCGGCGCTCCAAAAAGATCCAGCGCCCGCTCGACGATGCCGATGGCGCGGTCCACACCGGCGCAGAAGCCGCGAGGGTTAGCCAGGTGAATGTGTGCGGTCATGGGGTATCAGGCATCCGGTTCAGGTTTTGGAGGGCCGCAGCCAGAGACTTTCTACGATCAGCAGCACTGCGCCAGCGGTAATGGCGGAATCGGCGATATTAAAGGCGGGCCAGTACCAGCGGTCATAGTAGATCTGGATAAAATCAATCACCTGGCCCAGCCAAGCCCGGTCAATCAGATTGCCAATCGCGCCGCCTAGAATCAGCGCAAGTGCGACTGCTAGCCATTTTTCCTGCGGTTTAAGCCTCGTCAGCCAAATTACCAACCCAATGCTGACCAACATACCCAGTCCCAAAAAGAACCAACGTTGCCAACCGCCTGCGTCAGCCAGGAAGCTGAAAGCCGCACCGGTATTGTAAGTCAGCATCAAGTTGAAAAAGGGTATCACGGGTACTGGCTGATGCATCACCAGCAGCGTCTCCGCAAGGTATTTGGTGGCCTGGTCAAGGACGATGACCAGCAGGCTCAGCCAGATCCAGGGTTTGATCATTGGTTTTTTCCAGGCAAAGCATTAATCTGCCTGGCGCTGCTGTTGTAGCACATTGGCCTATTCCTAAAAACCCCTTCAAGGGTATCAGTTTTCAGCAACCGCTTGGCCCACTGTTCCAGTTGCGGCGCAGTTCCTTCAGCGTTTTCCACGGCGAATCAAAGTTGCCCAGATGATCCGGCAGCTTGCGGTGCTTGCGGGAGGGATGGCTGCTGTTGTGCCAGAATGCGATCATGTGATTGCTCCAAAACTCGACAAACGTCGAAAACCCTCAATCGCCCCGCTCCACCTTGACCACCTTGATCATATTCGCCCCACCGGATACGCCCACCGGCACCCCGGCGGTGAACACCACGATTTCCCCTTCCTGAACCATACCCTTGTTCAACAGAAACTCGGTCGCTGAACTCAATAAATCATCCACCGAGGTCACGACCGCGCCTAGTTGCAACGGCTCCACGCCCCAGACTAATGCTAATCGTCGCAAAGTCGCCGGCTTCGGACTGAACGCGATCAGCGGCATTGAAGGCCGGAATTTGGCCAGTCCCAGCAGACTCGACCCACTGTTGGTGAAACCGACCAGGTAACGGGCACACACCTTGTCGGCCAGGTCCATCGTCGCGAAATGCACCGCATCCTCGATACGCAGACAGGCGTTAGCCAGCAATTCCTCCTGGGTCAGCACATTCTTGCGCATCAGGGTTTTGAAAATCTCGCTGGCCTCGACGTTAAGCGCAATGTTCTTCATCATCCGCACCGCGTCCACTGGATACTGACCCATCGCCGTTTCCGCCGACAGCATGACCGCATCCGTGCCGTCCATGATCGCGTTGGCGACATCGTTCGCCTCGGCGCGGGTCGGTCGCGGGTTGTTGATCATCGATTCCAGCATCTGCGTTGCCGTGATCACCGGCTTGCCGGCAATGTTGCATTGACGAATCAACGTCTTCTGCATCAACGGCACTTCCTGTGGCGAAGTTTCCACGCCCAGATCGCCACGCGCCACCATGATCGCGTCCGCAACGGCAATAATGCCCGCACTGGACCGGAAGGCTTCCGGCTTCTCAATCTTGGCGATGATCGGAATCTTGCGGCCATGCGTGGTGAGCATGACGTTGATTAGTTCCTTGACATCGTCAGCGTCGCGCACAAACGACAACGCCACGTAATCCAGTTCGTGGTCGTAGGCAAACTGCAAATCGCCGCGATCCTTGTCGGTCATCGCCGAAATTTTCAACTTGACGTTCGGCAGATTGACGCCCTTGCGCGGCTTCAGTCGTCCGCCGTTAACCACGCAGGTGAAAATTTCCTGTCCCTCAATGCGATCAACCGTAACTTCAAACAAGCCATCGTCAATCAGCACACGGTCGCCGGGGTGTACTTCTTCATGCAGAGTGCGGTGATCAATGGCGACTTTCTTAACGCCATCGTGGACGCCGCCCGTCACATCGTTGGTCGTCAACACCAGAGTCTCGCCGGCAGCGACCTCTAGAAACTCCCCATCCAACTGACCCAAGCGAATCTTCGGACCTTGCAAATCCTGGAAAATCGCCACATGCCGGTTCAGCTTCCGCGCAGCCTCCCGCACCATCTGGACAGATAGCGCATGGTCTTCATGATTGCCGTGCGAGAAGTTCAACCGGATCACATCCACGCCTTCCCGCAACAGGGACTCGATGGTGTCTGCGTTGTGGGAACTCGGCCCCAGCGTCGCAACAATCTTGCTGAATTTCATAACTTTGGACATATTCGCGATGATCCAGGCATGGAAAAATCCGTTGGTTTGCAGGGACGCATATCTCTACGCCCCTGCAATGAATGGATCAATCCGGCGTGCGACAGAATTCGATCAACCCCACGGTCGACGCATCATGCCCAGCGACCGGTCGTTCGCCCTTCAATTCCGGCAGGATCGCATTGGCCAATTGCTTGCCCAGCTCCACGCCCCACTGATCGAAGGAATTGATATTCCAGATCACGCCCTGGGTAAAGACCTTATGTTCATACAGCGCCAGCAGGGAACCGAGCACTTTCGGGGTCAGGCGACGATAGAACAGGCTGGTGCTGGGCCGGTTGCCAGGGAACACCTTGTACGGTAGCAATTGCTCCAGCGCCTCGCCGCTCAGGCCCTGCTTCTCCAGTTCCGCCCGGGCCTGCGCCTCGGTCTTGCCGACCATCAGCGCCTCGGCTTGCGCCAGACAGTTGGCCAGCAGAATCGGGTGATGATCGCCAATCGGATTCGGACTGTGCGCCGGGGCCAGGAAATCCGCCGGGACCAGGTGCGTGCCCTGGTGCAGCAACTGATAGAACGCATGTTGACCATTATTTCCCAGACCGCCCCACAGAATCGGGCCGGTGTTGACCTGCACAGTCTGGCCTTCCCGGTCAATGCTCTTGCCATTGCTCTCCATATCCAGTTGTTGCAGATAATCTGGCAAGGAGCGCAGGTAATCATCATAAACCAGCGTCACCTGGCTATCCGCGCCGAAAAAGTCGATATACCAGACGCCGAGCATGCCCAAAATCACCGGCAGGTTTTCCTCCAGCGGCGCGGTGCGGAAATGCTCGTCCATTTCATGTGCGCCGTCCTGCAATTCCAGGAAATTCTCCATGCCCAGATACACAATGATCGGCAGGCCAATCGCCGACCATAGCGAATAACGCCCGCCGACCCAGTCCCAGAACTCGAACATGTTGGCGGTATCAATGCCGAACTTGCTGACGCCTTCCGCGTTGGTGGACACGGCCACGAAATGCTTGGCCACCGCCGATTCATCACCCAGTTCACGCACCAGCCAGGCCCGTGCGGTATGGGCGTTGGTCATGGTTTCCTGGGTGGTAAAGGTCTTGGAAGCGACGATGAACAGGGTGCTTTCCGGATCGCAATCGGCCAGCACATGACTGATGTGCGCGCCGTCCACATTGGAAACAAAGTGCATCCGCAAGGTCGGGTCGCCATAAGGCTCCAGCGCCTGACACACCATTTTCGGCCCCAGATCGGAACCGCCGATACCGATATTGACCACGTCGCGAATGCGCTTGCCGGTATGGCCACGCCATTTGCCCCGGCGAATCTGCTCGGAGAACTTGCGCATGTGCTCCAGAACTTCATTGACGCCCGGCATGACGTCCTGACCCTTGACCAGAATGGGTCGATTACTGCGATTGCGTAGCGCGACATGCAGCACCGCCCGCTTTTCGGTGTGATTAATGATCTCACCGCTGAACATCCGCTCGATCCAGACCGGCAACTGCGCCTGACGGGCCAGTTCAGTCAACAAACCAAGCGTCTCCCCCGTTATGCGGTGCTTGGAGAAATCGACCAGCAAGTCGCCGAATCGTCGGGAGAAAGTGGTGAAACGTCCGGGATCGGCAGCGAACAGATCGCGTAGATGCAGGTTGGCGATCGCATCATGATGGGCTTGCAGTTCTTGCCAAACCGGCAGGTTGCTGGGAACAGACATGGACAGCTTCCTTATTCAATGTGTTTAAATGCGGGCAAAACCGGATGGAGCAAACCGCCCCGCTGCAGTCGATTAACGACATTGCGTGATCGATTTTCCGATGCGGGGTTCCTGATTACTATAGTTTCTCCTGAAATTCCTGTCGAATGCTGACAGCTCTTTCCCTATCGTAACCGTTCAGTCCCCCCTTTTAGCAAAGGGGGTGAGGGGGGATTTTGGCCCCGTCGCTCGTGCGCAATCCCCTCCGGCTCCCCTTTTCCAAAGGGGGGAGGTGAACGCTCACTCCCCCCATCATAGATAGCGGATTTATCCTGAGTATAAATTTTCAGGGCGATCTGCAATATAATGCGGCCCTTGCTTAAAATCAGCACTTAACGCGTTACTCAGACCACAAGATCACTGCCCCTATGGTGGATATAGCCCCTCCAGAAATTGACGTGGACCTGCTCATGCGCCGGGTGCGCGAGGACGCTGAACGCTTTCGGCGAGGGTTGCCCCTGCAAAACGGCCTCCCGATGGCTTTCGCGACTCCATCAAACGCCACCTTTAACCTGCCTCGCCTGTCTGAAACCGCCAGCGAATTGGCGTTCAAGGCTCGTTATACGCTGGATGAATTGCTTGACCGTCACGATGAGGATTTTCTCCGCACAGCCTACCGGGTTCTGCTGGGCCGTATGCCCGACGCCAGCGGCCTGCAAAGTTTTCTGGGAGGCTTGCGCGCCGGTCGTCTTTCCAAGATTGACATTCTCGGACGATTGCGTTTTTCCCAGGAAGGCCGACAACGCAGGATTCCCGTGCAGGGACTATTGTTACCTTGGCTGGCACAGACCGCCTACCGTCTGCCGGTGCTGGGTTATATTTTGGCGTGGTTGAATTACCTGGCGCGTCTGCCTCGTCTCGTAGGTCACTGGAGCCGCTTCGAAGCGTTTGTCATGTTCCGCCAGCAGGAACAAACGGCCCGACTCAACGACCTGCTGGCGCAATTGGAAACCGAATTGCGGACTACGCGGCAACGGTTGGCCGTCTGTGAAATGCGACTACAACAGTGGGAGCAATCCAGCCGTGATCCTCGATCCAAAGATAAAGGGTGACTATGTCTTCCAAGCGGCGCACGCTCGCGCTGGTGATCCCCTGGTTTGGCCATAACCTCAAGGGCGGCGCCGAGCAACAAGCCTGGCAGATCGCCACCCGGCTCGCGGCGCGCGGTCATCAGGTCGAGGCATTGACGACTTGTTGTCGCTCGTTTCTCAATGACTGGGCGGAAAACCATCTGCCGGCTGGCGAGACGATTGAGGATGGCGTAACCATTCGTCGTTTTCCAGTAGATCGACGCGACCATGTCCGCTTCGAACGCCTGAATGCAGAGCTGCTGGCCTTGCCTCGTGACTGTCTCAAACCCGGTGTACCTCCAGTCGAACCGGAATGGGGCGCTATCTGGACGCACGAGAACATTCACTCCCAGGCGCTCTACCGTTACTTGGACCAGCAGCGCGCCACTGACACCGTTTTCCTGTTCATCCCGTATCTATACGGCCCAACGCTGACCGGCTTACCCCAAGTCGCCGACCGGGCCTGGCTGCAACCCTGTTTGCATGATGAAGCGTATGCCTATTTACCCGAAGTAAGTTACGTTTTTCATCAGGCGCGTGGCCTGCTATTTAACTCGGCGGGAGAACAGCAACTGGCGGCGCGGTTATATGGCCCCCACGTCTGGGCCAGGAGTCTGGTGACGGGCGAAGGCATTGAGTTTGCCGACATCGCCGATGATCATCGCGCGTCGCTGCCGGAATCCTTGCACAGCCAGCCCTTTCTGCTGTGCCTGGGGCGGCGCGATCCCGAGAAGGGCGTCGAACGCCTGATAGACGCTTTTCACCGTTTCCAGGCGGCGCAACTGGCAAGTCCCCTCGCTTTGGCGCTGGCCGGTCCCGGAGTCCGTGATTATGGCGATCCGACGGCTGGCGTCATTGATCTCGGTCTGGTCGACGAATCAACCAAGGCCGCGCTACTGCAAGGTTGCCGTCTGCTGTGTCAGCCCAGCACGAACGAAAGTTTTTCCCGGGTGCTGTTCGAGGCTTGGTACTGCGGCAAGCCGGTCATCGTGCACCGTGATTGCCTGGCGACCGCGTTGGCCGTGCGCGATGCCGATGGAGGTTGGCTGGCGGGTTCAACGAAAGAGTGGAGCGAACTGCTGGCCGATTTGGCGACATTGCCGGAAACCGAACTAGCCGCACGGGGTGAGCGCGGACGGCAATACGCCTTGACGCACTGTGACTGGGAACGAGTGATCGACCGTTATGAACAGGCGCTGGGCCTGATTGCGAGCGATGCCCGGTCAGCGGTTTCTCTTGCATCTGGTGCGTTGTCCCGGCAACCCGCAATTCATCAGCTCTTGCCCAATTTGTCCTACGGCGACGCCATTTCCAACCAGGCCATGCAGTTACGCGACGAATTACGCACTCAGGGCTACCGTTCAGATATCCTGGTTCGTTTCATCGATCCCCGTGTGGCTGGAGAATGTCAGCGTTACACAGAGGGCGATCTCGCTCCAGAGGATGGCTTGTTCTATCACCATTCCATTGGTAGTGAGCTAACCCCCGTCGCTGTGGCGCATTCCGGCCCAAAGTGCCTGATCTATCATAATATTACACCCGCCGAATTTCTTACTCCCTATCGTCCTGATCTCGCCAGGCTGCTGCGTGAAGGACGCGAAGCGCTTTGGCGACTGGTTCCGGCGTTTTCTTATTCAGTGGGCGATTCCCATTACAATGCCGAAGAACTGGCTTTATTCGGCTTTTCCGAACCGGGGGTATTGCCGCTGGTAATCGATCCGGGCCACTGGCGAGTTCCTGCCGACCCGGCGCTCATGCGCCAACTTCAGGATGGCCAGCGCAATCTGCTGTTCGTTGGCCGTTACGCGCCTAACAAATGCCAGCACCAATTGATTGAAGCTTTTACCCATTACCTCAGGATGGACCCCCAGGCCCGGTTGATTCTGATCGGCGGCGGCGAACCGGAAGATCCTTATGCGCACTATCTGCAATCGATGATCAATGCCCTGGGCTTACGCGAACAGATCGTGTTGCCGGGTCAGATCAATGATGCCGAACTCCAAGCCTATTATCGGACTGCGCACCTGTTCTGGAGTATGAGCGAGCATGAGGGTTTTTGTGTGCCGCTGATTGAAGCGATGTGGTTCGATGCGCCCATTCTTGCCTTCCACAGCTCTGCAATTCCTGAAACGCTGGCAGGATCAGGCGTTCTGTTTACCGATAAAGGCGATTTAGCGGCAGTCGCAATGCTGGCCCAACAACTGGCTGGCGACGACGCGCTCAGATCGACGGTGCTGGAAAAACAGCGCCAGCGCCGCTGGGCTTTCGCGCCCGAAGCCATTCGTCCGCGCCTGATCGAACTGCTGGCGGGTTTAGCGCCTGCCGATACAGGATGCGCCCATGCCTAGAGTCGCCTTCGTTGTGCAGCGCTGTGGGCGCGAGGTCAATGGCGGCGCCGAGGCGCTTACACTGGCGATTGCCCGGCGAATGGCGGATTATTGGGATACCGAGGTTCTAACCACCTGCGCATTGGATTATATCGATTGGAAAAACCATTATCCGGAAGGCGTCGAAGCTATAGATGGCGCGCTAATTCGTCGTTTTCCGGTCGCCGCGCCACGCGATATCGAATCGTTCAACCGCCTGTCTGATCAATTGCGCACCCGTTGCCGGGACGCCAAACTGGAGGAACAGGAACATTGGATGCGCGCTCAGGGGCCTTGGTCGCCAGCCCTGTTCAATTATATTGAACAGCAGGTCAACGCCTATGATGCTTTCATCTTCTTTGGCTATCTTTATGCGCAAACCTGGTTTGCCTTGCCCAAGGTCGCTCATAAAGCGGTTCTCGCCCCATTGGCCCATGACGAGTGGGCCATTTATCTGAACTTCTGGGACCGCTTGTTCAAACTCCCACGAACTTTCATCTTTAATACGGTAGAAGAGCGTGAATTTCTGCATCAGCGCTTTCCTGACGCTCGTCTGGAGGGAGCGGTAGCCGGGGTGGCGGTCGACCGTCCAGCGAGCATCGACCCAGGCCGTTTTCGTAATGAATATGGCATCGATGAGGATTTTTTGCTGTATGTGGGAAGGATCGATCCCTCGAAAGGCTGCGATGAATTATTTGACTTTTTTATTCGCCATCGCAAACAGGGCGGAATACCCGGCAAGCTGGCGCTGCTTGGCAAACCGGTGATGACCATTCCCGATCATCCCGATATTCTTCCGTTAGGCTTTGTCACCGAACAGACCAAGTGGGACGCCCTGGCGGCCTGTGCAGCGCTGATTATGCCGTCGCCGCATGAGAGCTTGTCCATGGTATTGCTGGAAGCCTGGTCGGTGGGCAAGCCGGTGTTAGTGAATGGACGCTGCGCAGTGCTAGTCGGTCAGTGCCGACGCGCCCATGGCGGTCTCTGGTATGAAGATTTTGCCGAGTTCACGCGAGGACTGGCGACCCTGCTGGAAGGACGAGTTCCCGGCGTGTTGGGCCGCCAGGGCTGGCGCTTTGTCAGGGAGAATTATTCCTGGCCGGTGATCGAGAAAATCTATCTGGATACCGTCGATGCGATGGTTGCCGTAAATAATTTGCGAAGCGGAGAATGAAGTCCATGGAACTTTCCTTCTGGCATGAACGCTGGGAACGCAGCGAGATCGGTTTCCACCAGCAGGACATCAATGTTCATCTTCAGCAGTTCTGGACTCTGTTGGGCCTGCAACCCGGCCAGCAAGTCTTTGTTCCCTTGTGCGGTAAAAGCCGGGATTTGCTGTGGCTGGCGGGTGAAGGTCATCCTGTGACGGGAGTGGAAATCAGTCCGATTGCTGTCGCGGCCTTTTTTCAGGAAAACGGCTTGCAACCACGCCGCTGGCGGGAAGGAGCGTTTGAGATTTGGCAACAGGACGAACTGCGGATCATGCTCGGTGATTTCTTTGCTCTAGAACCGCGGCATTTGGCCGATATCGCCGGAGTCTATGATCGCGCCTCGTTGATCGCGCTGCCACCAGCGATGCGTGAACGCTATGTTCGTCATCTCGACGCCATCCTGCCGACAGGCATTCGGACCTTGCTGATGGCGCTGGACTACGATCAAACGGTGCTGAGCGGCCCTCCCTTCGCTGTTAGCGAAGCGGAAGTGCGCACACGCTACGAAGCCACACACGAGATCGAGTTGCTCCATATCCGTGATGCGTTGTCCGAGGAATCGCGCTGGCGGGATCGCGGCCTGACCTGGCTGTTGGAGCGGGTTTATCGACTCACTCATCGCTTGGATGGTCCGCACACCGCGCCATGAGCGTTGCAACGCCGCGTTCACCCGCCGCCGTCGTGTTGCGGGTGTTTCTGCCTTTCGCCGCGGGTTACTTTCTTTCCTACCTGTATCGCACCATTAATGCCGTGTTGTCGCCTTACTTGGTGGCGGAACTGCATCTGGATGCAACTGATCTGGGACTGCTGACCAGCGTTTATTTTCTGACCTTTGCGGCGTTTCAACTCCCGCTGGGAATGCTGCTGGATCGCTTTGGGCCGCGCTGGGTGGAAGCCATTTTGTTGCTGTTCGCCGCGAGCGGAGCGGGTTTGTTCGCGTTGGGCGATAGCGCGATGGAGTTGGTTATAGGCCGGGGCCTGATTGGTCTGGGCGTGTCCGCCTGCCTGATGGCCAGCTTCAAGGCTTTCGTCCTCTGGTTTCCACCCGCGCGCCTGCCAGTGGTCAACGGTTGGGTGCTGGCGGCGGGCGGGGTGGGCGCGCTGGTCGCCACGGCGCCGATTGAAGCAGCGCTGAAACTGACCGACTGGCGCGGCTTGTTTATGCTGTTGGCCGGTCTAAGTCTCGCGGTGGCTGTTGCCCTGCTGGCGATCGTGCCTAAGCGCAGTAGCGGCGCGGCGGCGCACGGTTGGCGGGAGCAGTGGCGCGAAATGCAGGGTATCTTTCGCCATCGCCGATTTTGGTGCATCGCGCCGGGCGCGGTGCTGTCGCAGGCGTCCTTTCTAGCGATTCAAGGGTTGTGGGCCGGGCCGTGGCTGCGCGATGTGGCGGGTCTGGATAAAGCGACAGCGGCGAGTTATCTGTTTTGGATTGCGGCGGCCATGGTCGGCGGTTTTCTCGGCATGGGGCAGTTGACCTACAGGCTGTCGCGCCTGGGCGTTCCGCCACTGGGCGTTGCCAGCGGCGGCATGGCGTTATTCATACTGACCCAGTTGGCGATTCTATACAGCGGCGGGTCGTTGCTACCGTTGTGGGCGTTGTTTGGTTTTTTCGGCACCAGCGGCGTGTTGAACTACGCGATCTTGTCGCAATCTTTCCCGCCAGCGCTGGCGGGGCGAGTGAACACTGCCTTGAATTTACTGGTCTTCGTCGCTGCGTTCGCTGGACAATGGGGTATGGGCGCCATTATCAATCACTGGCCGGTCGCTGGTGGCGGTTATGCAGATGTCGGCTATCGCTGGGCGTTTGGGTTAGTGCTGGCGTTGCAGGCGATGACCTGGGGTTGGCTGGCGCTGGACGGGCGGCGCACTGCTTCAGGTCAACAGGATTTCCAGAATAATAAGGCTTATGATGAATGATATACTGTAACTCAACAACCACCGGCTTTTAGCCGGTGGTTGTTGAGTTACAGTTCCTTACCAAAATCGCAACCTCTCAGCTTAATATAACAGAGCCGTTGCTCTAGCCACCAGAGTCCGTAGCCGAGCAGCAGCAGCAATGGAACCAAGTTGGCGATGCCGAAGTACAGCGCCAGTTGCCGCCAGGCATCGGCGCGCAGCGTCTCGGGTACGGCGACAGCCTGGAATACCAAGGGCCGGCAACCGCGCTCGGTGTCGTTTGGCCCACCGATGGCGCGGCGGTAGCGGTCTTCGTCATCATGTCCAGCGACATCCTTCCAAATCACCTCACGCAACCAGCGCGGTTCGGTCTCACTCAAGCGTTGCGCACGGTCGCGGCGTACGCTTTCGATCAGACCTCGCGCCGCGCCGTCAGGTCGGGCCGAGAAGTCGTCATGCCGAACCCCGAGCCAGACGCAGGCGTTGTCCAGAGTGACGGTATTTGTACCCAACGCAGCGCGGCGACGATCTGTCAGAGGCGTCACGTAAACGCGATAATGATTGATCTGGGTAATACGATCGGCGCCCCGAACCCGTTCGCTCCAGCCGTAAGACCGAACTCTCGGGGGATGCCTGGGAACCACGCCCTCGACGCCGAGCAGCACATTACGCCCGCCATAGGCCGGTAGATCGGCCAGGCGCAACGCATCGACCACCTCGACGCGCTGCAAAAACCCGGCCTTGACCGCCTGCAGGGAACCCACGACGCCCAGCCACAGGGCGGTGAATCCTAACAGAAAATAGTAACCGGTCCCCGGACCCCAAGCTTTTTCGTTGCGCGAGACCGCTGGGCGCAGCCGCGCGGAGAGACCCTGGAGGAGAAAGGGGAACATGAGAAACAGGGGCGCGCTGAGTAAGAAACCGGTCAGCTCACCGGCAAACGCGCCGAACCCAGCGCTGACCCCGACCGCCAGCCCGAGGATCGCGAGCATGACCAGATTGAACGCCCCGTGCGCGCATCCGACGATCGGCAACCAGGCGCGGACGGTGGCGCCGATGGCCAGCGCCTCCGGGCGCTCCGCCAGCACAACTCGGCGCTGGTTCCACGCCGGCCGGATGCGCCACGCTGACCAGAGACACCCGCCCGCCAGCAGCAGCGCGAAGACGGCGGTATCCGCTTGGACCTGGCCTACCAGTAGATTCCATCCCAAGACCATCAGTAGGCTTAAACAGCCGAGCCCCACCAACACTGGAGTCAGCAAGGGAGCAAGCGGTTCTGGCGACGGGTCGGGTGTCGGCATGGGACGCGCGCTCGCCTTAACGGGGAGCGTGTTTTCCCAAGATTCCTTGGTCAGCGTTAACCGCTGGCGTCGCTGGCGCCGCCGCTGACCCCAACGACCGCCGAGCGCCGCCAGCACCGCCAGCACCGCTAGGTTGCCTATTACTTCGACCCGCAGCGCGGCATCGACCCGCGCCTGATTGACACCCAGCCAAAGCGCTATGGTCAACAACGTCGGCGCGGCCAGCAATAGCCCCCAGAGCGCGCCATGTCGAGGCCAGCGGGAGGCGAAACCGAACGCCAGCGCGCCCAGTGCGCCCGCGGCGGTCAGCGCCCCGAGCCAAGACGAGAAAACGTCCGCCCCCATTCGCTCGAACAGACTCGCCAGGTTTCCAAACAGCCAGACGCTGGGCAGCGCCAGCGCTAGCGCCAGGACGTAGACCCACCCGGTGGGTCGCCCGGCTTGAGGTAGTTCGGACGCCATCTTGTAATACTCGGAATGTCGTGGTCAGCACGAGCAACAATACGACTGCCTTGGCGATCTGGTCATGGTGGCTGTCAGTCGGTTGCGGACTCCACCGGAAGGGCGGCTTCCTGCCGCCGTTGGTTGGCTCTCTCCGTGATCGCCTCCAGACGTTGTCGGGCTTCCTCTCGCGAAGCGGCCAGGTTTTCCTGCATGCTCACGCGCGCCTCGTTCATGCGCGCGGCAGACTCCTCCCGCAGTCGAGCCGACTGCGTTTGGCGTTCCGCCCGCAGCGCATCGAGTTCCTTCTGCAGGGTGGTCCGAGTTTCTTCCATCCCGCGGGTGATGCCCTCGGTGGAAGGCAATTCGATGTCCAGTTTGGGAACGTCAATCTTATAGAAGCGGGCCAGGCGCGGTTGTTCCCCCTCCAGCCCGTTGACGATATCCAGCGCGCGCTGGACGTCCAGCC
>Ga0209607_1000072_pt1 | contig 80482 bp, 75 predicted proteins | sample AD_UKC117_MetaG_FD_184413 | JGI IMG/M metagenome (GOLD analysis project Ga0209607, IMG submission 184413) | Active sludge microbial communities of municipal wastewater-treating anaerobic digesters from Hong Kong - AD_UKC117_MetaG (SPAdes)... | ecosystem: Engineered > Bioreactor > Anaerobic >... | reverse complement strand
CGGTGGGCGAGCCGCCGCGCGAAGGCGCCGTGTACGACAGCAACCGCTACACCGTGTTCGGCATGCTCACGCAGCTGGGTTGCGAGGTGATCGACCTGGGTGTGGTGAAGGACCAGCCCGCGCTGCTGGAAGCCGCGTTCCGCCACGCCGCCGCCTGCGCCGACGCCATCATCACCAGTGGCGGCGTCAGCGTGGGCGAGGCCGACCACACCAAGGCGATGATGAAGAAGCTCGGCGACGTGGCCTTCTGGCGCATCGCCATGCGCCCCGGCCGGCCGATGGCGGTGGGCCGCATCGCCGGCGGCGCAGTTGCAGATTCTCAAGCAAAAAGTGGCTCCAGCCCAGATCTGGCGGGCGCATCCAGCTCCCTGAACGATAGCAACCGGGAAGGTGGCGCGATCCTGTTCGGCCTGCCCGGCAACCCGGTGGCGGTGATGGTCACCTTCATCGCCTTCGTGCGCCCCGCCCTGCTGCGCATGATGGGCGCGCGCGATGAGCCGCCGGTGCTGCTGCGCGCCGCCAGCGAGGAAGCCGTGCGCAAGAAGCCCGGCCGCACCGAGTACCAGCGCGGCATCGTCACCCGCCAAGCCGACGGGCGCCTCACGGTGCGCACCACCGGCAACCAGGGCTCGGGCGTGCTGTCGTCCATGGTGCAGGGCAACGGGCTGATCGTGCTGGCACACGACCAGGGCAACGTGGCCGTGGGTGACGAAGTTGGAGTCCTCATGTTCAAGGGAGCGCTATGAACTCGACGGAGTCTCGCAGCGACGCGTTGGTAGCGGTGCTGGTCGATTGCGACAACGCACCAATAGATGCTTTGGAATATTCGTTACGCGTGGTCGCTCAGTTTGGCCGTGTCGTCATGCGCCGCGGCTACGGAAACCAGCACGCACTGGGCAACCGATGGCAAGAATCACTGGTTCGCTTCGCCTTCACACCGTGCCTTCAATACCAATATGTCAGCGGCAAGAACACCGCGGACATTGCACTTGCCCTAGACGCGCTTGAGGCTTTGTTCGATGGGCGGTCGGATACCTTTTGCTTAGTCACCAGCGACTCTGATTTCGCTCATTTGTGCCGCAAGCTTCGCGAACGAGGAGCCACTGTCTTTGTCGTTGGTGAGCCTAAGGCACCCGACGCCCTACGAAACGCCTGTGATCAATTCTTTGAGTACGGGGAATCGGCTCCCACAGCCGATATGCCGTCTACCTCGACTGGGACGACCGTGTTCAACGCCGTGAGTGGCACAGCTAAGCCGACTCCAAAGTTGCGACCGCGTTTTGTAGTGGAAGCCGTCGGTCTCTTGACGGCAGACACTGCGGAGGGAAAGATTTCTGTTGGTGCACTTGGCTCTTACCTCAAACGTACCAACCCAGACTTCTCTCCAAAAACCTATGGGCACTCTGGCCTCCTGGCCATGATCCAGACCTATGACCTCCTAGAGACGCAACAGGAGATCGGCGGACATTGGACCGTTCGCCTGGCTCGTCCTCAAATGCCAAGCAACTGAACTGGATACCGATTTTTCTTTGTTTTGTCTAGATTCCATCGGATCCGGGGTTAAAGCGTCCTCGTGAATGTGCGGCAGACGTTGGCAAAGGGATTAACGAGCCGCTGGCAGGCAGGGCCATAGCCAATCCTTGGCCGTTCAATCCGCTCTGCTTCTTCCGCGGGATACGGTTCAGCCGCAACCCTGCGAGCACACCGATCACGCCAATGCCTCGTCTCGCTCTCATGCCTGTGACAAAGCAGTGAAGCGCGGGCCTATGACTTGTCGGGATCGAAGGGCACGTCGACCACCCATTTGCGCCGCGCGCCCCTTTGCGGGCCGGCCACGGACTGCGCCGGCGCATGGTGCTTGCGATGCGGTGGCTGGCCGGAGCCAGCAGGGTCGGGCAGAGAGGCCCACTCCCTGGGCGGCAAGGTATCTGACCAGGGATTGGTGTCTTCGTAGGTGGCGCCCCCGGTTTCGCGCGGCGAATCGTCGCGCTCCGTCGGCTGAAACCGGGGAACGTCGGGCCGTGTGGTCATGGGCGTTCCTCCAGATTGACAAGACCAGTCTCTGCCACAGATGCGGGCAACGGTGTCGGACAACGTCCACAGCCGGCATCGGCCTACCTTGTTCAAGGTACGGAACCGCGTCCTCGCGTAAGCTCCCGCCATGCCCTACGCCGCCACCTTCACGCCCGAAGCCCTGACCCGCGCCGAGGTCGACGCCAAGCGCGGCCCGATGGTGCTGGAGTTCGGCACCAACTGGTGCGGCTGGTGCCGCGGCGCGCAGCCGCACGTGCAGGCCGCCTTCGCGCAGGCCGGCACCGACGTGCCGCACGTGAAGGTCGAAGACGGCCCCGGCCGGCGCCTGGGCCGCAGCTACGGCGTCAGGCTCTGGCCGACGCTGGTGTTCCTGAGGGATGGCGCGGAAGTCGATCGGCTGGTGCGCCCGCAGGGGGCGGCGGAGATTGCGCAGGCGCTGGGGCGGATCAGCGATGCGTGAGGCCGCCGCGTCGGTGCCCGGCCGGCCGTCCTGACGGCCCTCAGCGGGCCTCGGGCATGCTGTGCCACCAGATGCGCGCCTCGGCGCACAGGCCGTCGGCAAACCGCGCCTGCAGCACGCCGTCGAGCACCATGCGCGGCAGCGCGTCGCCCGGCTGCCTGGATGGCAGGCTGGTGCCGGTGGAACTCGCCCAGATCCGGAACAGCTCCTCGGACGCCACCTGGTAGGTGACGTGCCAGTGGGCGATGCCCGTGCTGCCCTCGTTGGCCAGGATCTCGAAGCTGAGCTTCACATCCTCCTGCAGCTGCACCCTCTTCCAGTAGGCCGCCAGCTCTGCGTGGCCCGTCTGGACCTGGAAAGGCGTGTTGTGGTACGAGCCGTCGTCCCGGAACAGCGCGGCGAACAGGGCCGGGTCGCGCGCCTCCCAGGCGGTCTTGTAGCCTTGCATGAAATCCTGAATGTCCATCTGCGTCTCCATGGGTTCAGCGGCCGGGCGAACACGCCCGGCGCGAGCCATCTGGCATTGAACCATGCGTGTGCCGGGCCCGACGATGACGATCAGCGAAGTCCGTCCGATCCGCTGGCGCCTACGGCGACAGCGCGCCCTACCGCATCCACACCACGGCCGCGATGGCCAGTACGCCGAGCGCCAGGTTGAGCGCCACCAGCCGCCGGATGGCGTTCAGCGCCTGCGCCGCCAGCGGCCAGGCCGACGCCGCGCAGTACGTGCGCAACCTGGGCAGCAGCACCAGGTGGATGAAGGCATACACCCCCGCCATGACCAGGCCCAGGGTCAGCATCACGTGCCAGCCCACCGGCGCGTTGCCGAAGCCGACCGGCATGAACAGCGCCAGGCCCGTAAGCACCACCAGCGGCACCGCGACGCTCATGGCGCCAAGAAAGCGCCGCAGGGCGGCCAGCATCAGCGGCAGGCGAGCCGGTGGCTCCAGCACCTCCACCGCCGCCGGGCGCAGGCAGAAATGGGCGAAGAACATGCCGCCCACCCAGGCCACGACGGCGAGCAGGTGCAACAAGAGAAGCGCGTGGTAGAGCATGGGACCAACCTTCCGGAAAGCGCGGCGGAGCAAGCCGCGGTGATGTGCCCATGTTAGCCACCGTCCGCCCAGCGGGAGCGGCGCCAGCGTCGCAGCTGCCTGTCCGCTGGGGCGTTGCTTGCCACCGCCAGCCGCCCGCCGGCGCGTCAACAACCGCTGGCCAACTCCTGATTCGATAGCTGCCTGCGCCCGCCACAAATGGGCTTCAGGCCGATTTGGCACTGAAACAGCTGCCGAAAGTCGCTGTCACCTGGCCCAGGGCGGTACCGGCTCGAAGCGCTCGATGAGCGCGTCCAGCAGCACGCGCACCTTGGGCACGCGCACGCGGCTGGGGGTGTAGCAGGCGTAGAGCTGGCGGCCGAAGCGCGTGTGCACGTCGTAGCCGGGCAGCACGGCGCGCAGCTGGCCGGCGGCGATCAGCGGCGCGGCCAGGTACAGCGGCAGGATGGCGATGCCCTGCCCGGCCAGGGTGATGTCGAGCAGGCAGTCGGTGCTGTTGGTGCGCACCCGGCTGGTGACGGGGATCACGTGGTCCTGCCCGTCGGGGCCGGTGAGGTGCCAGTGGTTGTCGTCGGTGAGCAGGAAGCTGAGCGTCTGGTGGGCCGGCAGGTCGGCGGCGCCCTGCGGCGTGCCGTGCGCGTCCAGATAGGCGGGCGCTGCGCAGATCACGCGGTCCAGCGTGGCCAGGCGGCGCACCACGGCGTCTTGCGGCGGGGTGCGGGTCAGGCGCAGGGCCAGGTCGATCTGGTCGTCCGCCAGGTCCACCAGCTGGTCGGTCAGGATCAGCTCGCAGACGAGGCCCGGGTGCTGCTGCGTCAGCCGCGGCAGCAGCGGCGCCACGTGCAGGCGCCCGAAGGTGATGGCGGCGCTCACGCGCAGCACGCCGTGCGCCTCGTCGCCCAGGTTGCGCACGGCCAGCTGCGCGGCGGCCACGCTTTCCAGCGCGGTGAGCGCGTGCTGGTGGAACACCTGCCCTGCCGGGGTGAGCGCCAGCCGGCGCGTGCTGCGCTCCAGCAGGCGCGCGCCCAGCGCCGTCTCCAGCCCGCTCAGCTGCTTGCTCACCTGGGCGCGGGTGCAGCCCAGCGCGCGGGCGGCGGCGGCCATGCTGCCGGCTTCCACCACCTTGGCGAAGGCCTGCCAGGCGGGCAGCCAGGCCGGCTGGAGGGGCGTGGCCGCGGCCTTGTGGCCGCCGCCGGGGATGGACAAGGCGTTCGCCATTGTCAACCTTTCATTGACAGTGTGCAGCGGATTATGGGCTTTTTGGTGCCGAAACGCTGCACTATCATCGCGCCACATTCGCGCCTTTTCGCCCTTTCCTCAAGCAGTACCACCCCATGTTCAAGTCGCTGAAATCCCCCGGTGCCATGGCCATCACGCTGGCGGCGGCCGGCATCCTGATGGTGACCATGGGGGCGCGACAGTCGATGGGGCTGTTCGTCAGCCCCATCAACACCAGTTCGGGCCTGGGCATCGCCACCATCAGCTTCGCGCTGGCGGTGGCGCAGTTCGTCTGGGGCGCCACGCAGCCGCTGGCCGGCGCCGTGGCCGACCGCTGGGGCCCCGGCCCGGTGCTGGTGGGCGGCACCCTGCTGCTGGCGCTGGGCAGCGCGCTGACGCCGTTCATGCCCACGGGGCCGGGGCTGGTGTTCACGCTCGGGCTGCTGTCGGCCGTGGGCGCGGGCGCGGGCAGCTTTTCAGTGCTGATCGGCGCGGCGGCGCAGCGGCTGCCGGCGGCGGCGCGCGGCAGCGCCTCGGGCGTGATCAACGCCGGCGGCTCGTTCGGCCAGTTCCTGTTCGCGCCGATCCTGCAGAAGCTGATCCAGACGCTGGGCTGGATGGGCGCCATGTGGTCGATGGCGCTGATGACGCTGGCGGCACTGCCGCTGATCGGCCGCGTGGCCAAAGGCACGCACGCCGCGCACCTGGCGGATGCGCCGGCCGACGGCGGCCTGCGCCGCGCCCTGCGCGACGCCTTTGCCGACCGCAACTACCTGCTGCTGCATGCCAGCTTCTTCACCTGCGGCTTCCACATCGCCTTCCTGGTCACGCACCTGCCGACCGAGGTCAACCTGTGCGGGCTGCCGCCTTCGGTGGCGAGCTGGTCGCTGGCGCTGATCGGGCTGGCCAACATCGCCGGCAGCCTGGTGGTCGGCCACCTGGTGGGCCAGTACCGCAGCAAGATGATCCTGGCCATCATGTACGGCAGCCGCGCGGTGCTGATGCTGTGGTACCTGGCGATGCCGCGCGACCCGTGGGTGTTCTACGTGTTCGCCGTCGGCCTGGGCTTCACCTGGCTGGCCACGGTGCCGCCGACGGCGGGGCTGGTGGGCAAGCTGTTCGGGGTGCGCTACCTGGGCACGCTGTTCGGCATGACGCTGCTGTCGCACCAGATCGGCGGCTTCCTGGGCGCCTGGCTGGGCGGCCTGGCGATCACGCGCTTCGGCAACTACACGTGGATGTGGTGGGCCGACATCGCACTGGCCTCGGTGGCCGCGCTGCTGAACCTGCCGATCCGTGAGGCGAGGATGCAGCCTGCGGCGCAGGTTGCGTGACTCCCCCCTGAGCCGCTCACGCGGCCCGGTGCAAGCCCGGACACGGCGTTCGCTGGGCTGGCCTGCTCCGCGGCCCCCTGCTTTTTTTGAACGCCTTCCCACACCGGAACACGGTGCGGTAAAAGGCAGGCAACCCTTTTTTTAAGCCATTTCGGCCTCCAGCCCTTTCGTGACGGGCGCAGGCAGCTACACAAAACGTAGCTTATGGCGGCTCATCCGAACATCATGCGGCAGGCCTTGCCGCTGCGGCCGCGGGGCAGATGGCAGCCGATCTCGCCGTGCACGCGCACCGGCGCGGCGCCCTGGGCTTCGAGGTAGGCGGCCAAGGCCTGCTTGCAACGCGCCATGGCGGCATGGCCTTCGACGCCGGCGTTGGCGATGCGCAGCACCAGCGAGCGCGGGCCGCGCTGCTGGAGCTGGAAGTCGAACACGCCACCCTGCTCCTCGATCACGGTGCTGAGCGCCAGCGGCAGCAGCGCCACGTCGCCGCCCCTGCCGCCGGCGGCGGGCACGCGCAGGATGTCGTCGCGCCGGCCCAGCACCTCGATCACCGGCAGCGCGGAGCCACAGGCGCAGCGGCCCGGCTGCAGCGTGACCTGGTCGCCCAGGTCGTAGCGGATCACCGGCTGCACCAGGTTGGCCAGGTTGGTGAGCAGCACGCTGTGCGACAGCTCGCCCGGCGGCACCGGGCGCAGCTTCTCGTCCACCGGCTCCAGGATCACCCAGTCGCTGTTCACGTGCAGCTGGCCGTGGCCGCATTCCCAGGCGATGGGCAGGAACTCCGAGGCGCCGTAGCTGGCGCGCACGGTGGTACCCAGCGCGCTGCCGATCAGCGCCCGCGCGCCGCCGCCCAGCGATTCACCGCCCGTGACCACGTGGTGCGGGTGGATGGCCAGCGCGCCGGCCTGCTGCCGCTCGGCCAGCAGCGTGGCCGCCGTGGGGTAGGTGGCGACGATGGTCGGCCCGAAGGCCTGCAGCTGGCGGCACAGATCGCCCAGCGGCTGCTGGATGTCGAAGCTGGCCGAGGTCTGGCCAAACCAGCGGTTGATGCGGCGCAGCCGCTCGAAGCTGACGATGCTGGCGAAGTGCCCCTGCGTGGCCGTGACCAGCGCGGTGCGCTCGCCCAGGCCGGCGGCGGTGTAGGGGTTGAACAGGCCGTGCGGCGCGCGCACGCGGTGGCGCACGGCCTCCAGCGCGTCGTACACGGCCAGCGTGGCCGCGTCCTGCACGAACACGCCCGGCCGCCCGCTGGTGCCAGAGCTTTCCCAGGCCATGTAGCCCTTGAAGCCCTCGCCCACGCGCGCCAGCCCGGCGGTGAAGCCGCGCAGCTCGTCCAGCTGGAGCGCCGGGTCGGTCACCCAGTCGGCGAAGCGCTGCATCAGCTCGTCGCGCATGACCGGCTGCACGCGGGCGAAGTCGGCCGCCACCGGCGTGGCCGGCAGGCGTTCGCGGTAGAACGCCGAGCCCTGCTGCGCGGCCTGCAGCAGGCGCTCCAGCCGGCTGGTCTGCCGCTGCGCCAGCAGGCTGGGCGGCGCGTGGCTGGCGGCGATGACGTCGAACGAGGCCGCCTGGAAGCGCAGCGCGTCGAAGACGGGCGCGCTCAAGCGAGAGGCCCCGGTGTGGTGCCCCTGGCTGCCGTGTGGGGCATGGCGCGCTTGTCCTGCAAAAGCCGTCTCCTTTTTGATTTCTGGCACCATGAACGCAGATCCCTGGTGCGCGGCGAGTTGCCGATAATTTATCGATCTTGGCGCGCGGCGTGGCCAGCGCCCTTGACCGGCATCAATATAGCTGCCGTGCCACACGGATGTCAGACTTGTGGCTGACCATAATTGTTTTTTTGAGGTTCGTCCGCACGCTCATGGCATCCAGCAAGCCTTCCGCCCGCCCCACCGCCGCCCGCCGGCGCCGCCAGCCCGTTGCCGCGCCCAGGGCCGCCGCAGCACCCGCCGCGCCGGTGATGGCCAACGGCCACGTGCCGGGCCCCAAGGCGCCGGCCACCGAAACGCCGACCGAGCGGCTCGACCGCCTGGTGCAGACCGCCGCGGCGCCGGCGGCGGGCAACCTGTCGCCCATCGCGCTCAGCTTGGCCTTCGTCGACTGGGCCTGGCATCTGGGCGCCTCGCCCGGCCGGCAGATGGAGCTGGCGGCGCTGGCCGCGCGGCTGGCGCAGGACACCTGGCGCCAGCAGGACGGCAGCGAGTCTGAAGGCATCGGCGTGCACGACGACGACCCGCGCTTCCGCGACGAGGCCTGGGCCCAGTGGCCGTACTCGCTGTGGCGCGCGGGCTTTCGCAATGCCGAGGCGTTCTGGCGCACGGCCTCGTGCGTGCGCGGCGTGAGCGCGCACCACACGCAGCTGGTGGATTTCTTCGCCCGCCAGTGGCTGGGCATGCTGACGCCGGCCAACTGGCCGGCCACCAACCCGGTGGTGCAGCAGGACATCAGCGCCTCGCGCGGCCAGCACCTGGCCCAGGGCGCGCTCAACTGGCTGGCCGACGCCACCCACGTGCCCACGCCGGACGACGTGGCCAACGCCGAGCGCTTCCAGGTGGGCGTGAACGTGGCCGTGACGCCCGGCAAGGTGGTCTACCGCAACCAGCTGATCGAGCTGATCCGCTACGCGCCGCAGACCGACCAGGTGCACCCGGAGCCGCTGCTCATCCTGCCGTCGTGGATCATGAAGTACTACATCCTCGACCTGTCGCCGCACAACTCGATGGCGCGCTATCTGGTGGAGCAGGGGCACACGGTCTACATGGTGTCGTGGCGCAACCCCGACGAGGCCGACCGCGACCTCACCATGGACGACTACCTCAAGCACGGCGTGCTCGACGCCATGGCCGCCGTGGGCGAGAACAGCGGCTCGAAGGTACTGCACGCCATGGGCTACTGCCTGGGCGGCACGCTGCTGGCCATGGCCGCCGCCGCGCTGGCGCGCCCGGCCGGCGTGGCGGGCTACGAGCACCTGCCTGCGCTGCAGACCCTGAGCCTGCTGGCCGCCCAGACCGATTTTTCCGAGCCCGGCGAGCTGGGCCTGTTCATCGACGAGAGCCAGGTCAGCCTGCTCGACCACCTGACGCAGGGCCAGGGCTTTCTCACCGGCAAGCAGATGGCGGGCTCGTTCCAGTTCCTGCATTCGCGCGACCTGGTGTGGACGCGCCAGATGCGCGAGTACCTGATGGGCGAGCGCGAACAGCCGAACGACCTGATGGCCTGGAACGCCGACACCACCCGCCTGCCGGCCCGCATGCACCATGAATACCTGGTGGCGCTGTACCTGAAGAACGCCTTCGCCAGCGGCCGCTACCTGGTGGACGGCCGGCCCATCTCGCTGGCCGACCTGGAGGTGCCGGTGTTCATGGTGGGCACCGAGCGCGACCACGTCTCGCCGTGGAAATCGGTCTACAAGCTGCACCTGCTCTGCCACGCCGAGATCAGCTTCGCGCTGACCAACGGCGGCCACAACGCCGGCATCCTGTCGGAGCCCGGCCACCGCAACCGCCGCTACCGGCAGGCCACCCGCCCCGCCGACGGCCCCTGGCAGGACGCCGACGCCTGGTTCGCCGGCGCCGAGCAGCACGAAGGCTCCTGGTGGCCCGCCTGGCAAGCCTGGCTGGCCGCCCACTCATCAGCCCCCGTCAAGGCCAAGCCCATCCCGCCCCGCAGCGCGCTCTGCGACGCCCCCGGCACCTACGTGATGAAGCGCTACGCCGAGTAGACGCCCTGTAACCGCTATCGAAAAAAGAGCTGCCTGCGCCCGCCAGGCAAGGACCAGAGGCCCAAAAGGCTTAAAAATCCGGAGGCAGACGCCCCTCACTCGGCCGCTCTCTCCGCGGTAGAGGGAGCAAGTCAGAAGGCCGCGGAGCAGGCCAAGCCAGCGACCGCCGTGGCCGGGCTTGTACCGGCCGGTGGCGGTGCCCCTCACAAAGCAAGAGGGGGCTGAGGCCCGCGGCTCCAGACCTGCCTGCGCAGGTCTGGGCAGGCCGAAGGGCCGACGCCTCTGGCGGCGAGCACCGAGGCGCCGAAGGCGACTCAGGGGGGTGCCCCTTTTCCCGGAGGCACTCCTTTGTTCGCCAGAGCATCCGCCCGCTCGTTCTCCGGGTGGCCGGCGTGGCCGCGCACCCAGTGCCAGTGGATGCGGTGCCCGCCGCCGCTGACCAGCGCGTCCAGCTTCTGCCACAGGTCCACGTTCTTCACCGGCTGCTTGGTGCTGGTGCGCCAGCCGCGCGCCTTCCAGCCGGCGATCCATTCGGTGATGCCCTGGCGCACGTACTGGCTGTCGAGGTAGAGATCCACCTCGCACGGCCGCTTGAGGGCCGACAGCGCCTCGATCACCGCCGTGAGCTCCATGCGGTTGTTGGTGGTCAGCGGCTCGCCGCCGAACAGCTCTTTTTCATGACCCGCGCTGCGCAGCAGCACGCCCCAGCCGCCGGGGCCGGGGTTGCCCTTGCAGGCACCGTCGGTGTAGATCTCGATGTGGTTCATTCTTCAGTGATTTTTTGGGCCCCAGACCTTGTGTGGCCGGCGCGGCCAGCTATGGATACAGGAGCACCCGCAACGGCCGGCGCGGTCTTCCAGGTCTGGCCCACCAGCTTGGCACCCTGCGTGCGCTTGACCGCCACGACGAGGTAGGTGGCGCCGAACACCGGCCACCAGCGCTCGCCGAGCCGGTCCATCCAGGCGAAGCGCGCCAGCGCGCTGGCCGAGCGCACGGCGGGCGACCAGCAGCCGAAGTGCACGGCCTCGACCTCGAACTCCAGCAGTCGCAGCCAGTCACGCAGGCGCCGGTGGCCGAGGAACTCGCCCGCCTCGGGCAGGAACAGCCGGCCACGCCCGCCCAGATGGCGCAACAGATGCACGCGCATCTGCTTGAAGCCCCACAGGCTGAGCGGGTTGAATCCGGCGATCGCCACCCTGCCCTCGTGCACCAGCACGCGCTGCACCTCGCGCAGCGCAGCGTGCGGATCGTGGCTCAGCTCCAGGGTGTGCGGCAGCACCACCAGGTCCAGGCTGGCCTCGGCGAACGGCAGCGCCGTGGGATCGGCGACCAGCGCCAGGCGGGGCGCCGCCGGGGCCTGCGGCGGGACGGGCGGCCGGGCCGCTCCGGGTTCGGCCGCCGGCGCGGCGCCGGGCGTGTGCTCGGCCGCAGGTTCAGGCGTGACCGCGGAAACCGTGGGCGCCCCCATGGCCAGCCAGCGGTGCGGCATGCGGTTGGCGGCCAGCGCGTCGATGTCGGCCAGGCCCAGTTGCAGCGCGTGGTAGCCGAACACGTCGGCCAGTGCGGCGTCGAAACGCTCGCGCTCCCAGGCCAGCACATGCTGGCCCGGCGGGGTCTGAAACCAATCGTGAAGGCCGATCATGCGGGCTCGGTTGGTGGTATGTTCTCGCGCGGCCCGGGACGCTTGGCCGGGCTCGCCCTCCGGGTGCCGCCGCAGCCTGCCGGCCAGCCTGGCCGCGCTTCCATCAAAAACTGCATCAACGGCCCCCAACCGGCGTCATTTAGAATTCGCGTGTCATGGAATTGATAGCACTGCCGGCCTTCAGCGACAACTACCTCTGGTTGTTGCACGACGGCGCGCAAGCCCTGGTGGTGGACCCGGGCGACGCCGCGCCGGTGCTCGAGGCGCTGCGGCAGCGATCGCTCACGCTGGCGAGCATTCTAGTCACGCACCACCATGCCGATCACACCGGCGGCGTGGCCGAACTGCGGGCCGCCACCGGCGCCCAGGTGTTCGGCCCGGCCACGGAAGCCGTGCCCGAGCCGCTGGTGCGCGTGAAGGGTGGCGACGTGGTGCGCACGCTGGGCCTGGCCTTCGAGGTGATCGACGTGCCGGGCCACACGGCCGGCCACATCGCCTATTTCTGCCCGGACCTGGACGGCGCGCCGCTGCTGTTCTGCGGCGACACGCTGTTTTCCGGCGGTTGCGGGCGCCTGTTCGAGGGCACGCCGGCGCAGATGCTGGCCTCGCTCGACCGGCTGGCCGCCCTGCCCGGCGCCACGCGGGTGTGTTGCGCGCACGAGTACACGCTGTCCAACCTGCGCTTTGCGCGCGCGGTGGAGCCCGGCAACCACGCGCTGGCCGCCTACGAGCAGCAGTGCGAGCGGTTGCGCGAAGAAGGTCGGCCCACGCTGCCTTCGCGCATCGACACCGAACGCGCCGTCAACCCCTTTCTCCGCAGCCGCGAAGCCAGCGTCACGCAAGCCGTGCGCGCGCACGCGGCCTCCGCAACCGACGAGGTGGCGGTGTTCGCCGCGCTGCGTCAATGGAAGAACGAGTTCCGATGAGATGGATTTCCTGGCTGGCGCTGGCCGCCACCGTATGGCTGGCCGGCTGCGCGGCCCCCGGCACCACCACCCAGGCTGAAGGCGGCCCCGCCAGGCCGGCCACCACGTCGACCCCGCGCACCGGCACCATGCCGCCGGTGCCCGTGGCCGAGGTGCATTCCGACCGCGTGGCCAACCTGGCCACGCCGGTGGATCTGTGGGACCGCATCCGGCGCGGCTTTGCCATGCCGGATCTCGACAACGATCTGGTGCACAAGCAGGAAGAGTGGTACGCCGCCCGGCCCGATTACATCGAGCGCATGACCGAGCGCTCGCGCATGTACCTGTTCCACATCGTCGAGGAGCTGGAGCTGCGGCAGATGCCCACCGAGCTGGCGCTGCTGCCTTTCGTCGAATCGGCCTTCAACCCGCAGGCGGTGTCGAGCGCCAAGGCCGCCGGCATGTGGCAGTTCATGCCCGCCACCGGCCGCCACTTCGATCTCAAGCAGAACATCTTCCGCGACGACCGGCGCGACGTGCTCGGCTCCACCCGCGCCGCGCTCGACTACCTGGAAAAGCTGCACGGCATGTTCGGCGACTGGCACCTGGCTCTGGCCGCGTACAACTGGGGCGAAGGCAACGTGGCGCGCGCCATCAAGCGCAACCAGGAGGCCGGCCTGGGCACCGGCTACGCCGACCTCAACATGCCGGCCGAAACGCGCAACTACGTGCCCAAGCTGCAGGCCATCAAGAACATCGTGGCGCGGCCCGGCGGCTTTGGCGCCACGCTGCCGGACATCGGCAACCACCCGTACTTCGACACGGTGGACATCAGGCGCGACATCGACGTCGCCGTGGCCGCCAAGCTGGCCGAGGTGCGGCTGGAAGACTTCAAGGCGCTCAACCCCTCGCACCGCAAGCCGGTCATCTTTGCCACCGGCACGCCGCAGGTGCTGCTGCCCTGGGACAACGCGGCGCTGTTCCAGAAGAACCTGAAGGCCTACGACCCGGCCAAGCTGGCGTCGTGGACGGCCTGGGTGGCGCCCTCCACCATGCCCTCGCGCGAAGCCGCCAGGCGCGTGGGCATGGACCTCGACGACTTCCGCGACGTCAACGGCATCCCGAAGAACATGATGGTCAAGGCCGGGTCCACGCTGCTGGTGCCGCGCGCCGATGGTGCGCCGGCGGCGGTGGCCAGCCAGGTGGTCGACAACGCCAGCTTGGCCTTCACACCGGAAATCATCCTGAAGCGCGTCACGGTGCGTGCCCGCAAGAACGACTCCCTGGCACGCCTGGCAGCCCGTTACGACTTGCCTGCCAGCACCGTGGCGGGATGGAACAAGATGCACGCAGGTGCTGCCCTGCGCCGTGGCCAGGCCGTGACCCTGTACCTGCCGGTGCGTGCGGCCGAAGCCGCGGCGAGCGAAGGCGTGCGGCACGGCAAGGCCGCCAACCGACGGGCACGAGGCGAAGACGGCGGACGCCGTGATAACGCCCACGCACGCGGCGCCAAGGGCCAAGGTGGCGGCTCGAAAGCCGCCGGCAACCGCGGCGCCAAAAGCAGCTCCAAGGCCAGCGCCGGCAAGGGCAGCGCCAAGGGCAAGAAGCGCCGCTGAAGCCCGCGCCCGCCGCGCTCAGCTGCGCGCCGGAGCCCGGCGCACGAAGTCGTAGGTGTAGGTGGCGCCCGGCGAGATCGGGCGCGCGGGCTGGCGCATGAACTCCTGGCCGGCCAGCACGCGGTGGGCGGTGGCGATGCTTTCCTCGCTCACCATGCCGTCGGGTGACAGCGCCTCGCGCGATTTGTCGAAGGCAGCCAGGTAGACCGCGCGATCGCCGTACATGTAGGCCTCGGGTACGGCCTTGACCAGATCGCCCGGCCCGGCCGTCTGCAGCCACTTCAGCGCCCGCAGCATGGCGTTGGTCAGGCCCTGTACCACCTCGCGCGAGCGCAGCAGGAAATCCTGCCGCGCATAGAGGCAGCCGCCCGGTGTCAGGCCGCCGTAGAAATCCTTGGTGCCACGCAACGAGCGGGTGTCCCACAGCACGCGGATGTCCTGCCGGTATTCGAGCAGGCTGATCACCGGATCGATGTTGGCGATGGCGTCCACCTGGCCTTCGCGCAACGCCGTCACGGCAGCCACGGTGTTGCCGATGCCCACCAGGTTCACATCGGCGCTCGTCAGCCGTGCGCGTGCCAGCACGAGGCTGGTGAACCAGTGGCTCGACGAATCCCGCGCCGTAATGCCGATACGCCGGCCCCGCAATTGCGTGGGCGACCGGAAATCGTGCAGGGTGCGGTTGGACACGCCGAAGACCATCTGCGGCGCACGGCTGAAGAACACAAACGCGGTGGCGCTGGGGCCGGTCTGGCGCAGGAAGATGGTGTTCTCGTAGGCGCCGGCGACCACGTCGGCCTGGCCGTCGACCATGGATTGGCGGGCCAGGCTGCCGCCGGCGTGGTCGCGCAACTCCACGTCCAGGCCCTCGTCCCGGAAGAAGCCCAACTGGTCGGCCAGCGTGACCGGCAGGTAGTAGAGAGCGGTCTTGCCGCCGAGGGCCAACACCACTTTTCTGCGCTGGGCGCTGGCCGGCGCCGATTGCGCGCGCGCGCCAAGCCCGGTCAGCAACAGGGCGGGCGCCGCCAGCACGGCGCGACGGTTCAGAGACAGGTTCGGCAAGACTTCCACCAGCAGCAGCGCAATCCCCGGAACGGGGGACGCGTCTTACGTTAGCCGAGGCCATGACGCGCTGCCATCCGGATCAAACCCGATGGGGTTTTCTCTTACGCCGGACGATGCATGCTGTGGTGATGCCGACGCACGTCGGCACCACCGTTCATAGGTGGCGCGTGCACGCTGTTCTGAGGCCTGACGCCAACGCCAGCCACGCGATCGGCGCGCCTTCCAATCGAACCGGCCACCAGCCCTTGCTCCATCGGTGGCGGCAGCTATTCGAAAGATAGCAACTGCGGGCCGTCGTGCACGCTCAACGCCGGTCGACCAGCGCGTGCGCGATGGTGCCCAGATCGACGTACTCCAGCTCGCTGCCTGCCGGCACGCCGCGCGCCAGGCGCGTGACCGTGAGCCCGCGCGCCTTGAGCGCCTGCGCGATCACGTGCGCCGTGGCCTCGCCCTCGGCGGTGAAGTTGGTGGCCAGGATCACCTCCTGCACCAGGCCATCGGTGGCGCGCTCAATGAGCTTGTGCACGCCGATGTCGCGCGGGCCAATGCCGTCCAGCGGGCTGAGCTTGCCCATCAGCACGAAGTAGCGGCCCTTGAACGCGCCGGTGCGCTCCAGCGCGGCCTGGTCGGCCGGGGTTTCCACCACGCAGAGCTTGCTGGCGTCGCGCTGCGGATCGCTGCAGGTGGCGCAGATCTCGCTTTCGGTGAAGGTGTAGCAGCGCGCGCAGTGCCGCACCTGCGCCACCGCCTCCTGCAGCGACCGCGCCAGCACCTGCGCGCCCTCGCGGTCGTGCTGCAGTAGGTGAAACGCCATGCGCTGGGCCGAGCGCACGCCCACCCCCGGCAGACGCCGCAGCGACTGCACCAGCGTGTCAAGGGCGTGGGTATCGCTCAATGGGCAGTTCTTTCCATTCAGTGAACCATTGGGTTCTCGCGCGATACACCTGTGCAGCCATGGCGGAGAAGCGGGCCAAGCCAGCGACCGCCGAGGCGCGGCTTGCCCCGCCCTCTGGCGGCCCACCCGTTCCGCAGGACAGGGGGCTGAGGCCCGCGGCTCCAGACTTGCCTGCGCAGGCCTGGACAGGTCGAAGGGCCGCCGACACTGGCGGCGAGCACCGAGGCGCAAAGCGAGTCAGAGGGGTGGCCCCCTTAAAACGGGAACTTCATGCCCGGCGGCAGGCCAGGCATGCCCGCCGGCATCAGCTTGCCCATCTTCTCGGCCGACAGTTCCTCGGCCTTGCGCACGGCAGCGTTGAAGGCGGCGGCCACCAGGTCTTCCAGCATGTCCTTGTCGTCGGCGAGCAGGCTCGGGTCGATGGTGACGCGCTTGACGTCGTGCTTGGCGGTCATCAGCACCTTCACCAGGCCGGCGCCGGATTCACCTTCCACCTCCATCAGCGCCAGTTCGTCCTGGGCCTTCTTGAGGTTGTCCTGCATGGCCTGGGCCTGCTTCATCAGGCCGGCGAGTTGTCCTTTGTTGAACATCGGTTTCCTTTGGTCAAAATCTACGAGAACCTCTTGATCGACCGGCCGCGGGGCAGGCCAGTCCAGCGGAGGCCGTGGATCGGGCTTGGCCCTGCCACTGGCGTCGTCCTCTCTGGGGGAAGGCGCGCAGCGCCACGGGGGGTTACAACGGCTTCACGCTTCCAGGCACGATTTTCGCCCCAAAGTCGCGCATCATCTCCTGCACGAACGGATCGGCCATGAGCAGCGCCTCGGCGGCCTTCTGGCGGCGCGCGTTGGCGATGGCGTTGCGGCGCGACGGGCTATCGTCCACCAGGCCCACGTCCACCTTGAGGCGCACCGGATGGCCGGCACCGCGCAACGCCTCCTGCAGGCGCTCGGCGGCGGCGGACTGGGCCAGCGATTCGTTCTCCACACGCAGCGTCCATTGCGTGTCGGTGCGCGCCACCAGCTGCGCCTGCAGCGCCAGCTCACGCACCAGCGCCGTCACCAGCTCGCGCGCCACCAGGTCCTGCACCAGCTCGTGCCAGAAGTCGCCCTCGGCCGACGCACGCACTGGCGGCGGCTCCGGCGCAGCGGCGGTGCGCACCGCGCGCTCGGCCATGTCGGCACTCTCACGCACTTGAAATGCTACTATTTCTGAAGCTGCCTGCGCCCGCCCTTCCTGGGCTGGAGGCCTGTTTCCTTGTGAATCCTGGGCTGGCGACAACGCTGGCCGGCGCACCGGCAGCGGCTGGATCGACGGATGTGCCGGCGTGGTGACGGCGCGTGGTGGCGCCGCCAGATCCGCATCGTCCCAGTCGACGGGCGGCAGATCAGCATCGGCCGGGTCTTCCCAGGGCGGCTGCGGAGGCAGGTCGTCATCCGTCTCGGGCTGCGCCGCAGCGGCATGGACGGCCGCGGCCTGGACATTGGAGGGTTCTGGCGCGACGCGATCTGGCGCCGGTGCAGGCGCGGAAGGCTGCGGCGTGACAGCTGAATCGGGCCGGGCCGGCGTAGCGACAGCGCCGGCGCCGGCGCCGGCGCCGGCGCCATGCGACCCGGCCCGCGCGCCCTGCGGTGCCGCAGCCTCAGCCGATTTCAGGCTTTTTTTTTCCTGCGCCGCTACCTCAACTGGCTGGTCACCCGCCGGCGCCTTGAACGGCAGCAGGCGCAGCAGCACCATGGTGAGGCCGGCGTATTCGTCCGGCGCCAGGCCGAGTTCGGCGCGGCCGTGCAGGCACAGGCTGTAGAGCAGCTGTGTCTCGTCGGCCGGCATGGCAGCGGCCAGGCGGGCGATTTCGGCAGCCTCCGGGTCGGTCTCGTCCACCGGCATGTCGGGCACGGCCTGGCGCACGGCCATGCGCTGCAGCACGCCGGTCATGTCCTCCAGGGTGGAAGCGGCATTCAGCCCGGCTGCGCGCAACGCATCGGAGAGCTCCACCACCGCCTTGCCGTCGCCACGCGACAGCGCATCGATCAGCTGGAACACGACGCCGCGGTCGGCGCTGCCGAGCATCTGGCGCACGGCGGCCTCTTCCAGCCTGCCGGAACCGAAGGCGATGGCCTGGTCCGTCAGGCTGAGCGCGTCGCGCATGGAGCCGCGCGCGGCACGCGCCAGCAACCGCAGCGCCTGCGGCTCGGCCGGCACGCTTTCCTGCGCCAGCACATGCTCCAGGTGCTGCAGCACGGTCTCCGGCGCCATGGGCCGCAGGTTGAACTGCAGGCAGCGGCTCAGCACCGTGACGGGCACCTTCTGCGGGTCGGTGGTGGCGAGCACGAATTTCAGGTATTCGGGCGGCTCCTCCAGCGTCTTCAGCATGGCGTTGAAGGCGGTGTTGGTGAGCATGTGCACTTCGTCGATCATGAAGACCTTGAAGCGCCCCTGCACCGGCTTGTAGACCGCCTGTTCGAGCAAGCCCTGCACCTCGTCCACGCCGCGGTTGGAGGCGGCATCGAGCTCGGTGTAATCAACGAAGCGGCCGGCATCGATCTCGGTGCATGCCGGGCACACGCCGCATGGCGTGGCGGTGATGCCACCCTGCCCGTCAGCGCCCACGCAGTTGAGCGACTTGGCCAGGATGCGCGACACCGTGGTCTTGCCCACGCCGCGCGTTCCGGTGAACAGGTAGGCATGATGCAGCCGCTGCTGTTCCAGCGCGTTGGAAAGCGCCTGCACCACATGCTCCTGGCCCACCATCTCCGAGAAATTGCGGGGACGGTATTTGCGGGCCAGCACCAGATACGACATGCGGGGATTTTACGTGCCGCAATCAGCCTCGCCGGAATTAGAGGCAACTCTCGGATCGCGGATGAATCAGGGGTTCTCCCTAGCCACACGTCCCCAAAAAGGGGTATGCTGCAGCGCAACAAAGTCAATTCGTGACGGTTGGAGCAGGGCATGCCAAGGCATGTCTCGCGCCGGCCGGAAGCGTACCGATTGATCCATGTTCCAGTACGAATGTTCGGTCCCGCCGTGTAATGCGGCCGATGTCCGGCGCATCAAGGACCCGCAGGCACGCCTGCTGGTGGACGCCCTGGAGGGTTGCTGTCACCCCCGAGCCGAGCGCCTGCGCGCCCGCCTGCAGACCTGTCACGACGCGGATGAGCTTCAGGCCTTGCGAGCCGAGGTGCTGAATCTTCTCGCCCTGAGCTTCGGGCGGCCTGAAGCGGAATCGCGTCTGCAACTACAATAGAACATGACGGGCCTTCCCGCATGGTGAAGCGGCCAACCGGGTCAGGTGGGGAACCAAGCAGCCCTAACTGTGTAGCCAGTGCCGGGGTCAAGGCTCGTCACCCTTTTCTCTCCCTACCCCTGTCATGCAGCACCTGCAGCCCGCTCTGGCCGCACACCGCTGACGCAAAGCTTCGAAGCCTCAGCCCTCAGCGGCTTGCCGGTTGACCTCGAACGGCGACATGGCCAGCAGCGTGGTCAGCGCGCTCGAGGCCATCATCGTGCCCCAGAAGATGAAGAAGGTGACGGTGTAGACCGCCGGGCGCGACCAGTCGAGCCGCTGCCCGAACAGTGCGATGGTTTCCGGATCGAGCACGGCAAATACCGCCATCTCCAGCACGGCCGCCATCAAAAAGGCGGGCCAGGCAATCCACATCAGTCGTTCCCGCAACATGGGTCTGTCTCCTTCTGGGCCCTTGGGTTGCAAAACAATCAGTACTCCTTGCGGTAGCGCTCAGCGCCCTGCCGCGGGGTCGTTCGTGACCTGATTCTGCGCGGCTGGCGGCACGCCACCCGTGGCTGCGTGGTTGCGCGCCTGCATGGCCGGTGCATGGGCGCTGCCATGGGCGCTACTTACTTCATCTGCCGGGGGCGCACCGGCGCGGCTGCCGGGAGCGTCCTGGTAGACCGGATCGGGTGTGCGGATAGCCAGGAACAGCGTGAAGAACGATGCCACCACCACCACCGCCGGCCCCCCGATCACGAGCCAGAGGTGGCCGTGTTTCCACCAAGGAAGCTGGGGGGTGTTCTGTACTGTGTTCATCTTGGCACCATGAAGACCGATTTCTCGGAAATGTCGTGTCCGTCGGACGCGATCTTGAAGTGAATGGTATGCGACCCCGGCGCGGCGGCGTCGTAGGGCACGCGCAACTGCACCGGCACCCATAGCGATTGCGCGCCGTCCACGGTGACGCTCTTCTCGGACGTCAGCTCCAGACCGCTCAAGCCGTCTACCGACAAGTTGTAAGTCTGCGGCTTCTCGCTCGCGTTCATGATCTGGATGCGGTAGACGTTCTCGATCTTGCCGCCCTCGACGATGCGAGCCAGCGTGGCACGATCGCGCACGATGTCGACCTTGAAGGGCGTGCGCAGGAACAGGCTGACGAAGAATCCGGCAATGATGATGCCCAGCACCGTGCAGTAGAGCAGCACGCGCGGGCGAAACACGCGGCGCCAGATCTGCTGCTGCGTCCAGCCGTTGTTCAGGCCATTCTCGGTGGTGTAGCGGATCAGGCCCTTGGGGTATCCCACCTTCTCCATCACACCATCGCAAACGTCGATGCAGGCCGCGCAGCTGATGCATTCGTACTGCAGGCCCTTGCGGATGTCGATGCCCGTGGGGCAGACCTGAACGCACAGCGTGCAATCCACGCAATCGCCCAAGCCCAGTGCCTTGGGATCGGCCTTCTTGGAGCGTGCGCCGCGCGGCTCGCCCCGGGTGGTGTCGTAGCTGACGATCAGCGTGTCCTTGTCGAACATGGCGCTCTGGAAGCGCGCATAGGGACACATGTACTTGCACACCTGCTCGCGCATGAAGCCGGCGTTGCCATAGGTGGCAAAGCCGTAGAAGAAGATCCAGAAGGTTTCCCAGGGCCCGAGCGTCCAGTGCAGCACATGCGAGCCCAGTTCACGGATGGGTGCGAAGTAGCCGACGAAGGTGAAACCCGTCCACAGACCCACTGCGATCCAGGCCGCCTGCTTGGCCACCTTGCGCCACAGCTTCGTCGCCGACATGGGCGAGGCGTCCAGCCGCATGCGCGCACTTCGATCACCCTCGATCTTGCGCTCGATCCAGAGGTAGATCTCGGTGTAAACGGTTTGCGGGCAGGCGTAGCCACACCATTGCCGACCCGCCACAGCCGTGAACAGGAACAGCGACAACGCGGAAATGATCAGGATGCCCGTCAGGTAGATCACATCCTGTGGGTACAGCACCAGGCCGAAGATGTAGAAGCGCCGGGCTTCCAGATCGAAGAGCATGGCCTGCCGGCCGCCCCACTGCAGCCACGGCATCCCGTAGAAGAAGATCTGCGTGAGGAATACGAGCACCCATCGCCACTTGGCGAACAACCCAGTCACGCTGCGCGGGTAGATCTTCTTGTGCGCCTGGTAAAGCGACACCATTTCCGGATCGCTGGCGGCGGCCGCTGCGGCAGCGGCCTTGTCGGGGGTGGGAGTGGTTGAGGTGCTCACGTCAGTCTCGGACAGCGACCATATGGTCAGGCCAGCCGGCAGCGCGATGCCGAGGCAGCCCAATCATTGGATGGCCAATAGTTTGATTATTTGCGCATACGCTCAAATATAATTGATCTGCCTCAAGAATAACGCGCTGGGGCTCGCCCACAAAGGCAAGCACCAGCGCGTTGTCAGGACTCCCGGTCAGGGCCGCGAACGACCCTGGATGGCAGGACATCAGACCAGCGAAACCTCCACGCGGCGCGCCTGCGCGCCGGCACCGGCGTCGACGTTCTCGGGCTTCTTCAGCTCGATCTTGTCCTCGGCCACGCCCAAGGCCTTCAACTGGTCGCGCACCGCGAATGCGCGCTGCTTGGCCAGCTCATCATTCTGGGCGGCGTTGCCCGAGCTGTCCACGAAGCCGCTGATCATGGCTTTTTTGCCTGCCTGAACACCGGCCACCACATCAGCCAGCGCCTTGTCGGCACCGGTGGCGAGATCGGCCTTGCCCGTGGCGAAGAAGAACTTCACCACACCGTTGTCCACGGTGACGGAGGGGCTATCGGCCGCGACCGGAGCGGCGGCGGCTGCAGGTGCAGGCGCTGCGGCAGGTGCCGCGACGCCACCGCCCTTGCCCCAGACATAAGCGGTCAGAACCTTGATCTGCTCGGGCGTGAATTTGCTTTCCCACGCCGGCATCACGCCCATATGGCCGTTGTTGATCATGCTGACCACGTGCGATTCGACGCCCGGGCCAAGGAACCATACGTTGTCCGTCAGGTTGGGGGCACCCAGGGCCTGGTTGCCCTTGCCATCAGGACCGTGACATGCCGAGCACACCACGAACTTGGCCTTGCCCAGACCGGCGCGGGTGGAGTCGTTCGGTGCACCCGACAGGCTCAGCACGTAGTTGGCCAGATTGCGTACGTCGTCCGGCGTACCAATGGCCGCTGCCTGCGGGGGCATGACGCCCATGCGACCGTGGGTGATGGTTTCCTGGATCTTGTCCGGCGTACCGCCCCAGTTCCAGTCGTTGTCGGTCAGATTGGGAAAGCCCTTGCTGCCGCGCGCGTCCGAACCATGGCATTGCGAGCAGTTGTTCATGAACAGGCGGTCGCCGATGCCCATGGCCTCCGGATCCTTGGCCAGCTGCTCGGTGCTCATGCCCGAGAACTTGGCGTAGAGCGGTGCTACCTGCTCGTTACCCTGGTTCACTTCCTTGTCGAACTGCCCCGTTGCAGACCAGCCCAGGGAACCCTTGTAGGAGCCCATGCCCGGATAGAGGAACAGGTAGGCAATGGCGAACAGCACCGTGATGATGAACAGGCCCACCCACCAGCGCGGCAGCGGGTTGTTCATTTCTCGCAGGTCGCCGTCCCACACGTGCCCGGTGGTGTTGTCGTGCGAGGTAATGGCCTTGGTCTTGCCGCTGATCCACAGCAGCAGGATGCAAGCCAATATGCTCACCGCCGTGATGCCGGCCACAAAAGCCGACCAGAAACCGCTTGTAAAGTCGCTCATCTTCCTATCCCTGCCTCTCGGCCGGGCCTCCTGCTCAGTCCTGGTCGAAGGGCAGCCGCGCTGCCTCTTCGAACTGTTGTTGGTTGCGGCTGGACCATGCCCAGATGACGATGCCGATGAACACGACAAACGCCACCACGGTCACGATGCTGCGGATCATGTTGATATCCATGGCACGGGCCTTTCAGGTCACTTGCGGTGGATGCCCAGAACCTGCAGGTACGCGATCACGGCGTCCAGTTCGGTCTTGTCCTTGAGCTCTTCCGGCGCCTTGGCGATGTCTTCGTCCGTGTAGGGGGCGCCCAGGGTGCGCATGCCCTTCATGTGCGCCTGAATCGTGCTCGCATCGGCCGGCGTCTTCTCGAGCCAGGAATAGGCGGGCATGTTGGACTCTGGCACCACGTCACGCGGGTTGTTCAGGTGTACGCGGTGCCAGTCGTCGCTGTAGCGGCCACCCACGCGGGCCAGGTCCGGGCCGGTACGCTTGGAGCCCCACTGGAAGGGATGGTCGTACACGAACTCGCCGGCCACCGAGTAGGGGCCATAGCGCAGCGCCTCGGCGCGGAACGGACGCACCATCTGCGAGTGGCAGTTGTAGCAGCCCTCACGACGGTAGATGTCACGACCGGCCAGCTGCAGCGCGGTGTAGGGCTTGAGGCCCTCGATCGGCTGGGTGGTCGATTTCTGGAAGAACAGCGGGACGATCTCCACGATGCCGCCGATGGCCACCGTGATCAGGATCAGCACGATCATCAGAAAGTTGCTGGTCTCGACCTTGGCGTGGCCGCTGATGTGCTCTTGAGCCATGATGTGAACTCCTTCAGGCGTGGGCCGCGACCGCGGGGATCTGCACCGGGACCGAGCGCCCGGCCGTCGCCGTCTTGAACACGTTCCAGGTCATGATCAGCATGCCGGTCAGGTAAATCAGACCGCCGAGCAGACGCAGCACGTAGAACGGGAAGGTGGCCTTGACCGACTCCACGAAGGTATAGGTCAACGTACCGTCGGGGTTGACGGCGCGCCACATCAGCCCCTGCATCACGCCAGCGATCCACATCGAGGCGATGTACAGCACGATGCCGATCGTCGCCACCCAGAAGTGGATCTCGATGGCCTTCACGCTGAACATCTGCTTGCGCCCGAAGAGGCGCGGGATCAGGTAGTACATGGAACCCATGGTGATCAGACCCACCCAGCCCAAGGCGCCGGAGTGCACGTGGCCGACGGTCCAATCGGTGTAGTGGCTCAGGGCGTTGACGGTCTTGATGGACATCATCGGACCCTCGAACGTGGACATGCCGTAGAACGACAGCGACACGATCAGGAAGCGCAGGATCGGATCGTCACGCAGTTTGTGCCAGGCACCCGACAGCGTCATGATGCCGTTGATCATGCCGCCCCAACTGGGCGCGAGCAGGATCAGGGAGAACACCATGCCCAGCGACTGCGCCCAATCAGGCAGCGCGGTGTAGTGCAGGTGGTGGGGACCAGCCCACATGTAGGTGAAGATCAGCGCCCAGAAGTGAACGATGGACAGACGATAGCTGTACACCGGGCGCTCGGCCTGCTTCGGGATAAAGTAGTACATCATGCCCAGGAAGCCCGCGGTCAGGAAGAAGCCCACCGCGTTGTGGCCGTACCACCATTGCACCATCGCGTCCTGCACGCCAGCGTAGGCCGAGTACGAAGTGAAGCCACCCACCGGCAGCGCCGCGCTGTTGACGATGTGCAGCAGCGCCACGGCGATGATGAAGGCGCCGTAGAACCAGTTGGCCACGTATATGTGTTTGACACGGCGCGTACCGACGGTGCCGAAGAACACCACCGCGAAGGCCACCCACACCAGCGCAATCAGGATGTCGATCGGCCACTCCAGTTCGGCATATTCCTTGCCTTGGGTGTAGCCGAGCGGAAGGCTGATGGCCGCCGCGACGATCACCAGTTGCCAGCCCCAGAAGGTAAAAGCCGCCAACCCGTCACCGAACAGCCGTACCTGGCAGGTCCGCTGCACCACGTAGTACGCCGTGGCAAACAGGCCACAGCCACCGAACGCGAAAATCACTGCGTTGGTGTGCAGCGGTCGCAATCGGCCATAGCTGAGCCAGGGAATGCCCAGGTTCAGTTCCGGCCAAGTCAGTTGCGCGGCAATGATCACGCCCACAAGCATGCCCACCACGCCCCACACCACCGTCATGATGGCGAACTGTCTGACTACCTTGTCGTTATAGACCGTAGCCTTGGTGTTGGCGAATGACATTTCCACCTCTCTTCAAAAAACCTTTTGTAGTGTCCGCTAGCCTATCAGGGTCTTGCTTGATATGTATCAATCGTGTTCGAGAATGCGCTCGCCCTCGCGCTCGACGTCGTCGAACTGGCCACGGTAGATTGCCCACCATAGCGCCGCCAGGATGAAGAAAACCAACACCACCGACAGCGGGATCAGCAAGTACAAGATATCCATTTGCGCAATTATGCAAATTCCGCAGGGCGCGACAAGCGCATTGCGTTGAGCACGACCAGGAGCGAACTCGTGGCCATGCCCAGCCCCGCAGCCCAAGCCGGCATCCATCCGGCCATGGCCAACGGTATGGCGATCGCGTTGTAGGCGGCCGCCCAGGCGAGATTCTGCCGCACCACCCTCATGGTGTCGCGCGCCTTTACAAAGAGCGCGGCCACAGGCATCAGGTGGTCGCCCATCACCACAAAGTCCGACTGCGCGCGCGCCAGCGGTACCGATCGCCCAAAGGCCACCGACGCGTCGGCACCAGCCAGCACCGGCCCGTCGTTCAGGCCGTCGCCGACCATGGCGACGCTGCGGCCGTCCTGCTGCCAAGCACGCAGCGTGGCCAGCTTGTCGGCTGGCGTGCAGCCGCCGCGGGCCTCGGCGATGCCGGCCAGCCCCGCCAGCCGCTCGGCCGCTTGGGCCGAGTCACCGGACAGCAGGCGCACCCGGATCCCCAGCCCGGCCAGCGTCTGCACGGCGGTTTTCGCGTCGTCGCGCAGGTCTTCGCGCAGTTCGAAGCTCGCCAGCCAGCCCTGGCCGTCCGCCAGGTGCACCTGCAAACCCTCGCTCGATGCTGGTTCCAGCCCGCACAGGACGGCCGAACCCAGGCGCACCGCGCCGTGCACGCCGATGGCAGGCGCTTCGACCTGGGCACGCACGCCCTGCCCCGCCACTTCTTCGGCAGCCTCGACGCGCCAGCCGGCGGTGGGAACCGTCGCCTCGGCGTCCGCGGCGGCCACCAGCGCACGCGACACCGGGTGCAAACTGCCGCGCGCCAGCGCCGCCGCCAGCGCCAACGCCTGGCCCCTTGCGACGCCGGGGCGCGTGCTCATCCGGGCCAGCACGAAGCCGTCGCGGGTCAGCGTGCCGGTCTTGTCGAACACCACGGTGTCCACGCCGGCCAGGGTTTCCAGCGCCTGCAGATGGCGCACCAGCACGCCGGAGCGCGCCATGCTGCCGGCGGCCGCCAGCATGGCCGCCGGGGTGGCGAGCGACAGCGCGCACGGGCAGGTGACCACCAGGATCGCCACGCCGATCATCACCGCGTGACCCGGATCGCTGGGCCACCACCAGGCCACCGCCAGCCCGGAGGCCAGCAACATGGCGGCCAGGAACGGCTTGGCCACGCGATCGGCGAGCCGCGCCAGACGCGGCTTGGTGGTGGATGCCTCGGTCATCAGGGCGACGATCTGCGCGTAGCGCGTGTCTTCTCCCAGGCGATCCACGCGCTGTTCGACCACGCCGCTCAGGTTGTGGCTGCCGGCGATCACCGTGTCACCAACACCGCGCGCCAGCGGCGTCGATTCGCCGGTGAGCAGGGCTTCATCGGCGGTGGTGGTGCCGCGCAGCACCACGCCATCGGCCACGAAAGCCTCGCCGGGCAGCACGCGCACCACGTCGCCCACGCGCAGGCGGCGCACCGCCACGCGCTCGAAGCTGCCATCGGCCCGCTGGCGCTCGACGCTCTCGGGCAGGCGGTGCATCAGCGCTTCCAGCGCGCCGGCCGTGCGGTCGCGCAGGCGCAGTTCCAGCCAGCGCCCGGCCAGCAGGAAAAACACGAACATGGTGAGCGAGTCGAAGTAGACCTCGTGCCCGAACGGACCCTCCGGCTCGAAGGTGCCGAGCGTGCTGACCACGAAGGTGAGGCCCATGCCCAGCGCCACCGGCAGATCCATGCTGATGCGGCGCTGCCGCAGGTCGCGCAGCGCGTTGGCGAAGAACGGCTGGCAGGAAAACAGCATCACCGGGATCGTCAACACCCAGGCGGCCCAGCGCAGCAGGTTGATGATGTTGGGCTCGATCTCGCCCGGGCGCGTGAAGTACGTCGGCGTGGCGTACATCATCACCTGCATCATGCAGAGGCCCGCCACCCCCAGGCGCCAGAGCATCTTGCGGGTTTCGGCCAGGCGGCGCTCGCTGGCCAGCGGGTCGTGCGCCGGCAACGGCCGGTAACCGGCCCGGCGCACGGCATCCATCCATTGCGAGGGCTGGGTGAGCGCCGCGTCCCACACCACGCGGCCGCGCTGGCTGGCGGCGCTCACATCGGCGGACTGCACGCCGGGCACCGAGCGCAAGGCATCCTCGATGGTGCCTGCGCAGGCTGCGCAATGCATGCCTTCGAACACCACGCTGGATTCCCAGCAGGCCGGTGCCGCCTCCGCAGCAGCTTCCAGCGGGCGGCTGAACTCGCGCCATTCTTCGGGATCGTCAAGCAGGCGCAGGCTTTCGTCCACCCCATGGCGAGGCAACGGCTCCGACAGATGGGTGACGCCGACCGGGATCGTGCTCAACGCAGGGACTCCATGCTGGGCTCAACTGTAGGGATCATGTGGCCGCTCGGTCTTGATTATCGTCAAGACTGGCCGTTGCAGAGGGTATAAGCTTGGATCACGGACATGCGCAGGTCATGCCCGCCAGAAATTCCATCCATCCAAGAGGAGCTGCTCCATGTACCAACGCATTCTCGTCGCGACCGACGGTTCCACGCTGTCCAAGAAGGCCGTCAACAGTGCCATTGAACTGGCGGCCTCCATCGGCGCCGAGTTGATCGCGCTGAAGGTGATCCCGCGTTATCCGCAGAGCTATTTCGAAGGCTCGATCCCGCTGTCGGCCGACGAGGTCGCCAAGGTCGAGCAGCACTGGGCCGACGACGCCCGCGACGTGGTCGACGGCGTCAAGGCCTTGGGCGAGAAAAAAGGCGTGAAGGTCAAGGCCATCCTGAGCAAGGCCGACGTGGTGTCCGACGCACTCATCGCGGCCGCCAAGAAGCACAACGCCGACCTGATCGTGATGGCCTCGCACGGCCGCAAGGGCATCAAGCGCATGCTGCTGGGCAGCGAGACGCAGCAGGTGCTGACGCACTCGCACATCCCGGTGCTGGTGCTGCGCTGATCAACGCCACGGGCCGTTCAAGCCTCCACGAAGAAGCGCGCGGTCGCTATCGACTGGATAGCTGCCACCGCTGTCAGGGCGCCGGCTGGCGCCCTTTTTTGTGTTCAAACCACGAAGCCGTTGGGCACGTGGAAGCCGCGCAGCCTGGCCACTCAAGAGAAAAGAGAAGGCCGACTACCTCGGCACCGCCGTCCCCACCGGATCGTCCGGCATCACCGGCGGCGACGAGGGCGAGCGGTAGTCGGCGTCCACCACGTTGTCCCGTGCCGCCTGCGGCGCCGGGCGGGCCGCGGCTGGCGACTGTGGCGGCGTGCTGGGCGACACCAGCGCGGGCGTGCTGTTCGCCAGGTAGGTCATGCGGTCGCCCAGGCCCATCTCCAGCCGGTCGAGCCGCGCGTGCAGCTCGCGGTTCTGGTCGTCCACGGCCTTCACCAGGCGGCCAATGTTCTCGTCGATCGGGCGCTCGCGCAGGCCCATCTCGGCGCGGTCCACCCGCGACATCAGATCCTGGCTCTGGCGATGCACCGATTCCGACAGCTTGCTCACTTCGGCATCGAGGTGCGAGCGCAGTTCGGTGAAGCGCGAGAGCTCGGCCTTGTCGGCCAGCTCGCGCTGGGCGGCAAGCTCCTTCGACTGGCGGCGGGTTTCCATCAGCACCGCCGCCTGGGTGTAGGCGATCAGGCCGATGAACAGCACCGCCAGCAGCACCATGATGCCCAGTAGCACCAGGCCCAGGGGCGCGTGCACGTCGGTGACGATGAGCGAAAGGTCGGTCGGCCGGGTCATCTCCGTCCAGTTGACCCCGACGAAGATCAGGATCAGCACGCCGACGACGAGCAGAATCAGGGATCGTAGGGACATGGTTGCACTCCTCCTTGCCAAGGTAGCCGCAGCTGCCCGCGCAGCGTGCGTGCGACCACCCCAGTTTAGCCGCCGGATGTGGACGGACTTGTCAGCCAAGGCCCCGTGGCACTGAAACGCCTACGCAAGGCGCGTTGCGCGGCCTGCTCAGCCCGGCACGAACAGCGTCTTGTAGCGGTCGCGCAGCAGGTTCTTCTGCACCTTGCCCATGGTGTTGCGCGGCAGTTCGGCCTCGATGAAGCAGCGCTTGGGAATCTTGAAGTTGGCCAGCTTGGCCTTCAGGTCGGCCAGCAGCTGGTCGGGCGACAGCCCGGCGCCCGGTTTGGCGATCACCACGGCCACGCCCACCTCGCCGAAATCGGGGTGCGGCACGCCGACGATGGCGCTCTCGGCCACGCCCGGCATGTCGTTCAGGTAGCCCTCGATCTCGGCCGGGTAGACGTTGTAGCCCCCGCTGATGATCAGGTCCTTGCTGCGCCCGACGATGGTGACGTAGCCCCACGCGTCCTGCTGCCCCACGTCGCCGGTCTTGAAAAAGCCGTCGGCGGTGAACTCCTCGGCCGTCTTCTCGGGCATCTGCCAGTAGCCGGCGAACACGTTCGGGCCCTTGACCTGGATGCCGCCGATCTCGCCGGCCGGCAGGCTCTGGCCGGCCTCGTCCTGCACGCGCAGGCTCACGCCCGGCAGCGGGAAGCCCACGGTGCCGCCGCGCCGCTCGGCCTGGTCGCCGTAACGGGCGTCGGGCCGGTAGGGGTTGGAGGTGAGCATGATGGTCTCGCTCATGCCGTAGCGCTCCAGGATGGTGTGGCCGGTGCGCGTCTTCCAGTCGTTGAAAGTCTCGATCAAAAGCGGCGCCGAGCCGCTGATGAACAGGCGCATGTGCGCCGCCTGCACCTGCGTGAGCGCGGGCTCGTTCAGCATGCGCACGTAGAGCGTGGGCACGCCCATGAAGACGGTGGCGCGCGGCAGGTCGGCGATCACCGCCTTCGGGTCGAACTTGCCGTGCCACAGCATCCTGCTGCCGTTGAGCAGCGCGCCGTGGATGGCCACGAACAGCCCATGCACATGGAAGATCGGCAGCGCATGGATCAGCACATCGCCAGGCTGCCAGCCCCAGTAATCCTTCAGCATCACCGCGTTCGACAGCAGGTTGCCGTGCGACAGCATCGCCCCCTTGCTGCGCCCGGTGGTGCCGCTGGTGTAGAGGATGGCGGCCAGATCGTCCAAGCCGCGCCGGGCGGGTGTCTGCACGTCGCTGCAGTGCGCGGCGCGCTCCAGCAGGCTGCCGCTGCGGTCGTCGTTCAGCGTGAACACGTGGCGCGTGCCGGCCTGGAAGGCCAGCTGGCTCACCCACGGGAAATTCCTGCCGGTGCAGACCACCACCGCCGGCTTGGCGTTGCCGACGAAGTACTCGATCTCCGCGCTCTGGTAGGCGGTGTTGAGCGGCAGGAACACGAAGCCCGCGCGCAGCGCGCCCAGGTAGAGCAGCACGGCCTCCACCGATTTCTCCACCTGCACCGCCACGCGCGGCGGCACACCAGTCGGGTCCCTGGGGATATCCAGCGACTGCAGCAGGTTGGCGATCATGGCACTGGCGCGGTCCAGGTCGCGCCAGCTGTAGGCCAGGCCGCCATCGGTTTCCACCGCCACGCTGTCCAGGTCGGCGGGAAAGGCCGCGCGCAGGGCGGCGAAGAGGTTGTCGTTGCTCATGGTTCGGGGGCTTCTCTTCTTGTCGTCTCTTGTCGTCAATTGAGCGCGGGCGGGAAACGCGGCGGGCGCTTTTCCAGGAAGGCCTGCACGCCCTCGCGGTGCTCGGCGCCACCGGCGTAGTCGTAGGCCGATCTCACTACGGTTTCGATAGCTGGTTGCGCCTGCCCCGCCTGGGCTGAAGCCGTATTTTGCATGTCATCGGCAAGCAGCTGGCGCAGGGTGCGCTTGGTCATGCGCGCGGCCTGCGGCGCCAGCTTGGCGATGCGATCGGCACGCGCGCTCACATGGGCCAGCAGCTCGGTGCGCGGCACCACGCGGCTCAGAAAGCCCCGCGCCTTCATCTCGTCGGCGTCGAACACCGCCGCTTCCAGCAGCATCTCGCGCGCCGTCAGCTCACCCGCCGCCCGCGCCACCAGCAGCAGCTCGCGCGGCGCCATCGGAAAGCCCAGCCGCGCGATGGGCGCGCCGAACTGCGTGTGCTCGGCCGCCACGCGGATGTCGCAGCAGCTGGCGATCTCCATGCCGCCGCCCATGCAGTGGCCTTCGATGGCGGCGATCATCGGCACGTCGCAGGCCAGCATGGCGGCCAGGCCGCCCCACACGTCTTCCTCGTGGAAATCGCGCAGGCTGCCGGGCTCGAAGCGGAAATCCGGGTACTCGGCGATGTCGCCACCGGCGCAGAAGCTGGCGCCCTCGCCCGCCACCACCACGCAGCGCACGTCGGCGCTACGCGCCAGCGTGGTGAACACCTTGCGCAGCTCGCGCCACATGGTGCGCGTCATCACGTTCAGCTTGCCGGGGTTGACCAAGGTGACGCGCGCCACCGCGCCGGCGTGGGTGTCGTCGAGCGTGTAGCGGATGTGTCCGGTGTCTGCCATGTCGTCCTGGTGCTGCGGTCACGCAACGGCAGGGCGGGCGCCAGCCAGTTGGCCGGTCCGCGCGAACGCCTCGCCGCGTCGTGGTCCCTAATCTTGCAGGCTCTCGACGGCGCCGGACACCGGGATTTCCCCGCTGGCAAGCTGGGCGCGGTGCTTGTCCAGCTTGCCGAGGTCGTACAGGTAGTTGACCATCAGGCCGTAGGACTGGCGGATGCCCTTGGCCGAGGGGTCGCCCAGCCAGTTGAGCCGCTCCACCCGCGCACCGTTGCCCAGGTGGAAGCGCGCCACCGCGTCCTGCGGCCGCCCGCCTGCGGTGGTGGCGCGGCCCAGGTAGCGCGCGCCCGCCCGCAGCAGCCAGGCCCGCAGGGCCGATTTCTCGGGCAGCGCACGCACCTGCTCGGCGGTCTGCAGGCGCGCCAGCACGGTTTCGGCGCTCACGGGCTCGCCCAGCTCGCGCTCCAGCGCCCGGCGCGGCTTGTCGGCCATGGAATCGACCAGCTCGCCCGCCTGCTTGCCCACCCAGGCGCGGAAGCCCGGGATGGGCGAGAGCGTGGCAAAGGTCTTGAGCTGCGGGAACTCGCGCTTCAGCTCTTCGACCACCCGCTTGATCAGCGAATCGCCGAAGCTCACGCCCTTCAGCCCGGTCTGCGTGTTGCTGATGGAATAGAAGATCGCCGTGTTGGCCTTCTGCAGGTTGGCCGCGTCGGCGTGCTCGTCCAGCAGCGGCGGGATGGCACCGGCCAGCTCGCGCAGCAGCGCCACCTCCACGAAGATCAGCGGCTCGCCCGGCAGGCGCGGGTGGAAGAAGCCGTAGCAGCGGCGGTCGTCGTCGAGCCGGTTCTTCACGTCGGCCCAGCTGGTGATGTCGTGCACCGCCTCGTACTGGATCAGCTTTTCCACCAGCGAGGCGGGCGAATCCCAGCTGATGCGCTGCAGGTCCAGGAAGGCGACATCCAGCCAGGTGGAGAACAGCTGCTCCAGCTCTGCATCCAGCGCGGCCAGACGCTTGTCGCGCTTGAGCTCGGGCAGGATCTCGGCGCGCAGGTCGATCAGAAAGCGCATGCCTTCCGGAAACACCGCAAAGCGCTGCAGCAGCCGGGTGCGTGGGGTGATGAAGGCGCGGCGCAGCGCGACTTCGGCGCCGGCTTCCTCGGGCGTGCCGATGGCGGCCTCATAGGCCTGGCGGGCCGATTCGAGCGCGCTCACGTCGGGCGCGAACTGCTCGCTCATCAGCTGCCAGCAGTGGCGCCGCGCCTCGGGGCTGGCGCCGGCGTACCACGCGGCCACGCGGGCGGCGCGGCGGCCGCCTTCCACGTCGCTCACCTGCGGGTCGCCGGTGGCCTTCAGCTCCTCCAGCGTGCGGCGCAGCTCGCGCCCGCTCCAGGCTTCCTGCACGCGCGACAGCATGTCGCCCAGGCGTTCGCGCATGGTGCGCTGGCTCGGGCTTTCGGCTGGGTTGGGGTTCTGGTTTGCTACATCATTCATAGCTGTCTGCGCCTGTCCTGCCTGGGCAAGATACCAAAATCGTTCTTATTTTTCCAGCACCGCGTCGCGCCGGCGGCTGGCCCAGGCCCACAGCGCCGCGCCGGCCAGGATCATGGGTACGCACAGCCACTGCCCGCGCGACAGGCCCAGCGCCTGCAGGCCCAGAAACGCATCCGGCTCGCGGAAGTACTCGGCCACGAAGCGCAGCACGCCATAGCCGAACAGGAAGGCGCCGCTCACCTGCCCCGTCTTGCGCGGCTGGCGCGCGTACAGCCACAGCAGCACGAACAGCAGCAGCCCCTCGCCCAGAAACTGGTAGATCTGCGAGGGGTGGCGCGGCAGCGGCCCCGCGCCCGGGAACACCATGCCCCAGGGCAACGAAGGGTCGGCCACGCGGCCCCACAGCTCGCCGTTGATGAAATTGCCGATGCGCCCGCTGGCCAGGCCCACCGGCACGCAGGGCGCGATGAAATCCGTCACCTGCAGCCAGGGCCGACCGCGCGAGCGCGCCCACCACATCATGGCCAGGATCACGCCCAGCATGCCGCCGTGAAAGCTCATGCCGCCCTGCCAGACGGCGAAGATCTCCAGCGGGTGCGTCGCGTAATACGCCGGCTTGTAGAACAGCACGTAGCCGAGCCGGCCGCCCACGATCACCCCCAGCACACCGTAGAACAGCAGGTCTTCCACGTCGCGCCGCGTCCACGGCGTGGGCCGGGTGATGGAGGCATAGGGCTGGTGCCTGAGCCGCAGCGTGGCCAGCCAGTAGAACAGGCCGAAGGCCACCAGGTAGGTGATGCCGTACCAGTGCACGGCCAGCGGACCCAGCCGCACGGCGACCGGGTCGATTTGCGGGTACATCAGCATGGCGGGCATTGTGCATGAGGGTGCGCGCGCCGGCAGTTGCGCGCGCGAGTGGTGGCGCGGGCCGGCCGGCAGGCTGCGCCAGGCGCTTTTATTTTCATAGCTGCCTGCACCCGCCAGTCAGGGGTTTGTGGCCTTTTTTCCTTGAAATCCGGATCGGCGACAATCGCATCATGAGCGCCACCGTCACCCCGCCCGCCACCCCCACCGCCCGCGCTGCCGAGCCGCGCCTGACCAGCCTGTCCCATGGCGGCGGCTGCGGCTGCAAGATCGCGCCGGGCGTGCTGTCGGACATCCTGCGCGGCACCGGCGGGCTGCCCGTGCCGCCCGAGCTGCTGGTGGGCATCGAGACCGCCGACGACGCCGCCGTCTACCAGCTCAACGACGAACAGGCGCTGGTGGCCACCACCGATTTCTTCATGCCCATCGTCGACGACGCGCGCGACTTCGGCCGCATCGCCGCCACCAACGCGCTCTCCGACGTCTACGCCATGGGCGGCCGGCCGATCCTGGCGCTGGCCATCGTCGGCATGCCGATCAACGTGCTCTCCACTGCCACCATCGGCCAGATCCTGGACGGCGGGGCCAGCGTCTGCCGCGAAGCCGGCATCCCCATCGCCGGCGGCCACACCATCGATTCGGTGGAGCCCATCTACGGCCTGGTGGCGCTGGGCCTGGTGCACCCGCAGCGCGTCAAACGCAACGCCGCCGCGCAGCCCGGCGACGTGCTGGTGCTGGGCAAGCCGCTGGGCGTGGGCATCTATTCGGCCGCGCTCAAGAAAGACCGGCTGGGCGCCGAAGGCTACGCGCAGATGATCGCCAGCACCACGCGCCTGAACACGCCCGGCCCGGCGCTCGCCCTGCTTCCAGGCGTGCACGCGCTGACCGATGTCACCGGCTTCGCCCTGGCCGGCCATGCGCTGGAACTGGCGCGCGGCGCCGGCCTCACGGTGCGCATTGACTGGCCCGCCGTGCCCCTGCTGCCCGGCGTGCGTGAGCTGGCCGCGCAAGGCATCGTCACCGGCGCCAGCGGCCGCAACTGGGCTGCCTACGGCCACGACGTCGCCCTGCCCGCGGCCTTTGGCGACACCGAGCGCGCCCTGCTCACCGACCCGCAGACCAGCGGCGGCCTGCTGGTCGCCTGCGCCCCCGGCGCGGTGGACGAGGTGCTGGCGGTGTTCCGCCAGCAGGGCTTTGGCGACGCCGCCGTGGTCGGCCAGGTGCTGCCGCGCGGGGAGCGGCCGTTGGCGGTGGCGGGCTGACGGCCCGGCCCTTCACCAGTCGCAGCGCCAGGCCCGCCGCCTAGAATCGGCGGCTGACGTTCCCGCACCCCATGTTCAGCTTCTTCCGCAAGAAAAAACCCGCCGCCGAGCCGGCACCCATCGAGCAGTCGGCGGCCGAATCGCCGGTCGCCGACGCGCCCGCCCCGGTGGCGCCGCCCCCGCCGGCCGCCGAAGCCCCGCCCGAGGTGCTGCCGGAAGTTCCGGTCGACGACCTGGAGGCGCAGGCGCTGGCCGCCGTGCCCGAGGAATCCGTCGAAGCCGAACCTCCGGAGCCACCGGCACCGGTCAAAAATACTGCAGAACCCATAGCTGCCTCCGCCCGTCATGAAAGGGCCGAAGCCACTTTTTCCTCTGAATCCGAGCCTGCGGAAGACGCCGCCGCGCCGGCCCGCAGCGGCTGGCTGAGCCGCCTGCGCACGGGCCTGAAGAAGACCGGCAGCGGCATCAGCAGCGTCTTCACCGGCACGAAGATCGACGAAGCGCTGTACGAAGACCTGGAAACCGCGCTGCTGATGGCCGACGCCGGCGTGGCCGCCACCACCTTCCTGCTGGACGACCTGCGCCGCCGCGTGAAGGACGCCCGTGCCACCGACCCGGCCCAGGTCAAGGGCCTGCTGGCCGACGCCATCACCGATCTGCTGAAGCCGCTGGAAAAGACGCTGGTGGTGGGTGAATACCACCCGACGGTGATCATGGTGGCGGGCGTCAACGGCGCCGGCAAGACCACCAGCATCGGCAAGCTCACGCGCCACCTGGCCGACGCCGGCGCCACCGTGCTGTTGGCGGCGGCCGATACCTTCCGCGCCGCGGCGCGCGAGCAGCTGGCCGTCTGGGCCGGGCGCAACCAGGTGGAGATCATCAGCCAGCAGGGGGCCGACCCGTCGGCGGTGGCCTTCGACGCCGTGGCCGCCGGCCGCTCGCGCCGCATGGACGTGGTGCTGGTCGACACCGCCGGCCGCCTGCCCACGCAGAAGCACCTGATGGAGGAGCTGACCAAGATCCGCCGCGTGGTCACCAAGGCCGACATCACCGCCCCGCACGAGGTGCTGCTGGTGATCGACGGCAACACCGGCCAGAACGCGCTGGCGCAGGTCAAGGCCTTCGACGAGGCGATCCAGCTCACCGGGCTGGTGGTCACCAAGCTCGACGGCACCGCCAAGGGCGGCGTGCTGGCCGCCATCGCCCGCGAAAAGCCGGTGCCGGTGTACTTCATCGGCGTGGGCGAGAAGCTGGAAGACCTGCAGACCTTCAGCGCGCGCGAGTTCGCCCAGGCGCTGCTGGGCAGCTAGGGCCTCTTCCCAGCCCCCAGGCTGCCGCCGTCACGCTTTGCAACGCCTGCGCGGCCGGCCGCCGGCGGGGCTGCCGATACACTTGCGGCAATGACCAACCCCTCTCGGAAACACCTGGTCCTGCTGGGCGCCGGGCGCGCCAACCTGCAAGTGCTGCGCGGCCTGGCCCGCCAGGGCCGCGGCGATCTGGGCGTCACGCTGGTGGCGCCGCACCCCTACTACATCGAGCGCGGCATGCTGCCGGGCTACGTGGCCGGCGACTACGCGCTGGAGGACATCCGCATTCCGCTCGACGCCCTGGTGGAAGCCAGCGGCGCCGGCTTCGTGCCGGCGCACGTGCACGCGCTCGACCCCGGCGCGCGGCGCGTGCAGCTCTCCAGCGGCGACGCCATGCCCTACGACGTGCTCTCCATCGACGTGGAACCGGTGGTCGACCGCGACCAGACCGAGGCCGAGATGCCCGGCGCCCGCCGCAACGCGCTGTTCACCTGGCCGCTTGAAAGCTTCGTCCAGCTGTGGCCGCAGCTGCAGTCGCTGGCGGCCGAGCGTGCCCTGCACGTGGCGGTGATCGGCGGCGGCCGGGCCGCGGTGGAACTGGCCCTGGCCTGCGCCCACGCGCTGGCCCATCCGCACGGCACCCGCGTGACGCTGGTGTCCGACGAGAACCCGCTGCTGGCCAGCGAGCCGCCCGGCCTGCAGCGCCGCATGGTGGCGCGGCTCAAGCAGCTCGGCGTGACCGTGCTGCAGGACCGCTGCACCGGCCTGGACGGCCGCGAGCTGCAACTGGCCAGCGGTGCCCGCCTGGTGTGCGATGCCCCGCTGCTGGCGGCGCAGCCGGGCCCGCCCGCCTGGCTGCTGCAGGCCGGCCTTCCGCTGGGCGAAGACGGTCTGCCGCTGGTCAACGAACGGCTGCAGGTTGAAGAGCATCGTCAGGTCTTCATCGTGCCGCCGCGCGCGCCGCTGGAGCTCGGCCCGGTGCTGGAAGCCAATCTGCGCACCGCGCTCGATGGCGGCTCCTTCAAGAAAGTGCCGGTGCAGGCCTCGCGCCTGCGCGTGCTGAGTTGCGGCGCCGGCCGCGCCGCCGCCGCCTGGGGGCCCCTCACCCTGGAAGGCCGCGAAGTCTGGCACTGGAAGGATCGGCGTGACCGCCGGCAGCTGGCCAGCCTGTTCAAGATCTGAGGGCATCCCCCTGAGCCGCTGACGCGGCTTCCCCCTTCTTACTTCGTGAAGGGGGACGACGCCAGTGGCCGGTACAAGCCCGGCCACGGCGTCCGCGCGCATGGCCTGCTCCGCGGCCTCTGGTTTGGGCGCCCGTCTCATTTCTTGGGGGCTTGGGCGAAAACCTTCGGTGGATAGGCCCGGTGGCGCGGGGCGCTGCGGGTCTTGCCCCGAAACACCCCCGGGGAAACCCCCATTGGCTGAGCGGTAACGTGCACTATACTGCCCAATCAAATCTGCACTATTGTGCATGTGTTGGTGGCGGCGGAGGCCGTGACCGCGCCCGCTCCGCTCAGGGTTATTCAGGTAGGCGCCTGGGCGGAATGCAGCTGAAAATCCCTGCAACGTCAACCACTTGGAGACTTTCCCATGACCGTGATCCATGATCGCCGCCCGCTGTCCCGCCGCCTGGTTCTGTCGCGGGGTGCCGCGCTGGTCGGCGCCGCTTCCAGCGGCCTGCTGCTGCCGGAAATCGTGCGCGCCCAGGGCAACAAGGTGAAGGTGGGCTTCATGCTGCCCTACACCGGCACCTACGCCCAGCTGGGCGTGGCGATCGAGAACGGCGTGCGCATGGCCATCGCCGAAAAAGGCGGCAAGCTGGGCGGCCGCGAGATCGAATGGGTCAAGCTGGACGACGAGTCCAACCCCGCCAAGGGGGTCGAGAACGCCAGCAAGCTGGTGCAGGCCGACAAGGTGGACGTGCTGATCGGCACCGTGCACTCGGGCGTGCAGATGGGTATCCAGAAGGTGGCGCGCGAGAGCGGTGTGCTCAACATCATCCCCAACGCCGGCGTGCTGGCCGCCACCCGCGCGCTGTGCGCGCCCAACGTGTTCCGCACCAGCTTCACCAACAGCCAGCCGACCATGGCGCTGGGCAAGCCGATGATGGACAAGGGCCTGAAGAAGGCCGTCTGGATCACCTGGAAATACGCCGCCGGCGACGAGGCCTTCGAGGGCTTCAAGGAAGGCTACACCAAGGCGGGCGGCACCATCGTCAAGGAACTGGGCGTGGCCTTCCCCAACGTGGAGTTCCAGGCCCTGCTGACCGAGATCGCGTCCCTCAAGCCGGACGCCGTGGCCTGCTTCTTCGCGGGCGGTGGCGCAGCCAAGTTCATGAAGGACTACGCCGCCGCGGGCCTGAAGGACAAGATTCCCCTGTACGGCTCCGGCTTCCTGACCGAAGGCACGCTGGAAGCCGCCGGTGACGCCGCCGAAGGCGTGATGAGCACCCTGCACTACGCCGATTCGCTGGACACGCCGCGCAACAAGGCCTTCCGCACCGCCTACGCCAGGGACTTCAAGATGCAGCCCGACGTGTACGCCGTGCAGGGCTACGACGCCGGCCAGCTGCTGCTGCTGGGGGCCGACGCCGTGAAGGGCGACCTGGCCAACAAGGCCGCGCTGTACAAGGCCATGGGCTCGGCCAGCATCGACAGCCCGCGCGGCAAGTGGACCATGAGCAAGTCCCACAACCCGATCCAGGACATCTACCTGCGCAAGGTCGAGAACAAGGACAACAAGGTGCTGGGCGTGGCCGCCAAGCAGCTGGCCGATTCCGGTGCCGGCTGCAAGATGGCCTGACCTCGCCTCACAAGCCCAGGAAACGGCGGCGTCGCGCCGCCGTTTTTTTGACCCCGTTTTTCCCCTTAACCACGTCCCAGCCCGGTGAACATCGCCGATTTCCTGATCCAGACGCTGAACAGCGTGCAGTACGGCCTGCTGCTGTTCATGCTGGCCGCCGGCCTGACGCTGATCTTCGGCATCATGGGCGTGGTCAACCTCGCCCACGGCAGCTTCTATATGCTGGGCGCCTACCTGGCGTATTCGCTGTCCAGCATGCTGGGCAGCTTCACGCTCGCCATCCTGGCGGGCGTGGTGCTGTCGGTGCTGTTCGGCCTGGTGCTGGAGCGCGTGCTGTTCCGCTTCTTCTACCAGCGCGACCACCTCGACCAGGTGCTGATGACCTTCGGGCTGATCTACATCTTCGAAGAGCTGCGCTCCATCCTCTGGGGCGACGACGTGCACGGCGTGCCGATCCCGCCGCTGCTCACCGGCTCGATCCCGCTGACCGACACGCTGTCCTACCCCATCTACCGCCTGTTCATGGCCGGCCTGTGCGTGCTGCTGGCCATTGGCCTGTACCTGCTGATCAGCCAGACGCGGCTGGGCATGAAGATCCGCGCCGGCGCCTTCAACCGCGACATGACGGAATCGCTGGGCATCAACATCAAGCTGATCCATGCGGTGGTGTTCGCCATCGGCGTGGCACTGGCCTCGGTGGCCGGCATGATCGCCGCGCCCATCTCCAGCGTGTACCCGAACATGGGCGCGCCGGTGCTGATCATGTGCTTCGTGGTGGTGGTGATCGGCGGCATCGGCTCGGTGCGCGGCGCGCTCATCGCGGCGCTGCTGGTCGGCTTTGTCGACACCTTCGGCAAGGTGCTGCTGCCGCAGGTGTCGGCCATGCTGGTCTACATGCTGATGGCGGTGGTGCTGCTGTGGAAGCCCGAGGGGCTGTTCAAGCAATGAAGCGCGCCCGCCCCACCCTCATTTACCGTGGAGGCCGCCGATGAGCGCGCCCAAGGCCAACCTCGAGGCGCTGCCGCGCAGCGTGCAGATCGTGCTGGCGCTGGGCCTGGTGGCGCTGGTGGTGTTCCCCTTCGTGGGCAGTGACTTCTACGCGCAGATGGTCACGCGCATGATGATCCTGGCGATCTTCGCCATGAGCCTGGACCTGCTGCAGGGCGTGACCGGGCTGGTCTCGCTGGGCCATGCGGCCTACTTCGGGCTGGCCGGCTACGCGCTGGCCTTCGTCACGCCGCAGGACGGCGCGGTGAGCCTGTGGTGGACGCTGCCGCTGGCGCTGCTGGGCTCGGCCGCGGCGGCGCTGGTGATCGGCTTCTTCGTGGTGCGCACCAAGGGCATCTACTTCATCATGGTGACGATGGCCTTCGCCCAGATGATCTATTACCTGTTCTTCGGCAACAAGGTGCTGGGCGGCTCCGACGGGCTGTACCTGTACTTCAAGCCCGACGCCGGCCTGTTCGACCTGGAGAACACCCGCGTCTTCTACTTCTTCACCCTGGCCTGCCTGCTGCTGACCTACGCCTTCCTGCGGCGCCTGCTGTGGAGCCCGTTCGGGCGCGCGCTGGCCGGCATCCGGGTGAACGAGCACCGCATGCGCGCGGTGGGCTTCGGCACCTTCGGCTACAAGCTGGCCGCCTTCACGCTGGCGGGCGCTCTGGCAGGGCTGGCGGGTTACCTGTGGGCCGCGCAGACCGGCTTCGTGAACCCGGAGCTGATGGGCTTCCACCAGAGCGCGCACGCCATCATGATGGTGATCCTGGGCGGCATGGGCAACTTCGCCGGCGCCATTGTCGGCGCCTTCGCCTTCGAGTGGCTGCTGCACGAGTTCAAGGGCCTGCCGAGCCTGGGCGAGTTCAACCTGGGCAAGCACTGGCAGCTCTGGATGGGCCTGTTCATCGTGCTGCTGGTGAGCTTTGCGCCGCGCGGCCTGCTGGGCCTGCTGCAGCGCCGCCACAAGGCGGGGGCCGGCCATGGCTGAGGTGCTGCTTTCGGCCAAGGGGCTGACCAAGCGCTTCGGCGGCCTGGCGGCAGTGGACAACGTCTCCATCGACCTCTGGCGCGACCGCATCCACGTGGTCATCGGCCCCAACGGCGCCGGCAAGTCCACGCTGACCAACCTGCTCTCGGGCGACCTGCCGCCCACCGCCGGCGCCATCCTGCTGGGCGAGCACGACATCACCAAGGCCTCGCCCGAGCAGATCTCGCGCCGGGGCCTGGGCCGCAGCTACCAGAAGACCAACATCTTCCCGCCCTTCACGGTGTGGGAGAACGTGCGCCTGGCGGCCCAGTCGCGCGCCGCGCAGCAGCCCTGGAACCCGCTGCGCTGGATGCGCGCGGCCGACACCGAGCGCAGCGTGAACGAACGCGCCGAGCGCGCGCTGGAGCTCGCCGGCCTGACCGAGCGGCGCGACACCGTGGCCGGCGCCGCCAGCCACGGCGAGCAGCGCCAGCTCGAGATCGCCATGACGCTGGCCACCGACCCGCAGGTGCTGCTGCTCGACGAGCCCCTGGCCGGCATGGGCGTGGCCGAGGCCGAGCGCATGGTGAAGCTGCTGCTGCGCCTGAAGCCCCAGCACGCCATGATGCTGGTGGAGCACGACATCGACGCCATCTTCACGCTGGCCGACCACCTGACGGTGATGGTCAACGGCGCCGTCATCGCCAGCGGCGAGCCGCAGGCGATCCGCAACGACCTCGGCGTGCAGGCGGCCTATCTGGGGGAAGACCACTGATGGCCACCGCCGCCAACGCCAACACGCCGGAAGACCCGAACAACCCGCTGGCCAGCCACCGCCAGCCGGAGTTCGTGCCGCCGCGGCCGGACGCCGACCTGCTGATCCACGCCATCGACCTGCACACCTACTACGGCGCCAGCCACATCCTGCGGGGCGTGAACTTCCAGGTGCGGCGGGGCGAAACCATCGGCCTGATGGGCCGCAACGGCATGGGCAAGAGCACGCTGCTGAAGTCCATCATGGGGCTGGTCAAGCCGCGCGCCGGCGGCGTGCTGGTGATGGGCAAGCCCATGACCGGCCGCGCACCCTATGAGATCGCCAAGCTCGGCGTGGCCTACGTGCCCGAAGGGCGCGGCATCTTCGGCAACCTGAGCGTGGTCGAGAACCTCAGGATGGCCGCCCGCCCCGGCACGCGCGGCCAGCGCGACTGGACCTACGAGCGCGTGCTGGAGACCTTCCCGCGCCTGAAGGAACGCCTGGGCCACGGCGGCCAGCAGCTATCCGGCGGCGAGCAGCAAATGCTGACCATCGGCCGCGCGCTGATGACCAACCCCGACGTGCTGATCCTCGACGAGGCCACCGAAGGCCTGGCGCCGCTGATCGCGCGCGAGATCTGGCGCATCTGCGACGTGATCCGCGCCAGCGGCATCAGCAGCGTGATCGTCGACAAGAACTGGAAGCACGTGACCCAGGTGACCGACCGCAACGTCATCCTGGTCAAGGGCGAGGTGGTGTTCGAGGGCACCTCCGCGCAGATCACGGCGCAGCCGGAGTTGCTGACGCAACATCTTGGGGTTTGACGGGTCACCCCTCTGAGTCGCCTTCGGCGCCTTTCCCCTCCTGCTGCGCGAGGGGGACAACGCCGGTGGCCACTCGCATGGCCTGCTCCGCAGCCTCTCGTTTCGCGCCCTCTCCCCTCCGGCAGAAAGCTGAGCCGAGGGGTTGGCCCCCTCAGTTTTTCAAGCCTTTTAGGCCTCCGGCCCTTTTCCGACGGGCGCAGGAAGCTCACCTTTTCATAGCATCTGCCGCAGCTCGCTGGCCGCGCCGCGCAGGCGCTGCAGGGCGCTGGCGAGAGCCTGGGGGTCGTCCAGGCGCCCCGGGGGGGCGATCAGGTTGAGCGCGGCCACGGTCGCGCCCTTGGGGTTGCGCAACGGCACGGCCATGGCGTGCACGCCGAGTTCGTGCTCGTCGGCGGCGAAGCAATGGTCCTGTGCGGCCACCTCCGCCAGCAGGGCCTTGAAGGCGCGCTGCCCGGTGGTGGTGCGCGGCGTCAGGCGCGGCAGGTCACCGCGGTGGCCGAGCCACGCCGCCAGTTCGGCGCGCGGCAGCGACGCCAGCAGCACCCGGCCGGTGGAGGTGGCGTGCGCCGGCAGCCGCGCGCCCAGGTGCATGCCATAGGCCAACAGGCGGTTGATGGCCGCGTCGCCACCGGCGCGGGCGATGATGACCACCTCGTCGCCGTCCAGCACGGCGGCAGAGAACACGTCCGGCGTGTCGGCCGCCAGCCGGTTCAGCGTGGGCTGCACCACGCGCGGCAGCCGCGCCGACGCCAGGTAGGCGCCCGACAGCCGCAGCACCCGCGCGGCCAGCCAGAAGTAGCTGCCATCGGTTTCCAGGTAGCCCAGGTGCGTGAGCGTGAGCAGGTGCCGGCGCGCCGCCGCGCGCGTGAGCCCGGCGCGCTGCGCCGCCAGCGTGGCGTTGAGCCGCTGGCGCTCGGTATCAAAACTCTCGAGCACGGCCAGGCCCTTGGCCAGCCCGGCGATGTAGTCCTGCTGCGCGATGCCTGCCATGCGGCTGTCCCCTTTCCGTCACGGGGCCGGCGGCCCGGTCCGATTGCGCGATGATCGCACAAGACAGCCATTGATCGCGCAGAACCGCCCCGACCCCACTGGCTGCCCTGGGGGGGCGACGCGTAAGCTACGCCAACGTTCCGCCCATCCCAACAAGGAGACATCCCATGCGTACCCAGGTTGCCATCGTCGGCGCCGGCCCGTCCGGCCTGCTGCTCGGCCAGTTGCTTCACAAGGCCGGCATCGACGCCGTAATCGTCGAGCGCGTCACCGGCGATTACGTGCTCGGCCGCATCCGCGCCGGCATCCTGGAGCAGGTCTGCATCGACCTGATGGACGAAGCCGGCGTGGGCGCGCGCATGCACAAGGAAGGCCTGATCCACGGCGGCATCGAGATGCTGTTCGACGGCAAGCGCCACCGCGTCGACATGAACAAGCTCACCGGCGGCAAGAACGTGATGGTGTACGGCCAGACCGAGCTCACGCGCGACCTGATGGACGCCCGCGCCGCCGCCGGCCTGACCACCGTGTACGAGGCGCAGAACGTGGCCGTGCACGACTTCGACAGCACCAAGCCCTGGGTCACCTACGAGAAGGACGGCCAGCAGCACCGCATCGACTGCGATTTCATCGCCGGCTGCGACGGCTTCCACGGCGTGTGCCGCGCCAGCGCACCGCGCAGCGCCATCAAGGAATACGAGAAGGTCTACCCCTTTGGCTGGCTGGGCCTGCTGTCGGACACGCCGCCCGTGAACGACGAGCTGATCTACGTGAACAGCCCCCGCGGCTTCGCCCTGTGCAGCCAGCGCAGCAAGACGCGCAGCCGCTACTACCTGCAGGTGCCGCTCACCGACCACGTGGAAGACTGGTCGGACGATGCCTTCTGGCAGGAACTCAAGCTGCGCCTGGACGAGGAGGCGCGCGCCAAGCTCGTCACCGGCCCGAGCCTGGAAAAGAGCATCGCGCCGCTGCGCAGCTTCGTGACCGAGCCGCTGCGCTTCGGCCGCATGTTCCTGGCGGGCGACGCGGGCCACATCGTGCCGCCCACCGGTGCCAAGGGCCTGAACCTGGCCGCCACCGACGTCAAGTACCTGTTCGACGCCATCGTCGAGTTCTACAAGGACAAGAGCGAGGCCGGCATCGACGACTATTCCCGCAAGTGCCTGGCCCGCATCTGGCGCGCCGAGCGCTTCTCGTGGTGGTTCACGCAGCTCATGCACCGCTTCCCGGACGACGGCCCGATCACCGCCAAGTTCCAGAGCGCCGAGCTGGACTACCTGATGAACTCTGAGGCCGGCCTGAAGACCATCGCCGAGAACTACGTGGGGCTGCCGCTGGACTTCGGCGGCTGAAAAGCTCCCCCTGAGGCGCTGACGCGCCTTCGGCCCTGAGGGGAGACGCCGCTGGTGGCCGGGGAAACCCAGGCCACGGCGGCCGCTTGCATGGCCTGCTCCGCGGCCTCCGCGGGGTGGTTGGGCTCGTGCGAGCGCCCAAGACCTGCTCGGCACTTTTACAAGCCAAATTGGCTTCCAGCCCTTTCGTGGCGGGCGCAGACAGCTATTTGATCAATAGCGATCTCCACGGCTGCCATCGTGGCCGGGCGCCTTATAACCAGCGCCGATAAGCAATCCACGAATCGGTCGTTCCGTTTTCGGCACGGCGTCCCTACAGTCGCGGCCATGGAATCGATGGCGTTCGTGGTGGCCGGCTTCTTCGTCGGCGCGGTGGTGGGGTTGACCGGGGTGGGCGGCGGCTCGCTGATGACGCCGCTGCTGATCTTCTTCTTCGGCGTCAAGCCTTATCTGGCCGTGGGCACCGACCTGCTGTTCGCCGCCGTCACCAAGGCCGGCGGCTCGGTCAGCCTGGCGCGGCGCAAGCTGGTGGACTGGCCGGTGGTCGGGCTTCTGGCCGCCGGCAGCGTGCCGGCCGCGCTGCTCACGCTGTGGGCGATCCGCCGCCACGGCGCCACCGACCCGGCGCTGCAGCACCTGATGACCAGCGTGCTCGGTGGCGCCCTGCTGCTCACGGCCGCCGCCACGTTCTACAAGGCACTGGCCGGCAAGGCGCAGCCGCGCCAGCTGCCGACCGCCGAGCGCGCAGCCGCCGCGCGCCCGCGCCACTGGGCGCTGCCGGTGCTGCTGGGCGCGGTGATCGGCAGCCTGGTCACGCTGACCTCGGTAGGCGCGGGCGCCATCGGCGTGGTGGTGCTGATGCTGCTCTACCCGCGGCTGCCGCTGCCGCGCATCGTGGGCGCCGACATCGCCCACGCCGTGCCGCTGACGCTGGTGGCCGGCCTCGGCCACGCCGCCATCGGCTCGGTGGACTGGCGGCTGCTCGGCCTGCTGCTGGCCGGCTCGCTGCCCGGCATCTGGCTGGGCAGCCGGCTGATGACGCACACGCCTGAACGGCTGGTGCGCACGCTGCTGGCCGGGCTGCTGGGCTACGCGGGCCTGAAGCTGGTCTGGATGTAGCGGCGCCGGGGCGCCGTTCATTCGCCGTGCGGCAACCAGGCCAGGACGCACGGGTGACCGGCGCACCCTGCCGTTTGGGGTAAATTCGGCCTGCAGCCGGCTCATGGCAAGCGCCGGCAGCTATCAAAATAGCAGCTTTGCCGGAGACACGCACCCATGGCTTCCCCCCGCCCCTTCCAGCCCCTGCGCGGCGTGCGCATCGTCAGCCTGGCGCTCAACCTGCCCGGCCCCGCGGCGCTGATGCGCCTGCACGCCCTGGGTGCGCGCTGCCTCAAGGTGGAGCCGCCCGGCCCCGGCACCACGCCGTCCGGCCGGCCGATCTCGGGCGACCCGATGGGCCAGTACGACATTGGCGCCTACAACACGCTGCACGAAGGTGTGCGCGTGGTGACGATGGACCTGAAGACCGAGCGCGGCCGCGCCCAGCTGGGCAAGGAGCTGGCGCGCGCCGACCTGCTGCTGACCTCGTTCCGCCCCTCGGCGCTGGCCAAGCTGGGCCTGGCCTGGGCGACGTTGCACAAGGCTTACCCGCAGCTCTCGATGGTCGAGGTCGTCGGTGCGCCGAGCGAGCGCGCCGAGGAGCCGGGACACGACCTCACCTACCTGGCCGAGGCCGGCCTGGTCACCGGCACCGAACTGCCCCCCACCCTGCTGGCCGACATGGCCGGCGCGCTGATGGCCAGCGAGGCCGCGCTGGCCTGCGTGCTGCAGGCGCGCGCCAGCGGCAAGGGCCAGCACCGCGAAGTCGCGCTGGCCAGCGCCGCCCACTGGCTGGCGCTGCCGCGCAGCTGGGGCATGACGCTGCCCAGCGGCCCGGTGGGCGGCGCGCACGCCGGCTACCGCGTCTACCCGTGCAAGGACGGCCGCGTGGCCTTCGCTGCGCTGGAACCGCACTTCGCCCGCTCGCTGTTCCAGGTGGCCGGCCTGCCGCCGCCCGACGCGCGCGCACCCTTCGCGCCCTCCGCCCGTGCTGCCATCGCCGCGTGGGCGGCCGGCAAGACGCGGCGCCAGCTCGATGCCCTGGCGGAAAAGCACGACATCCCCCTGTTGACGCTCAAATGAGCCTCGCAGCACCGCGGTGGCTGCTACACACTTCATAGCTGCCTGCGCCCGCCATCCGGGCACCAACCGGCGAAAACGCTGCCAGGTGTGCGGCGCGCCCAGCCCAGTTGTTGCTGGCACCAAACATGCTTTAAGGATTTGTGACAGCGCCAGCGCGCGCCCGCGTGTCATGCCCATGCACGACACGAGTGCATGGCTGCGTCGTCGACAACTTTTCATGCACCAAGAATGTCACCGTCCGGAGGACCCATGTTGATCAAACCTTCCCGCTGCGCCCTGGCTGCAGCAACGCTCTGCCTGGCCGCCGGCGCCGCGCACGCGCAATCCAGCGTCACGCTCACCGGACTGGCCGACATGTACGTCGGTTCCATGCGCATGGCGGGCGATGCCACGCGCAAGAACACCGTGGGCAGCGGCGGCATGACCACCTCGTGGTTCGGCGTCAAGGGCATCGAGGACATCGGCGGCGGCAACAAGGTGGGCTTCAACTTCACCTCCTTCATGCGCATGGGCAACGGCGACTACGGCCGCTTCAACGGCGACACCTTCTGGTCGCGCGACGCCAACATCACCTTCGGCGGCAACTTCGGCACCATCGTCATCGGCCGCTGGATGGCGCCCAACTTCCTGCCCACCATCCTGTTCAACCCGTTCGGCGACTCGTTCACCTTCTCGCCGCTGGTGCTGCACGCCAACGTGTCGCTATTCAACGGCACCGGCTGGGGCAAGACCACGCCGGCGGACACCGGCTGGTCCAACCAGATCGCCTATAAGACGCCCAGCTTCGGCGGCCTGACGGCCACGCTGCAGTACCAGTTCCGCAGCGACGCCACCACCGACAACCGCTACAACGTCGGCGGCAACCTGATGTACTTCAACGGCCCGATCGGCCTGACCGCCTTCTACGAGCGCGCCAAGGTCGGCAACCCGGTGGCCAACGGCTTTGCCGACGGCTCCACCCGCACCGACTGGATGCTGGGCGGCTCCTACGACTTCACGTTCGCCAAATTCTTCCTGACCTACGGCCAGGCCAAGAACAGCGTGAGCGAGGTGAAGATGAAGACCGCGCAGGTAGGCGCCACCGTGCCGATCGGCCCTGGAAAGCTGATGGCGTCCTACGCCCAGACCAAGGACGACGGCCTGGACAAGACCCGCAAGACGCTGGCCGTGGGCTACGACTACACGCTGTCCAAGCGCACCGACGCCTACGCCAACGTGATGTTCGACCGCATCACCGGCTTCGACAGCGGCACCAGCTACGGCGTCGGCCTGCGCCACCGCTTCTGATCGCCCGGCGCCCACGGGCGCCCTGCTGCACAACGGCCAGTGCATCGCGCTGGCCGTTGGCGTTTCCGGGGGCGCGTGGCCCGGGCGTGCTGGCACACCCGCGTGGCTATGATGGGCCGGTCTGCCTGCACCAGGAAACCGCGCCCGCCATGAACCGAGCCCTGCACCCGCATCAGAAAGCCGAACTCGCCGACCTCGCGGTGGCCGCCATGCAGGAGCGCGGCCTGCAGCCGGAGTTTCCGCCCTCCGCGTTGCGCCAGCTGGACGACATCAAGGCGCCGGGCGACGAAGCCGGCCCCGACATCGCCGACCTCACCCACCTGCTGTGGTGCTCGATCGACAACGACGATTCGCGCGATCTCGACCAGCTCAGCGTGAGCGAGGTGCTGCCCGGCGGCGGCGTGCGCCTCCTGGTGGCAATTGCCGACGTCGACGCGCTGGTGAAAAAGAACACGCCGATCGACCGGCATGCCGAGCACAACACCACCTCGGTCTACACCTCGGCGCGCATCTTCCCGATGCTGCCGGAGAAGCTCTCCACCAACCTCACCTCGCTGACCCCTGGCGAGGAGCGGCTGGCGGTGGTCACCGAGATGGACTTCGCGCCCGACGGCAGCCTGCGCCACGCGCGCATCCATCGCGCGCAGGTGCACAACAAGGCCCAGCTCGCCTACGACGCCGTCTCGGCCTGGATCGACGGCCAGGGCCCGCTGCCCGAGGCCGCGGCCGCCGTGCCCGGCATGGAGGAGCAGCTGCGCACGCAGGATTCGATGGCCCAGCAGCTGCGCGCCAACCGGCGCGAACAGGGCGCGCTGGAGTTCCAGACCTTCCAGCCCCGCGCGGTGTTCGAGGGCGAGGACGTGGTCGACATCCGCCAGCAGGAGCAGAACCGCGCGCGCCAGCTAATCGAGGAACTCATGGTGGCCGCCAACGGCGTCACGGCGCGTTACCTGCGCAGCCAGCGGCGCGCCTCGCTGCAGCGCGTGGTGCGCTCGCCGGAACGCTGGGCGCGCATCGTGGAAGTGGCGGCCGACCGCGGCGGCGACCTGCCGCCCGAACCCGATTCCAGGGCGCTGGAGCTGTTCCTGGCCAGGGAACACCGGCGCGACCCGCTGCGCTTTCCCGACCTCTCGCTCACCATCATCAAGCTCATGGGGCGCGGCGAATACGTGGTGGAAGTGCCGGGCGGCAGCAAGCTCGGCCACTTCGGCCTGGCGGTGAAGGACTATTCGCACTCCACCGCGCCCAACCGCCGCTTTCCGGACCTGATCACCCAGCGCCTGCTCAAGGCCACCCTGGCGGGCGAGCATGCGCCCTACAGCACCGCCGAACTGCAGCACCTGGCCGAGCAATGCACACGCCAGGAAGACGCGGCCAACAAGGTCGAGCGGCGGCTGCGCAAGTCGGAAGCCGCGCTGCTGCTGGAAAGCCGCATCGGCGAGGTGTTCGACGGCGTGGTCACCGGCGTCGCCAAGGGCAAGACCTGGGTGCGCATCTTCTCGCCGCCGGCCGAAGGCCTGCTCATGCCGCTGCAGCCGCTGCAGGTGGGCCAGCGCGTGCGCGCCAAGCTGCAATCCACCAACGTGGAGCGCGGCTTCATCGACTTCGAGCAGGTGGGTTGACGGCAGCCTCGTCTGCATCTGTTTTGATGGCGATCGACGGTTGACCGATGCGGAATACAGGCCTGTTCTGATCTGAAAGACTCGACGCCGACGGTGCGGCACCAGCAGGCAACCGCGCCCTGCCGCCGTACACCGTCGGGTGCTTGATCTGCGCGCCCAAGCTGATTAGGGTGCGGCCATGGGCACGGCCAAGTCCAAACGCACCGCTGCCGCGCAGCTGCGGCGGGACGAGCGCGCAGCACTGCTGCGGCGCCGGCGCCGGGCAGGGTTCACCAACGCCCAGGCCCGCCAGGCGCCGCTGGTGGGATTGGCGCTGTCGGGCGGCGGGGTGCGCAGCGCCACCTTCGCGCTGGGGCTGCTGCGCGGGCTGGCCGCCCAGGGCCTGCTGCGGCGTGTCGACTACCTGTCCAGCGTGTCGGGCGGCGGCTTCACCGCTGCCATGTATGGGCGCCTGGTCAGCGCGGTCGGCCTGGACGAGGCGCAGCGCATCCTCGGTGCCGGCCATTCGGGCGTGCTGGACTGGCTGCGCCGCAACGGCCGTTACCTGACGCCGGCCGGCTCGCGCGACCTCGGCATCGCGGCGGTGAGCTTCCTGCGCTCGTTCTCCGCGGTGCACATCGAGGCCTTCTTCGCACTGCTGGTGCTGTCGCTGCTGGTGACGCTGCCTCACCTGCTGCAGGCAGCCACCGGGGCGCTGGATCCCCAGGCGTGGCAGGACTGGTGGTCGCCCTGGTTGGCGCTGGCGCTGGTGGCGGTGGCGGTCTGCGTGCCCGGTCTGTTGATGGGCTACTGGGGGGCGCCCGAGGCACAACCCGGCATCGGCATGCAGCGGCGCTGGTTTGCGGGCGACGTGCTGCTGCTGACCGTGCTTCTGGTGGCCGCCATCGGCGTGACCGGCCTGGCCGCCACTTCCGCAGACGGCCGCGCCGCCAGCCTGGGCGGTCTGGGTCAGCACCTGCGCCAGGCGGAGCTGGGCTGGCCGCTGCTCGCGCTGGCGGGCTGGTCCGCGGCCATGGGACAAGGCTGGGCCATGCTGCGCCTGGCGCGCAGCCGGGAACCCCGTCCGCTGGCGGTGCTACGCCTGCGCCAGCAGCTGACGGTGGCGCTGCGGCTGGCGATGCTGGGGGCGCTGGCGCTGGGCGGCATGGGCCTGCTCGATATCGCCAGCTGGACCTTGCTGCGCCAGCTGAAGGCGGCGCCCGGCGCCGGCTGGCTGTGGGGCGGCCTGAGCCTGGGTGCGGCGGCGCTGGTGGTGCTGCGCGCCCTGGCCGCGCCGCTGCAGCAACTGGCCGCCAAGGCGATGGCCGACTCGTCGCGTGCGCTGGGGCCGATGCTGCTGGACGTGGGCGGCCGGCTGGCCACGGTGGTGCTGGTGCTGGCCTGGCTGGTCGTGGTCCAGTGGTGGGTGTTCGATCCGTCGGCACTGGAGCTGCTGCGCCCGCTGCCCAGCGGCCTGCGCTGGCTGTTGCTGGCCCTGGCCGCGGCGGCCTGGTGGGGCCTGACCTCGCGCTACGCCGAGGCGGTCAACGCCTCGTCGCTCTACAGCTTCTACCAGGCGCGGCTGGTGGGCGCCTACCTCAGCGCGGGCAACCCGCGGCGTGGCCTCTGGTCGACACCGGAAACCGCCCGCGTCGGGCCCGGCACCAGCGTGACCGACGTGCTGGCCGACGACGACGTGCCGCTGACCAGGCACCGGCCCGAACAACGCGGCGGCCCGATCCAGCTCGTCAACACCTGCCTCAACCAGACCCGCGACGATGCCAGCGGCCTGTTCAACGCCGACCGCAAGGGCACCGTGCTGACGGTGTCTGCGCGCGCGCTGGAGCTCGGCGCCCACGACGTGGTGCCCTGGACCGACTGCCGCGGTGCCGATCCGGACGAGCCCCAGGCGCGCACCCTGGGGCACTGGGTGGCCGTGTCGGGGGCCGCGGTGGCGCCCGGTGCCGGCAGCTACACCTCGGGCGGCTGGGCGCTGGTGATGTTCCTGCTGGGCATCCGCCTGGGTTACTGGATGCCCAACCCGCTGCACCGGCCCGCGCGCGGTGGCCGCCTGAGCCACTGGCTGTGGCACCACCTGCCCAAGCCGCTGATGCTGTGGGGCGAGGCCAGTGCCACCTTTCACGGCCGCGCCCAGCCCTGGTGGTACCTGTCGGATGGCGGGCATTTCGACAACACCGGCGTCTACGCCCTGCTCAAGCGCGAATGCGACTTCATCGTCTGTGCCGACGCCAGCGCCGACCCGCGCTACCAGCTGGCCGACATCGAGAACCTGGTGCGCAAGGCGCGCATCGACCTCGACGCCGAGATCGAGTTCTACCCGCGCGAGGCCGCCGCGCAGCTGATGAGCCTGGGCGGCACCGGCCTGGCGGTGCTCTCGCCCGAGGACCTGGCGGACAACGTGGGATGCCGCGGCGTGCTGCTGGCCCGCGTGCGCTACCGCCGCAGCGACCCGGCGCGCGCCGAGCGCGAGGCCACGCTGCTGGTGATCAAGCCTCACCTGCACGCGGCGCTGGACATGGATCTGCTGGCCTATGCGGCGCGGCGCCCCGCGTTCCCGCACGAATCCACCGGTGACCAGTTCTTCGACGAAGCCCAGTGGGAAAGCTACCAGCGCCTGGGCCAGGACTTCGGGCTGGCGTTCTACGATCGCTGGCTGGCCCAGCTGTATGGCTGGGACAAGCCCCTGATCCAGACCCAGCCGGTCGGCACGCGCCTGCGCCAGCCGGAAGCGCCCGTGACCACGCCTTCGGATGCCCCGCCGACCTGGAGGCGCCCCACCAAGGCCGCTGTCATTGGCACCTCCGTCGGCATGGGCGTGCTCGGCTCGCTGCTGCTGGGCCTGTGGCAGATCAACGACCAGTTCACGCGCCAGCAGACCGAGCGGCAGCAGGCGGCCGACAAGCTGGTCGCCGAGGTCGCCCAGGCCGTGGACGCCCTCGACACCGCCTGCCCGCACCTGAGCCCGCTGCGGATCTCGCAGTTGAGACAGTTGCGCAAGCTGAAAGGCAGCCGCGCCATGACCACGGTGTCGGACCTGACCCTTGCCGGGGTGGAGGAACGCATGGCCCAGGTGTGCGAAGGGAAAGAGGGCACCGGCGGCACCTGCCCGGCCGATGCCGAGACAGCGCGCGCCAACCTGTGCGCACAACTGCAGGACACCATCGGGGCCACCGACGCGCTGAACTACTGGAGCCCGCCGCTGCAGGAGCAGCCCATGGTGCGCGACTGGCGCGATCTGTGGGCGCTGCTGCGCGGCCTGCCGCTGCCGGCAGCGACGCCGGAGGTAGCTCAGCCGACGCCGGCGACCACTGGAGAGGCGCCGGCGGCCGCACCACCGCAGGCATCATCCCCGGCTACGGCGGCCTTGCCGTCGGAACCCGAGGCTGCCCGGCTGCAGCCCGCGCCGCCGCCGGTGGCCGCGGCCCGGCCAGGCGCTGCGCCAGCGCACGCGCCAGACAGCGCACCGGAGCAGCCCGCGGCAGGGGCCGCGTCGCCGCCCGCCGCGACGCTCAAGACCTGTGCCGGCGTCACCCTGTTCATCCAGATCTACGACGACGAGGCGCGCGTGAGCGCCGAGCGGCTGCGCCAGGCGCTGGACGCCTCCACGGTCGGCGGTCTGAGGGCGGCGCCGCTGGAAAACGTCACCCGCTCCGCCCAACTGCGTGGCAGCGCCCGGCCGGTGCCCTACGTGCAGCCCACCCTGATCGCCCACGACAAGGGCGATCTGCCCTGCGCACTGGCCCTGCAGCCAACGATCGCGGACCGGTGGTGCGCCAACACCGGCGATTGCGTGCGTGTGGCCCGCCTGCCCAGCCAGTTCAAGAGCAGCCCGGGCACGCTGGAGCTGTGGCTGCCGACCCTGGCCCAGGATCGGCCCGTAGCCGCGCGCTGACGCGTGCCGCGCACCACCAAATTCTCATTTTTATAGCAACCTATGCTTGCTGGATGAGGGGCAACTGCTGATTTGTCGCCAATTCCGGCAGCCCCCGCGGAGACCGGCTCCGGTGCCAGGCGCGCAGCGGCCAGGTTCTCGAAGCCGTGGCCGCGCCCATGCGCCGCGTCAGAACCCCGATCCGGGCTGCGCCAGGTAGTGCTGCTCGGCCGCGGTGCTGGTTCGCCCCAGCACGGCGTTGCGGTGCGGAAAGCGGCTGAAGCGGCGGATCACGTCGCGGTGGCGCTCGGCGTAGTCGAGGTTGCCGGACAGCGTCTGCAGCACCTCTTCCGGTGCGCCCTGGGCCTGGGCGTCGGCGCGCAGGGCGGTGAAGCGCGCCACGGACTCGTCCTGCACCGCCAGATCCTCGGTGTGTTCCAGCGGCAGCAGCGCGAAGGGGCGCGCCAGCCAGGGCAGCTCGCGCTCCCAGCCACGCGCCAGGCCCTGCCAGGCGATCTCGCGCGCCTGCGCGTCGCCGGCGAAACTGCGCGCGTCGCCCCGGAACACGTTGCGCGTGAGCTGGTCCAGCAGCACCAGCAGCGCCAGCCAGCCGAGCGGCTCCTGCGCCCAGCCGTCCAGCCGGCCGGCCAGCGCGGCCTCGATGCTGGGGCCGAAGCGCTGGCGGATGCTGGCGTCGAAGGCGTCGGACTTGGTGAACCACTGGCGCTGCATGGCCAGCGCGGCGGCGTCGGTGGGCGGGCAGGCGCCGAACCAGAAGCTCAGCACTTCCTGCGGCGTGGCGAGGTCAGGGGCGGTGGTGTCCATGCGGGCGTCGGGTGCATCGGGGGGTGGGAAGCGGTCACTATAGGCCCTTGGCCCTTCCACGCACCGCATCGGGTCTTATGAGCCAAACTGGCCTGCAGCCAAGTGACAGCGGGCGCAGACAGCTACGTTTTCAATAGCAATTGGGGCCTGTGCAGCCCATCGGCCAGCCGCCCGGCCCGTGACGCGGATCAAGCATTCCGGCCGCGGGGCTTGCACGGCGGGCGCGGCCGGCCTACGCTGCAAGCTGTTACCTGAACAACAACATCGGAGTCACGCCATGCCTGCTTCTCCCTCCCTTTTTCCGGCCGCGCAACTTCGCACGCTCGCCCTCGTCGGCCCGGCGGCGGCCGGCAAGACGCTGCTGGCCGAGGCCATGCTGCAGGCAGCCGGCGCCATTGGTGCGGCCGGCAGCCTGGAGCGCGGCAGCACCGTGAGCGACCACGACCCGCTGGAGGTGAAGACCGGGCATTCGCTGCAATCCGCGGTCATGCACCTGGAGCATGGCGGCTGCCGCGTGCACTTCATCGACACGCCCGGCGCGCCGGATTTCATCGGCCAGAGCCTGCCGGCGCTGGAGGCGGTGGAGACCGCCGCCATCGTGATCAGCGCCGCCGCCGGCATCGAGCCCATGGCGCGCCGCATGATGCAGTACGCCGCCGAGCGCGAGCTGGACCGCATGGTCATCGTCAACAAGATCGACGCCGACGCCGACCTGCCCGGCCTGCTGGCGCAGATCCAGGAAGCCTTCGGCAAGGAATGCCTGCCGCTCAACCTGCCGGACGCCGGCGCCACCCAGGTGGTGGACTGCTTCTACAACAAGGCCGGCCACAGCGACTTCGGCGCCGTGGCCGACGCCCACCGCGCGCTGGTGGAGCAGGTCGTGGAAGTGGACGGCGACTTCGTCGAGCGTTACCTGAACGACGGCGACATCGACGCCAGCGAGCTGCACGCCCCGCTGGAGCAGGCGCTGCGCGAGGGGCACCTGATCCCCGTGTGCTTCGTCTCCGCCCGTACCGGCGCCGGCGTGCCCGAGCTGCTGGACGTGATCGCCCGGCTGCTGCCCAACCCGACCGAGGGCAACCCGCCCGACTTCCTGAACGGGGAGGGCGCGGATGCCGAGCTGATGCACGCCACGCCGGACCCGGCGGCGCACGTGCTCGGCCACGTGTTCAAGATCAGCATCGACCCGTACGTGGGCAAGCTCGGCTACGTGCGCGTGCACCAGGGCACCATCTCGCCCGGCACGCAGCTGTACGTGGGCGACGGGCGCAAGCCCTTCAAGGTGGGGCACCTGTACTTCCAGCAGGGCAAGAACCACATGGAGGTGCCCAGTGCCGGGCCGGGCGACCTGTGCGCCATCGGCAAGATCGACGAGCTGCACTTCGACGCCGTGCTGCACGACGCCGCGGAAGACGACCATATCCACCTCAAGCCCCTGCCCTTCCCCGAGCCGGTGCACGGCATCGCCATCAGCCCGCAGCGGCGCGGCGACGAGCAGCGCATGTGGGAGATCGTCGGCAAGCTGGTGGCCGAGGATCCGTGCCTCAAGCTCGAGCACGTGGCGCAGACCAACGAGACCATCGTCTACGGCCTGGGCGAGCTGCACCTGCGCATCCTGCTGGAGCGCCTGCGCGACGTCTACAAGTTCGAGGTGGAGACGCACCCGCCGCGCATCGCCTACCGCGAGACCATCACCCAGAACGCCGCGGCGCAGTACCGCCACAAGAAGCAGAGCGGCGGCGCCGGCCAGTTCGGCGAGGTGCACCTGCGCATCGAGCCGCTGCCGCGCGGTACCGGCTTCGAGTTCGTCGACCAGGTCAAGGGCGGCACCATCCCCGGCCAGTTCATGCCGGCGGTGGAAAAAGGCGTGCGCGAGGCGCTGGCCGAAGGCGTGATCGCCGGCTACCCGGTGCAGGACGTGCGCGTGATCGTTCACGACGGCAAGCACCACGCGGTGGACAGCAAGGAGATCGCCTTCGTCACCGCCGGCAAGAAGGCCTTCCAGATCGCCATCCGCGAGGCGCGCCCGGTGGTGCTGGAACCCATCGCCCGCATCCAGATCACCGCGCCGGAGCACGCCATGGGCGCCATCACGGGCGACCTGTCGTCACGCCGCGGGATGGTCAGCGGCACCGACAGCGGCAGCCTGGGCACCCTCACCGTCTCCGGTCAGGCGCCCATCGCCGAACTGGCCGACTACCAGAGCCGCCTGAACGCCATGACGGCCGGGCAAGGCAGCTACGCCCTCGCCCTGTCGCACTACGAGGTGGTACCGCCCACCGTACAGCAGGATTTGATGAGCGGCTACAAGGTGCGGGACGAGGATTGAAGGCCGGCACCGCCAACACGCGCCGCCATCCGCACCATGAAGCCGCGCCCGGCAAGTTGGCTCGCGCTGTTGCACGCTGCAGGCGTGGCCGCGCTCGCCGTGCTGGGTGTCTGGGCATGGCGCCTCCGTTGCGAGGGCTTCGGCTGCATGGGCGTGGGCCTTGTCTGGATGGGCTGGGCCGGGCTGTTCCTGGTCTGGCTGGTGTTCGGGCTGGTGGCCGCCCATCTGGTGCGCACCCAGTCCGGGCCGCGCCGGATCGCCCGCCTCAGCGTGGCGATGCAGTTGCTGGCCGGGCTGGTGCCGCTGGGCTACTGGGCGACGCACCAGCTGGCGCGCCATGCGGCCTGAAGCCTGTCACCCAGCTTCCGCCGGTGCGGACCCAACGCCCTGACCCACCAACGCTTGGCCCGCCACTAACGTGACACCCATCGACAAGAGCCTGGTGACCGTATTGGTGGTCGCCCTCGTGATCGCCGCCATCGCGGCCCCGCTGGCCCTGCGCAAGGTGCCCCCCAACGCCATCTACGGCTACCGCGCGCGTGCCACCATGAGCGACGACGCGCTGTGGTTCGACGCCAATGCGCACTTCGGGCGCGGCATGATCGCGGCCGCACTCGCCAGCGCCGCTGCGGCCGTGGTGCTGTTCAAGCTGTTCCCGCCGGATCCGCAATCCGCCACGCTGTCGACCGTGCTGATCCTGGTGGTGCCCAACCTCGTCGCCACGCTGGCGACCAGTCGGTTCGTCCGTCGGCAGCGGTAAGTGCCGCACGGCAGTGTTGGCGCCAGCACGTGCGCGAGGCTACGCCGCAAACCACCTCATGGCCCGGAAAGCGGCTTCTGTACCGGCTCGGACAGCTTCACCAGATAGCCCTGCTTGTACCGCTGCACCGAACCTTCCGCAGGCCAGACGGGCATGCGGGCGTAGACGGCCGCGAACTCGCCGGGCGCCGGCTCCTGGAAGTAGCGGTAGCGCAGGTCACCCACCAGGCTCATGTAGCTGAGCATCCGGTGCGGGTTGCCGTCGTCCCACTCGAAGAACGAGGCGCCGGTGGTGCCTGTCCAGACCGCAGGGTAGATGCTGTCGAAGGCCAGCTCGCCTTGCAGGTTCACCTGGACCATGCCGTGCTCGCCCGGCGGCCTCAGCCGGAGGATGGCCTGCTCGATCCGGCCGGCGGTGCTCTGGTCGTGGCGCTGCACGAGCCAGCCGCGCGCCTGCTCCACGGAATTCACGTACAGCCCCTGCACGGCACACAGCGCCGCCAGCACCAGCACCGTGCGCCGCTGCGAGGCTTCACGGCCGAGCGTGTGGGTGATCAGCAGCAGGCCGAGCAGCACCGCCGGGCCGGCGAAGAAGGTGCGCACCGTCATGGAGGTGGAACCCACCAGGGTCAGGGCCGCCGGCGTCATCAGCAGCACCAGCAGCACGCCGCCCACCTTCCACCGCTGGCCCCGCACCGTCAGGCGAACGATCATGTAGCAGCACAGGAACACCGTGCAGAAGAACACCGCCGCCGCCATGTCGAACGGGCGCCAGAAGCTGAAGAACAGGCGTCGCGTGTCGTTCACGGCGCGTGCCAGCGCACCCAGCGGATGGCGCAGCGCCTTGTGCACGTCCAGGATGCTGCTGCCATATTCGGACGCCTGGACGCCGCAGGCCAGCATCACCAGCTTGGCCATCGCCAGCGACACCAGCAGGCCCAGCGCCAGCAGCAGCACCGCCCGCGCCACCGTGCGCACCAGATCCCGCCACGCGGGTTGCTGCCCGGGCGCCAGGACGACGAAGGCCATGAATCCCGCGCCGATCACCAGCGCCAGGTACATCAGCCCGAGGCTCTGGTAGGCCCCCAGCGCGACCGCCAGCGCCAGCACCGTGACGAAGCTCTGCCGCAGCCGACGCACCGGCGACCACGGCGCGTCGGGCCAGCGCACGCTCTGCAGCGCGGCGTAGGCCACGCAGAGCACACCGACGGCATCCGGCAGCACGTTAGCCGAGAACTCCAGCTGGGCAATCCAGGTCGGGTACAGCGCGAACGCGCAGAACGCCAGGTAGTGGAACGCCGTGAAGCGCGCGACGCCGAAGAGGCGGATCATGTAGACGAAGCTCACCGCCAGGGCCGCGCCGAACAGCAGCAACGGGCCGCCCGGCACCACCACCTGGGGCCACAGCGTGCCGCGCAGCAGCGGGTGCACCCAGCGCCCGATCTCCGCAAAGTGGCAGATGCCCGCCTGCGCGAGAAACTCGTCGTCGATGGTCAGGTTGAAATGCGCCAGCTCGTAGATGTAGAGCAGGCAGAACAGCAGCCAGCATCGCCAGGCAGCAACCTGCTCATCACGACACAGCGCAGGGCTCGATCGGGCGTGGTGCATGGAACGTGCCGGACAGTCGAATCGGTACGCGAGACAGCAGGTTCAATGCCGTGCCGCAGTCAAGGACGATTCAAGTGTACCGGCGGCATGTGAACGACGGCCGCGAAGCCGGGGGCACCTGCGCAGCACCCTACGCCGTCATGGGGGTGCGCACGGGATGCTCGCGCTAGCGCGACCGGCCCTTGCCGCCTGCCCTGGGCGGCAGTCCCGTGTGCTGGGTCAAAACCCGCCCTCGCCCAGGCGCAGCCTGCGCAGGGCGCTTGCTTTTCGGTAGCGGCCTGGGGTCCGCGGGCTGCTCGCTGGCGGCGCTGGAGTTCTTGCGCCGCGGGCTCTGGTAGCTGCCGTCGCCCAGCGGCTGCCAGGTGGGGATGAGGTGCTGCTTGCCGTTGCCGATGAGCTCGGCGCGGCCCATGTCCTTGAGGGCCTGGCGCAGCAGCGGCCAGTTGGCCGGGTCGTGCCAGCGCAGGAAGGCCTTGTGCAGACGGCGGCGGCGCTCGCCCTTCACCGTGTCCACAGGCTCGGCGCGCTCGTCGCGGTGGATGCCCTTGAGCGGGTTCAGGCCGGTGTGGTACATGGCCGTGGCGGTGGCCATGGGGCTGGGGTAGAAGGCCTGCACCTGGTCGGCGCGGAAGCCGTTCCGCTTCAGCCACAGCGCCAGGTTCAGCATGTCCTCGTCCGTCGTACCCGGGTGCGCGGCGATGAAGTACGGGATCAGGAACTGCTCCTTGCCCGCCTCCTTGCTGAACTTGTCGAACAGCTGCTTGAAGCGGTCGTAGCTGCCGATGCCGGGCTTCATCATCTTGGAGAGCGGCCCCTCCTCGGTGTGCTCGGGCGCGATCTTCAGGTAACCGCCGACGTGGTGCTGCACCAGCTCCTTCACGTAGGCCGGGGACTTGACGGCCAGGTCATAGCGCAGGCCGGAGCCGATCAGCACCTTTTTCACGCCCGGCAGCTTGCGCACACGCTTGTAGATGGCGATCAGCGGGTCGTGGTCGGTGGTGAGGTTCTGGCAGATGCCGGGCCACACGCAGCTGGGCTTGCGGCAGGCGGCCTCGATCTCCGGGCTCCTGCAGCCCAGCCGGTACATGTTGGCCGTGGGCCCGCCCAGGTCGCTCACCACGCCGGTGAAGCCCTGGACCTTGTCGCGCATTTCCTCCACCTCGCGCACGATGGAGTCTTCGGAGCGGCTCTGGATGATGCGGCCCTCGTGCTCGGTGATGCTGCAGAAGGTGCAGCCGCCAAAGCACCCGCGCATGATGTTCACGCTGAAGCGGATCATCTCCCAGGCGGGGACCTTGGTGGCCCCGTCGTGCCGGCCGCGCGCATCGGCGTAGCGCGGATGCGGGCTGCGCGCGTAGGGCAGGTCGAACACCCAGTCCATCTCGGCGGTGGTGAGCGGGATGGGCGGCGGGTTGATCCAGACGTCGCGGGCCGTGGCGCCCTCGCCGTGCGCCTGCACCAGCGCGCGGGCATTGCCGGGGTTGGTCTCCAGGTGCAGCACGCGGTTGGCGTGGGCATAGAGCACCGCGTCGCGCCGCACCTGCTCGTAGCTCGGCAGGCGGATCACGGTGCGCTCGCGCGCGGGGCGCGATGCCTTGCCGGCCAGCGCCGGGTTGGGCACGAAGCGCAGGGGCTGCGTGCCGGATTCATGGTCAAAACCGGCTCCAGCCCTTTTGCCACGGGCGCCGCCAGCTACAACATCAGGAGCATCCTCTGCCGCCTCGCAGCGCGCGCCCTGGGCCGCCGCCTGCTCGCTGGTGGTCTGGTAGGGGTTGATGTGCTCGTCCACGCGGCCGGGCTGGTCGACCTCGGTGGAGTCGATCTCGGTCCAGCCGGGTTCCGAGGCACGGCGCACGAAGGCCGTGCCGCGCACGTCGGTGATGGCCTCCACCGGCTCGCGCCGCGCCAGCCGGTGGGCCACCTCCACCAGCGCGCGCTCGGCGTTGCCGTACAGCAGGATGTCGCACTTGCTGTCCACCACGATGGAGCGTCGCACCTTGTCGCTCCAGTAGTCGTAATGGGCGATGCGGCGCAGGCTGCCTTCGATGCCACCCAGCACGATGGGCACGTCCTTGAACGCCTCGCGGCAGCGCTGGCTGTAGACGATGGCGGCGCGGTCGGGGCGCTTGCCGCCCTCGTCGCCGGGGGTGTAGGCGTCGTCGCTGCGGATCTTGCGGTCGGCCGTGTAGCGGTTGATCATGGAATCCATGTTCCCCGCCGTCACGCCCCAGAACAGGTTGGGCCGGCCCAGCGCCTTGAAGGCGTCGGCGCTCTGCCAGTCGGGCTGGGCGATGATGCCGACGCGAAAGCCCTGCGCCTCCAGCACGCGGCCGATCACGGCCATGCCGAAGCTGGGGTGGTCCACATAGGCGTCGCCGGTGACCAGGATCACGTCGCAGCAGTCCCAGCCGAGCGCGTCCATCTCCGCCCGGCTCATGGGCAGGAAGGGCGCGGTGCCGAAGCGCCTGGCCCAGTACGGCTTGTAGCTGGTCAGGGGCTTGGCGGCACGCGGGAAGAAGGAGACGTCCGTGAACGCGGCGGTCATGACCAAGGGGCGAAGCCGCGTGTGCCGGGCAGCTCGCCAGAAAGCTGTGGGGGATGGGCCCCGATTCTAGGCAAACGGCGCCTTGCGTGCAGGCGCAGGGGTAACCCCTGGCAGCTCAGCGCTGCTCGATCAGCTGGCCGCGGATCTCGCCTTCGGGGTAGCGCGCGGTGGACAGCTCCACGTACCACTGGCCCGTCAGCAGGTTGGACTGCTGCGATCCGGTGAGGTTGGCGCGACCTTCGTACGGGCTGGTCACGTTGCGGCCCACGGGCAGGACTGCGCGGCTGACCTCGCCGCTCATGGCGGGGCTGTGGAACATGGCGCGCGTCACCGGACCGCTGAGGTTGCTGAAGCTGATGCGCCAGCGCAGCAGGCCGCTGCGGCGGTCCAGCACGGCCACCATCTCGCCGGTGGCGGCGCTGTCGGTGCCGGGCACCACCTGGCTGCCGTTGAGCTGGGCCTTGAAGGCGCTCAGCTCGGGCTCGCGCTGCGGGGCCTGCTGGCCCGGGGTGACGATCACTGGCGGCGCGGTGCGCATGGGCGCACTGCCGCACGCGGCCAGCAGCACGGCGGCGGCGATCGTCAAGGCGCCACCAAGGGCGCGGGATGGCAAAACGAAAGACTTCATGAAGCTTGGATCGGCAGTCTGGCTCATCAGGCGACAAACATACCATCGCCCACCGCGCAGCCGCCCGCCCCTTACAAGCGGATACCGCCCGCGGCTGTCACCGCCCCGCAAGGCCACTCAGCGCACCTCGCGCAGTTGCCCGCGGATCTCGCCAGCGGGGTAGTTGGCGGTGTAGACGTTGACGTACCAGCGCCCGCTCAGCAGGTCGGTGGCCTGCTGGTTGGTGAGGGTGGCGCGGCCTTCGTAGGTGGGGCCGAAGGGGCCGGGCCAGACCATGGTGGGCGGCGCGGTCTGGCCGATCTCGCCCGGTGCGTGGAACTGCACGGCGGTGATGGGCGCGCTCAGGCCCGACCACTTCGCCTTCCAGCGCAGCAGGTGGCTGCGTGTGTCGTACAGCGCGTCGAGCTCGCCGGTGCCGGCCGAGCGCGTGGGCGGCACGGCGCTGTCGCCGTCCATGCGGGTGCTGAAGGTGACGAGGCTGGCGTTCGGGTCGGCCTGCTCGGTCGGCGGGGGTGGCGGAGTCGCCGCGGGCAGCGGCATGGGCGGTGGCGCGGGCGTGGCGCCCACCGGCGGCAGCGGCAGCGGCACCGGCTGCATCGGCGACACGGGCTGCGATTGCGCCACCGGGGGCGGGGGCGGTACCGGCGCGGGTGCGGTTTGCGGCGTCAGGATGGGCGGCGGGTCGTAGTGCGGCGGCAGAGCCACCGATGCGCATCCCACCAGCGTGGCCAGCAACAGCGTGGCTGCCAGAACGCGGCCTGGGTGCGTGGCTGCAGAACGTGTCACGGTCGAACTCCTTCCTGTTCCTGCGCCATACCGGCGCCTGCCACCGATTTTAGGCAGGCCTCCAGCTGCCTCCTGTAGGCAGGACGCGCGTTTCACGCAACCGCCAGTTTTCGAAGAGAAATAAGCCTTCAGCCCTTGAATGGTGGGCGCAGGCAGCTATCAATTTCATATCGACTGGCCGGGCTTGGTATGGCTTGCTATGCTGCGAAACCATGGACACAGCCACCTTGCAGCAACTCCTGGCGCCCCTGTTTCCCGGCCTGATGGGCCTGGAGCTGACGGCCACCTCGCCCGAACGCGTGCAGGCCACGCTGCGCGTGCGGCCCGACCTGTGCACCGCCGGTGGCATCCTGCATGGCGGCGCCTACATGGCCTTCGCCGACACCCTGGGTGCGGTGGGCACGGTGCTCAACCTGGGCCCTGGCCAGACCACGACCACCACCGATTCGAGCACCAAGTTCATCGGCAGCGCCAAGGTGGGCACGCTGGTCAGGGGCGACTGCGTGGCCCTGCACCGCGGTCGCACCACCCAGGTGTGGCAGACCAGCGTCTACGCGGAAGACGGGCGCCTGTGCGCCGTGGTCACGCAGACGCAGCTGGTGATGGGTGCCAGGCCCGCGGCGGCCCCGCCGGCAGATTCCTGACCCATCAGCCCGCGACTGGAGAGCGCGAACCCTGCGCCCTGAGCTTGTCAAATGGCTTCGACAAGCTCAGCCTGAACGGAACCGGGAACACCTCGGGCCGGTTCGGCCTCAGAGCAGATCGGGCGACTGCACCGTCAGCACCACGGTCTGGAGTTGGCTGTCGCGCTCGCGGCTGCGCAGCCACCACACGGCGCCCTTGCGCACCGCGCATTCGCGCTCCGGCAAGCCCAGCAGCCGAGCCACGGTCTCACCCAGCGTGGGCTGGTGGCCGACGATCAGCACCGGCGCCTTGCCGTGCGGCCAGCCCGCCAGCGCTAGCAGCTGCTCCGGGCTGGCGCCGGGGCGCAGCTCGTCGTGCAGGCGGTACTTGCGCTGCAGCGCGCGCACGGTCTGCTCGGTGCGCAGCGCCGGGCTGGCGAGCACGCGGGCGCCGTCGGGCAGTTGGCGGTCCAGCCAGTCGGCCATGCGGGCGGCCTGCTTCTCGCCGCGGCGCGTGAGCGGGCGCGCCATGTCGCCCGAACTGTCGGCGGCTTCCTGCGCCTCGGCGTGGCGCCAGAGGATCAGGTCCACGGCGCGCCCTTCCCCGGACCGACTTCATAGCGCGCCATCAGGGCCTGCTGGGCGCTCTTGCCCGGTTTGCCCTTGGCCCGGCGCACCTCGACGTAGCTGCCGTCGGGCTGCTGCTCCCAGGCGTCGCGGCTGTCGTGCAGGTAGGCCAGCAGGCATTCGTCGATCACCCGCTGGCGCAGCACGGGGTCGGTGACCGGCCAGGCGGTCTCCACCCGGCGCAGCATGTTGCGGTTCATCCAGTCGGCGCTGGACAGCCACAGCTCCTCCTTGCCACCGGCGCGGAAATAGAACACGCGCGAATGCTCCAGGAAGCGCCCGATGATGCTGCGCACGCGCACATGTTGGGTCAGCCCCGCCGGCAGCGCGCAGGCGCCGCGCACGATCAGGTCGATGCGTGCACCCGCGTCGCCGGCCTTCATCAGCGCCTCGATCAGCGGCTGGTCGGTGAGCGCGTTCATCTTGGCGACGATGCGCGCGCTCTTGCCCGCGCGGGCCGCCGCGCCCACGGCGTCGATCTTCGCCAGCATCTGCCGGTGCAGCGTGAACGGCGCCAGCAGCATGCGCTGCATGGTCGGCAGCCGGCTGTGGCTGGCTAGGTGGACGAACAGGCGATCCATGTCGGCCGTCAGGCGCGCGTCGGCGGTCAGGTAGCTGAGGTCGGTGTAGAGCGCCGCGGTGCGCGGGTTGTAGTTGCCAGTGGAAAGGTGCCCGTAGCGCTTGAGGCGCTTGCCCTCGCGCCGGGTCACCAGCAGCATCTTGGCGTGGGTCTTGAGCCCCACCACGCCGTAGACCACCTGGGCGCCGGCCAGCTCCAGCCGTTCGGCCCAGTTGATGTTGGCCTCTTCGTCGAAGCGGGCCTTGAGCTCCACCACCACGGTGACTTCCTTGCCGCGGCGCTGCGCCTCGATCAGCAGGTCCATCATGCGGCTGTCGTTGCCGGTGCGGTAGATGGTCTGCTTGATGGCCAGCACCTGCGGGTCGTGCACGGCCTCGCGCAGGAAGTCGATCACGCCGTCGAAGCTCTCGAACGGCAGGTGGATCAGCACGTCGCCTGCCTTCAGCCGCTCCAGCACCGATTCGCCACGCCTGAGCTGTACCGGGTAGCTGGCCTGGTAGGGAGGAAACAGCAGCTGCGGCGCGTCGATCAGCGAGATGAGCTGCTGCAGCCGCACCAGGTTCACCGGCCCCTGCACCTTGAACAAGGCCTCCGGCGGCAGCCTGAACTGGCGCAGCAGAAAGCCGGCCAGCTCGTCCGAGCAGGCCGACGACACCTCCACCCGCACCGCCTCGCCGTAGTGGCGCTGGTGGAGGCCCTGGCGCAGCGCGGTGCGCAGGTTCTTGACCTCTTCCTCGTCCACCGAAAGATCGGAGTGGCGGGTAACGCGGAAGTGCGAGAAATCGCCCACCTCGCGGCCCGGGAACAGGTCCGGCAGGTGCGCGCGGATCACGCTGGAGAGCATGACGAACAGCTTCTCGCCGCCCGACACGCGCTCCGGCATGCGCAGCACGCGCGGCAGCACGCGCGGCACCTTGACGATGGCGATCTGGTTCTGGCGCCCGAACGCATCCTTGCCCTTGAGCTGGACGATGAAGTTCAGCGACTTGTTGGCCACCATCGGGAACGGGTGGGCCGGGTCCAGTGCCACCGGCACCAGCAGCGGCTTGACCTCGCGCAGGAAGTGCTCGCGCACCCACTTGCGCTGCGGCTCGGTGCGGTCCAGATGCGAGACGATGCGCACGCCCTGCGCCGCCAGGTCGGGCAGCAGGGCTTCGTTGAAGAGGCCGTACTGGCGGTCCACCAGCGCGTGGGCCGCCGCCATCGTGCGCTGCATGCCACCGGCGGCGTCGGTGCCGGCGCGCCAGGCGGTCACGTGCGGCTCGGCGCGCACTTCGAAGAACTCGTCCAGGTTGGACGACACGATGCACAGGTAGCGCAGGCGCTCCAGCAACGGCACGTCGCCGCGCTCGGCCCAGCGCAACACCCGTGCGTTGAAATCCAGGATGCTCTGGTCGCGATCGCGCAGGGGATGGCGCGGTGTGGCGGGGCGCGGGCGGCGTGACGATGGCATCGGCGGGTCGGGGGCGTGGGCTGGCGCGGACCAGTGTACCGAGGCCGGGCGCCCGGCAGGCGCGGCACGCCGCGGCAAGCGGCCCCCGGGCGGCGCCACCATGACCTCAGCCCGCGGCTGCCACCGCGCCCTCGCCCGCGCGCATCTGCTCGGCCTGCGCCGGTGCGCTGCGCCAGAACACCAGCTCCAGCCGCCCGTCGTGGTGCTCCACCAGCGCGCTGCAGCTTTCCACCCAGTCGCCGTCGTTGCAGTAGAGCACGCCGCCGATCTCGCGGATCTCGGCATGGTGGATGTGGCCGCAGACCACGCCGTCGGCACCGCGCTGGCGCGCGCCGGCAGCCACCGCTTCCTCGAAATCGCTCACGTAGCTGACGGCCACCTTGACCTTGTGCTTCAGGTAGGCCGACAGCGACCAGTACGGCAGCCCCAGCCGCCCCCGCAGCCGGTTCAGCTGGCGGTTCAGCCGCAGCGTGAGCTCGTAGGCACGATCACCCACATAGGCCAGCCACTTGGCGCACTGGATCACGCCGTCGAAATGGTCGCCGTGCGTGACCCACAGGCGCCGGCCGTCGGCGGTGACATGCAGGGCGTCTTCCAGCACCTCGATGCCACCGAAACTGTGGCCCAGGAAATGGCGCGCGAACTCGTCGTGGTTGCCGGGCACGAACACCACGCGGCAGCCCTTGCGCGCGCGCCGCAGCAGCTTCTGCACCACGTCGTTGTGCGCCTGCGGCCAGAACCAGCGGCGCCGCAGCTGCCAGCCGTCGACGATGTCGCCCACCAGATACAGTGTCTCGCTCTCTTGCTCGCGCAGGAAGTCGAGCAGCGCGCCAGCCTGGCAGCCCGGTGTGCCCAGGTGCAGGTCGGAGATGAAAATGGCGCGGAACCGGGGCCGGTCGCGCGCCATGTCGTCGGCTTCGCCCTCCGACCCGCCGCCGCCACCGTCCCACGGCCCGGGCCAGCCACCGTCGCGCAGGACGGCTGGTGCCAGCGCCCGCACACCCGCGGCGGTGGCGAAGGCCGAGCGTGCCTGCCCGGAGCGGAAGCCGCGTCCGCCCTCACCGGCGAAGGCGCTCAGCTGGCTCGCCGGCGCGTCCATCAGGCCCCCAGGAAATGCTTGCGGTAGCGCGCGGGCAGCTCCGCCAGCTGCATCAGCATGGGCAGGTCGGCGCTGTTGAAATCCGGATCCCACGCGGGCGGCCCCAGCACCTTGGTGCCCAGGCGCAGGTAACCGCGGATCAGGGCCGGCGGTTCCACCGCCAGGCTGTCGTCCAGGTGCTCCAGCGGCAGCGGCAGGCGCGGGCGCACCTGGTGCTCGATGGGGGCCAGGTGCCGCTCGCGTACCTGGCGCCAGATGCTGGCGGCCACGTCACCGCTGATCACGCCGTTGTGCAGCATGGGGATGCTGGCGCAGCCGATCATCGCGTCGAGCCGGTTGCGCACCATGAAGCCGCCCAGCGCGCCCCACAGCGCCATGATCACGCCGCCGTTGCGGTACTCGGCATGCACGCAGCTGCGGCCCAGCTCCACCATGCGCGAGCGCAGGCCGCGCAGGCGGGTCAGGTCGAACTCGGTGTCGCTGTAGGTGCTGCCCACGCGGCGGGCCTGCGCCGGCGTGAGCACGCGGTAGGTGCCGATCACCGCCTGCGAGGCGGCATCGCGCACCAGCAGGTGCTCGCAGTAGTCGTCGAACAGGTCGATGTCGTGGCCCTCCAGCGGCGACGCCAGGCGTGCGCCCATCTCCCGGGCGAACACGTCGTAGCGCAGGCGCTGCGCGGCGCGCACCTCGTCCTGATGGCGGGCCCAGGCCACCACGATGCCGGGCTGGGCCGCTGGCTCGGGCTGCGGGGCGGTGGGCGCCCCCATCGCCGGCTCGGCCGGCAGGCGCGGGCGCAGCAGGCGGGCGACGGGCTTCAGCCCCGTCCGGGGCTGCGGGCCGAAGGCGAAGGTCGGCGTGGGCAGATCTCTCATGCGGTGGCTCCTCGATGTCCGGTGTTGGACGCATCTTGCGAAGCGGGCATGTCGAAGCCGTGTCAACGGCATGAAGTTTTGATGACAAATCAGCCTCTGGCCCTCTGCCAACGGTCGCAGACAGCTATCGACACCATAGCAACCGATCCGAAGCCCCGGCACTCGTCATACTCGGGCCATCCGCATTCCCAAGGAGCCCGGCCGCCATGAGCGCTGACGTCACGATCTACCACAACCCGCGCTGCAGCACCTCGCGCAACGCACTGGCGCTGCTGCAGGAGCGCGGCATCGAACCGCGCGTGATCGAATACCTGAAGACGCCGCCCAGCCGCGCCGAGCTCAAGGCCATCGCCAAGGCCACCGGCGAGCCGCTGCGCGCACTGGTACGCGCCAAGCAGGCCGAGTACACCGAGCTCGGGCTCGACGACCCCGCACTCACCGACGACCAGCTGATCGACGCCATGCTGGCCCACCCGGTGCTGATCAACCGGCCCATCGTGGTCACGCCGCGCGGTGCGCGCCTGGGCCGGCCGCTGGAGCGGGTGCTGGAGGTGCTCTGACGCCTGGCAAGGCAGCGCCTCTGCCAGAATCCGCAGCCGTGACCGACGCCCCGTCCCACGCCATCGCTCCCGCGCACGCCACGGCCACGCTGGCGCTGGTGCCGCACCCGGCCACGCCGGCGGGCCCGGTGCAGGCTGTCGACGCGCACCTGGCCTGGCGCAACACCGGTCCCACGGCGAAGCTGGAGCTGCACTACCGGGTTCACGGCCGCATCGCTGCGCTGCGTGTCCCGGCACCGCAGCCACCCGGCCCGGCCGACAACCTGTGGCAGCACCTGTGCCTGGAAGCCTTCTTCAGCGCCGGGGACGGCAGTTACCACGAGTTCAACTTTTCGCCATCGGGCCAGTGGGCTGCGTACTGCTTCAGCGCGCCGCGGGTGCGCGACGCCGCGCAGCCGGGGCTGGCCATCCAGCCGCAGTTGCTGCTCGCGCGCGACGGCCACACCCTCTCGCTCGCCGCCACGCTGCCGCTGGCCGCGTTGCCCCGGCTGGCGGCGGGCGTGGGCACCTGGTGCGTGGGCCTGACGGCGGTCATCGAGCCGCTCGAAGGCCCGATCAGCTACTGGGCGCTGTCGCACCCTGCGCCGAAACCCGACTTCCACCACGCAGACGGCTGGATCTTGCCGCTGACCCCTCCTCGCTCGCCATGAAATTCGGCCTTGAACGTTTCCTGCAAGACCCGGCGCTGCGCGCGCCGCTGAAGGGGCGGCGCGTGGCGCTGCTGGCGCACCCGGCCTCGGTCACGCGCGATCTGACGCATTCGCTCGACGCGCTGGCCGCCCTGCCGGATCTGCGCCTCACCGCCGCCTTCGGCCCGCAGCACGGCCTGCGCGGCGACAAGCAGGACAACATGGTGGAATCGCCCGATTTCACCGACCCGCGGCTGGGCATCCCCGTGTTCAGCCTGTACGGCGAGGTGCGCCGCCCGACCAACGCCATGATGGCGCCCTGGGACGTGCTGCTGGTCGATCTGCAGGACCTGGGCTGCCGCATCTACACCTTCATCACCACGCTGCGCTACGTGCTGGAGGCTGCGGCGGCGCACGGCAAGGCGGTGTGGGTGCTGGACCGCCCCAACCCAGCCGGCCGGCCGGTGGAGGGGCTGACGCTGCGCGAAGGCTGGGAAAGCTTCGTCGGCGCCGGCCCCATGCCCATGCGCCACGGCATGACCATGGGCGAGCTGGGACACTGGTTCATCGACCAGCTGGGCCTGCAGCTGGAATACCGCGTGATCGCCATGGAAGGCTGGCAACCGGGGGCCGGCCCGGGCTTCGGCTGGCCGATGCGCGCCGGAGAAGAACGAACCTGGGTCAACCCCAGCCCCAACGCCGCCAACCTGTGGATGGCGCGCGCCTACGCCGGCACCGTGATGCTGGAGGGCACCACGCTGAGCGAGGGGCGCGGCACCACGCGCCCGCTGGAGCTGTTCGGTGCGCCCGGCATCGACACCCGCCGCCTGCTGGCCGACATGCGCGCGCTGGCACCCGAGTGGCTGGCCGGCTGCCTGCTGCGCGAATGCTGGTTCGAGCCCACCTTCCACAAGCACGCCGGCCAGCTGTGCGCCGGCGTGCAGATCCACACCGAGGATCCGGCCCGCTACGACCACGCCGCCTTCCGGCCCTGGCGCCTGCAGGCGCTGGCCTTCCGGGCACTGCGGCTGCAGGCGCCGGACTACCCGCTGTGGCGCGACTTCGCCTACGAGTACGAGCACGATCGCCTGGCCATCGACCTCATCAACGGCAGCCCGATGCTGCGCGAATGGGTGGACGACACGACCCGCCCGCCGGCCGAACTGGAGGCCCTGGCGGCCGCCGACGAGGCCGCCTGGCGTGCGGCGCGGGCGCCGTTCCTGCTCTATGGCGACACCTGATTTTCCAGCACCAAATCGGGCTTCAGCCCTTATGTGACGGGCGCAGGCAGCTATTCAAACAATAGTAACCCCAGTCGGTGTGCCAGCGCCTGCATCGCCATAATGCGGCATGCCCGCTCCCCCCATCGCCCCGCCTGACGAGGCTTCGCTGCACACCCCCAGCTCGCTGGGCGATCTGTTCTGGTCCTTCAGCTGGCTGGCCCTGCAGGGCTTCGGCGGCGTGCTGGCGGTGGTGCAGCGCGAGCTGGTGGAAAAGAAGCGCTGGATGACCAACGCCCAGTTCGTCGAGGACTGGGCGGTGGCGCAGATCCTGCCCGGCCCCAATGTGGTGAACCTGTCGCTGATGTTCGGTGGCCGGCAGTTCGGCGTACCGGGCGCGATGGCGGCGCTGGCCGGCATCCTGGTGCTGCCCACGCTGGGCGTGCTGGCGCTGGCCGTGGCCTTCGGCGCCGTGGCCGACCTGCAGGGCGTGCAGGGCGCGCTGCGCGGCATGGGCGCGGTGGCCGCCGGGCTGGTGACGGCCACCGGCATCAAGCTGATGTCCGCGCTCAAGACCAGCATCATGGGCATGCCGTTGTGCCTGGCCATCGTGGCCGTGACCTTCGTCGCCGTGGCCTTCCTGCGCGTGCCGCTGGTCTGGGTGGTGCTGGGCCTGGGCGTGCTCAGCTGCCTGTGGGCCTGGCGCTGCCTGGGGGCGCAGTATGCCAATGGGCGCCCCGTGGCAGCGGCCGCGCCTGCCACGGCACCGGCCCCCGCCCTGCCCGATCCCGATTCCGGCCAGACGCCGCGGACCTGAGCATGGCGCCGGCCCTCACCATGGACGCAGTCGACTGGCTGCACCTGTTCACCCACTTCCTGACACTGTCGCTGCTGGCGGTGGGCGGTGCCATCACCACCGCCCCGGACATGCACCGCTTCCTGGTCGACCAGCGCCACTGGCTGACCGACCCGCAGTTCAGCTCCTCCATCGCCATCGCCCAGGCCGCGCCAGGACCCAACGTGCTGTTCGTCGGCCTGATGGGCTGGAACGTCGGCCTCAACGCGGGCGGCGGCCTGGGCGGCGGCGTGTACGCCTATGCGCTGGCGCTGATGGGCGCGGTCATCGCGATGGTGGGCATCCTGCTGCCTTCCACGGTGGTCACCTACACAGCCACGCGCTGGGCGCACCGCAACCGCGAGCTGCGCGGCGTGCGCGCCTTCAAGGCCGGCATGGCGCCGGTGGTGGTGGCACTGATGCTGGCCACCGGCTGGCTGCTGGCCAGCGCGCACCGCGACACGGCGCGCGACTGGCGGCTGTGGCTGCTCACGGCCGCGGTGACGCTGATCGTCTGGCGCACCCGCGTGCACCTGCTGTGGCTGATCGCGGTGGGGGCGGTGCTGGGGGCACTGGGCTGGGTTTAGCCCGAACTGGCCCCGGCCGCCCAGCGCCGGCCTGGCAGCTGCTTCAGTCGGCGCGAATGCCGGCGGCCTTGATCACCTGCGCCCACTTGGCCACTTCGGCCTTCTGGAAGGCCCCCAGCTCGGCCGGCGACATGGTGGACGGGATCATGCCAAAGGCCTTGAGACGCGCCTGCACTTCAGGCGTGGCCACCACTTTCATGATCTCCGCATGCAGGCGATCCACGATCGGCTGCGGCGTTCCGGCCGGCGCAAACACCGCCTGCCACGAACCCATGTCGAAGCCTTTCTGGCCCGCCTCGGCGATGGTGGGCACGTCCGGCAGCGACTCCAGGCGCTTGGAACTGGTGACGGCGATGGGGCGCAGCTTGCCGGCCTGGATTTGCGGGCCGACCACCAGCGCGGTGTCGAACATCATGTCCACCTGGCCACCGAGCAAGTCCTGCAGCGCCGGACCGCTGCCCTTGTAGGGGACGTGCGTGAGCTTCGTGCCCGATTGGAAGGCCAGCAGTTCCAGCGCCATGTGGGGCGACGTCCCGGTGCCGGGCGACGCCGACGACAGGCCACCGGAGCCGGACTTGGCCTTGGCCGCCGCCAGCACGTCGGCCAGCGTCTTATAGGGGCTGGAGGCCGGCACCACCAGCACCAGCGGGCCGGAGCCCAGCATGGCCACGGGCACGAAGGACTTGATGGGGTCGTAGTCGATCTTGTTGTACAGGCTCACATTGATGGCGTGCGAGCTGATGGTGCCGCCCATGATGTTGTAGCCGTCGGCGGGCGCGCGCGCCGCGATCGCCGAGCCCACGCTGCCGCCGGCGCCGCCCTTGTTGTCGATCACGATCGGCGTGCCGAGGGCCTTGCCCAGCGGCTGCGCGATCAGGCGCGCCAGCGTGTCCGTGTTGCCCCCGGGAGCGAAAGGCACCAGGTAGGTGATGGCCTTGCCGGTGGGCCAGGTGCTCTGGGCAGCGGCGTGCGGCGCAGCGAAGGCGCTGCATGCGAGCGCGACGCTGGCGACAAGGGAGCGGTGGATCAAGGTGCGGCGGTACATGCTGGTCTCCTTTGAATGACTTGAACGAACGCGGGAATGGGGGAACTCAGAAACGCGGCTGCCGGCCCGTGAAGGCGGGGTCGTACTTGCGCATCTGCGCCAGATCGTCACGGTGGCGGATGCCGCAATGCAGGTAGTTGTCGTGCAACCGGGCCAGCGCCTCGCGGTCGAGCGTCACGCCCAGGCCGGGCCCGGAAGGAACCGGCAGGCTGCCCTGCTCGAAGCGCAGCCGCCCGCCGGCGATGACCTCCTCGTCCTGCCAGGGATAGTGGGTGTCGCAGGCATAGGTCAGCAGCGGCACGCTGGCGCACAGGTGCGTCATGGCGGCCAGGCTGATGCCCAGGTGCGAGTTGCTGTGCATGGAAAGGCCCAGATCGAAGGTGCGGCACAGCGTCGACAGCCGCTGCGTGGCACGCAGACCGCCCCAGTAGTGGTGGTCGCTCAGCACGATCTTCACCGGGCACCCCATCTCGACGTTGCGGCGGAACTCGGCGAAATCCGTGACCACCATGTTGGTGGCCAGGGGCACGTCGCACGCGCGGGCCACCTCGGCCATGCCCTCCAGGCCCGGCGCCGGATCCTCGTAGTACTCCAGCACGCCCTGCAGCTGCCGCACGATCCGCAGGCTGGTCTCCACGGTCCAGTTGGCATTGGGATCGATGCGCAGCGGCGTGCCCGGGAACGCCTCCGCCAACGCCAGCAGACCGGCCGCTTCCTGCTCCGGCGGCAGCGCGCCGGCCTTGAGCTTGATGCTCTGGAATCCGTATTGCTCGATCATGCGCCGCGCCTGGGCGACCAGCTGTGGCGGCGTCAGTGCCTCGCCCCAGGCGTCGGGCTCGTAGGGCTTGTCGACATGCTCGGCGTACTTGTAGAACAGGTAGGCCGAATACGGCACGCTGGCGCGCGCGGCGCCGCCCAGCAAATCGACGATGGGCGCCTCGGCGAGCTGGCCCTGCAGATCGAGCATCGCCACCTCGAACGCGCTGACAACCTTGGCCACGGTCTTGGAAACGTGGGTCCCGGGCGCGAGCGACACCTGCTGGCCCAGGAATTCCGAGCCAGACTGCGCCGCGGGCGCCACCAGGGCCGCCACCCTCTGCTCCATCTCGTTGAGCGCCCAGACCGAGAGCCCGGTCAGCGCCGGCGCGGCCTTGGCCAGGGCATCCAGCATCGGCTGGTCGCCGTAGCTCTCGTTGATGCCGATGCGGCCTGAGTCGGTCTCCACCTCGATGATGGAGCGCAGCGCCCAGGGCTCGTGGATGCCGGCCGCGTTCAGCAGTGGCGGATCCCGAAACGCAATGGGCGTCACACGGATGTGGCGAATGACATCTGGCTGGGTCATGAAGTATGACGTCTGATGACTGACAAGTAATTATCGCCGCACGAGCAGGTACTGCCTCTCTGGGTTTACCCGCACATTCCTGACGTCCTGCGGCTTCGCTGAACCGGCGGCTACCCCCCAAACGGCGCGCTGCCAGAACCCCGCTGATCGAGACTTCGGGAGACACGCTCGGCGCCCGGGACGCGGAGCCGCACCTGGCGAGTCCACCTTGCGCACCCCACGCCGACGGGGCGATGTCGACGCCGTTGTCGAGTGGCGCGCCGGTCCACCCCCCGTGGGCCCGCCCGGAGCCAACACTAGCTGTGCTGCCGCAAGAAAATGCGGCCGCGGTCAGGATTCAGTCGCCCAACAGTGCCGGCAGCCACCTGGCGGAGGTGCCGCGCAGGCACAGATGGGCAACATCGTCGAGTTCGGTCGGTTCCGGGTTGAGGACGACCACGCGGGCGCCGGCGCGGCGGGCGCGGTGGGCCAGGCCGGCGGCCGGGTAGACGGCGCCGGAGGTGCCGACCACCAGCATCAGCTCGCAGGACACGGCGGCGCGTTCGGCGGCGTCGAGTGCGTCCATGGGCAGCATCTCGCCGAACCACACCACCCCGGGGCGCAGCAGGTTGCCGCAATCGGCGCAACGCGGCGGGCTGCCAGCCACGGCGCTGGTGGGGTCGCACCCCAGCCGGCCGCCGTGCAGTGCGCTGTTCAGGCAGGGATCGAGCCAGCGGTCCTCGAACAGGTTGCCGTGCAGTGCCAGCACGCCGGTGCTGCCGGCCTTCTGGTGCAGGCCATCGACGTTCTGGGTGATCAGCGTCAGCCGGTCGGGATGGCGCGCCTGGAACTCGGCCAGCGCCACGTGACCGGCGTTGGGCTGCACGTCGGCCAGCCGGGCGCGGCGCTCGGCGTACCAGTCCCAGACACGCTGCGGGTGGGCGCGGAAGGCCTCGGGCGTGGCCAGTTCCTCCGGGCGGAAGTTGGCCCACAGGCCGGTCTGCGCGTCGCGGAAGGTCGGCACGCCGGATTCGGCACTGACGCCGGCCCCCGTGAGCACGGCGATGCGCGTCGCTTCGCGCACCCACCGACGTGCCTCTTCCAAGCCTGACCACGCTGCTGCATCGTTCATGCGCGCAGCTTAGCAAGCACCTGCAGCCGGTACTTGCGCGGCCTCAAAGGCCGTCTTCCACCATCCGCACCACACGCTCGCCCAGCGCCTGGCGGGCGGCGCGTGGCGCATGGCGCAGCGGCCCGTCGATGCTGAGCAGCGCCATGCCGTGCACGGCCGACCAGGCCAGGTACTCGGCCTGCGGGCGCTTGGCGGCGGCCAGAACACCGGCCTGCACCATGGCATCGAGCGCGGCACCCAGCAGGCCGAAGGGGCTCAGGCCCAGCTGGCCCCTGTGGGCAGCCTCGTCGGGCTCCAGCGGCTCGGTGCCGCTGACCGGGAAGGCGGTGCGGAACAGCCCGGTTTCGGTCTGTGCGAACTCCAGGTAGCCGATGCCCACCGCGCGCAACTGCGCCCGCGCGCGCTCCGCGGAGTTGTCGATGCGAAGGGTCTTCGCCCATTCGCGTTCCATGGCGCGGGCCAGTTCGCCCAGCGCCACCGCCTGCACCGCCAGAAACAGCGCCTGATGGTTCCTGAAATGACGGTAGGCGGCGTTGGGCACCACGCCGGCGCGGCGCGTGACCTCACGCAGCACCACGGCGCCCGGCCCGCCCTCTCGCGCCAGGGCCACGCCAGCGTCGACCAGCGCACGGCGCAGGTCGCCGTGGCGGTAGGTGCTGCGAACGGGGCTGGGCTGGGTATCCGACACGCTCATGGGGTTTTATGTGGACGCCGTCCATTTTCGTCCATAGGATAAGTGGACATTGTCCACAAAGGAGATCATCTTGCAAGCCAACACCTACATCGACGGCATCCTGCTGGCCGTTCCCACGGCCAACCAGGAGGCCTATCGCCAGCATGCCAAGGCGGTCGCGCAGTTGCTCAAGGAGCATAGCGCCACCCAGGTGGTGGAGTGCTGGGGCGACGACGTGCCCCAGGGCAAGCTCACCTCGATGCCGATGGCGGTGCAGTGCAAAAACGATGAAACTGTGGTCTTCTCGTGGATCGCCTGGCCCTCGCGTGAGGCGCGCGACCGCGGCATGCAGGCCTTCATGGACGACCCGCGCATGCCCGGCAACATGCCTTTCGATGGCAGGCGTGTGATCTTCGGCGGCTTCCGTCCGCTGGTGACGGCCTGAACCGGCACCCCGGCCTGCCCAACACAGGAGCCCCTGATGGCCCGCATCAACGCCCGCATCCAGCCCTGCCTGTGGTTCGACGACCAGGCGGAAGAAGCCGCACGCTTCTACGTCTCGGTATTCCCCAACTCCAGGCTGCTCGAACAGGCGAGCTACACCGAAGCCGGGCGCGAGCAGCACGGCAAGCCACAGGGCTCACCCATGGTGGTGACCTTCGAACTCGATGGCCAGCCCTTCATGGCACTCAATGGCGGCCCGCATTTCCGCTTCAGCGAGGCGATTTCGCTGGTCGTGCACGTGCAGGACCAGGCCGAGCTCGACCGCTACTGGAACCTCCTGTCAGCTGGCGGCGACCCGGCGGCCCGGCAATGCGGCTGGCTGAAGGACCGCTTCGGCCTGTCCTGGCAGGTCGTGCCCACGGCCTGGCTCGACATGGCCACTTCGGCCAACCGGCCGGGCGTGGAGCGCGCGATGGCGGCGCTGATGCAGATGAAGAAGCTCGACATCGCCGCCCTGCAGCGCGCCTTCGACGGCCGCTGAACCCCATTTCCCCACCCCAAGGAGCCCCTGATGCAACTCGTTCCCTACCTCACTTTCAATGGCAACTGCCGCGAGGCGTTCACCTTCTACCAGCAGCTGTTCAACGGCAAGATCCTTTACCTGGGCACCTTCGGCGAAATGCCGGACGCCCCGCCCATGCCCGAGGCGGCGCGCAACGCCGTGATGCACGTGAACCTGCAGATCGGCGCCCAGCAGCTGATGGGCTCGGACGCCATGCCTGGCGCGGGCGAGGAATGCGCCGGAGGCTACGTGCGTCCGCAGGGCATGAACGTGTCCATCGGCGTCGAGAGCGAGGCCGAAGGGCGCCGCATCTTCGACGCGCTGGCCGAAGGCGGCACGGTCACCATGCCCTTTGGCAAGACGTTCTGGTCGCCAGGCTTCGGCATGCTCAAGGACCGCTTCGGCACGCCGTGGATGGTGAACGTCGCGGAACCCGCCTGAAGCCCCTCCCCGTGTTCCAAGGAGCCCGCCATGAAACCCAACCCCGTCGTCTGGTTCGAGATCTACGTGCAGGACCTGTCCCGCGCGCGCAACTTCTATGAGCAGGTGTTCCAGTGCCGGCTGGAGCCGCTGGTGTCCCCTGAAGGCCAGGCCAGCGGCTTCGAAATGCTGGCTTTTCCGGGCGACATGACCACCACGGGCGCCGGCGGCGCGCTGGTCAAAATGGAAGGCGCACCCACCGGGCCTGGCGGATGCCTCGTGTATTTCGCCTGCGACGACTGTGCCGTCGAACAGGCCCGCGCAGAGCAGGCGGGCGGCAAGATCTTCAAGCCGAAGTTTTCCATCGGCCAGTACGGCTTCGCGGCCCTGGTGATGGACTCCGAAGGCAACATGGTTGGTCTGCACTCGCTCAAGTGACCTTCTGGCAGGAACTCCCCAGGAAATATCCATGACCACCGCCCCCACCCCATCCAGCCCTGAAACCCTCGAACTCGGCATCACGCGCTTCATCGACGCCGCCCCGGAAAAACTGTTCCGCGCCTGGACCGAGCCTGAACTGATGAAGCAGTGGTTCTGCCCGCCACCGTGGAAGGTGGTGCATGCCGAATGCGACGTGCGCCCCGGCGGCGCCAGCCTGATCGTCATGCAGGGGCCCGAGGGCCAGCAGATGCCCAACCGCGGCGTCTATCTGGAGGTCGTGCCCGGCCGCCGGCTGGTCTTCACCGACGCCTACACCGAAGCCTGGGTGCCCTCGTCCAGGCCTTTCATGACGGGCATCCTCAGCTTCGACCCGGAAGGCAGCGGCACGCGCTACACGGCCCGGGTCCGCCACTGGACCCGCGCCGACTACGACCAGCACGCGGCCATGGGCTTCGAGCAGGGCTGGGGCATCGCCACCGACCAGCTGGCGGCGCTGGTCGCCGGGCTCTGATCTTTGTCAACCCCATCGGCCCACGCGCTGGTCGGGCTGACCTCGCCTCCATGACGGCGCGATTGCGGACGTTTTCACCAAACATTGGTGCATCCGCATCACCGATGTGACGGAATTCCGCTCTGCGCGCCTGTCCCGCCGCCCGCCGGGAATAGTTTGTTACGCTCGTCTCCAGCAGAGTGTCGCGTGTACCGCACACTGGAGTCTTCAAGCGTGCAGTTCACTTCCTGGTCACCGCTCCTCTCTTTCCAGGGCATTGCGCCCTGCTCCGGCGTGCCGGTCGCGGGCCGCTCGCGCCGCGCCACCGTCCCCGCGATCGGTCATCGATGCTGAGCTTTCTGCGCCGCCTTCCGCTGCGGCAACTGCTCACGCTGCCCTACGTCGTGCTGGTGCTGGGCGTGGCGCTGGTGATCGGCGGCCTGTCCTATGTGGCGGGCCAGCGGGCGGTGAACGATCTGTCCAACCAGCTGCTGCGCGAGACTGCCTCGCGCATCGCGCTGGCCACCAAGGAACACATTGCCGGCGCCAAGGGTGTGCTCGAAGCGGCGTTTCCCGTGGGCGTGCGGCCGCCCGAGCATTGGGATGAGGCCGACATCGCCGCCATGCGCGAGCGCTTCTGGATTGCCACCAGCATCCACCGCAACCCGCACAACTACGCCTATTACGGCGACATCCAGGGCCGCTTCTTCGGCCTGATGCGCCACGCCGACGACAGCGCCGAGCTGCGCGTGCGCCGCGGCGGCACCGGCGTGCGCAGCCTGTACACCTTCAACGGCATCCACGGCGCGCTCGGCCCCGCGGTGCCGGAGGGCAAGGTGTTCGAGCCGCGTCAGCGACCCTGGTTCGCGCTCGGCCTGGAAGCGGAGCACAACACCTGGTCGCCTATCTACATCGATTTCCGCACCCACGAGCTGGTGACCACCTTCGTGCGCCGCGTGTCCGACGCCGACGGCCGCCCGGAAGGCGTGGTGGCCACCGACCTGCCCCTGCAGCGCATCAGCGACTTCCTCGGCAAGCTGGAGATCCGCCCGCATGCGCTG
>Ga0209607_1000071_pt1 | contig 80547 bp, 75 predicted proteins | sample AD_UKC117_MetaG_FD_184413 | JGI IMG/M metagenome (GOLD analysis project Ga0209607, IMG submission 184413) | Active sludge microbial communities of municipal wastewater-treating anaerobic digesters from Hong Kong - AD_UKC117_MetaG (SPAdes)... | ecosystem: Engineered > Bioreactor > Anaerobic >... | reverse complement strand
GGCAGCGGCGCGGTTAGCGGCTTCACCGGCGCGGGTCAAATCACTTTTTTGTAATCCTTTGGCAGTCGATTGTGTTGTTAGCGTACGGCCGTATTCATCATCGTTCATCATCTTGCTCCAAAATCTACAGATACCAATAACGTTAAATTATCGGTAGCCATTAGTATACATAATAATTTAGTTATGTCAAGCAAATAGCGGAGTTTTTTGTAAAATTTTCCGCCAAAAAATCCTAATTTTTCTTAGCGCGGCTCTCAGACGCGGAAATTGTTGGTTTGGCCATGGTTTGTAAGCTTTGGCGATGGCCTGTAAATGAAGGATGAATGCAAAACATGGCTCAAAGCGTCGCTGTGTTACAATGAGGTCGTTGGCAACCACATCGTTGGTAAAAAGATTGATGGCTAAAAAACGGAAACAAAATCTACCGCCCCGACGGAAACGAATGAAACGGCCGCAACGGCTGGAATCGGCCAAAAGTTGGCTGGAGACCTACGAGGGCAACAAAGTTGTCAAAGCCTATCGAAAAAGGTACGGGGTCGATTTCGAGTGCGCGCTTACCGAGCTAGAGATGTTGGGCGTGCCGATTGATCCTGACTATAAAGAGCGCGTCCTGCAATCGGTCACCGCCCAGGCGGCCGCCAAAAGACATAAGCGGGCCAGGGAATGGGTGCGGCGAGCCGATGTCTGGGTAGAGTACGCCGATGATGAGACGGCCCTGGAGCGAGCCGGGGAATGTGTGAGCTGCGACATGTTTCGGCCGCTGGATCACCTGGGGCTGTGTCCGGTGTGCGCCGCCATGCTGGAACGAGACTTGATCCGGCAACGGGATTGGGAGTACGCTGCTGCCACGGCGCTGCTCGACGATGAAGATAGGGAAGCATTGCGCCAGCAGGTTGTGGCCGAGTATGGCGAAGGGATGGAACTCATCGCGCCATCTGGGCCGGCGAAACGGCTGTTCAAAAAGGATTGATAGTCGGGATAGTGCCAGCTAGGTATTGAGGAAGAGGGAGAGGAACCGGTTTATCATCATGATGGTTACCCTGTTGGGCAACCTTAAGCCGTGAACGAGAAGGGTCTCGTCCGGATTCGGTTAAATGAGGAGAATTCGTAGTGGCCGTAAAAAGCGCACCCAAAAGCAAGTTTAAGGCTGGTGACAGCATCATCTTTACCGAACGGTTGAAAATCAGGTTGGCAACGCAGCAGGTCATCACCATTCCCGCCGGTACGCCGGGGGTAATCGAGGAAGTGGTGGCCGAGGAAGACCGAGTGGCCTATGCGATTCGTTGCCGCCCGCAAACCGTTTATGCGGGATTTGAACCCCGATTTTGGGCCGCAGAATCAGAACTGCCGGCCGGAAAGGCCGGCGAGGTAGCGGTTCAGCCGGAATCGCCAGAGGTTGTCTACGACGAGGATATGCCGGGGATGTTCCGGGAAGATGGCGCTTATGTTGTCACCGAAGCGGACGGCCGCGACTATCTGCTATACCGGCGCCAGCCTTTTACCGCCTGGGAAATTGAGGTATGGTGTGCCGGCACGGCCATTGCCTTAGACCAGGTGAGCGGCGTGTACCGTACCACCTTCCGGGATGGACGCGAATGTGAACTGTTTACCCTTCTCTGGGAAGAAGAACCCGACGTGGCTTTGGTGCAGTTAAATATCCTGAGAGCCAGCCGCGTCAAGGTATGGGCCGCCGTTCCCTGTGAAGTCGAAGTGGATACCAGGCAGAAGAAGATTACGGTTGAGCTGCTGTTTGCCGAGCTTGAATACCGGATAAATGAAAAGGGCTTGCCGGTGGTGGTCGCTACCTTCGGCGCCGAATATTGACGGGGGATGCCGGCAGCGCTCGAATTAGGGAATAGGCTGTCGGTTATGGTTTAGGGCTGGACCTGTTGTCGTGTCTCCTGCCACAACTGCCGTCGCTGTCTCAAATGCGCCTGCGCCTGCGGCGTATCGGCAAAGAATTCCGATAATACATCCCAGGCTTCATCTGTGAGCAGCAAATCTGGCTGCGCCGTAAGCAAGGCACGCGCCTCCGCCTCGGAATCCGGCTGTAGAAAGTCGTAGATGCCCTGTACCACCGGGCTGATGTCCGGCGGATTTTGCCGGACACGTACTAACTCCGCCAGACGCTGGCGTAGGGCGTGGGCATCCTGCCAACTGGCGCGGGGGAGCGCCTGGGTGGCCATGTCCACCAGAGCATCTAATTCCTCATCTGAATGGCGGCGGACGAATTGGGCCATCTCAAAATCGTTGGGGATGTCGCGGAAGGCGGCGAACAGTTTCATCGAGGTTACCATCGTCCCCAGCCCCGTGGGCTGGCCGGTCAGGGAAATGTGATTCCCCAGCGCTCGCTTTAATTTCATTTCTATTTCCTGGGTGATGTTCTGGAACAAGACCAGGCGCTGCTCGTAGGTCGGGTCGCCGGGACGGCCGTTGGCCACGTCCACGCGAAACTCGGTATGGCCGGCACCACGGCTCAGCGTATGAACGCACCCCATCGGCCCCCACGCCTCGTGCCAGAACTCATAGGTGACATCACCGTTGGCTTGTTGCGAGCGTCGGGAACGCACGGCTGAAGGCAGCTGCAGACGGGGCGGGATTTCCAGCGGCGGGCGCGACCGTATGCCCGGTGAGTGTAGTGTACCACCGGCGGCAATCTGAATAGCCTGGGCTGTTTCCACCGTGACTAAAACGACGACGCTCTCAGTGGCCGGATCATAGGCAGCCAGCAGCTGGCTTATATCCTGCCGGGTCACCTCTGTCACCCGCCCCAGAACGGCCGGGTAATCTGCCTGGGGAACGTACCAAAGTTGTACCTGGTGGGGATAGATCCGGTCACATAACAGAATGCCTCGTTCGCCGCCGGTCTGGTACTGGGCCAGCGCCTCGCCGGCCGCGCCAAAAACGAGCGGGGTCAGCAACGCCGCCTGCGCTTTGTCGGGCATAATGGCTCTCATCGCCCGCTGTTGTTTGGCTGCCGGCCGGCCAGTTTCTATCCGCGCCAGAACGGAATCTGTCACGTCGATGCCCAGTTGTCGTGGACGTTCTTCAGACATCACGTTCTCCGGCGTATAGAGTCGGATCGGGAGATATTGTCAGGTATGGCTTCATTTATCCCGTCTGGGTTTAGGTTTACGCGGCTTCTGCTTTCTTTCTTTGGGTACGGTTAGGGAGCCGTCGGCAATGCCCTGGGCCATCTGCTCCAATAACCGGGCAAACCGGTTGAAGCCGGCATATTGCTGGCAAAGCAAGTCCATCTCTTGTCGGGAAGACATATCCAGCAACTGCTTAAACGATGCCATATAATCGGACATGGTGCGCAGAATCTCTTCATCACCACCGCCCCCTGCGACAATTTGCTGGACATAGGCATCAATCGTGCCGGCAAGCTCTATCTGATTGGTGGTTAAGGCCATCGGTGTGATTCTCCTTATCAGGGATAGGGGAAGTGTAACCGGAAAAATGACATAGGGCGAAAACGGCCACTTCGACTTCGCTCAGTGCAGGCTGCTACCGGGCTGGTTGTCTGGCGCGTAACCGCGCCGATAGGGTGAATTTCGCCCTATCAGGAGGTAACCTTATGGCCCAGTTCAGAACCGGCGATATGTGGTCAAGCTATGATGAGGCCGACCTTTTCTTGATCACCACCAATGCCACAATTACCATTCGGGGTACGTTGGTGATGGGCCGGGGCATCGCCCGGCAGGCCAAAGAGCGGTTTCCGGGTCTGGACGTTGCCCTGGGCAGACAGATACAGGCCCTCTGTGGCAATCAGGGCATCTATGGGCTGCTCATCAGCCCGCGCTGGCCGGCGGCGAAGTTAGGCGCGTTCCAGGTGAAGCGCCATTACAGCCAGCCAGCCAGCCTGGAACTCATCCGGCACAGCGCGGCCGCGCTGTATGCCTGGTGCGCCGAGCATCCCGATGCCCAAGTCGTCTTAAACTTCCCTGGAATTGGCAACGGCCGCCTCCGCCGCGCGGATGTCTTGCCCATTGTTACCCAATTGCCAGAGCAAGTCACTATTTGGGAGTATCCGCCCCTGGCAAGGAGAACGTCTGATGATCAACCCAGACTGGAATCTACAAGTAAAAATAGGCCGCGGCCGCAGCGATACCGGCGCCCACCACCGCGCTATCGAGATTGCCCGGCAATTGCTGGCGATCGGCCGTTGGCCCGACCATCTGAACACGCTCATTGTCATCCATGACGCTTACGACCTTCATCGCCAACTGCAACTATCCGGACAGGGCGTATATGACGCGGATCACAATGTAACTGTGTACCCGGCCGTTTATGAATTGGAAGCTGGCCGGGATTATGAGATCGTTCCTATGAGCGATTCGTTCCGGCAGTTGCATGACCTCTAACACCCCCGTTCACGGGAGGACCTATGGAAAAATTGAAAAACCGCATTGCCGCCTTCCCCACCATCATGGTAGGTGGGGAGACTTACCTTTCCTACCAGGCGGTCACCGATGCGGTGGCCGCTTTTTTATTCCCCACCCATCCCACCGACCAGATTGACGAAGCCAGGTACAAGCGCATCCTGGAAACGGCCGACTCCCTTTGCCGCGAATTAGGATACGCTGACGTGGTGAAGCTAGTGCCACCGGACGTTCAGTTTTCCGAGATGGGCTTATACTGGACGGCTGCCCCCCAACTCGCTTTGGAGCCAGAACCCCACATTATCCACGTTGGCCCTGGCCGGGTCGAGATGATACAGGATGGCCTGCTACTCGATGCCCGCCTGAGCCAACTGGGGCTAGATGAAGTCACCCGACAGCACTTCAAGATTCCGGTGACGGCCTCCGATGGGGTGATTGACCTCATGCGCCGAGCTGTCGCCTCAGACTGGCCCAACGATTATCGCGGGATCTGGCATGACGTGCTGGGCATGTGCATCGCCGGTGGCAAGGACATCAGTCCGATGGAGCGGCTGTTCACTGTCATCATTCGTGGCGTGGGCAAGCGGCGTTACTGGCAATTCAAAGCCAGCCTTAAACCCGACACGATGGGCGATCCCTTCCTTTATATTAGTCTGGCCGACGAACGCAGCCAGAGTGCCCTGTTTGACCTGGGCCATGTGGTCATGACGCCCGGCGCGGCGGCGTTAGGAGTGGATTTTGCTCCATTCTTAGCCAGGCATTCATGCGCTGATTGGGGCGACCTGGACAATTTTGACAAGCGGCAAAATGATATTGCCGTAAAAGAGGGACTCCGTATCCTGTCGGCCTATGATGTGCCAGTTGGTAATGGGGAGACCGAGCATATTTGGATCATTACTGAGGCGGATCGCAGTACAACTTGTGTGCTAAAGCCGAGTGAGTATTAGCCACGATACGTGGCCGCGACAGCCTCGTTTTTACATTTGCTGAGAGGTGTGACCATGACTAGAGACGAATTCAAGCAACTGAAGGTTGGCGACCGGGTAACCCATCCGGCCTTTATTGGTTTTCTGACCATCGCCCATATCGAAGAATCCTACGACTACACCACCTCACCACCAACGCGGTGGACAGACGCCATTACGACCGATACCGGCAACCGGTTGAAAATCGGCGACGAACGAGACGTCTACCTGTTGCGAAAACTCTAAGCAGGAACCCCACCGTTATCATCTTCTCTCCTCCTCTTTGTTTGGTGCGGCCGTAACTGCCTCCTCCCGGTTACGGCCGCACGCCTTTCCTTTTATATACCCAGCATAAGGAGACTTTCCATGCTAAGAGCAGCTATCAAACTCCTGAAACCGCATCCGGCTCAGATGCGAACGGTCTATGACCTGGAATCTCTGGCCACGTTGACGTTACAACTATTCGAGCGCGGCCTGGACGACTGGCAGCCTATTGTGGCCGCGCCGCATGGCGAGGCTTATTATTTGGTGTCGGGCCACCGGCGGCATATGGCGCAGTTGCTGGCCTTTGCCCTGCGTGATTGGGCCAAGGAGCATCCGGATACCGAGATTACAATCGAAGTAGTACGGACCATGCTCAACACGTTGGTGGACTCCCTCGGCTCGTTGGAAAAGGTGATTGGCTCCCTGCTCACCAAATATGGCGATGAAGAAATCTCGTTTGTCACCTTTGAAGGCAGCCAGAAGGCACAAATATTGGCTTTGCAAGCCGCGAACTACGGCAGCGAGAAGCCGGACGCATTGGGCGTGGCCCACAGCTTCCGCCAGGCCGTGGAAGCGGGAGCAACGCCAGAAGAAATCGCCCGCAATGCCGGCCAACATCTAAATTACGTGCTGAATCATCTAGCCCTAACGGAAATCCCGCCCGAACTGGCGCAGCGCATCGCCGCCGGTGAACTGCCCATGAGCGTGGCCGTAACTGTAGCCGACCTGCCCGAACCCAAACGCACCGGCCTGGCTATCTTCATCCTGGCCAACGAGCCGGGGAAGTTGACCGCTAAGGCCATCAAGGATTGCGCCACGACGCTCAAGAAGTGGTCTGGCCTGCAGGTGCCGCTCATGGTCAAACACCAATCACAGCGCAACATCGCCCGGGCCCTGGTGCGATTGTGGGGCCAGGTGGTCGAAGCCTATCCCGAAGATGCTTACGCGGCCGCGGCCATGCTCATCTACCGCGATTTGCACGAAGACCCCTGGAGTAACAAAGAGAAGCTAACCTTATGGTTCCAGGCGCTGGGCGGTGACACGTACTTTACAGACGGCCGTATCAATTGGACGGCCGTGGTTGAATACCTGGTCACCGAAGTCGCCTGCGAGACCTGCCCCATTGCCCAGCTACCCAACCAGCAACTACGCTCAGACCTGTCACAGGGACAGGGCGGGCCGTTGGGGATGCCCTGCCGCGTCGGTGAAACAGCTACCCGCTGCATCCACGGCCTGGCGCCCAACGACAGCTTTGACGTGCGTGTTCCCTGGGAGTGGAGCCAGCATCCTGGTGTCGTCGGCGAAGGCGGCGACTACCGGATTAAGAGCTACGAGGAGTTACTTGTGGCCTGGCAAGCGCAGGCAGCCAAAGAACGGGCAGAAGATGAAGCACCTGTGGCTACTGCTGATGAAGAATTAGAGACGGCTGCGGCGACATCAACAGCGCCGCATGAACAAACGTCTTCACCAGTCACACCTCAGCAGCCAGACGAGATTTCCGCACCGGCCACGCCGGCAAAGGACTCGCCTATCGCCAAACAACGCGCCCAGATCGCCGACTTTATGAAGCGGCACGAACAGTTGGCTGCCGGCCATCCCTTTGCTACCCCCTGTGGCCGCTGCCGGCACCGGTTGGACAGCAGCCCGACCAAAGACGAATCTGTGCCTCACTGCGCCTGGGCCGGGCGGTTACGCAGCGTCACCTTCAAGGTGTTGCAGCCGGATGGCAAGAACGCGGGAGCAAGCGCCAACTTGACTGTACCTGTTTGCCGCCAGTTTGCGCCCAACCAGCCCTGGCACGAACTGGTACCCGGCCATCCCAGCCCGCCGGAAATGCCCAGAGAGTGGCTGAGGGAGCAAATCCTGCACCTGGTCAAAGACGCCAACCGCCATGGCAGCGACCGCGGTCGGGGCGACCGGAACGTATTTGAGTTTCTCACCGGCCGGCCGATGGGGGCTAACGAAAACTACGGCGACTGGTTTAGCCAGCAGTTAGATGCCCAGGGCGGCGATCTGAGTGATGCCCAGTTGTTCACCCTCTTTGTCTGGGCGCACGCCGAATGGCAGCGGGCGCGGGGCAGCCAGTTTAGCCTGCCGGTGAACGGGCATGGCGTCCAGTTTGCCACTTACCACGAACGGTCGTGGCGGATAAAGGAGGTAGCATGAACACAAATCTGACTGTAGCTGATCCATTAGCGGATCAAGAGGTGACCGTTATCATCACCCTGGCAGCGAGTGAATGTCCGCGTGAAGAACGACCAGCAATGGTAAGCGTGGGTGTGGCTGAACAATTGCCAGTTATCAAGACCGGGATGTTTGGTGATGTGCCGGCGCTTATCAATGAGGCCTGGACGGCTTTTGGGGTGCGGGCGCAGGTAGCCGAAGTAGCGTCGGAAGGTGAAACAGTCGCTGAGGAACAAGTAGTAGCCACGGCCAATACCGGCGATGACGAGCCAGCGCCAACGCCACCACCTGATTTATCCACGCCCAAACCGCAGGCGAAGAACCTATCCCTGTTTTAAGGAGTAATTTCATATGACGACACAAACTGACAATCCTATCCACCGTGTCTTTCGGTACGGGGATAAGACCTTCCCAGACCCTGGCGCGGAATACAGTGTTGAGCAGGTGCTGCAGCATCTTCGCACTTACTTCCCTGAGTTAGGTCACGCCAGGACCGAGGAAAAGACACTGGAAGATGGCACGTTGGAAATCACTTTTAGTAAGCAGGTGACCAGGAAAGGGGCCACCCAAAGGGCGGTTCAATGAACCAGCCACTGGCAATAGACATCCTGGTTGGAGCGCTAACGGCCGTGCCTGAATACGACAATCCGCTCAATCCCATCTATGAGGTACTGGGCCGGCAACGGCCGTTGACCCTACAAGCTATCCGGCAGCACACGCAGTTGTTGCATGACCACGCCGATCAGGCGCGAGACCAGACCTTTGCCGTGAATAAAGTGATCCTATCATGCAAACGAATTCCCCCTACCCCCTTGCCCATTCTGCCCCTGGGATTTTAGACCTGACGGTCACCCTGCAAGCCACTCCCTCCGTTCCTACCAATCTTACCTGTGCTAACATCCCCCCGCTCTCTTTCCTTTTGCTGGCCGACCGGCTGGCGGAGCTGTATGAGATGGTCTTCCCTGACCGCCCAGAATGGTTGAGTAGCGAGGTGGTGGATTGGGAAGACGAAACAGCAGTCGCCGCGGCCGTCGAACGGTTCCTGGGCCGGGTGAGCGCCCTATTTCCCGTCCATGACGACATCTGGGACGTAGATTTAGAGGTCGTGGAATGGCGGTTGTACGAAATTCCCGTCATCCCTATGGGGTATGATATTTGGCATGATGAGTGGGAAGATCTCAAGGAGCCAGCTCCTTACCTGCTCCATATGTGCTATTCGCGTCACGACGAAGACCGTTCGTATCGGCGGGACGAGTTTGAGGACTTGTATCCCGACCATCTAACGCCTCGTTACCTGGAGCCTCATCGCCTGGTTGAGACATTGCGGCAAATGGCACTGCCGGAGCCGCTCGATGCCCTGCCGGACTTGATTGAGATGTTAGACCATAGCACCGGTAATTCGTTCTTGGATGTGGGAGAGCTAAGCCTGGCCGAAGGGGGTGGTTATCCGCCCTGGAACCGGGAAGACGTGGAATGGCTGGCAGAAGAATGGCAGAAAGCGAAGCCCATCCTGGAGCGCCTCCACCGGTTACTGGACTGGCAGAACAACACGCCCGAAGAGATTGGCTTCAAACTCACGGCCGTTCGTGATGCCTTGCAAGATGCCTACCAGCAAACATTAACCTGTCCTGCTGCGACAAAATGAATACCAGGGGAAAAATGCGATGAATCCACAACCCGAATCTACAACCCAACAGTGGCCACGATTGCGGTTGGATTTCTACAACACCGCCGTCCTGATGTCCCGTTGGGAAGACGACGGCCGTCTGGCCACCTATCCGGTTTCGGTTCATGATGTTGTCGGCGCCTGCACCAACGTCCAGTTGAGCAGCGGCCTGCTGCCAGCCAATACCCTGTTCTGGAAGCAGCAGGCCAATCAGGTCATGCTGGGCATCTACGTGCCGGCGCGGCGCTGGCGTGTACAAACGGAAGAGCGAAGCTATCACGTACCCATGCCGCCCTTTGTTTTTGTTGGCTATGGGTCGTCCTATTATGTGTTTGCCGTTAAGAAACGGCCGTCTAGCGAACATGATCGCCTCTATCACGCCCCCTGCCCCAACGTCCATACTCACGGCGGCATCTGCCAGGGTAACACCCCCTTCCCCATTTGCTCGCCGCGGCACATCCAGACCGCTTTGACGCTTTTCCTGGAGGGTAGCCTGTTTAATGCTGACCTGAGCCAGGGTAAGTGCCGGTCTCATCCAGAAGATGTACGCCAGTTGTGGGCTGAATTGGACGGCCGTAAGCGCTTCCCTCTCTCGGAACTCATACCGGCACAGATGACGCTGTGGAACCTTGTGTAAAGAGGAACCTCTCATGTTCGATAACCTGGTTACCTATCATGTCCATCAATCTGATCCTTTACCGGCCAATAATGCTCTGGCTTACCAGTACATCCTGGCAGAGAACGGCCTTTTCATCAGGGCCGAAACCCACTTTTTTGAAGCAATTTTGCCCATCGCTTCGTGCATCGTGCGCGGCCTGGCGCCGCTGCGCCGTCACTTTCGGCTGAAAGTCCCCCGGATACCAACACGGCTGCTAGATACCATCTTGACCGATGCCCGCCGCGCCCGGCGACCAGATGGAGGCCTCAACGAAGTCCTTTATCAATTCCACCATCATGGCCAGACGGTGCAGGTGAAGAAACCACCTCAACAAACCAGCATCGCCAGCGTGATGGCCGCAGGCAGCGATGATGCGGCCGTCATTTGTGACTTGCACTCACACGGCAACATGAGAGCGTTTTGGAGCGCTACCGACGATACCGATGAGCAAGGTTCGCAACTATACGCCGTCATTGGCAAATTGGATATGGAGCCAGAAATACGGTTGCGGGTGGGCGTGTATGCCTACTGGCAACCGCTGCCGGTCACGGCCGTTTTCACCGGCTGTGGCCGTTTCCAAGACCTCTACCTCAAGGAGAAGCAATTATGAGTACGCATCCCTACTCCAATGGAAATGAACACACTTCGACCCTACTCAGTGCAAGCCTGGATGAAGCAGATATTCACGACGGCTTCGTTCACCAGTTGGAAGAACCGGTGCAGATTAAGGGATTTTCTGTCACCTACGACCGCAAGTTCAATCTCGGTAATTTTGAATCGCTCGCGCCGGCCATCACTATCTGGGTGAAGAGTCGTGTGCCTGAAGGCGCCGCCTTTGATTTACACCATGCCAAAGAACGTATTCGCCGCATGGCCCGTGAAAACGTTCGCGCCCAGTTTCAGCGGGCGCAGGGCAACGATGAGGTTGTGTTTCTAGGCTTACAGCCCCCGGCCAATGGCGGCGAAGATCCCATCTTTATTCGCACCGTTAGCGTTAGCCTGTTCTACCGGGCCAATCTGGGAAATTACCAGAGCATCATGCCGGGTTACACCGACTGGGCCGACGTCAGACACGCGGCGCATAGTCCGGGGGAACTGCACATCGCCCTGGACCGCATGTGGAACTCATTGTGGGCCAACTGCCTCGACGAGATTTCCCGCGCTCAGGGGAACGGCTCAACCGGTGCATTTTTCGGCCTGCCCCCTGTCGAAGTCGAAGACCTGACGGCCGAATCACAACCAAACGGCCAGGTGGCGGCCACCAACGGGAGCCGGTAGCCATGCAATCTCTCGCCATAGAGCCAACTTACCGGGTCTTGTTGGGCGAACCGGCCGGTTTCCATGTTGTCCTGGTGGGTGTCGGCGGGACCGGCGCCAACCTGGCGCTCATCCTCGGCCGCCTGGCCTATCATGCCCGGCAGCAGAACATTCCTCTCCACTTAACCTTCATTGACCATGACACCATTACTCCGGCTAATCTGGGCCGCCAGCCGTACTGCCCGGCCGAATTGGGTCTGAACAAGGCCGCTTGCCTGGCTTACCGGCTGAATCTGGCCTTTGGTCTGGCGATTACGGCCGTCCCCGAACCGTTTCAGTCTGATATGTCGCTCTCCGATGCCCTCGCCACTGACCGGAACTGGCAAACCCTCATCGTGGGCTGCGTTGATAACCACAGCGCCCGGCAGGAAATTGCCAGCGCGATTGAACGACGGCAAGGCCAGTGGTGGGCCATTGATTGCGGCAACGCTTACAGTTCTGGCCAGGCGCTCGTCGGCAACCTGGCGAATACCGCCGGTATCCGCCTGGATAAGCTGGGATTGTGTAGTGGCCTGCCTTCACCCTATGTCCAGGAGCCAACGCTTCTGCAACCGGAACCGGATGAGACAGCCCTGTCCTGCGCTGACCTGGCGCGCCAGGGGGAGCAGTCCTTGATTATCAACGCCCAGGTGGCGGCTGTAGCCGGGCAGATTTGCCACGATTTCATCTGCCACCGCCAGGTCACGCAGATGGCAGTGTCTTTCAATTTATCGCCCATGGTCATGCGAGCTACCCCCATTACCCGGCAGACGCTGGCGCCTTATCTCCCCCGGTGAAACGTCTGCGCGACCAAGCCGGTTGCCATTCAATCAAATTACGCAACCTCACATCCAATTGAACGCAGATCGACGCCGGGCATAGAGCCAGTTTCACACGCCTGCCTATGCCCCAGACACCGCCCCTGCCGGGGCCCCGTATTCCCTGGCCTTAACAGGCCGGATTGGGCGAAAACTGTACATATGTTCTACCAGGAGGTATAATCAAATGGTATACACACAAAAACGAAACTGGCGATTGTGGCTCGTTTTAGGGCTTGTCCTGGCTGTTTTACTGGTCTTGTTTGCCAAGAAAGTGACACAGCTTTCACTGCCCGGCCTGGGCGTTGCTCCTAAAACGGCTGTTATAGATCCCAAGTGCCCGACACCGCAGCAAAAAGAAGTTATCGAGAAAAACATGAACTTATATGGCGCCGGCTTTTCCCAGGGATACGACAACTCAATCTATGGAAGCAACTTGCTGGCGATGGCAAAAACGCTCGGATATCCAGACCCCACCATGTCTGATATCAACGATGTCCTTAAATTCTTGCGAAAAGCATTGAAAATGAACTGTTGAGGTGACCCATGCGCGAAGTGATTCAGAAATGGTACGAATGGCTGAAACAAGCCTGTCCTGAGCCTGCCGAAGTGGCCACATCCCCTGAGAAGAAAGAACTGGCCTACGTCTACAGCGACGGTCGTCAGTTGTGGGCGACGGATGGCTACAGCTTGCACGCACGGCAGGTGGCTACTGAGAAACAGGGTCACGTCACCTTAGACGAGGACGGCCTGTTTCAGGTCAGCGCCAACGGCCGTTTACCAGACCTTGCCGCCAGCCTGCCCCAATCCCAACCGGCCGCCACTGTTGTGATAGAGCGAGACAAGCTGCTACAGGCGCTTGCCGGGCAGGACCGGCACGTGCGCCTGACCTTCTTTGCTGATGACCAGGCCATAGAACTATCCAGCGCCGGAGCTTACGCTCTGGTAATGCCTCTGGTGGGCCTGGAAGAAGAGGATTTCTGGCGGCCGGAAATTCCCAACGATTGATCCCTGATTTACCCCCGCTTAAATATGATGGCGCCGGCATTTTGCCGGCGTTTTTGTTTGGCAAGGAGTTGCCTAATGACTACGAAAATAGCGCTGCAATTCGGCAAGTTGGAAGAGTTTATCCAGGAAGATCTCCATCAAGGCAATGTGGTGCGCGTGGTAACCCTGGACGTCACCGAAAGCGTTTCCTCACAGATTCCCGGTTTGCGGATGGCTGGCGTCGGTGTCCACGTGCGAGCGATTAACGATACCGGGCAAATTCTGGCCTGTTATCTGCCCGTGGCCAACATTCAGTTGTTCAACGGCCGTCGTGAAGGCGACCCCACCTGGCAAGCCTACGACGAAGCCTGGGACAAAGCTGAAGCGCTCAAGGAACGGGTCATCGCTTACCTGGAACAAGTCGCGGCCGAAAAAGGCTTTGCCGTCCACGCCGCCGGCGTGATTGATATGGGCGAGACACGGCCGTTGCGGGCTACCTGGAGATCTGACCCGATCCTGGCAGAAGACGAAGGCCATGATGGGTAACGTCCTGGTACAAACGATAGCTGCCTTCCACACGCCCCAGTGGGGGACGGTAACACACCTCAAGGTGTACACACCAGACTATAAGCGATTGAGTTGGCTGCAAGTGTGGCAGGCATTCACAGCTGTGTATCCTGGCCGCTGGGCGCTTGAGTTGTATCCGCCAACAGAAGAACTGGTCAATGATGCCCACGTCTATCATCTCTGGCTGTTGCCCGAGGGCTGGCGGCCACCAGCACCGATGAACCTGGCAACAAAATATCGCGGCTGACAATAACCCTCTACTGTTTGTGTTTCGTTGGCTGGTCGAGAGACCAGCTTTTTGTTTTCGGCAGAGAAACGGCCGTTTCCCTGCTGTTTTGTTTCTCCCTTATGCGCCAGTTAAGCCTCTTTCCCCCAGAAATCACAATACAACACGGCCACTTCGGCAGTGCAGGCTGTATCTGTGGCCCGCTGCCCGAAGACACCCCGGTTATCGTCTCTAACGGCGTGGGTGTGGATTCGGTGGCCATGCTCGTTGAACTGCGCCGTCTCAACATCGTGCCGGATGCCATTGTCACGGCCCTGGTTGGGCGGGAATGGTTTGGCAACGAACACCGTCGCTTTTATCAATATCTGCCCATTTTGGAACAGTGGCTCAGTGACGCAGGTTTTCCGGCTATCACCTTTGTCTGGTACGAGATGAAGCGGCCGGCCAGACATTTCCCTTACTGGAGCCTGGCCGGGAACTGCCTGGCTAACCGCACCCTGCCTTCCATCAGTTTCCGGCGTAATCACAGTTGTAGCTTGAAGTTCAAAGGCGCGGAGATTGACCGTTGGGTGACGGCGCAATACGGCGAACGGCCCTGTTACCGCCTGGTGGGTTATGACCTGTCGGAAGGATACCGGGCGACTCGCTTTTCCACCAAGACCAAACGCGATGGGCCACGTGCCGGCGATGTCTATGTTTACCCCTTGCAATTACTGGGGCTGGACAGGGTGGGCTGTGAAGCCGTGATTACCGCGGCGGGCTTACCTTCACCTGGCCTTTCCTCCTGTGTCTTTTGCGCCGCGATGCATCCAGACGAGATAGATGCGCTGCATCCCGAAGAATTATGGCTCATTGTTATCCTGGAAGCGCACGCGCAAATCAACCTGAAGAAGATTCGCGGCTTGTGGGGACACGGCGAACGCATGACGGAATATATCCTACGGCGCGAACTGCTGCCGGCAGCCCTGGTCGCCGAAGTATGGGCCAAATGGTCAGCCGTGGAGCGGCCGTCTGAACTACGTGACAATCCAGAAGCGGTCGCCGACGTGGTGTTGTTTGCTGAGGTACGCCGGTTGGCGGCTTTGTGCGGCTAACGCCGGGCATGGGGTGAGGGTTGGTGGTCTCACCTGACCCGCAACATCCTTTGGAGGTGATCCATGCCCGAACTCAGCAACCATTTGACCTTTATCTCCGACCCCGGCCATGGCTGGCTCAAAGTGCCGCTGACCGAGATTGTAGCCCTGGGTCTGGAGACGCAAATCTCCGTCTACTCCTACATCGAAGGCCGATATGCCTACCTGGAAGAAGATTGCGACTGCCCCCGTTACCTGGAAGCTCGTGCCGCACAAGGACATCCCCGCCCGGAAATCACAGAGCAATACGTGGATCGGTTTGCACGGCCGTATCTGGCCTTCCATGACCCGTCATTGGATGCGACCTTCTGGGACAAGCTGCGGAGGTGAGTCATGCCAACTATCAAGATCTATCACAACCCTAATTTCCTCGATTATTGGGGTAACCATACCAACGTCGTGCCTCCCATCAGGCCGGTGGCCACTGTGCAGGTGCCAGAAACGGAAAAAACGCCAATCGAACAGGCACTAGAGATCGCCTACCGGCAGACCCAGCACCTGGACGACGTGGACGGCGGCTGGTGGAATCGCAAGAGCGTGATGCTCCACATCCGCAGCACGTCTGTGGGCGATGTGTTGGCTGATGAACAGGGAAACTTGTTTGTTGTTGAGAGCGTAGGTTTTCGGCCGTACCAACCCAGAGCCATTCGTCCCTACCACCGGTTGGCCGAAGCCTACCGGCTGCTCGATGGGGCCCTGGCGCAGGCCAGCACCGGCCAGATCACCGCTATGGCCATGCAGGCACGGAACACAATCCTGCATGTCCTGGAAGCGGAAGGCTATCCCAGCGGCGAAGTCCCCATTCTCTCCTGGGATAACGCCCAACCCGGCGATCTGGTAGGCAGCCCTGATATAGGACTGTTCCGCGTTATTGCCCGGAAACTGCGTCCCAAATGGCGCGCCAAAAGGCTGCTGACACACATCCCCAACGCCCAAGTCTGGATTGACAGCCCGCGCACATGGGCTGTGCTCGTGCCGGTGACGGAGGAAACATCATGACAGCCTCGATTTACAAACAAGCCCAACTGGTACAGATAACACCAGACGGGGAATGGTACGTGGCCATTCCTCACCCGGAGCAGCCTGGCGTTTTGGCAGTGGACGTTGGTAAAAACCTCACTTTCGCTGCCGAACACACGCCGGAAACGGCGCCAACGACCGTTGGCGTTGCGGCCGTCAAACCGGTACTCGCCTTGAATCGCTTCATCAATCTACGCCTGGAATTCATTCCGGACATGATAGAAGCGTCGGCTTTCAACCTGCTGGCCAACGCGCTGTACCAGGCTATCGCCGATGTCCGGCAACGAGAACCAGAACTGCGAAACAGGCTCATCCTGCTCACGCTGCTGGAACTGCAAGCGGCGTTAGGCCAGGCCTTGCACCAGGCCCTGACCGCCGTACCGGCGCGAGAAGAGACTCCCTATATCGAACACGACTTCATTGCCCACGGGCTGCAAGCGCGGTTGGCAATGGCCGGCGAGGAGGCGCAGCCATGACCACCCAACTGAGTTTTGGCTACCTGCAACAGCAACAGGCGGCCGCCATACCGCGGCGCCGGGTATGTGATCTGCCAACTGAAGAACGGCCGTTGTACCGCCTGCATCAGGTTGGTTCCAGCGCCTTAGCCACGAGTGAACTACTGGCGCTCGTGTTAGGCACGGCCGATGCTCCCGGATTATCGGCCGACTTGCTTGGCGCTTTCGGCTCGCTGCACCAACTGGCGCAGGCCAGCAAGACCCAACTAATGAAAGTACGGGGAATTGGCGAAGCCCAGGCCGGCCGCCTGGTGGCCATATTGGAGTTGAGCCGCCGCCTGCAAGGCCCACCGGCCGGCGAACGCCTGCGGGTGACCAGCCCGGCCGACGGCGCAAACCTGTTGCTGGGCCGCATGGCGCATCTGCAGCAAGAAGAGCTTTGGGTGATTTTGCTCGACACCCGCAATCGCGTGTTGGACATCGCGACCATTTACAGAGGGAGCTTGAATACCAGCGTCGTGCGGATTGGCGAAGTTTTTCGTCCGGCCGTGGAAGCGCCGGCGGCGGCCGTGATTGTGGCTCACAACCACCCCAGCGGCGACCCGTCCCCCTCGCCGGAGGATGTCAACGTCACCCGGCAGATAGTCCAGGCAGGCAAGCTGCTGGACATTGAACTACTGGACCATTTGATTATCGGCAACGGCATTTTCGTGAGCCTGAAAGAACGTGGGTTGGGCTTTGACTAGCCCGCCTATCCCCCTAAAGGAGAATCCCCCATGAATCCCCAAACAGCCTTGATTAACCGCAAAACGGCCGTTATCGGCCTCATCTTAACCGTAGCCCTGCTCGGCTTTGAACTGTTCAACTTTGACACCACCCGCTTTGCCCTGGCTCAACTGATGGGCGGGCGGCGTTTCCTGGGGCTGGAGTGGGCTGGTGTGCTGGCCCTGGCTTTTAGCAGCCTCGATTTTGCTGGCCTGGTGCGGGTATTTACGCCAGAACAGGAATTGAAGCAGGAGTCACCTGAAATCTGGTGGCTGACCGGCGCCTGGCTGATAGGAGCAGCCCTGAACGCCACCATGACCTGGTATGCCATGGCCCTGCTGGTAGCCCCGCTGGGCGCGGAGATAGGGGCGGCGCTGTTCACCCACGAGCAGATGCTGCGCACTGCGCCGCTGTTTATCGCCCTGCTGGTCTGGCTGACCCGTATCTCGCTCATCAGCAGCATAGCTCTGGCTCTGGAACGATTAGCGGCCCTTGATTCCGGCCAACGGCCGGATCACACCCGGCAGAGAGGCTCGCTCGGTCTACCATCCCAGCCGCCAATGCGTGAGCGCCAGCGCCGCCTGGCTTTCTCGGACAACGGTGGCGATGAAGCCTGATTGGGGCTGGTAAACGATATGGAGTAAATAATGAATCCCTCACCTGTTGTCACCCACCTGCCTCCGGACCCCACCGGCAAACAGTTCGCCTTGACTGTGGGTGGGCAAAGTAAAACGTATACCAACAACAAAGAAGGTAAACGGCAGGCGATTCTTGATGGCCTGAGTGCCATCGAAACTGTCGCCATCGGCCAGGATGTGTACCTGCCCAGCAACGAGAGCTTGCAAGTGGTCGCGGCCGTGCTTTACCCCGATGGCATCCAGACTGAATCTGCTTACCAGACGGTGTGTGATGTAACCGAAAAAGCGTGCGCTCACCTCGGCTATGGATCCGAAGTCGAGTTAGGCCCTCCCGCCGTCCCATTTTCCCGGCGCGGGTCTTTTCGCAAAAAACATCCGCCGGTGGCTGAACAGATGGTATTGGACGAACTGGACCTGGCCGGAACGAGCAGCACTCACCCCCGGCAGGAAGTAGCCTGCACCATTGTCTGGAACAAGGTGGGGTTGGAGGTCTACGGCCGTCACTGGAGCCAACTGACACCGGCCGAACAGAGTCTCATCCAGGCTCAGGTAGACGAGATCGCCAGACAAGCCGGCTGGGACAAAGACGAAAGCACTGCCACCGGCAGCTACACCAAACCGCTGCCCGTTGACGAAGCGGCCGCTCGCAGCCGGTTGGCGCAGTTGTTACGCCAGGAAAACGGGCGTCCTGTATCGGCCAGCAGCGTCATTTACCAGGCCCAAGTGGGCGCTTACGGCCGTGGCTTTTACACCAACGAACTGGCCCTGGCGCTGCAAACCATCGTCACCAAGACGCTCCAGGCCAGCGGCTACCGCCCCACCCCGGAAGACGGTGAGTACCGGCCGGTACCCATCGCGCTGGCCCCGGAAACAGAGGAGAACGCGACCGGAAAACTGGCGGCCATCTCGCCGGTGATGACTAGCTTCGGCCCTGGCTTGCTGCTGCGGGACGTGCTGGCGACTGTGGTAGGTGATGACCGGACCATCAGCGAGTGGCAGGCGGAGCAACTGGTGCAAGACGGCCGTATCAGCCAGGCATTGCGGCAGTTGGGTTACCAGACTGAACTGACCTGGTGCCAGCCGTACCACTTCCAGCCGCAGTTGGGGGACGACCGTACTCACCAGGTTATTCTCAAAGAGATACGGGTGCAAAACGACCCCGACAAGACCCTCTCCCTGGCCCAGGGCCTGGCCGTTTACACCCCGGCACTCGCCATTGACGACGTGGATGGCACCCTGGTTTACCTGGAGATGGTGGGCGCCAAGCAGTCGGTGAAGGCCAACTGGGCGGCGTTGGTGGGGGGTGGCAAGGTGCATTGGATAGGCCGGAAGCGGGTGCAACTGGATGGGATGAAGAACCACGTCAAGCTGCAAAGCACACTACCCTGTGGTTGGGCCAATCACATCCTCATTCACAAGCAGGCCAGCTTGAAGGAGATGAATCCGGAGCAGCCTTTCTATCTTCTGGACGGTGGTACGCAGCCAATTCCCCGGCTGTTTTACGCCATGCTGAATAAGTGCCTGGCGCTGCCGTTGCTGGAGAGTTGGGCGGAGTATCTGTGGGCAAACGGCCGTGAACGCAACCTGATCACCTTGCTGGACAACGGCGAAGGGCAGGGCTACACTGCCTGGCGGGTCCTGCCGGCGTTGGCGGAATGGCAGAACATTGTGGAATCTGGGCTACATTCACAAATGATTGCTTTCTGATCCCGGTTGACAACAGCCTTGTTTTTGACCATCGTATAAGCAGGTCCAGCCAGAAAAATTCAAGGAAGGCCCTCCCCCGAAGCCTGGCGGCGAATTCTTTGAATCCGCATAGAAATGCGAAAGTTGACGAAGCCAGCCGTAAACACTGGCTGGACTTAGGGCAATGTTCCCCATCCTTGAATTCGCATTGCCCGACACATACTTGTGACGCCTGATCATCAGGCGGCTAAAGGCCATCTTCTAACCAACACAGAAGATGGCCTTTTTTGTTGCCTACTAGCAGAAAAGGCCAAATTTCACCTTTCTCTTCCCTTTAATCCCCAGAGGTAAAGCAAAATGAGCCGATTAGTAAACGCGGAGAAAATCGGATTTTTCCCGATCCCCCCTTCTGTTACAGACTTGATTCTTACCTATATCACCGCCCCGAAGGGTGGTCGCATTCTAGATCCGTGCGCGGGTGAGGGGACAGCCTTAGTTACCTTTGCCGAGAAGCTAGGTCTGGATCCCTTTGGTGTAGAGCTACATGAAGGTCGGGCAGAGGCGGCCCGCGAAGTGGTAAACCAACTCATTGCCTCCCAGGCTACGGCCGACGAGCATACCACCCGCATCCTGCATGACAGTTACCTGAACCTGATCACTTCCCAAGGAGGTTACAACCTCCTCTATTGCAACCCGCCATATGACCATGATGATGAGGACGGCCGTCTTGAATATCAATGGCTGGTCCGCACCCGGCCCTGGCTGCAACGAGGCGGATTGCTCGTTTGGGTCGTGCCGCAGCATATGCTGCGCTTCCGCAAAGCAACCCGCTACATCCTCTCCTGGTACGACCGGGTGCAGGTATACCGCTTCCCCGACGACACCTATGACCAATTCCGCCAGATTGTCCTCTTTGGCGTCCATCGGCCGAAAGCTGTCACCCCTGATGGCGAGATGGTAGAGAAGCTGGCACAGTTGTCTGTGGGCAAAGAAATGCTGGAACCGTTAACGGCCGTTCCCGAACCTGTCTACACACTACCGCCATTGACTGTAAAACGGGGCGCATTCAAATTCCGCTCCCACTTCGTGGACCCGGCCGATGCCCTGGCCGAAGCCCGGCAGCTGGGCGCCAGCGCCAAACCGGCCTGGCGGGAGCATCTCGACCCCAGCAGCGCCCATGTGCCGTTACGGCCGTTAACCCCCCTCAAAATCGGGCATATGAACAGCGTTATTGCGGCGGGCCATCTCAATAACCAGGTATTGGCCGGTGACGCCTGTGCTGAGCGGCTCAACGAGGTTGAGCAAGGTCGAAGCAACGAGCGGCTCCTAATCAAAGGGCGCAACTACAAAGTGACTCATGCTGAAGAATATGAAGAGCCGCTGCCCGACGGCCGTACCCGGGTGACGTACATGGAAACAGAAACAGTCGTCACCGACATCACCACCGTGGATACCACTGGTCAGGTCGCCAGCTACAAAGGCGTAGAACTGGAACAGTTCCTGCAAAAATGGATTGCCCACCTGACCAGTATCGTGGCCCAGGATTATCCGCCGGTGTACCAGTTCGATCTGAATGGATACGGCCGTTTGTTGGGCAGCTTGAGCAAGCAGCGCCCGATTCCAGGGATGAACGGCAAGTCCGGCCTGCTGCCAGCTCAAAAACATGCGGCCGCAGCCATCCTGACACGCCTGGAAACGTATTCGGAAGCTATCTGCGTCGGCGAAATGGGCACGGGGAAGACCAGCCTGGCTGCGGCCGTTGCCGCCGGCCGCAACGCCCAGCGTACCATCGTCCTCTGCCCACCGCACCTGGTAGACAAATGGCAGCGGGAATTCAAAGCTGTCTGGCCCGGCGTGCGTACCATGCATCTGCAAACGATCAGCGATGTAGACCAGTTCTTCGGTCCGCAGCCTAATAACGCGCCGCTGGTGGGTGTCCTCAAGCAGACCACCGCCCGCAGCGCCTCCGGCTGGGAACACGCCTATGACTACGGCGGTCCGGCCATCCACAACTATGGCAGCCAGGGGTACAGCGATATTGAACGGCCGTGGGGCAAGGTGTTATCCGCCCGCAAGTTGATGGACCTCCCGGCCGAGAAACGGCCGTTCACCGAACACCAAATTCATGCCCTGCAGCAGCGCGGCATTCGCTGCCCCGTTTGTGGCGCAACCCAATTCCTCAGCGGACGGCCGTTAACCGTCAATGAACTAAAAACAGCCACCCGTATTTGCAGCAACGAGAAGTGCCGCTCCCCACTCTACCAATTTACCCGCCGTCGCAGCGACTCCCAAATCCGGGGCAGCTTCAAGCTGTACGCCAAACGAGAGCGAATTATTCGCACTTACACGGACAAGGGGCAGCCCGTTCCCTTCCACGAATTGCAATACTGGCATGGGAGTATGGTCAAAGACACCTTTGGTTACGGTAAGGTTCCCCTGGCCGGTTACATCAAGAAACGGGCAAAAGGGAAGCTGGACCTGCTGTTAGTGGATGAGGTGCATCAGTACAAAGGCTTCGACAGCGACCAGGGGTATGCCATGCACCACCTGGCTCAGGCGGCCGGGAAAGTGGTGGCTCTCACCGGCACCATTTACGGTGGCAAAGCCTCCAGCCTCTTTTACCTGCTCTTCCGCCTGACCCCAGAAATGTGCCGGGCGTATATTGAACCGGAAGCCACCGGCCAGCGTCGCCTGCGCAGCCGGGATTGGGTGTCGGCCTACGGCATTTTGCAGCGGATTGAGACCGTCATGCTGGATGAGGACGGCAAGCAGACGGCCAACAGCCGCTCCAACGTGCGCTACAAAGAATTGCCCGGCGGCAGCCCGGCGATGCTGCCCTGGCTGCTCAACCGGTCGGTGTTTCTTTCCCTGGGCGATATGGGGTTCCCGCTGCCGGAGTACACCGAAATTCCGGTCTCCGTACCGATGGCCCCGGCGCAGGCGGTGCTGTACGAAGACCTCAAGGAGCAGCTCAAAGAAGAGCTGAAAGAGCGGCTTATCCGTGGGGATAAATCCCTGCTGGCCGGCTATCTTTACGCCCTGCTCTTCTGGCCCGATTCACCACGCCGGGCCAAGGTGGTCAGTTGTCCTCGTTCTGGCAAAGTCGTCGCTTCCGTGCCTGGTCTCCCTGATGATTTCATTGGCCCTAAAGAGGAAGAAATCATCGAGTTGTGCTTGCAGGAGAAGGCGCAAGGCCGCCGCGTCCTCTTACTATGCCAGCAGACAGATACCCTGGACATTCAGCCGGAATGGAAAGAGATGCTGGAAGCGGCCGGGTTGAAAACAGCCATCCTCCGCGCCGCCCCCAATAAGCGGGAGGCCTGGGTAGAAAAGCAGGTCAAAGCCGGTGTGGACGTGATCATCACCCACCCCCGTAAGGTAGAAACCGGGATAGATTTGCTCGATTTCCCCACCATCGTCTGGATGGCGATTGACTACAGCGTTTACACGGTCCTGCAAGCCAGCCGCCGCTCCTGGCGCATCGGCCAGACGCGGCCGGTGAAAGTCTATTACTTTGCCTATGAAGAGACCATCCAGGAAGATGCCCTGCACCTGGTCGCTGCCAAAGTTGCGGCCGCGCTGCGGGTCAACGGCGATACGGTGGGCGACGACAGCCTGGCCGACCTGGATGATCTGACATCCGGCGACCTGGTGGCCACCCTGGCCAAGATCGTCACCGGCGAGACGCAAATCGAGGCCCGTAGTTTGCAACAGGCCTTTGCCGAAGCCAATGCCAGCCTGCGCCAGGCCAATACCCTCATTGGCGAATACAGTATTGTTGAAGATGACGAGGATGATGAACTGGAAATGGCCGTAACAGATGAGCCGATTCGACAGCGGCCGTTGCCGGCCATTGCCGGTAATGGGCAACCCGTAAACGGGCACACGCATCAGCCGTCTCTGTTCTCAAGCGGCCAGGTCAAGCCAAATGGCACCGCGGCTACTATCAATGGAAAGGAACAGCGCAGAGATAACTGCGCCCCTCACCAACAAGAAGAAACAGCGCCATCCAGCGATGGCAAGCCACCCGTTCCGCGGCCGCGCCTGCTGATCAGCCAGTTAGGACTGAAATAGAAGGAGAATTCCATGAGCTACAAAGTACGGTTTGAAATCGAGTTTCCCTGGACGGTTGAAGAAGCGGAAGCGGCTGAGTGGCTATTGGTACGCCGGTATGGACTGCATGGTGTTAGCCATAACCGGTTGCCAAGGGCTATTTACCAGGCGACACTGGAAGCCGTTGAGCGAGAAGCCATTGAATCCGCGGCCGCGTTTGCGAAAGTGCTGAAAAAGGCGGAGCCGCTGCCAAAAGGAAACGCCCATGAACATTGATGACTTAAACACTCCCTGGTTTGTGCTTGAAGAAGCAGATACCGCCTTTCCCGATGTTACCTGGCATCGAATCTGCCACGGGTCGGAGTTTGGCCCAGTTGAAATAGCTGCGCTGCAAAGCTTCCAGGATTACCCCCACACCCATCGCCGCCGGCGCATGGCCTATCTCATGGCAGCCCCGCCGGCGCTTTACGAAGCCTTGCAGGAACTCTTCCAATTGCTGGAAGAACACCAGCCGACCTGGTATCTACGAGGTCATTACAACCTGGCCGCTAATGCCCTGGCCAGCGCCGAACCACCGGGGGAGGCGACGTGACGCCACCGGTTGAACCTACCTTTCCCGCCTATCCCTGGCCCGACGAAGAGATGATCGCTCGCTACGGTCTGCGCTACCTGACACCGGAAGAACAGCAGGTCTTCCCCGGTCTGCGGCTGGTGTTGGACGTACTCAAGGCCAGACTCACCAGGCCGCCGGCGGCCGTGCCCCGCTCCCGGACCGGCTGGGTGGTCTGGATTGCCGAAACCTACCCTGGCCAGTATCACATCCGGCTGCCGGGTGGGGCGACCCTACTGGCTCCTTATCACGACATCGCCTGGGAGCATGTTCCGGTGGAAACACCGGCAACAACTATTGAGGACATCCGGGCCGAAGAAAAGCGGCTGCAGGCAGAAGCCAGGAAATGGCGACCGGGACAGGTCGTGACTACGCCAGGTACCCGGTTGTCATGGGACAGCCTGGCCGGGTGGATAGCTGCCTGGCAGAAACTCCAACGCCGGGCGCATTCCAGTGACCGCTATTGGAAAGAGAGCCAGCATATCCGGGCGCTGCCGGTGGAAATGATCGCCGCCGAAACCGACGAAGCCATCCTCTATGATTTCCTGGACCTTATGAATAGGGGCGATGCCCGGCCGCCAAAGGGCATGAGAACCGAACATCCAACCACCCCACTGGTGGTAGCCGCCCACAATCGCCTGGTGCAGTTGGGAGCAATGCCCTACCGGCAGTACCGTCACCAGCAAAGCCTGCGCCGGGCGCTGGCAGGTCCAGCGAGTACACCCACCCGGAAACGGCCGTCTGGCGAAGAAGCTGCGCCACACCTCTCTCTGTTCTGAATCGCCCGGCGAAAAGGAATAACGCTATGCTCAAAGCCCATCCTGATCCTGCTGAAGCGGCAGGCTACCAACGGCCCGCACTGAGTGGCTCGACTGAGCGCGCCGAAGTCCCGTCGCAGTGGCCGTTGCTTCCCCCACCCCACGCGCCGGGAACCCTCTGGAAAATCGCCCTTGGCGAACTAAAACGGCAAATGACAAAGGCTACTTTCAATGCCTGGCTGGTAGATAGCCGCGTGATTCCTGAAGCCAGCAGCCCGACCTTTTTGGTCATTTCTGTTCGGAACCAGTATGCCTATGAATGGCTCACTTACCGGTTACAGCCGGTCATCGTCCGCACGTTGGCCGGCGTGGCCAGTTACAAGGTTGAGGCCTGCTTTATTCCCCGCGTTCTCAGAACTATGCGAAGGAGCTATGATAATGAACCCACTCGAAGACCGTCTACAAGAATACCTCTCCCAATTCGACGATGAGCCGGTAGTCGCACCCAGCCTTAAGCGAAGCGCGTACCTGGAACAACTGCTTACCAGGGCAGGAATTGTACCCACCAACTCCATCGAATTACCGGCCAATATTACCCCTGAATTACTCAATAACCTCTTGACTGAAGGAGAAGACGCTATGACTAACCAATCAAACCCCACCCCAACCCGTGTCCGGATTCATTCCCATATCACGCAATCCCGTTTTCTGCATGTGGAAGATGCTCTGGGCCTTGGCAGTGGCAAGCTTAGGTTGTTCGCCGGCCGGTACAGGCGCTCTCAGGGAACCGAAGCCCACGGTTTTCACTTTCTCGACCTCGCCGACGCCCGGGTTGTCTTTGATGCGCTGGCGCATGGCGAGCAAGGCTTTAGCTACAAAGAGTACAAGGGCACCCCGCCACAGAACGGCCGCACGGCCGTCAGCCGGGTGCTGTCTATCGCGGTCAAAGGCGAAAACGTGTACATCGAACTCAAGACCGGCCCGGGCAAGCTGACCAACACCGGGGCGATTACGCCTAATGGCCCGGCCAAAGTTGAGGTGAACGTCGGCTTTAAGCTGTATGAAGCCCGCCGCATGGCCGCTTCGGTGCTGGCCTACATCCAGGCCTGGGACGTGATGCGGATGATGGCCAACCGGCAGATGGTTAGCAAGCCAGTCCCGTATTTACTGGTTCCAGCGACAAGCGAAGATAATGGTGTCAAGATTAGGGCTGCGCCGGCAAAGGAATCGCCAAAGCCAAATGGCGCCGCGAGGTCACCTGTTGTAACCGCCAACAACGGCCGTCCGGTGACCCGTAAAGACCCCATGCCTAAAGCGAATGGTGTGAAAACCGGCAAGGCGAGCGGCCCACCGGCAAAACCGGACACGGCTCGCGCTGAGCTTGCCGAAGTGGCTGTTGCCACTGAACAACCGTTGCAATATGGCGATGGCCATATGGTCGATGGACAGAATTTGACAGAAGTGCAGACATTCCAGCGGTATGTGACCGAAAAGAATACGGTGCCAGAATCCAAAGTGGTGCTGCTGGACTACTACCGGCAGCGAAGGCAGCAGGCCCCGGCCAGCGTTGCCAGTTAGTAAAAGCCTGTTTGATAGCGGGGGGTATTACAGTTGAATAGGGTGACTACGGCCGTTGCATGAGCGATTACGGTTGTCTTGATGACGCCAGAAATAGGCGCAGCCGCCATCATTCATGCGCTTACGCTGGCGCAGGACGACCACACCACCACAATGAGGACAAATGGCTTTGTCCGGTGCGGTGTCAGAAGCCATTACCGGCTGCTGAGTGTTGGGGTATTGGGCGACTTTCATCCGGGCTTTTCTCCTGCTTGAGCCTGCCCATCTTACCCTGTTTACGGCCGTTTGCCACTACTCCTTGCGGTTTAATTCCCCTACTCCCTTCCCCCCACTGCCAAAGAAAAAAGGAAAATGATCATGAAAAAGAAACAGCTACTTCTCGGTCTGTGTCTCTGGCTGTTGTTCAACGGCTGCGCTACTCTGATCCGTTTCTGGGCGCAAGCCATGGGCCTTTACCCCGATCCGGCCGTCAACCTGATGACAGCGGCCATCTTACCGGCCGTTGCTGGCCTGATGATTTCTCGATGGGTACCATTCAAGACTTGTGTGTTGCTGGTGATCATGTCCTTCACCAGCCTGCTCTTTTCGCTGCGGTTGGCCGTCGTTTTGCTGCCCATCAACGGCGTTGTTGCCTGCCGGTTGGCCGGAGAGGTGTTAGCGGGGAACATCGTCAAAGGCGGTAAATAACCTATAATCTCCCATATGAGTACGGATGCTAACCTCCCGCCTGAGTTAGAGGCGCTTGACGCGCTTCTGACGTCTCAGCCGCAAGCTGTTCATGATGCTTTCCACTACTGTCTTTGCCTGATGATGGTAGAGACCGGCAAGATGCAATTGGTGCAAACGGTGACCGGCGATACAGGGTCCTTCTGCCTGTTTGAGACCGTGGCCGGTGAAACGTTTGCTATACCGAAACCCGCTCTGACTGAAAGGCAGCAGGCTGAATTAAAAATGGCCTTGCGTGAAATTCTAGCAGATGAAGGGATGTTGTGATCAAGGTAGCAGTACCATAACCAAATGGCCAACTATGACGAGCGCTCCCGGTGAGTTTCTCGAATGGTATTCTATATGCAACCTATATCTCGAAAAGTCAGATCATTAACTTCTCTAGCGATCGCCGCCAGCCTCCTGGCCATACTGTTGACCTTCCTGCAAGCGCAGGCGGCCGGTGACAAGGCCACAAACGCAACCGTTTCCCCACTCGATATTGTTGTATCTGAAATAGCCTGGATGGGCACAACGGCATCGGCCACCGACGAGTGGATTGAGCTGTACAGCAACACCAGTAGCCCCATCAATCTCGCCGGCTGGACGTTGGCCGCCGCCGATGGCACACCCACTATCAACCTCAACGGGATTATCCTCGCCGGCGGGCATTTTCTTCTCGAAAGAACCGACGACACGTCTGTGCCCGGCGTGGCCGCCGACCAGATTTACACCGGCGCGCTGGGTAACGACGGCGAAGACCTGGTGCTGCGTGATGGCAGCAACAACGTCATTAACCGGGTGGACAGCAGCGGCGGCTGGTTTGCAGGCCACAACCAGGCCCGCGTGCCCATGGTGCGTGTGGATACGATGCTCGACGGGAGCCTGGCCAGAAATTGGACGCATAACCCCCGCTGTGGCTCGGCCACCAACTCGGCCGGTGCGTCCCATACGTGCCCCCTGACCGTGACTAACGCCGGTGAGACGCTGGATTATGCCGTCTACTTCAACCTCCTGGCTACGACAGCCACGACGACCACCCTGGCCCACACAGTCATGGAAGATGCGCTCCTCTCCCTCATTGGCAACGCCACCACCAGCATTGACATTGCCCTGTATGGTCTGGACCGGCAGAGCGTCGTTTCGGCCTTGATTGCCGCCCATAATCAGGGGGTGGCGGTGCGGGTCGTGGGAGATGACGAGGCGGCCACCGTTTCCTATGTGGCTTCCTACCAGGCGTTGGTTGGCGCCGGCATTCCGCTGGTCATTGACAGTAGCATGAGCCAGATTCAGCACAACAAGTTTCTGGTCATAGACGGCCAGGTGGTCTGGACGGGCAGCACAAACTTCACCGACACCGGTTTTACCCTCAATGCCAACAACAGTATCGTGATCACCAGCACGGTGTTGGCCGGTATCTACACTCTAGAGTTTGAGGAGATGTGGGCCGGTAATTTCCATTCGGCCAAGACGGATAATACGGCTCACCTGCTTGACTACAACGGTACCAGGCTGGAAAGTTACTTCGCGCCCACCGACCTGGTGGCCTTCGCAGTGTGGGATGAACTGGCCCAGGCTGATGAGTCAATTCACTTCGCCATGTTTTTCTGGACGGATGACGTTCTGACCAACCGCGCGATTGAGCGGCTGCAGGCGGGGGTAGACATGTACGGCGTGTGGGATCGGCTTGGGGCGGCTAATGCCGCTTCGGCTGATGAAGCGCTTTGCGCGGCCGGAGCGCGTATTGGGTTTGAGCGTTTCGCCGGCAAACTGCATCACAAATTCGCCGTCATTGACGTGTTTGGCGATGACCCGGTGGTGATTCTGGGCTCCTACAATTGGACGGATGCAGGGGCCTACGATAATGACGAGAACACGTTAATCATCCACGACGCGGATCTGGCGCTGGTCTACTACACCGAGTGGCAGCAGTTATGGGATGCCATTGACCTTGAGGATAAATGCAATCCATTTTCGGTCTACCTGCCGGTTGTAGTAAAGTAGGCGCGATCGCCTGGATGCAGGTGGCAAGCATCAGGCTGAACTGTGCTGTTGAGATAGATATTTATGACCGAATGTAATGAGACCCATCCGGCGTGGCCACGGACGATCAGAGAAGCGGTTGATCACCTGCTTGGCGTCTTGAGCGAAGAGAACAAGGCCGAGATTCGGGTTCTTCAGAAACCAGAGTTAGCCCGTCATCACTTTGGTCTGGGAGCCCACATACGTAATAACTTTGGCCTCTGGCAAAGTAATCAAGTTCTATTAGACGATTGCGGTGCGGCGAGCGCCGATTCCGCTTCTACGAGAATACTTGAGGCGCTTTGGGTGCGCCTGCAAGAGGATGGTTGATTTCATGGCGACCCTGGGCGGCCGCAGAGAGTGAGATATGACAGAAGAAAGCAAGGCGTTGGTGCCGGTTGAATAGAAAGTTGTTGAATTCTATGGCGACGAATTAACGGCCGTTCGAGTGGACGTAGAGGGTCAGTCCTTCGTTTATATCCCTGTGCGTCCCATCTGCGATTATCTTGGTGTAGATTGGTCGGCGCAATACAGACGTATCAATCGAGATCTTGTCTTATCGGCAGAATTGGCACCCTGCGTTGTCGTTACGGCAACGCAGGGTCAACCAGACCAGCGGCGGGAGATGCTGTGCTTGCCTTTGGATATGGTGAATGGTTTCTTGTTTGGCATCAATGCTAACCGGGTTAAAGCAGAGCTGAGAGACCGGTTGGTTCAGTACCAGCGGGAATGTTACCGGGTCTTGGCCGATGCTTTTGTGAATCGGATTGCGCCCGATGACTGGATGCAAACGGATCCTGAGACGATGACGGCGCTGGAACAAATCCGGGAAAATGCGCTGGCCGTAGCCCGGCTGGCAGAAGAACAGATGCGGATGATGGCCCGCCTGGACAAGGCCGCTATCGTCATCGGCCAGTATGGGAAGCGGATTACAGCCCTGGAAACACAATTGTCGCCACGAGATGCCATCACTGACGAACAGGCGGCCGATATTTCGGCCAAAGTGCTGGCTATCGCCACTGAGATGACTGAATTGAATCCAGGTAAGAATCACTATCAGGGTATCTTCGCAGAACTCCATCGCCGTTTTAGAGTGACCAGTTATAAGAACATTCGCCAGAGCCAGTACCAGGCTGTGCTAGACTTCCTGGACACCTGGGCTGCGGTAGAACGGCGGGGCAAAAAGTGATCTCACAAGGTATGGGAAAGCGGTTTAGCGAAATGAGCCAGGCTGAATTTGATGACCTGGTGGAAGGTGCCATTGATAGAATGGCAACCGGGTATGGCGAGATGCCGGCCGAAATCTTCCTGGACCTACTGGCTGAACGAATAGAAATGAAGGCAGAAGAGACTGTCAACCTATCCCTTGAGGTGATTGGTGGTAAACTGGTCATACCGGGAAGTGGCCGGTGTTGCTGTGCGGGGAAATGAGATTTTAACTGGCCGATACCGGTTGGTGCTGAGGCCATTCGGACAGATGTAGGACATCACTTGATGAGTGGCAAGCGGAAAAAGCAGCAGGGACATTATTGTTGGGTCTGCGGCCGCCGTCGCGCCAATGAGAAATTTAGTGGCAAGGGCCATGCGCAACACATTTGCCGGGACTGCATGCGCGAACGAAGGCAGCAACGGCGAGCGGCGAAACGAGCTAAAAAACAACGCCAAGAGGAAGAAGGCGCTTCAGAGTAACCGATGACAGCGAACCTCTATACACACTCCCCCAACGGAAAATAGCCGGATAAAACGAATCTTAAACTTTATGTAAACTTGTCGAGAAACTGAGCAGCACCCTCCTTTGCCAGGCATGACGACCTTCGGTCGTGAGCGGGGCGAGAATGGGCTGGTCCAGGCATTATGTCCTGGGTCAGCCCGTTTTGTTTTATTACCCCAAATTCACACCAAAAGGAGAGGTTTCACATGTCTAATCAAGTTTTACTTTACACCGATGGCAGCTGCTTGGGCAATCCCGGACCGGGTGGCTGGTCAGCCATCTTACAGTGCGGGGAACATGAGAAGGAGCTGGTTGGTGGCGCCGATCACACGACCAACAACCGCATGGAACTCACGGCCGTTCTCGAAGGTTTGAAAGCCCTTACACGCCGCTGCCAGGTAACAGTAGTTACGGACAGCCAATACGTGACGACTATTTTGAATGGTGGTAAGGCGAAGGCCAACCAGGACCTGGTGCAGCAAGTGCGCGTCCAGGCCCGGCGTCACGAGATCACGGTGCAGCAGGTGCGGGGGCACAGCGGCCATGAAATGAACGAACTGGCCGACCAGCTAGCTTTTACCGAAGCCAATCACCGCAAACAGATGATTGCTGCCGGCTGGGGGCCATACTGATGTGGCGCATGGAATGCGATGTAGCTAACTTCAAAGCGTATGGATCTGTTCAGGCGTTGAACCGGGCCTTTGGCGACCGTTGGGTCTACATCGGCCGGGCCAACAGCTATGCCGGGCTGCCCGCTTCTCCATTGGCGAATCCGTTCAAGGCCAGGGAGTTCAGCGGCCGCGGCCAGACATTACCCCATTATCGGCTCTGGTTATGGGGGCGTATCCAGGCTGGCGATGAGGCAGTCTTGGATGCGCTCAAAGCCATTGATGCCCAAACTGTATTGGTGTGCTGGTGTGTCCCTGGTCCCTGCCATGGCGATGTGGTCAAAGCAGCAGCCGCTTGGTTGCGCAGCCAGACAGTCTCGTAGTTCGATAGTCGAATAGTCAGTTTGTTCACGGCCGTTATCTAAGCGCAGATAACGGCCGTTTTGCATTTCTAATCCCCATTTCAACCCCAAAAAAGGAGAGCGTTTCAATGTTTGCACGACGTTTATTCAATCTCGTTTCTCGTCTCATTTTCAGCCGCTGGGCGCGTGGCTACGAAGAACATCACGGTTCTTGTGAGGATGCCTACGCCGCCCACATCGGCCCCCTGCACCTGGAAATCAACCAGTGCTTTGTCCTCGATCATGATGATGCCTTCATTAGCATCCGCATTCCCATACCCACGCGACATGAGCGAGGCTGGCTCTGGGGCAAGCTCCACCTGGGCTATGTGGTCTGCCTGGGCGAAGATGAGATTCGCCGGCCGGGATTCTATGCCCATTGGCAGAAGCCGCTGCCCAAAGTGGTTTACGGGCAGGGCAAAGACAGTCCAGATAACCCCATCCCGTTTTAGTCGTTCAAGGGGGAGCGGTACAGCTTTCCGTTCCCCCAAATACCTTTATCAACCCATTTCAGCCAATTCAATCATTTCAACCAATTCAACCCAATTCAACAATAGGAGAAAGATGATGACTATTTTACGATTTGATGATAACCGTGGTGGATTAACTTATCCCTTTTTGCCTGAAGCCTTGCAGTGGCAGATTGTCTCCCGTCCCTTCGGCGACGAAGAAGCGCTGGCCAAGATTTTCCAGGCCGATCTCCCTACCCTCCGCTGGGTGAAGGATGATAAGGTGCTGGATTTGTACGTTCCCGGCATGGATACCCATACCTTCCTGGAACGCACCGGCCTGCGGCTCTCCATGCACAAGGGTGGTTACGTGCTTTCCAAACGGCTCTCCCGTGTCATGCGGCCGTATCGCTATTGGGGTTTCTTCAGCGATGATGAGGTCACCATAGATTACAATGAATTCCTGGACGGGAACCTGTGGGACGGCTGTGGCCAGGTCAGCCGGAGCTTCATCCAGCGCCTGGCCGACGGTCTGGACCTCGACGAACGCCATCGCCACGAACTGTTGCACTGCAATCGCTTTGAGGTGACGACGCTGCACGCCGGCGGCCAGGATAAGGGCCATGTGCTGGTGGTGGACGATCTGGCCGTAGACTTCATGTTCCCGGCCGGGAGCGCCAAACAGGAGCTAGCTCTAATAGACGGCCGTGTCTTCATCGGCCTCAATTCCGTCCACAGCGAAGACCAGATGTGCCTGGATGTGCAGAGCATCATCAATTTGCATCCCTTCTTCCAGCCAGAGCATCTACTGGCCTGGGCCGGGATGGAGAGCGAGTTGTTCTTGAGTGGTATCCAGAACGGCCGTTTGGAAAACATCCTCAACCGACTGTACGACGCTGAATCCGTATCTGACCTGGATTCTCTAGCGGATTGGCACGTAGGTGAGTACATCGCCAGCGGCGGCAGCCTGATGTGGTTTGCCGGCATGGTCAAGGCGGTTGCTAAACAACATCTCAACCGGTTGGGCAGCCGGATCAGCAAACTCCGGTGTCCCGCGCCTGGGGGCAGATACTATCTGTTCCCAGCTGCTGTTGGTAACCGTGATGTGCCAGAAGGTCACATTGAACTCGACCCGGCCTGTGCCACGGCCTGGGTGAACGACAACGACTGGATCACCTACATTGTGGATGTTTTAGGTGGTTGTGACGGCGATGACGCGGTGTGGGTGCTGCCATTTTCTGACGTTTCTGACAGTGGCCAGCATAAGACGCTCGTCTGGCGCAGCCCGAACCAGTTGGGCGAGTACGTGGTGCTGCGGCCAACTGCCGGCAGCCACACCATCGAGTGGGACATTGTTGGTAGCCAGCTCTCTTACCCCAAAATGCAAAGCCGCCTGCTCCCAGACCGTATTGATAGCGCTAACTATCAATACGGCCGTTTAACGGAAGCAAGCGACTCGCAATTGACAACGGAATCCTACTCTATCGAAGCGATGCTGTCAACCATCCAACGAGCGGCCACTAACCAGGGCGTGTTAGGTGGATTTTGCAATGTCGCTATGTTGTGCAAGGCTATCTACGGCCGTCTCCCAGATAAACTCCCGGCCACGCTAGAAGCGGTCATTGACGGCTCGGTGAAAACCGGGCTGTACCTGGTGCCGGTAAAGCAGTGGAACCAGATGGCGATTACCCGGATGGTCAAACACGGCCAGGCCAACGCTAACCGCGCTATGCCCAACGTGCTGCTGGACCGGCTGCCGGAGTGGCTGCGGCCGCAGGCCAAAGCTGCCGAACGTCATTGGTTGGATACGTTAGCCGCGGCGCTGGCACTGCACAAAGCGCAATACTGGGCCGACGTGGAAGCGTTGGCCTATGAAGCATGTCCGCCATTGGCCCTGTTTGAACACGGCTGTGATTGGCTGCACGTGGGTAAAGATTTACGTCGGGCATACAGCCACGTCATGCGCCAGGCTATGAACGCCAACGCTGAAGTAGACCATGAGGATTACGACACTGCCCGTTCAGCCAGTGAAGCCTTCTTAGGCCAATGGCCGGCCGATAAGCGGCATTGTGTTCTGTTGGGTGCGGCCGCTTACCTCTATGCTCAGGGTCCGCAGAATGGCGAACCGGTGCGGGATGCGCTTATCTGGCAGTTGGGGAGAAAGCGAGATGGTGCCGGCAATGACAATTGCCGCGGCAACGGCCGCGAGCCGGGTATCGCTCAGGCCATGCTGGCGGCTTTGCGCCAAATTGGGCTGCTGGGTGAGCCGGTGTGGACGAGCCAGGGAGCAGTCCTGCATTACCGTGACGAACCTTCTGCGAAGTGCGCCGGTGTGCCGGTTAGACTGAATGGCGTATGGCTAAATTGGCTCAATTCACGAAATGGCCATCAGTACACCCGGATGAGCGACGTGCCGCCGGCCGAACGCGACCAGGCGAAGGCCCGCATTGCCGACTTCGTGCAGGACAGGTTTCAGGGCATGATGCTCTTCACCGAAGTGACTGACAACGGCCCGAACGGGCTTCGGGTCGTCACCCGCACGCTGCATGGCAACCTGTTTGGCTTTGTTCAGCGTGATCACGAACTGGCGGCCATTCGCTACGACCAGTGGCGCATCGCCTGGGCAACGGCCGTTGATGGCAACTTGTTGAGCGTTTTAACTCCTGCTGTTTAGCGTTTCCTATCTCTATCAACTCGAGACGGTTACTGGTCTGTAAAGGCTGGTAGCCGTCTTTTCCTTTTTCTTGCCGGGCGAGGCGTCGGTGAATTCCAACGAGGCTGGCCAGGGCTGGTTAGGGGCGCTATCGCGCCGAATTTGATGAAGTTCATCCCGCTGCCCTGGACAAAGCCAGTTGCCGCTGGTGGGCGCTGATGAGGGTTCGATTCCCTCCCGGCGGGCATCAACAAAGCGCTAACGCGCTGGAATGTTGTGAATTGTTTTACCAACCTATTTTAGTCAAAAGGAGAACCAACTATGTATCAGAAACTCGTTATTGCCGGTAATTTGGGACAAGACCCGGAACTCCGTTATATGAGCGATGGTCAGGCCGTCTGCAACTTCAGCATGGCCTGCAACCGCCGCTGGAATGACCGGGCCACCGGCGAGCAGCAGGAAGAAGTGACCTGGTTCCGTGTCTCGGTCTGGGGGCGTCAAGCGGAAGCGGCGAACCAGTATTTGAGCAAGGGTCGCCAGGTGCTGGTCGAAGGCCGTTTGCGCCCAGACGCGAACACCGGTGGGCCGCGTTTGTGGACACGCAACGATGGCTCTATAGGCGCGTCATTTGAAGTGGTTGCCGACCGGGTGCAGTTCCTGGGCAGCAATGGCAATGGCAGTGGCGCTGGTCAGGCTGAAACGGACCCTTCGTTTGAGGATGACCAGATTCCCTTCTAGAGACCTGTAAATAAACCCGTGACCATTTATTACCTGTAAGAGCAGTCATCTTTCGCGGTGGCTGCTCTTTTTCATTTTCCCCCAATCATTATAGGAGACTTACCCATGCTTGAAGCGATTGTCATCATCGGCATTCTACTCCTGCTTTTTATCCTTTTTCGCCCCCGGCGTGACCCGTATGTACGGCGCGTAACGAAGTCCTACAACGGGCAGCGGTATGGCAAGGAGCGGGAGTTATATTAGAAGAAATGGAAGGGGCTTCTCGCTCATGAGAAGTCCCTTCTCCATGATGGGCTTCAAGCGATAGAGGCCATTGCGGAAGGCCAGCGTGGGCATTCAGGTGAGGGTTCTGGTGAAGCCGAAACGCTCTGGTCGGCGCAGCGATTTCCCACCCACCCACCCGGTGGCGGGCAAGCCCGCCCGAAGGCAAAGCCTTCGTCAACTACCCCACCCTCCACCCTTTCGGCTGCGCTCGAGGCAGGCTCTTACGCTCGCCGCAGGGCAAATAGAAGACGGTTAACGCCGCCAGAAGTATATATCTGCTAACTGTACGTCCGCCCCGGTAAAAATGACATTGGACAAAGAACAAGAGACGTACAGTTAGCAGAGGGACGTACAGTTAAAGCCGAGGAACGGGAAATATTGACAAAGCTGCCAACCGTGCGTAGAATGGCCCCGTAATCGCATGGATGCACTAACCTGAGTGCATCCGTTGACACAGACAAAAACACACCCCAAACATTTCCCCATAACCTCAAAACGACCGGCGTGGTCTTGTGCCGGCCAATGCGCTTTCCCTTGCAGGTGGCTGTTGGCCGCGTATCGCTCACGCCGGTTTTTGCGTTTGACGTTTCCCCTTTTTCGCTTTCCTAAAAATTCAGGCCAACCAATCACGTTGGCCCCCAATCAAATCAAGGAGATGATCCATGGTAGAGTTACATGCCCTCTTGGATGATGATGTACGCGCACGCCGGCCGGACAAGACCTACTCCAAGCACATCATGCTGACCGAATTCGGCCGGGAGAAGATTGAAGCCTGGGCGAAGGCTAACGGCCTCAACTTCAGCGCCGCCATCGAGACCCTGGCCCTCATGGGCCTGGATGATGAACGTAGTTCATACGCCATTCCCGCCCTGCGTGCCACCACGCTCCAGGGCATCCGCCTATCTTTTAACCGTATTGCCCGCCTGCTGTCCGACATCGCCATCGAAGCGGCCGCTTCCCGCACCATGTCCGAAGGGATCATGCTGCAACTCATCCGCGAGTTAGCGGCCGAACATCCCGACGACTTCACAGCCATGATGCGCATTTCCCGCGACGGCCGTGACCAGGCCCACACCCACATCCGCGCCTTCCACGAGGACATCAAGACCAATGTGGAGCAAGAAGCGATCCGGCGATTGAAGAAGTCGGTGTCGCGGGTGCAGGAACTCTTTGCCGGCGCGGAAGAGGAGGAGATGCATGGCTAAACGACTGCTGGCTATTGTGCGCGGCGAGCGCATCGCCAACAAATCGGCCAAAGGCAAACCCGCTTATGCCCGGATGAAGGGGCTGATGAACTACATCGCCTACGGCCGTTACGAAGATCATCCTTCATTTGCCCTCAGAGCCCGCCCCGAACTGGCCGAGGGGACAAGCCCCGACCAGGAAGCCCAACAACGGGGTCTCTGGCTGGATCACACCGGCAAAACCACCTCGCACGAAGAAGCCCTGCGCTGGGCCAAAGACAAGGTTCACCGGTACGGTTATGAATACACCTACCAGCTTTTGCTCTCCACCCGCTACGGTGGCCTGGCCGCCGAGGACTTCAACCATGTGCTGCAGCAGGGGAGCGACCTGAGCGGCGTACACGAGTGGCGCCTGATGCTCCACGACGATACCGGTAACCAGCACGCTCACGTCATCCTGCTACGCCGGGAGAAGCTGTCCAATGCCCGTTACAAGGAGTGGCAGCAGCAGATGCAGGCGGAACTGGAACAGTTGCAAGCAGAACGGCGCCAGGAACGACAATTAGAAACAGAAATAACCCCCGCCTTGGAGGCGGGACAAGTCCTGGAAGCTGTGCCAGAACTGGCGCGACCAGAACAGGCGCAGCGCCAGGGATGGGAGATGGAATGATGAATTTAGACATGGGAGAAATTAAGAACGGTACCTACTTCAAACAGTGGTGGCAGGAAATGCCACCTGCACCTAAGAAACGATGGCGGGTTTTTCTGCTTGGTTTTAGCCTCTTCTGGCTGGCCGGAGCCGTCTATACACCCACGGCCGTGGCCGGCATCGCCCGGCTGACCGGGTTAGCCCGCCTGCTGATGGCCCTGGGCATGGGCGGTTTTGGTTTCCTCTGGGGCGGGTTGAAGGGGCTGGGACTCATCCAGGAGACGGCCCAGGAACCAAACCTGTTCTGGATTGTCCTGGCTCTAGCCTTGCCCGGCGCTATCTTTGGCTTTGTTTACATCCTGGACCAGGCCCCCAATCCCTTATTCAACATGCAGAAGATGCTGGGCAAGTTCGCCCGCTCTCAAGGTCGCCTCAAGGATGAGGAGGTGGCGCAGCAGTTAGCTATCCAGCGCGGTGTCCCTTATGCTACCGTCGCCAATGGCAAGAAAAAGGAAGTCAAAGTTGGCCTGGACTACGCCAGCGGTGAGGGGCATGTGTTAGTGTCTGGTCCGACGCGGAGTGGCAAGGGGCTGCACCTGACAGATACCCTGCTCACCTGGCCCGGCCCGGTGCTGGTGGTAGATCCAAAAGCAGAACAACTGGCGCGCACGGCCGCCTGGCGCAGCCAGTTTGGCCCCATCTACTGCCTGCCCGGCCACCAGGCCAACCTGGCCGCCTACTACCGCGATCTGCTGGATCGGGATGACATCGCCGAACTGCACACCCACCTGATGCGGCCGTGGGAAAGCCGGGAGTCAATCTTTGCCGAGAAAGCGATGTCCCTCTTTACGGCCGCCGGCCTCTACGCCCAGGCCAGGGGGCTGGACCCCGTCCGAGTTCTGCTCGACCTGGCCGAGAGCGACGCCGCAGAGGCGCTGGCCGGGCTGGAGACCGTCCCCGCAGCCAAACGCCACGTGCGCGTCTTCACCAACGGCGCCAAACCGGATGCCTACCGGGAAGACCGGTTTGTGACCTCAGCTTTTGGCAACTTCACCACCCGGCTGGCCACCTACCAGAAACACGTAGACACCATTGCCCCGCCGGACGCCGCCAATCATCTGATCATTGACCCGGACTGGGCGCCCCAGAACGGGACGGTCTACATCACCTATTCCCTGCAAGATTTGAAAGGGGTAGGCGGTGTGGTCGCGGCCGTGATCGCCGCCATGCTTCGCCACCAGATGTGGCAGCATACCAAAGAACGGCTGCTGGTGGCTATTGACGAACTGCCGGCTGTCGGCTTGAAAAACATCGCCGATTATCTGGCAACCGGTGGCGGTTATGGCATTACGCTCTTGCTGTATGTGCAATCTATTGCCCAGTTGAAGGAACTATACGGGCCGGACGGGACGAGCGCCATTCTCTCCAACTGCGCCCACCAGGTCTGGTATCCGCCTACTGAATACGAAACGGCCGAAGCCATGTCCCGGCTGTATGGCATGACGCTGAAAGCCAACCTGGTGCATTCCTCCTCACGCGGCTCGCGCCAGCACAAAGACAAGGAGGGACGGGCCAACCTGCAGACTAACAACAACCAGGGGGCCTCCTGGTCCTGGCAGGAACGGCCGGAACTGCTGCCCAGCCAGGTGATGTCCCTGCCCAAAGAGCAGGTCATGGTAGCCACCCTGGCCGGCGAGCAGCGCATTGTCTTCTTGGGGCAGCGGTTGAACCCCATTCCCCTCTTTGACAAACTGCCCCCGGCGTCTCTCTTGCGCCTGCCCCGGCCCCGGTATGGGGAACGGTTCTACACTCGCTGGCTGGAGACGGCAGCGCCGCCGGTGGCAGAGGCATCCGCCGCGGAAGAGAAAATGTCGGAAGAAACACCGCCGGCCAAAGAACAGCCACCGGCACCGGAAGAAGACCTGGCGGCCGATGACCAGAGCGACGATGAAGAAACACGGCCGTCCGAAGATGACAGCGCCGGCAAGGATGCGATCTGATGACCCGAACCAGCCATCGCTGGCAAAGCAAACCGGGCAGCTTCGACACCCTACACGCCACCCAAATCTTCCCCGCGGATAATGCGTATGGTATTCCGGACTTGGAGCATACGCCGGTCAGCCGGATTCCCGCTTGGCTGGTGCCCTACCGGCAGCGGATTCGTAGTAATGAGCCGTTGGACGATGGCGCCGTCCACTTTTTCACCGACGATTACCGCTTCGAGACGGTGTGGAACCGGCCGTGTAAGGCGTTGGAATCGCTGGCCCCTTACCAGATGGTGCTGACGCCGGATTTTTCCCTTTACCGGGACTGGCCGCTGATGCTGCAACTGTGGAACACCTACCGTAACCGCTGGTGCGGCCGTTTCTGGCAGGAGCAGGGTTTTACCGTCATTCCCACCATTAGCTGGAGTACGGCCGAATCCTACGACTTCTGCTTTCTGGGCGTGCCCCGGCGCAGCCTGGTGGCAGTGTCAGCAGTGGGTGTGAATCTCGACGCGCCGTTGGAATACCGGTTGTTTGTGGATGGGTTTGCCGAGATGGTGCAGCGGCTAGAGCCGTTGGTAGTGCTGAGTTACGGCCGTTTACCGGCAGCCTGTCATGAGTTGGCTGAGGTCGTCACCTATCCCACGCGCTGGACGGACATCCGGGCGGCGCGGCAGGCAGGCAAGCAGATAAGGAGAGATTAAATGGGTGGACGCGGCGCGGCCAGCACTGGCGGAAATGGTTTCCTGTCGCCAGCGGAATTAGAGAAGCTTTCTTACAACGTCACCAGCTTTGACGATAAGTTGGGCGGGGCGACATTTCCTTTCCTGGAACAGACGCAGCGGGCCTGGCGGATTCTAACCCGGCCGGTGGACGAAACGGCTGACCCTCATCCGGCGCACACGTTTGGTCTGGACTGTCCTACCCTGCGCTGGGTCAACGGCAGCCAGGTAAATGACCTGTACGTGGACGGCATGACGACCGAACAGTTCCTGGAAGCGACCGGCCTGGAATTAGATTTGCACAAGGGCGGCTTTGTTCTCTCCAAGCGAATTAGCCGGGTGATGCGGCCGCATTTTGTCAGTAGCTTCTTCAACCCTGATGACGTAAGCATTGCCTACATGGAGCAATCCCCGGAGAAAGCCAAAATCTGGGACGGTGCAGGTCTTATTTCCCGCCAGATGCTGTGGAAGATGATGCTGTATGAGAATCTGTCACCGGCGAAGCGTGAGCGATTAGAAACAGAATTGCGCTATGCTCGGCGGGTGGAGTTCACTGTCATGACACCTAAAGGGCAGGATAAGGGACATGCGATTGTGACTGATGATTTGCGGGATGACAACGGCCGTCCCGTAGACTTCCTCCTCCCTCAAGACACCAAAAGAGAAGTGCGGCTGGATAACGGCCGTACCTTCGTCGGCCTCAGCTTTGTCCATGGCCACAACGATATGCGCCTGGACATTCAGAGCCTCATCAATCTCCATCCTTTCTTTCAAGAAGAGCAGCTGCTGGACTGGCTCAAGGATGAAGGAGATTTGTTTGTGCAGGCAGTGGAAACGGGCCAGGTGGCCGAAGCCATGGGGAAGATTGATCGCCACGCAACGCTCGAAGAGGTGCAGGCGTGGCCGCTGCGGGAATATTTTGCCAGCGGTGGCCACCCGATGTGGTTTCGCAGCCATGTCAAGAGCCTGATGAACCAGCACTTGAAACAGTTGAACCATTCGACACTGGAGAAGATGCGACTGCCTATCCCCGGCGGCCGTCACTACGTCATGCCGGCGGCCGTGGGTAAACGAGCGGGTATCAAGGGTTTGGATGTACCTAGAGGCTACATTCACATTGACGATAAGCGCGGTACCGCCTGGGTCAATGACGAAGACTGGTTGGCCTTGCCGGATTCACCCAAGGACGAAGGCATTGCCGGGATTCTGGGCGGGGCCGACAATGACGATGCTTTGTGGCTGCATCCTTTCACCGACTATGGCGGGGAGCGAAAGGTGCTGGCCTGGCGCAGCCCCAACCAGGTAGGTGAGTATGTTGTCTTAAAACCAACCGCTGATTCGCAGGCATTGCCGTGGACGGCTGTTGGGGATGAGGCTACTGTTTATCCAGAAGCTGACAGCCGTAACCTGCCGCCACGAGTTGATTTCACCGATCCAGAGTATCTGGGACTGGTGAATCCAGAGACCGCTGGTGGCTTAGGTGAAGGCGAAGGGTACAGCGTTGCGGTCATGGAAGCGGCGATTGAGCGGGCGGTGGCCAATCAAGGCGCATTGGGAATGTATTGCAATTCGTTGATGTTGAACAAGGCTTTGTACGGCCGTTTACCGGACAATCCCCCTGCCCCACTGGAAGACATTATTGACAGCGCCGTGAAAACCGGCGCGGACTTGAGTCAGGTGGTGTCGTGGAACTATGCGAACTCGCGGGAGATATTGGAGAGCCGCACACCTATCCCCGCCGTCTTGCACCAGCGACTGAGTATTGACTGGTCAGACAAAGAAAACCGCCCTCCCCTACCCCGCACTAGCGGCATGGCTGGACATAGCGTTGCCGACGGCAATGCCGCACACTGGCTAGACCGGTTGGAAGTGGGCGTGAAGGCACACATCCAGATGATACAACAAAAGCGTGATGAACTGGTGGCTCAGGCGCGGCCGCCGCGAGAGGTGCTGGATGTAGCGATGGCCGACCCGGAGGCGGTTAAGCTGGGAGCAGGATTGAACAAAGCGTATGCGGCCACCTTACGGATGGGCAAAGGCCAGCATACCAATGTGTTGGAGCGGGCCAAATATGCGGCAGAGGATTATTTGGCGCACTTTCCCCCAGAGCGTCGGGGGGCGATTTTGTTGGGGGCGTTGGCTAGTGTGTATGGGAAAGATGAGGTTGGGGCGGATACGGCCGTTTGGTTGGCGGAGAGCAAGGAGGAAACAGATCAATCTCAGCCGGGTATTGGACAAATTTCGATTGCTCGTGAAACGATTGAGGCGTTACGGGAGATCGGTTTGCTTGATGACATCATTTCCACTAAGGAGGGATTGGTGATCTATCCAGCAGAACTTGAATGGCCAGTACAGGCCGATTGAGATTAGTAGCATTTGATTTGACTCTTACCGTGAGGAGTTGCAGAAAGAGGGATGGTCGTTGCTAGAAATGGTAGCCGTCATATCCAAGTGGGGCGAAAGCACACTAAGCGACACATTGCCCAGATAGTGGAAGGGTCGCTGGCTCTTCCTCGCCAGAGTATATGAATTCTAGCTCTCATAAGGAGCAAGAATTGGTGAAGTGAGCTTCAATTCCTCTTCCTTCTGCCGGTGAGCTTCAATTGCTTCACGAACGATAACCAATTTTTCGCCATTGCCATCAATACAAGGAAGAATCACCTCATCCGAACTGTTTTGTAGAACATCGATGTCACATAGTCCAGCCTCAAGCAGACGGAGATAGTCACTGCGGGTCAGACGTGCTCCCGCTTGTAAAGCCAGGTCGACCGTAGCGGCAGGGAGACCAACATCAAGCCGAGCCAAAAGCCGGGCAAGCCGTTCTTCTAAATCAAGCTCCGGATGCAAAATCTCCGCGATGCGTGCTACTGTCGGTAATAGATCACAAGTTCGTGAGGTTACATTGCGGATAGCGCCAGCAGCACCTCCTGGTGAACCGCCAAATTGAGTGAGGATAGCTTCAATATCCCCGATTGAACGATCTGTGACAAAGAGTAGACAAATAACGGCCCGTTTAGCCCGTAGGGTTGGTTGGTGACCATCATATGCCCAATGACGAAGCATGCTTAGGAGGGAATCAGGAATAGCTTGCCCACGTAGCTCGGCAAACCAGGCTATTGGCTCCTTTCGTGTACTCCGCCAGTTTATAGGTATCAGAATCTGATCCAGTTCGACAGTCGCTTGTGCTGCAGCAATTAGGGTCGGATCGGTGATTTGGCTCGGGTTGAGTGGCCGCAGACAATCAACCAAACGAAGCACTGATTCGACTTCAACAATCGCCTCACCTGCCAAACGGCCGAGATCTGTTAGTTTGTAAAGTTCCTGTTTATTCTGTTCGACCAACCCATGGCTTTCTAAATCCCGTAGAGCTTGTAAAAGTTGTTCATGATCCCATGACCACGACTCTGATTGCTGTACTTGCTGAAATGCTCCAAAACTTGCCTCCAGGAATTCTACGATATCCTCGGCTCTTAATCCCTGGAGCGATAGTCGTTGAGTTGCAACAAGCACACGGACAATAAGTGAACGTGGATCAGTGTCACTGTCCAGGAATCGAGATTCAAGATCCTCAGGTGTTCCCTTTACATATTGATTCCAGAAGTAATGCCCGTCATTCGGAGCAAGCGCCAATAAATAAGAACTACCCTTTTCGCTATAGTTGAGGCGACCTGCGCGACCAACAAGGTTTTTGTATTCGGCTACAGAATAAGGCTGTTTGGTCCTATTTGGTCCTGGATGCTCAAGCCCAACAAGAATCACTGCTTCCGCAGGTGTATTAACCCCCATTGCAAGCGTTGTAGTGGCTGCAATGACGCGCAAAGTTGAATCAGGTATACGGAATTGCTCTTCAATTACGGCACGCTCTTCGCGATCCAAATCAGAATTGTGGAAGGCCACCCCTCCCTGAAGGGTTTCGCGTAAATCATGAGAAGCTTTGGACGGATCCCCCGTTGGCAGGCTATCGAGTGCTGCTTGGGCAGGTGGAAGACCAAGCTCACGAGCCAGATAGTTAGCGCAGCCGCGTGTTTCGCCCCTCGTTTCACGGAAGACGATAACCTGTTTGCCCTCTGAAACGAGTTTTTGAACCAATGGTATGATCCAGTCTTGACTACTATCTTTTCGCCAATGACGTTGGATAATAGGTTCGGTAACCTTTTCTTCACCTGATATTGCATCAATAAAACGATATCGCCCATCTGCAAGAAGTAGACCTTCGTCTAAAGGCACTGGTCTTTCGTTACGTCGCAATAAACGAGCTCCTAGCCAGCGTTCAAGACCGTTTGTGTTGCCAATAACTGCAGATAATGCAATTAGCTGAGGTTCAATACCTCGTCGCCGCCGCATTCGCAATAAAGTCAATATAAATTCGAGATTGGCCCCGCGTGATTTATCAGCGATCATTTGCACCTCGTCTATCACGACGGTACCAACTTGTTCCAATACATGGGGATTCGTGAGGACAACTGCGGCGAACTTTTCGTAAGTCAATAGACAAATGTCATACTGGCCCCGAATGAGGGGGCTTATATCATCTGTCTCGCCCGTTGCTTCTATGATTTGAATGCCAAAAGGGCCATAGGTTTTCGTAAAATGTTTGAGTTTATCGTTGACCAGGGCCTTTAGAGGTAATAGAAACAAGGCCCGCTGCCGCGCCAACGCGCCTTTCAATGCCGCCAGTTCCCCGATCATTGTTTTTCCCGATGAGGTTGGTGCCGATACAACCAGATGTTCCCCTTCCAGCAAATTAAAATCATTGATCGCATCAACTTGTAGCTGATTCAACGATGGAATGGCAGTCCCCCAGGCATCAAGCAGTTCAGGTGGGAATCCATAGGGTGCAAGGCTTTGGATTTCGGCCGTTATCTCTGGAGGTAACCGTTCAGGAAAGGCTGCTTTGTAGCGTGAGTCAGGTTTAAACACCGGCCAGGTGAGTTCGCCGTCAAGCTGGCCACGCAGGGTGGGGTGTTGCAACTTACCTAGTTGGGCTGCGGCATCTATCACACGCTGGGTAACATACTCGAGTAAACGATAGATGGCTAACTTTCCCGCTCTTTGTACCTCTTCTGTACCCTGTAGAGCCTCAAGAAGATAGTAGGTCAGGAAACCATGCCCAATCCGAGTGTTTTCCCAAGCAGGCTCTGTTGACTTTGATGCTGTAAGAATTAGTCTCCCTTCCCCTGATAACCTATCGAGTACGTCCTCAGTTGATTGGATATCCCGGGCTACTGTTTCGACTTTCAGTACCTTTGCACCCATACTGCCTGAAAAGCAACAATCCAGAAAGCAAATTAATCGCCGAGCAGGAATGTGAGCAAACCATTCGGTAAGCACAGTAAGGGAGATTGATGTGTTCTCAAGGTCAAACGTGTTGGTGTCATAGGTGACTAACTGATGTGTTTCGGTCCCATGTCCCGAAAACGCAATTACGACAACGTCGTCTGGATTGCATTCGGTTAATTGACTGAATGATTTCTCAATTGCGGCACATGTTGCTTCTCCGTCAGTTAGAAGCGAGGCAGTTCCACCTAAAGTATCTAAAAACAATGAATGTAAAGCTATAGCGTCACGCCCAGCACAGCTTAGCCACTTAATGCGAGAAGATTTATAGCGGTCTATTCCAATACAATACCTTCGCCAATTAGGCAGAGATAGAACTAGGCGGAGCATAATGAATACTGCCTAGCTGCGAAACTTGTTCAAAAATGTGCGTCATTAAAATTGGCTCCGGCTTTTGCGGAAGCAATTTTAATGTCTCGGCCACATATTTGTGGCCGCGAAAGAAGGCTTTCAAATCGAGTACGTTAAAATCTGTATATTGTTGACGAAAATGACGCATGAGCACCTGAGCAACGTTGACCATGAACAAGGATAGGTTAGCGGCATTGGTCACAGCTGTGTCCTGGGTGTTCATAAAATCTTCTAGACCCCAATACTGCTTGGCCTCACGGAAATTGAACTCAATCTGGAAGCGTAGGCTGTAATAATCGATGAGTTGACTATAAGTCAACTCAAGGTCGCTGCTAAAGAGAATCACTTGCGCCCACTTGTCTGTCTTGACATTGTGCTTGCGAATGATGACGACATTAAGCTGGGCGGCAAACTCTTTGTGTCGCATGGTCGCCTGGTAAATGTAGGTCTGGATGTCATCTTGGGTGCTGCTTTCCTGCAAGTATTGAGTCGGGATGGCCGCATAGTTGAGCTTCTCGCCATACTTGCGCCGGGGTCCATGACCACTGTAAGGGCCGTCATAAGGAAAGTAGAGAGCAGCATCATGTCGTAATTTGGAGACCAGATGCAAGCCACAACTCAAAGCCATTTGCACCGCATTGTTGTGACCAAACTTGCCATCCAGCAGCAGGTGAGTGATGGTCAACCAGTGGCCGACCAGACAAAGTTGCTTTTGAAGCATATTGTGAATCAGTCGCAGTTCGGGTGTCCAGACCACCTGCGTCTTATCCCGATTGCGGCTGCCTTTAGGTCGGCCGGCTTTCTTAGGCCCAGTGGCTGACTTTTTGGCCTTCTTTTTCTTCGCTTGACTGGCCGCTTTGTCAGCCTCGCTGCCCATAACTTGCTCAACCGCTGTGGGATAGGCACGTCGTTGCTCCACATCAATCAGCGATAAGGCGAAAAAAGCTAAACTGGGAATGACCTTGCCCGCCAGCGAGGCAAAGAAGCGGTCCAAACCAAAGGTTGCCTTGCCTGATTTGGTGACGACACTTTCATCCCCGGCTAACAGATACGTCCGGCCAGGTTGGACCAGATGCTGTCGAACAAAGAGCCAGAAAATCAAGGCCCAGGGGATGGCTGTGGTGTAAAAACGCTGAATCGTTCGATAACTGCCCCCTTTTTCAGTCCAACGCGAGATGCCCAACATGGTCACGCGGCCTGTCATGGTGATGATTGCCGACAGGATATGACTCATTTGTCGCAAAGTCGTTTTCGTCAAATAGGGATGCAGACATTGTAAAAGTGCTAAAATATCAGTCATGGAGAGACCTCTGGTAGGTTTGAAATGTTTTTGGTTATTACAAATCTAATCTACCATGCCTCTCCTGCCAATTTTTTGGCGAAGGTATTGCCAATAAACAGGCCTTTAAAAGTCATTTGGCTGATCCTATCACTTATGGCTCTAACCCCTTTGCAACACAGTCACCAAACCATTTTCTGCATGCTTTTCGTACGACTCTTGGATCACATGCCCTACTGAGATACTACCGCTTCCCTGCTGAATGAGTTCAGCCTTTTGAACAGTGACATTTGCATTTACTGTCCCCGATCCATTTATTACTGCTTTGAGGTAGGAGAAGTCCCCTGATTTAATATGAACATCACCAGAACCGTTGATAGAAATATCGCACGTCTCAGTGACACGTTGGATGCTTACTTGACTACTACCATTTATTTGAATATTCACATTGGTTACTGCTTCACACTCGACTCTGGTTGAGCCATTAGAGTATATGTCCAATGCCTTCAGGGGTATATTAACCTGCCCTACCCCTCTTTGATCGCTTTGGACGTGTAGCGACGCTTCAACAGGTGTTTTGATGACAAGTTTGCCCTCAATAGGACGGCTTTTGACCCTCCGGCCATTTACGTATACATCCCCGATAATCAAATCACTCTTCTTTGTAGGTGTTCTGATTACGAATCCATTGTGGGTTTCATAGACCTCCAAGTGAGAAAGAAACCATTCTGTGCCGATGACTTCAAGCGCAGATTCCTTTTGATCCCAGGGATGAATCTCGAAGAATAGATCTCCCCCTTCTAAAACGATGGTGTTTCCGTAGGAGAAATTGAAGGTCTTTTCCTGTGGGGGGCCATTTATTGCAAAAACTGGAATCAGTTTGAACTTGATCTCGCCTGGACCTTGATTTCTTATCATTAATTGGTCGAGATCTGCAAAACTGCCATCGTTGAACCATATGCAGTTGCCGTTGATGTTTTTTGGTTCTTTGTCACTCAATAAGATGACATCATTGAATCTGTGTATTTCTTTCATTACTGTCCTCGCCGAAGTGCCTCTTGTCACAGATTACTGCCAATATCTTTTACGCTTGTTGATATAGAAGAAGCGTCCTCAATACTTTGACACAGTTGTTGCTTGCCATGAAATAAAAAGCAGACAATATGTCTGTATGTTCCAATTCATCGCCATAGAATAGCACATATTTTCTACGGGATCAATTTGTTGCAATTATGCAACAGGTGCTCCCAGATTCATGAAAATTGATTTCTTTGAGCATGGCGATTATCGGAGGGGTATTCAGTATGCTCGAATCAGAGCAGAAATGCATCAAACAGCACTTGGCTGAGTTAGATGTTAAAGTGTTTCGGATGACCTAGTTTGGGTTATTTCACTAACTGATGATTACTTGTAGGCGATATGTCATTGCCAACAGTTTTGGCGCAGGACAAGAGCTATTGGCAAGATACAACGGCCGTTCCCGCAAACAACTTGGCCAATTTCTAGCACCCGGCCGTCGCCCACAATATAGCGCAACAACTGCGACTGCACCGTAAAGCTCGTCTAGATAAACCGACCCATCAGCCCGGTGTCCTGGCTTGTACTCTGGTTGTTGGAAAAAGTTCCTTATTCCATCCAGGCTTGTTTCAAATGGATCCGTAAGCTGGATTCAGTAAACGACCAGGTGTGCGGATATTGTCTGAACGCCGGAAGTACTGCTATTCTTTCTGGCCAGGGTGGCATATCTCCAAGGTGTTCATCCCACAAAGGAGTGGTACTAACAAATGGGTTGAGGTGCTCGGCTGTAAAGCGGATAATTTGCCGCGCTTGTCTACCCGTGAAGCGCCGGTGGTTAAGCGAGTAGGCTGGCTCCCGACCAGCGTGGCTGTTCTCGATAGGGCCGTTGCGATAGGCAAAGTGGATGATGGCATTGGCCAGGGTACGGTAAGGGTGGGACACGGCCGTCTGAGCACTTTCGGGGAGCATTATCTCTTTGGCCTGGTGAATACCTACCAGAGTTCCCAGTATCGTTTGGAAAGGCTCCCAGTTTCGTTTCACCTGCTTTTGGGGCATGGGCAGCCACTCGTAAGCGCGACGTAGCCTGTCAAAGAAAGAGTCCTCGTCTTGATACCGCAAGCGCAGCAGGCGGGCTAGATTACTCGATGCCTCGATGTTGATCCGCCTCATTTCCTCATCACTTATCATGCTGGTTGCCAACTGCCCGGCTTGTGGATCAATGGGTTTAGCTTCGTCCATTAGAACAGCTAGGTAAGTACCCCAGCGAAGGCAAAGCGCAGTGGCGCCAATGCCCAGAATCCAGTGATTGAAGCCAGTCGTTGGCCGAGGGCATTGATCTAGCCAGGCGCAGAGCTGGTCGAACAGCAAGCGTTCAGGGGGGTGGATGCAAAGGGTGTCAGCTTGCACACTCACTGCGCCTGCATTCAAGGAAAGGCCTTCAGAAACGGTGACAATTAACTCCATATCTTTTCTACGAAAATATCTCCAGGTCAAACAGGTTCCTGTCTCATCCCCAAAAACACCCATCTTCATCTACCAACACCTGCTGTAGGCGAGACTGGAGGGCAAAGCGGTGGCCAGATTGGGTGGTGGATAGGGCCACCAGGCATCGAACTTACGCATCCAGTACGGGTGCCATTTGCGGCCTTTGAGCGTCAGGCGAAATTGGCAGACCGGGAAGAGGTATTTATCTCCATTCGTCCGTTGCTGAATTTGGTAGATACCCAGCGCTGTTCCCTCGTCTGTCGGGCGCAGCGGGCCGTAGTTTTGCAATGCCTTGCCAATTGTCTTCAAAGCCTGGCGGGTAACGTCCGTCGGAATGATGTCCGGGTTGCGGATCGCTTCCAACCCATCATCGCCACCGTATTCATAGACGTTGAAGTAATAGACGATTTCATTGATGGTCAGGTGGTGCTGGCGGGCGTAATGTTCCAGTTGCGAGGAGTCGTCAATGATAGGCGACACTTCCTGGGCGATCTGGCGCATGGTCTCCAGGCTGCGGCTGCTAGCTTGCCACTGGTTCCACTCATCTGACCAGGCATTTTGGGTGTGCATATGGGGATTATACGTGGGATGTGCGTCTGTGGCAGGCGGAACGGCCGTTTATCGGACAATCCCCTGCTCCACTGAAAGACATTGCGGATGGGCAAAGGTAAACACGCCAATGTGTTGGAGCGGGCCAAACATGCGGCCGAAGATTACCTGGCTCGCTTTTTCCCCCGGAGCGGCGTGGGACGATTTTGTTGGGAGCGTTGGCCAGAGTGTATGGGAAGGATGAGGAGGGAGCGGATACGGTTGTGTGGTTGGGCGAGAGCAAGGATGAAACTGACCAATCTCAACCAGGAATTGGACAATCTTCCATTGCACATGAAACGATTGAGGCACTGCGACAGCTTGGGTTGCTCGATGATATACTTGTTACCAAAGAGGGGCTGGTGGTGTATCCGGCCGAGATGTATCAAACTACCTGAGACTGCTGCAATTGAAGCTATGGGGGTTTAGTTTAGTGATGTCAGTGTTTCTAAGGGCATTTCACAAAATGCATTGGAGGCTTTTGTCTATGTTATCGGCTTGTAGCGGGAGCTGGTACGATAATAGCGCGTTTTACCAGGGCAATGCTTTCTAGCGTTTGTCGTACCCATTCATGGTTTTCAACTGAGCAACTTTTATCGTATACAAACACAACAATAGCCGTGAAAAGACTTTGCGGTTGTAGTTGCGCCGAATCTTTACCGATTTCGTCAACGATCTTTTGAAAATCACCCTTAGTTCTTACATACTTAGCTTCAACAATCAAACCAAGCGAGGGGATACCAATATCATATCGCTGACCGCTTCGCCCAAGTTTGGGTAGGTACTCTTCGTAGCGAGCATCTTCAAAGGAAGAGCGGAGGATTAGCCACAATAACGCTTGAACATCATACTCATCTTCAATAGTCCACTTTTTCTGCCACCGTTCCATAGCTGGTAAAAAGCCATCCAATAGCGAAGTAACCAAGTCCATGCCAGGATAACGGCTTCTTGCTTTTACATAGCTGGTTGCGGTTTCCCAAACAATAGCTGCTTTGTAATCCTCTACCTCGTAGGGAGTTTCTGTCAATAAGCGTTGGAGCAGAATTGGTTGAGATTCGTTAAGCCACTGGAGTCTCTCCTGTCCGCTCATTAGAGTTTCCCGCTTAGCAAGCCAAATCATCAAAGCCAATTCTGGGATGGAACAGTCAGACGTACTCTCAGTCAGTTTAGCAGAAGACTCTAGAAGGAAAGTGCCGCCTAACAAGTTAGCTGCATATCCATAAATAAGTTGTGGAAGTAATGGTGTATTTGGATGGTCAAATCCCTGTTTGAGCAGGTCTAGCAACCAGTTTGCCATAGGTTTATCAACAATAGCTTTAATTCCTAATGTGATACCCAGCGTGACATCTGGTTGCCAAATCCATGAATTCGGAAAAGAAAATACGTTTTGTCTATGTTGTAGCCTTGCAATATTTTGCCTGAAAGTATCTGTTACAATCGGCTCTATTTCACTCTGCTGCTGAACTTGCTCTGCCAGTAGACTGCCTAAGACAGCTAAACTGGGCGCATGGTGTATAACCTCTTTATTCTGTCGCATCCAATTGGCCGGATCGCAATACACCTGTCCCATAAGAACGAGATTTGGGTGTACAAATCTGGCAAAATGAAGAGCTAACAAACCATCTAAATTACCTGGCTCGTTTAACTGACTAATTGAACGCTGTAAACTTGCCAGAATGGTGTGTAGGGTGTGATTAAACAAATCAGTCATGCAAACCACAAACTTGATCGCAATTCTGTCGTTTGCAACGCATCGGAATTCCAATTCTTGATATGGCGGAGCCGCCCTAACAATTTTGCAATACTGTTGCTATAAGTGATAGTAACAGGTAATGGTTCCAGGTTGAATGTTTTCCAGGACATATAGGTGAATTCAAAAACCTGTTGGGTTAAGTATCGAATGTCCTGAAAAGTGGATGCTCCGTTTAATTTGAGTTGGATTGGTACGGGACAACCTTGATCAGCCATTTTTAGTTCAGCCGGCCCCGTAACTGACAATAACGAGTGTTGTTCGTCCAGGATGACGGCAGTTCCCCGTTCTGGCACTTGTTTGCCTTTGGCCTGCCCCCGGCGATTGTATATTCCCGGAAATCCCGGGCGATAAACACTCCATTGATGTTCCTGCCCTATTACCAGGAAGGCAAAATCTACAGAGTATTGCGAAAGTTTATCTTGCACTAATTTTTTAACTGATTCAATTTCAATGTTTTTTAGCGGTTTGAATGTATGAAATATGAGCCTGATCCGCTCTCCTGGCTGCCAACCTTTCTGTATGCTGACATATTCCAAACTCGATATAAGCGTTGACTGCAACACCTCGGGATATTCTTGGTAGGTACTTTCCTTTGAAACATTCGACATGAGATAAACGCCATCATAATTGAACAACGTTGTAATGCCAATATACCTTTCTTGTCCTTGGAGGCGTCCCTCACGTAATGTTGCACTTCCCAACCCAACAACTAATTCATGCGTAATACCTGGACCTTTGGGAGAGGCAAGTAGCCATGGTGTTCCGCCCATTTTGGCGTAACACACTAAAGCAAGGTTGTTGAGTATAAATCGCTGGCTGTCTGAGGATGAATCTATAGTTTCGATCTTCAGTTCTTGGACGGGAACCCCAGAACTCATCAGAGCGGCCTTAGTTGTGAGATAAGGATCGTCATTGCCCAGTAATTGATGCTGTTCCTGAGTGATGACATACGCCATATCATAGCGGCGTACTATATCCCTACTTTCTTTAAGAGCGTTCAGACAAGCCTGGCGGTAGTCTTCTCCTGGATTGTGAGAGGTTTCTTGAAAGTCGATGAAGCGAAAATCGCATCCTCGTAGCTTATATTGGTTGACAAACCCCTTTTGATATGGGGGCTTTAGACCACCATCACGCCAGACCCTCATGAACTGATCAACGCGGCCGAGGTGTTGTTTGGGCGTAATAACTGCAATATGTGGCGTTGTCTTTTTGAAGCTGTCCTGGTCATATGGCCCTTGGGATGCCAATGCGCTAGAAATCGGGCCTGCAATTGGTCTGTTCCGACTTTTCAGCACGTATTTAGGTGGCTCTAGCAAGAGAACTGCACATGGGATTTGCTCGTGATCTGTTTTTAAGATCTCCCTACCAATGGTAACTGTCAGATTGTGGGCGCAAGAAATAGGTTTTTCTCTGAGAACTTCGACAAATTTTTCGATTCGTTGCAATTGTCCCTCTGCGTCCAATAGCTTGCTAACTTCTTCACGAATAGCTCGCGTTATTTTAGAACTCTGAGATCCCATTATCGCGTTTACACACTTGTTTACATTTTCGAGCGAGGCTTCAATAGTGTACTGATTGGTATTCACGAATTCGCTTTCACGAAAGTCAACCAGACGTACGCTATCACCATTTACTTCTCGAATACAGCCCACCGTTTTATAGCCAATACCACCCTGTTGTTGGGTATTCAGTGGGACAATATAGCAACCTACGGGATCGATGCCATTAGCAATTAACTCAGTGATACTTGAGTTGATCTGCCAGCTAGTGCTGATTTTGATCAAAGCACCAAATGTGGGGTCATCTTGGGAGTTCATTCTTAAATGCGAGCCAACGATCCGGTATTTACGGTAGATATGTAGAAAACCCAATTTGCTTAACGCATGGCGATGTTTCGCTAAAGCTGCCCGAATTAGATCGTGAGTTTCCCCCTTCACTTTCATCCAGACCGGACCATACTTTGGTACGATCAATGATGGATAATTAGCTTGAAGAAAGCTTCTAATACCTTCTTCTAAAATGCGTTGGAAAAGGCTCCAATCTTCTTGAGCCGAGAATGTGTGTGCTTCACCATTTGGCAATTCTTGGGTATCTGCTAGAGGGATAGCACTGATTTTGTTCCCCCTACGCTTGAAGAGGAACTGGCCCTGATAATCATCTTGGAGCTTTCGTAGATGCTCCTTATCTTGATAATCAATGAAGAAACCGGAAAGTTCGTGCGTTGAAAACTGTACAGGTAAGAAATTGAGAGTTATCCCTGATAGATTGCTACTGCTTTGTTCCATCTTTGCTCTTTTGTGTCTTTGTTCCTTTGTCAGCAACAAGCTGCTCTGCCAGTGTAGCTATAAAGAAAAAAATGTGAATTCTGAGATTGTAACACCAATTCGCTCGCTCATTAGAGTAGCAGGGAGACCAGTCGAAATACATCTGCAATTAGGTTATCGTCAATCGTGTGTCCCTTCTCCATGCTTTTGAGCGTGCAGGTGCCTTCCTTGCCATTGTAACGGTCAAGGAAGTAGATTTCCCACCGGCCACATACGGGACATTCCCGCCGCGTTAGAAACGGCCGTATCAGATGCAATTCCCCTTGGCGATCCACCAAATACAGGCTGTGGGCCTCGACTTCAGCTGCCGTTGTTTCCGTTTCCAGAACCGGCACCAGCACATGATCTCCCATAATCTCCCGGTGACGGTAGTGCGTGATTCCCGTAATTGAATCACGGTGCGTTTCCTCGACATAGCGCAGCGGGTACTCAGATAGAAATTCCACAGCCTCCAAAACTGTTCGCAAGTCTGCCAGGCTTTCTTTCACCCTGGTCGGAATCTCCGCCCCACGCGGTCCGCGCCCATGAGCATCGTCATCTCGATTCTGCTTTAGCCGACTAAACGCATTATCCACCACTGGGTTATCCAGGAACCGAGTTACCTCATAAAAGGGTATGTTCGTTATTTGGCGTAAACGTTTTTTGTCTCGCGCTTCACGCAAGATAGTTACCCAATCCCCAAAGTTCGTCCCGTGTCCTCGATTCGTCAGGCGATCAGCCATTTCGGCAAGATGACCCACTGGTTCCCCTACCTCTCGCATCATGACCAGGACTATCAATGCCAGGTAACACGCGCCAATCTCCGCGCACTCCAAAACATCTCGATAACCTTCTAGCGTGGGTTGCGCTGTTTCCGCCAGCCGCCAACGGTAGGCTAATGGATGCGGCAATCCGATACGCAAGCGATAGGACAAATCATCAATCTGCCGGGCTGCTCGTTCCCGCTGGCGTACGCGCCGCCCTGTCTCTAGCAAATGCGCCCGCGCATCTCTCGCCGATTCAAAATCAAACAAGGATCGGAGAGCGGCGTCCGCTTCTCCCTGCCATTCGCTTAGGGTTCGCGCCGCTGCCCGTAAATCGTGTAAGACGGTTCGCACTTCCTCATCTTGAACAGGAACAGGTATTTCAGCCAGCGATTGGGCGTATAGCCGCTGGGCAATACCTTGTGCTCGCAGGGCATGAACAACGTGGTCTGACTGTAGATAAGCTGTTAGAAAGTCACCATCTACATTGACTTCTGGTTTGGGGCGCAGGATGAGAATGGTATTATTTGCTACCAGCGGCAGCATCTCCGCCTGAATTTGCGCCGCTTTCAATTTCTGGTCTGATCCAATGATGGCACGCAAGCAAATATCACCTGTCTGTAGCTGATAAGATTGTGTCTTTTCCGGCAGGGCGTGATAACGACTGTCTTCAAAACGAAGCACATTATCCTTACTGATGTCGCGTCCTTCGATAACCGGAATCCCTTTGCTAATTTCATGGCTGGGAACTAACAGATTAACCTGCTCGCTGGTGTGGAAACCAAGCCGGATGTCCACGAGTTCGCCCAACGGCCGTATTCCTCCAAAGTGTCCCAAATCCTCAATGTGTTGCCGGTAATTGGGATGGTGACGGTCAAACAGCCAGGGGGTGTTAGCCGGGATACCATCACGTAAAACATAACCAAACTCAGTTGCACCGCCACCCTGTTTGGCGACGCGCTTCAAATCCTTGATGACAGCACGCTGCCGGGCTTCATCTACAATTTGTTGGCCGTCAACCTCTGGCTGCATCGGAATTTCTGGACAGCGAAAAAAACGGACCAATTTATCATCGGCTGTACCTGCTCGCACAACGAGCAGGTACATCTTGATAGCCGCTTCGCCTACTATGAAGTTGAAGGAAAACTCATAGTCAATGATAAATCGCGGCGTGGCAGTGGCGTTGATTTGTTCGCGGAGCGGCTGGCTGCTCATGTTGACGAAAAAGCCTTGCGGCAGCCAGGCCCCAACCAGGCATTGCGCTGGCGCATTCTCTAACACCACTTGCAGGGCTATTTCATGTAGCCCCAGACGGGGATATTGTTTTTGTAACCTTTGCGGCAGCTTATTGGGGGGTATGAGCGGCGGCATCAAAAATAGGCAGGTGGGCTGTGCCTGGGCTAGTAGCTTCTGTAATTCAGCCACATAAGCGGCGCTACTCGGGGCAATATGTACCTGGCAATTCTCAGGTAATGCCTGCTGACGCTGCTCGACGGCCGTTTCTTCCAACAGGGCTAACGGCTGTTCAGCCCCCTCAAATAGTATTAATGCTAAGGTTTGCCGCAATATCTCAATCATGACATTTACGTTTCGGCTTCTGATGCAGTATCACTGCCATTTTCATCGTCGTTAGCCGCTTGCACAGCTAATGGTGTACAGCACAAGTGCAAGACCAACCACCAAAGATAGATAACCCGGTTCGTGAAAAACGAAGGTGTATCCATAAGACCATGCGCGATCAGGTTTCGCAGATTCGAGCCTAACCGTTCGTTGAGCAACCCTTGTAAATCGAACACAGTATCTTCACCTAATATCTCTATCAGTTCAGGTCGTTCCAGAAGCGACCCTAGCAAATGTTCATCTTGAACCCCTTGAGAATCCAGACCGGTTACGCGCACACCATATTGATGTAGCAGGTAGCGAAGGCTGTGTTCGACTTGTGGGATTAACAAGTGAGCTGCTGTTAAAAAGTCTCCCACCAGACCTGCATGAAGCCCACGGGCATAGATATATTCACGACCGGGTGGAATAAATGGGTTGTCAGCAACAAGCTTGTTGAAATGACCTACTCGTACCGTATGTTCCATATTGATCTGTTGCGTAGCTATGAATACAACACCTTGGGCAAAGGCATCTTGATATACAGTGGCCTGGCGGTACATTTCAAACTGCATTGCGGTTTCTTGTTCTTCAGGAGTGCCGAAGTAAAGTGATTCCCGCCAGCCCACACCTTTCCCCTCCTCGTTACGCTTGAAGAGAGGGATGACGTAATGAAGGGAGTTGCTCTCGGCAATTTCTTCAACGTGCTGGCGCAACACTGTTGTACTTGGTGATCGACCAATCAAGGCTAATTGCAATATAGCTTCTTCAAGTGTTTTGCCTCGAATTGCTTCTCTGGCCTGACTTACCACCTGACTTAAATCTATTGTTTGCCCTGAACCAGGATCATAATTTGCAATGTCCTGACGTTGATAATCCAGCATCAGCCTATGGATTTCATCCCGACGTTTGCTTGTGTCGGCGATTTGTTGATAGGCGGCAATGGCTCGTTGCAGATGCCAGGTCGCCCTGGTATAGGAACCAGGCCGACAAACCAACTCTCCCTGGGCCTCCTCCACATATGTCTCGGCCGCATGGATGGCGGCATCTCGTTGTGCCGTTTCGTCTTGTTCCATGTGGTGCCAGCGCGCCTTTACTTCCCAATAAGCCCTGGCGCGGACAGGTTTCTGGCAGGCACATTTGCCACCAGGATCATTGGTGGCAGCTTTCTTGGCCAGGGCGATGTATTTGGCGGGGTCTCCTTGTTCCCGCTCTTGCAATAACTGCATGAGCTTGGCAGACAGGATTTCTGAGTCTTCACCGTTGTAGGTGTCCAGCTTTTGCTCAATGTAGGCAATTACGTCCGGCAAATTAGCGTTTCGAGGACCACCTAGTGTTGCCCATAGTTCAACAGCTCGTTCCACACGCATATAGAAAGGAACCCATCTAACAACGTCTTCGAGATTATCGGCCGCATCGAGGTATGATTGGATGGCAAGCTGCGCCATGGGGAATAATCGGCGCTCAACCCAAAGAAAATCGCTGATTCTGGCACGCATTTCCGGGTCTGTTACCTCAGGTGCGGCTTCAGCCAGGACATCAAAAGTAGCATTGTCGGCATCAAAAATGCCCCGATTCGCAAAGGGGGATTCGTAAGCACCAGCTTCCATGTGTAAGGCCGCCACTGTGCCTAGCACACGGAAAACATGAGCGGTCTTTTCATCGCCCCCTCTTTGAGCTTCGCCACCCTTATTGAGCAATGGCCGATAATAATGATGGCAGTCTTTTGGTGTAATGGCTGCTATGACATCTTGCCAATTGGTAGCATCAAAATCTTCTTTAGTCAGAATCAGTTCGTTGGCATCCATATCTTTAACCGTCTAGTTGTGCTAATCTGTTTTTGGCAGCATCTCGTACCGCCTCATTCTCGGCCGTTTCGGCAATCAACCCCAATACCCGTTGAATTTCTGGCCTGGCGGTAGCAACCCGCTCTGCTTCAGCTCCACCCAGAAAGCTGATAATAGCAGCTACCACATCGCTGTTGGCCCGCTGTACCAGCGACGACCCGGCGAGCCAGCGGATGTTACCGTCCTCGTCAGCGAGGAAGGCGACAAGTTCGCGGGTGGCGGCGAGCGAGCTATCCTTGCCCAAAGCCATAGCCTGTTTCAGCCGCCGGGAGCGCGGGCCGGTGGGCGCTGGCACCACATCTAGCAAAGGTTGCTGTGTGGCGTGAGTGGTTGGTGGGTCTGTTATCTCTTCTTTTTTTGTTGATGGCAGCGCAGGTGATCGGAGTTGGAATGTTGGCGCTGGTTCTTTTACAGAGTGAGATACAGATGTTGCGGATTGAGGTTGATACATTACTACTTCCCCCTGTTCCATAACCTTTTCATCTTTTGCTCTTTCCACTTCTTGCCACCAGGTGGATGGATCGCGGTACGGACCAAGATAAGTTTCGTCCCAAGCGTGGGCGGTGCGGGGATCCGCTGGAGGCGGATCAAGGCGAGTCTGGTAGGATTGGCCGGTGTGTATGGCTTCAGCCATCTCATCATAGATTTCCAGGATAACCCGTTTGGTGCGGTATTCGCCAAAAGCGTCTTCATCTTTGCGACGGACAATGGGGAAGGTATCCATGATGTAGGCCACATCGTCACGGGCAATACCGTAGAGGTGGAAGTAGGCGGCATCCAGTTCGCAGCGCAACAGGAAACGGCGTTCTTCACTCCAACGGAAGGATGGGCCAAAGTAGCCACAATCCTGGGCAAAGGGGTGCAGGTCATAGGCGGTGTAGGTGAGTTCCAGGACGCGAGGGAGGAGAAAAGTGTGATGCGTGGTGTATGATACACGCCAGGAGCAAGGCTGTTGATAGGTTTGTGGTGGAAGGATGGAGAACTGATTCACAATATAGAAATTTAGATTTGTCCCCCCCATTTTCTGGCGCACTACAAAATCAAAAGCAAATGATATTAGGTTGCAAAGAATGCCAGGTGTATTTTCTGAAACTTGATGCGAAAGATGAAAGACACTGTCACCAGTTGCAGTCTTCGGTAAAACGTTAACGATAAACGTTCTTTCATTTGTGGTATTACTAATACGCCTCCATCCCAACACCCAATCTGAGTTCCACTTTCCTTTAAGTTGCGCGTTAACTTCCTCTTCTCGTACCCAATAGCGCGGCAAAACCAGGCAGGTTGGATCAATCTTTTCGGCAATTGTTACGTCCCGTGTCTCCAATCCTTCATACGTTGCCCACCGGTGGTCGAACTGGTGCAGCATTTTTGCCTCATACAGTGGTAAGCATACCTCCTCATGGATCGTGCCATCACGCATCACACTCCGTACAAAGCGGTTGGCATCCAGTTGCCAACCTTCCCCTTCCAGCAGTTCACGCGTATGGAAAAGCCCGGAATCGTTAGACATATGGAACATGGTGAAGAAGCGAATACCCCAGGGATTTTCTTCTGGCGGTCCTTCTCGTATCAGCACCGGCACACGACGGTAGATTGCTTTAGTCAGTTCCGCATCCCGCTGGCTGCGGAAGATGGGGCAGGTGCGCGTGTTGGGGTTAAGCAAAGCAATATCGGTTGCGTTCAACGTAAAACGCCGTTCTTCATCGCGCAAATCAGCCACGTTATGAGCAAAAAAGAAAAATTGTGCCCCCTTTGCTGCCGGCCGTTCCGTTCCAGTCAGCGTCAACAGGCAAAATTTCATGCGGCTATCTACCGCTGGGAAGATTTTCTCCCGATTTTCAAAATCATAAAGGCTTACCAATGCTGCCTTATACATGATATCCTGGAAGAACTGTTTAGTTGTGTCATCAGTGGCAATACCACTGGGTACAATGATGCCAACCCTGCCTGTTTCGCTTTGTACATGACGGCTCAGTTCGGCAAAGAGAGTGTAGGTGTTCACATCCCCGCGGCCACACAGCGGGTAACGGCCGCTGTTACGCACAAAATGGCTGTCTCCTTCTGCTTTCCGTTTGTCGGCCTGGAACGCCGCATACAGCGCCGGGTCGTTCTGTTGCAGCCCTTTAATCCGCTTGCGCCGCTCCGCTGTATTGCGTGCCCCGGCAATCTCTGGACTGCGGCTGGCAAACCACTCCTTCTCTTGCAGTTTGATGCGCTCCCAGGGTGGGTTGCCTAATACCACGTCAAAGCCACCCTCCCAACCGGTCACATCGCTGCGCTCAAGGGCTTTTGTGGTTTCATCACCTTCATCACCTGCAACGGGCTGGGGATGAAACACATGCGGAAATACCAGGTGCCAGTGGAAGAACTGGTATTCATCACGCAGCCGCTTGATTTCCTTTTTCATCCAAGGGGCCACGTCAAAGGGATTGCGCCCTATTTTGCGAAAAGTTTGCTCGGTGATGGGATAATCAAATCTGTCATTCTTTAGCCAGACAAAGGCGGCGCACCAGGTATCAGCCCACAAATGGCTGTACTCATACGGGCTAGAAAGCACCATTTTGGCGTAAGTCTCTTCTTGCGCCCGCACCTCCGCTAGTGTTTTATCCCCCATCTGGTCTAACTCGGCCATCGCCGTGGCCAGATCGCCCAGCCGCTGCCACGGCGCTTCGCCAAAGCGCATACTCAACTGCCCTTTTCGTTCTTCCTTGTTGCGTGCCTTCCACTCCTGGCAGTACGCTTTGTCATCACCGGTAATAGGCGTAAAAGCGTCATCGGGAATACCCTGGCGCAGCAAGGCCGGTGTCGCCCCGATCAGACTGTTACCGCATTGAATGTTACGTTCCAAAAAGCCCAGCGGCTTACCGGGATCTATCGTTTCCATCCATAAGCCCACCTTACACAACTCCACCGCCATCTCGTTGATATCTACCCCATGAATGCAGTGATGCACTACATCGCGCAGCGCTTCGCGCCGGGCTGTAGGACTGGGTTCATCATCCCCGGTGCGTATCCGCGCCAGGTGGGCCGCCAGCCGGTTGGCGGCGGCAATCAAAAAATGGCCGGAACCGCACGCCGGGTCCACGACTTTAATGGAAAGGAGGGCTTCTTCCAAAGCCGCTCCCTCATGCGACTTGCCACCCTTCAGGCTGGCGCCTGTCAGGGCGGAGCCTGCCACCTGCAATCTATCTGCCACCACCGGCTCCAGGGCGCTGTCCAACAGGCTGTTAATCAGGCTAGACGGGGTGTAATAGCTGCCTGTCGTTTTGCGCTCGGAACCGGCCGCTACTTCCAGGGTGAAGGTGGCCGCCTCAATATTGAGAAAAGGGTGCAGTTCTAGTAGCGATTCATAAACGCTGCCCAACTCTTCCGCGCCCAGATTTTTGTAATCCACCGGCCGTGTCACCTGCCCCTCAACTGTAAAAGCCAGGGCACGAATGGCGTTGAGCAAATCAGTGTTGGCGATGTCACACTCATCCAACGCCGGCGTAGACCGCTCCGAAAAGAGGAAACTGCCCAGAGCTGGCAAGCCTAAATCGGGATAACCCGCCCGTAACAGGAAGAAAACACGCCGTAGCGTTCGGTACAGGTCTGGATAGGGGCCACCGCGCCGCGCCTCAGCCAGATGGCGCAGGCGACTGGCTGAATAATAGGTAGCGTAACGATGACGTGCCTGTTCGCCAGCCTCCGGCAGTAGCAGCAAATCCCGATCTTCGGCTACAAAGAGGAAGATGAGACGGTACACCAGCCGTAAAAGCTGGCGGAAATAATCATCCCGGCTCAGTGTACCATTGCGTAATTTCTGTCTTAATCGCTCATTCTCATGGTCTGGGTGGGCCAGAAAACCCCGCCCCAAGGCGGCGATAGCTTCTTGCACGCCATTGCGTAAAGCGTCCAGGGCGCGGGTACCCTGCTCGGCCGCCTGCTGCGACCATTTTTCCAACCAGCAATCAGTTGGTAGAGACGTTGCCTGCAACGTCTCTACACGGGATTGGTGGCAGATGAGCCAGAGTAAGGTGAAGTCGGCGTATACCTGCTCCGTCAACATCTTTTCCAGGTCAAATTCCACGTAAGCGGCGCGGGTCAGGCTGATGTTGTCGCGCAAAATTTGCAGCGTCAACCCATTGCTGACAAAGCCCCACAGATGTTCGTCAGAACGATTGAGAAGCTCTTGCATCAAACTGTGCGGGCTGCGCTTAATCGTAGGGTCGCGTCGATCCAGCTCCTGGCGAAAACTCACCAGATGGATGGGGGTTTGCTGCCACAGGTGGCTGATGGGATAACGGGCTGGCGCTGACGATTGACGGGTTGGGATTGATGAGTGATCTTCTGGAAGTTCGAGTCCGCGTGGTTGGAAGGCGAGGCGGCCGTAGCCTAACTCCTGAAAGAGGATCAGTAGCCAGCGTTCGCGGGTCAAGCTGATGCCACTGTCACTTTCTGATAGTTGCTGGCGCTGTTCGTTGAAAGTTTCCCACACACCGCGGCAGCGATTCCAGGCGCGGGTAATCGCTTCGTTCAATCGTTCCCCTGGTGCCAGATGGTAATCGGCTGGTTGCAGCCCGGCCATTTTCCCATCGGCGATGCGCTGTAGTAAATCGGCCGGGAGAATGGCACCTTCTGTTTTGACGGTGGTGAAATTATTGCGGGCTACGGTTTGCATGGTTGGATCACCTGCTCTAATCAAGCCACTACCGGCAGCAAAATATAGATACCAAGCAAATCGGTGGGCAAATTGGGGCGCACCTCATAGGTGACGCCTTTTTGTTTACCTGCCTGGCGCACGCGCATATGCGCCTCTTTTAATGCCTCACTACGTTCCTGGGCCATCTGGTTTAGTCCGTCTTGTAAATTTTCCATTTCAGCTAACGTGCGCTCAATCTGGACAGTGGCTTGCTGTGGTGTGATGTTGGCGGCCGGTTCAGCGTGCAGTAAGGCTTCCGCTTCGCTTGCAGTCAACCATTCCGGGGCGTTGACACGTCCACGAAAGGCGATTACATCGCACGCCTCGGCCAGTAACGGCGTTTCCTCATGCCCGCGTCGAATCGTAATGTGATAGCGAAAGCGCAGCAAAAGTAGAATGGTTCGGGTGGCGACATCTCTGGTGCGAATAACGCCACATCGCCTGGCCACGCCCTCTGCCAGCGCATCTAAACTCGACTCCATGGTGTAGGCGGCCAATCCTTCAACCAGTGGATGGGTGCGTGACAGGTAATAGGCGTTTTCAGGAACAGGCAACGTAAACCCAGCCCTGAACTCCGTCTGACCACCACAGGCATCTACAATCGCTTTGTTGTTGGGCAAAGTGAATTTCCAAACGCCATCTTTCTGGCTGGCAGAGCCGCCGTGCGCCTGCACCACTTCGCGGACGAACCGCTCCACGTCCGTGTGTGACCCAATCGCGGCACGTACCGCCTCCCATTCTTGCACCACTTCTTTTTCGATGGCTTTTTGCAGCGCATGCTGGGCAAATAAAGTCCGAGATTTCTTTTCCCAGTTGCTGACATTTTCCCAATCCAACTGCAAGTCAGCGGCCGTCATCTCTTCCATAAAAGGCATGGCTATCTGGTTGGCGCTTACTTTACTGCCACGCAGCAGAAGTCCTTGCATGAGGGCCTGCACCACCTGACTACTGTTGGCCGGGAGCGGCACGGAAATTCCTAGTGAGGTGCGGATGGCCTTATGCTTTTTCAACAACACGTCCAGGACAATGCCATCAATCTGGTTATCGGTACCATAGTAGGTGACTGTCCTGACGACTGGTGACGGCTGCCCAAAGCGATCCACCCGCCCTTCGCGCTGTTCATGACGGGTGGGATTCCAGCTTAAATCATAATGGACAACAGCATCAAACCACATCTGGAGATTGATGCCTTCGCTCAAACAGTCGGTAGCCACCAACACGGCCGGCCGGTTCTGGCCTAGTTGTTCGACCCGTAATTTGCGCTCCTCCGGCGGCAACAGACCGGTAATGGCGGCCACTTCAACCTTCTTGGGCAGCGCTTTACGCAGTTCGGCCGCCACGTACTCCGCTGTAGGAATGAAGCGACAAAAAAGAATCGGGTTAAAGCCATCGTTGAGCAGCTGTTTAACGATGTTGATGGCTGTTTTTAATTTTGTGTCCGCTTCAGACCCTTTCAAGGCCTCTGCCTGGCGTGCAAAACGCAACAATCGTTCGCGCTGCGTTTTTTCCTGGTCGTCCCCCTCTTGTCCACCCGGCACGTTGTCGCTGTCCTCGGCATCATCCAGGTCGAGAACGGCCCGCTCACCCACGGCATCCGCTTCTTCGACAGTTTCCGTTTCGGCCGTGCCTGAACGATTTTTGAGGGTCTCGACTGCTGCCGCCGGGCTACTCGCTAAACTACGCAACAAAGCCAGAGCCGACCACCAGCGTACGCGCTGCCGCTGTTGGCTGCCCTCTTTGTCCAAAACACGCTCGCGGGCGTAATCCAGGATGTTATTAAACAGCTTTTTGTATTCGGGCGACAGGGTATACGTCTCTTCGGCATCTTCGCGTTCGGGGAAAATGGTATGTTCCATATAGGCCCGCACGTCGGCGCGGCGGCGTTGTATCAGGTGTTGCGCCACTTCCTGCCGATGTTTTTCGTTTTCCCGGCCAGACAGATCTTGGGGCAGGCTTTGAAAGTCGGGGCGTAACAGACCCAACAAAGAGCGAAATGCGCCTTCATTGCCGCTGTGGGGGGTGGCCGTCACCAGTACCAGGTGGCGGTGTGGATTTTGGGAGAGGGCGTTTACCAATTGATGGCGCAGATGGCGGCCGCTGCGTTTGTCTTGATCAAAGGCGCAGGTATGGGCTTCATCCACGATGACAAATTCAGGGCAGGTACGTACAAAATCATCTCGCCGTCGGGCTGTCTTGATGTATTCAGTAGAAACGATGACGAAAGGATAGAGATCAAATATAGACTGTCCAATGGCGGAAAGGTTTCTCTCTAAACGGCGTGCCGTGCCAGGCAGCACTAGTTCAGCCTGGATGTGAAACTTCCCTTTTAGTTCAGATTGCCATTGTTCAGCCAGATGGGGTGGACAAAGAACGGCCAACCTTTTGATTTCACCCCGATCTAGCATCTCGCGAGCAATAAGACCCGCTTCAATGGTCTTGCCAATGCCCACATCATCCGCGACAAGTAATCGTACTGGGTCCAGCTTTAGAGCCATTAGCAACGGCACCAGTTGGTACGGCCGAGGCTCGACATTGAGGCGGGCAAAGGAACGGAAAGGCCCGGCGCTGGAACGAAAGCCCAGGCGCACGGCATCGCGCAACAGGCGGCTGGAAATATAATCCCCTACCTGATTAGGGTCAGGTGGGTCAAAAGTAGCCGGCCGAACATCGTTACCTTCCAGGTCCAGGTAGATACCGGCTGTCTCCAGATCAGTACCGCCTAACGGCCGTAGTACCAGAAAGTCATCTTCGGAATCAGGTAAAACGACCCATTCGCGGCCGCGGGCCTGTATCAGGGAGCCAATAGGATATTGCATCATCAAGCCTTCACTTTGCCAAATACATAAGCATGGTTGGCACAAATATGATCCCATTCTTCTTTGTTGTCATAGCGAAACCGCAAGACGGTCAGGCCCAGATCCATGACCAGGCAATCGGCCGTTTCATTGTCAAGCGTTTTCATCCCCGGCCCATCGTGGTGTGGACCGTCAATGTATACAGCCACGCCCCGGTCACTGTAATAAAAGTCGCAGCGGGTATGGCAGGCTTCAATCACCTTTTGCGCCACATCAGGCAGTAAGAGGTTGCGTTCGCTCAGATAATCGAGCCACTCTCGTTCCAACTCGCTCTCACAGGCGGCTTTCAAGCGTTCCAGGTGGGCTTCGCGCTCCAACGAAGTTGGGCTGACGCTGACATCACCGTTTGCCAGTTCATAAAGTGGCGTTTTGATCAGGCTACGATCCAGCAAGCGATGGTCCGGTTGGTTGGTGTAACTCATCAGACAATCATAGCAGGCGGCTTCACACACTTCGGTTGCGCCAGGTGCGCGTTTCAAATCCTCTCTGCTGTCTGGATCAAAATGGCACAGTTCCAAAGCCTTACGAGCCACATTTCTGATGGCTTGTGGGTCGCTGACCAATTGCCGCAAAACGCCAGCCCCACCCTCGGCCGATTCGTAAAGCAAAATCATACGGCGTTCATCCCAGGTGGGAAGTGGTTCGGCAGCCAGTTCATTGTCTTCAAGCTGGTAAAGCACCTGGATGGCACTTTTGAGGGCCGGTTGTAGCGAGGCCATAATGGGCGCGTCGTACAGTTCAGCGAATTCAATGAGCAGGCAGTTGCGCCGGTCTTCTACAAAAGGAATAACGCGCTGGGTACGGGCGCTCACGGGATCATCCGCGTCAGTTTCCATTTCCTGATCATTCTTTTGCCAATAACCCCGTTCAATGTCCAGGACAAATCCCAGGACTTCTTTGTCGCGTCGCCGGCGCCAGCCTTTATTTACCCTCCAGATGGTGGCGGCGTTGCCGTAAGTCAGGCGTAAGAGATCGCGTCCATCGGCCGCTTTGCCGGTGGCGACAGTGAAGGCCGGACGGCCGTTAACGGCCGTAAACCGCACACTGGTTTGCAGTTCGTAACCCATACGTACCCGTTCTTCTTCATCGCTGTTAATGCGATCCCGTCTTTGGGTGGCCACATTTTGCATTCGGAACAAAGTCGTCATGGCTCCTGGTAACAGGGCATCACAGTAATCGCAGCGATCCGGATTGGCCTCGTTGTTGATAAAGTGCAGGTATCCGCAAGCGGGGCATATTTTGGCGCTGGCGGTCAACAGCCCATTTTCACTAACTGGCAAAATTGCCTTGTTAATGACGTAACGTGAGCCTTCGTGGTAGATGATGCTGCGCGGCCCAAACTCAGAGATAGCCAGAAAACGGGGTCGAGAGAGAAATTCATCGGCATCATCACGGCGACGGCCGCGACGGCCGGGAATATAGGCAGAGAGCGGCAGGCGAGGAAAGTTATAGCCGGGTAAAAAACCCTCGCTGGCAAAGTAGCGATAGCTGTAAAAATCAGAATAGCTCATGTCACGGGCATCCAGCAACAGAGCTAACTGCGATTCCGCTTCGGCTCGCAGCCGCTTGGCCTCTTCCTTTTCACGGGGAGAAGTGACGGGGCTGCGCACAATGTCGTCCTGGCGATCCCGCTGCTGCAAAGCAGCCCGATAGAGACCACGCCAGCGATCACAAGCCTCATCAAAGCGGTGGATAGCCTGACTCAGGGTTTGGTGCAGCCATTCGTCATTGTACCAGGCAGCTTCCTGAAGTTCGTCAGCAATGCTGTTTAGAATGTGGGTCAAGCGTCGTTCAGCCTGTTTCCTGGCGGTCGGTACTTGCAATGATTCCAGGACGTTTTCCTTGATGGCCAGAGAAGGCGGCTCTTCATCCAGATTCAGTAACTCTTTGAGTGAATCGTAAAGCGTCTGCCCTGTTTCCGCCAGCCAGACAGCATGAACGTGGGCACGAATCAGGTCTTCATTAGCTAAATCTAGTCGTGGCGGTCTGACGGAACCGGCGACCATGTGAGACGGCCGTTTGAAAAAATATTGGTCATGCGGACTGCCGGTCGTGCAGTAGGCAAAGACCAGGGCTGGCTGGCCACTACGACCAGCGCGGCCGCTGCGTTGGGCGTAATTAGCTGGTGTGGGGGGCACATTGCGCATGTTAACCACGTTGAGTTGAGCAATATCCACACCCAGTTCCATTGTCGGCGAGCAGTATAGGACCGGCAAGTCCGCTTTGCGGAAGGCTTCTTCTCGCCTTTCCCGTTCATCGCTGGGGACCTGCGCTGTATGCTCCCGCGCCTCTACACCTTTCAAATCGAGGGCAATCGCCTGATAGTGGTTGACAAAGAACGGGTTGGTCCGATTGAACACTTTCGTTTCTCCCGGTAGCCGAGGCATACGGATGGGATCATGGAAAGGGGAACGGCCGTCGCCAGCCCGCCACACCATCAATGCTGCATTTAACTGGTAACCAGGGAAGTCCTCTTTGTCTTGTGGTTCTTCCACACGATCCAACAATCCTTCTCCTGCCAGGGCTTCAAACAGCTGTTGGATAATGTCCTGGGTATCCTCCAGTCGGAGCTTCGGTCCGTGATAATCGGGAAACGTACCAGCCCGACGTAGGAACATGCCAAAACCGCTTCGTGGCGAAACAAACAAATACTCACGGTTGCTGCGGTAACGGACAGAGCCAGGTACGGCAATAAAATCGTGGGTTAAGCGTTCAGATTCATCTATGGCCCAGGGAATCGCCAGGTGTTGACTGCTACGCTGCTTCATCCCCTCCTGATAAACGGAATCCAAGTAATCCACCCGAATGGCCAGGCCACGGCGGAGTATGTCGAGTAACACTTTACATACGTGGTAACGTTGTGTTGCCGTGGCTGTCGTTAGGGTCGCGTGGCAACCGGCCCAAACCTCGTTGTCAGCACATATCTCTTGCAGGTCAAGATAATCAATCTGGAGCAAGCCGCATTGTTCTAGATTCGGCGCGGTGATACGCCAGCCCCTCCGCAAGTCCTGATAAACCCGATAACCTAATACATCCCGAAACGCTTGTTCTGCCAGCCGCCGTTTGCTCCGATTACTCACCCCTTGTGGGTCAATGGCGTACAGGTCAAACGGCAGGTTGAGTGCCTGGAAAACCCTCAGGGCCAGTTGATCATGCTGGAGACCACTTTCGCCCCCGTCAGCCACGGCGCGGTAGAGTGCAGCCCGGATGAGACCAACTTCCACAAAGTCGTTAAAGTGACCGGCTTGCAAAGAGGCATCCTGGCGATTGTCGGTAAAACTGAGCAACTTCCTGGCCGTTTGCCTGAGCGTTTCATCACGGCGCAGCGTTCGTAATGCCGAAAGGCTCAGAATCGTGGTAGATGTACTCCGCCCTTCCGAGGAAAGTGTAGCCAGTTTGCCGAAATCGGATAGTTCGCGGCCACTGTATGTCACACCGCAGTTGAGACAGAAGGGAAACGGTGTTTTGACAAAGTGATAGCGCAGGCCATCATTGACTTCTTCCCCCGCTGTGTTGAGGATGACGGCTTCGGGCAGCTTCTTGCGCTGGCTGTACTTAACCCGCATACCATCTTTTATTGGCTCCAGCCAGTCTTCCGGCAGCCGTTCTTCAGCCACGAGTGTGTCTAAATCGTCGGGCCAGAGATTGGCCAGGTTGTGGTAGAGAAAACCACGTTCTTCATCTTCTTCTCTGGTCTGGTCTCTTAGTTCACGCGGGATAAAGACAGAACGGCCGCTCATCTGGTCGGTGATACGACTCACCAGGTAATATTCCTGGCCGCATTCACGGCAAAAACTAATGGGCAATAACACCTTTTGACGATTACCCGGTACAAACTTCTGGCCGCTGAGCGTGATGTATCGTGTATCCGGCTCTTCTAATGAGGCATATACCATGTCGCCACGACTGATAAACTGATGCAGGCGAAAGGCAAAGACAGGAAACGGCGTGTCTTTTTGTAACACTTCATATCCTGCTAGAAGCACTTCCTGAATAGCCTGCGTACACTTTTCGACGGGTAGGCCAGTTAGATCGGCAAGCAGTTTCCCTGCCCCTTTGTCTCCGGTAATACTAATCGGCTCAGCTCTTTTGAGACGGCCGGTTTCTGCTTCGCTTGTCAAGCCGAAGGTTGTTTCAATCCAGATGGAAAGGGGATCATTGACGAACGCATCATATTCAGTAGGTGGCTTTTGCTGCTGATTAGCTACCCGCTTGGTTAATTGAGTCCGAAAGTCAGGGTCGGTTATGACTCGCGGCTTGGTGGCTCGACGCAGGGTTTCCCCAATCACCCGCTCCGGTTTGACCCTGGCCCCAAAGAGTTTGGTAGCGACTTCAGCGATTTTCTGCCGTTGCTCAGAGAATGGTCCGCCTTCGGCTAGCGTGGCTGATGTTCCGACACATTGTAATTTCGGATTTTGACACACATCACGTACGCGCCGTACCAACATGGCCACATCTGCCCCCTGGCGGCCGCGATAGGTGTGAAGTTCATCTAGCACAAAAAATTGCAACCCACGCATACCATCTACCAACCGCCGCTCTCTGGGGCGGGTCATGATTAATTCCAACATGACATAGTTCGTCAGTAGAATGTCCGGTGGGTGGTTAATAATTTCCTGCCGTTCCGCCTCACCTTCCTGACCTGTATATCGTCTATAAGTAACCGGTGAAGAATCTTCAAATCCGTACCGCAGAAATTTGTCTAGTTCGTTTATCTGGCTATTGGCCAGGGCATTCATGGGATATACGATAACCGCCTGAATACCGCGACCGCTACCTCCTCGTAAGACATGATCTACAATCGGCACGATATAGGCTAGGCTCTTACCGGAACCGGTGCCGGTGGTGAGAACGTAGCTGTCACCAGACCTGGCAGCGATGACGGCGTCAGATTGATGCTGATGCAGTCGCATGGGTTTGCCGGTGGGGCTTTTGTTTTTGTCGAGGCGAAAAATCTGACCAGCCTTGGCGTGTAGTGCGCCCTGAGTGACAAGCTCCTCAATCCAGGCGCCCTGTTGAAAGTTGGGGTTCAGTTGAATAAGGGGATCAGGCCAAAGAATACCCTTTTGTAATTCTTCTTCCACATGTTTGCCGATGCGGTTATCTTGAATCGTGATAAAGCTTTTGATGTACGCTGTGTAATCGGCGATCAGTCTGTTGCGTAGCCTAAAAACATCCATGTCTTGCCTTTTTCGTTATTAATCAGGATAACTCTTTGCGCCTCTAATGATTACTTTTCCATGCGCTGGTTGTGAACCGGTTACAGCTATTTTATAATAGCTTTATGTCTAGCGAAAGGATTGTCAAGAGGTATTTGGTTTCTAAAGCGATACATAATGCCAAATAATCAAAAAACATTCTTGCTTTCGTTGGTTGAAAGGGCCAAGTTGTATGGCTTTTAATACTGAATTATTTGCGGTAGCTTGCCTTAGAAGTGGAGAATACTGGTTTCTTGCACAAAAGCTACAATAGCGTTTAACTATTAAAAATAAGGACATCGCCTTGCAAGTCTTATTACCAGCTGATTTTCGTGTGGAATGCTGGCAAATCGTTTTGACCTACCTTCTTCATGGACATGAGTTTAAGCGCGACGAGCAGCAGTGAACCACCATTGTCTTTGATCTGCTTAAAAACGTGGTGGTAGTATCGGTAGGGATGATGTTCTTATTTACTTGGAGAATGGATTGGAATTGGTAATAGACCTCGAACTGACTGCATGATCTGGCTATTGTTCCATCCTGATATTTTGACACGATGCCAAACGAACTGCCCAATGATAACAGTGGCCGCCTTATTTCCCTGGCCGAGGCGGCCGAATTATATGGTTTCAACGCTGATTACTTGCGCCAACTTGCGTTGAAGGGTCGTCTTCAAGCTCAAAAAGTTGGGAAATTTTGGGTTACTACGCCGGGAGATATGGAATTGTATATTCATAGCCGCAAGAAAATGGGTGCCTACCGCGACGACATTGAAATCCCTGATGATTGACAACCTACGACACCGTAGTATAATGCCTAGAACTAAATAGCCCAAACGCAACGTGCGCAAAGTGCTGGTGACACTTCACGCACGTCTAACCGGCAGTCTGCGAGAACAGACCACCGGCTGCGTGTAAGTGTATCACATGCCTGAGATGACCAGGTAATGGGTGCATTCATCTGGCAGCAAACGGCCGTTCTCGAAGCTTCGGGAACGGCTTTTTTTGTTGTCAGGTGGGGCTATTTGGCCAGCGTGGTGCGCGGCGCATAACCCGCACCACGTCTTCCCTATTCGCAGCGCAATGACAAGGAGTAGTGCAAATGTCTAAAGCTAATAAGCTCATTTCCATCTCTACCGGTGTTCTGGTAGCTTTTCTAGCCGGGGGTGCCTTCTGGCTCTCTTTTGATGCCCTCAAAGACCTGGCCGCCGGCAACGGCATAGCCAGCGGCATGGCCTGGCTCTACCCGGCCATTATTGATGGGGCCATCATCGTCTTCAGCCTGAGTGTTCTCCAGGCCAGTTTGAACCGGGATAAGACGCTCTACCCCTGGGCGCTGGTAGCCATCTTCACCGTTCTGAGCATTGTCCTCAACATCGTCCACGCGCCGCAGGATTTTCTACCCCGCATCCTGGCCGCTATCCCGCCGGTAGCCCTGTTCCTGTCCTTTGAACTGCTCATGAACCAGGTAAAGGGAATTGTGCGCCGTGCGGCCACCTTCCAGAGTCTGCGCGACCTGGCGGCGAAAATCCGCCAGAAGCAGACAGAACTGGACGAGTTGATTCAGGCTAAACGAGTCGAGTTAGACGAGTTAGTGCAGTCACACACAGCCGATCTGGACAAACTCAACGCGAATATCGAACGGATGACAACGCAGAAAGAGACATTGCAGGCTGAACTGCGAGATCTCCGATTAGAACGGCATCAAGCGCAAACAGTGTCCAATTTGGGCATATTAGACCTCGCCAACGCCGTCAGAGTAGCTAACAAGACCGAAGCGCAGGACGCTTTGCTGGCTTATCTGGCTGAGCATCCGGACGCCAGTCTCGCTGAAGCAGGCACAGCTATCGGCCGTTCCAAGTCAACGATAGGGGTCTACGTGCGTGAGTTATCGGAGTCCGGCCGGTTGCACAAGAACGGGCATGGCTGGGAAGTGGACGACGGCCCGTCGCTTGATGAGGAGTAGACGATCATGAAACGACTGCTCTTTTTACTGTTTTTGTGCCTGGTCTTGCTGGTGGCGTTAGCGGCCGTATTGAACGCGCCGCGTGTGGCTGAAGCCCGGGCACACGAAGCGGCTGCCCACGCCATGCAGACACAGGCTGTTGTGACCGGGCTGGCCGTGGCTGGCATGTTGTTATTGGTTGCTCTACTGGCTTTGGCTCTGGTGCTGGTGGTGGGATTGCTCTTGTGGGGCATGGTGACCGGACGGCTGGCGATGGTTGGACGGGTTGGCACACAACCTCTGAAACAAAGACGGATGCAGATTCACCATGCTCCCCACCCCCAGCCTTCGAGCCGAAGGCCCTCAGCCCGAGGGCTACCGGCCGGTCATGTCCAGTTGCCGGTTCCCCATTATGACACCGGTTGGGAGACGGAACTGGATTGGAGCGTTTGGGAGAATACGCCATGGGACATCGAGGAATCCTTCTAATCATCCTGCTGGGATTGGTATTACTAGCCGCCTGCGCCGGCACGCCACCCCCGGCCGTGCCACGCAACGCGCCGGACGACCTGCAAGCCACGGCCGCCTGGGAGAGTTACCGGCAATCGGCGGTTGCTACCCAGACCGTCGCTGCTCAGGAAGCGGCCGCCATTGCCCACGCGCTCATGGCCACCGACACGGCCGCGACAGCAACGACATCAGCCCAATCCACCCGCGCCAGCCAGGAGGCGACGGCGACAACCCAGGCCGGTTATACTACCGCCACCTACCAAGCCAGCGTGGCCACGGCTACGGCTCAAGCGGCCCATGCCACAGCAACCCACGATGCCAACGTGACAACGGCCACGGCCGTGGCGCTGGCCACCCATGACAGCATCCAGGCCACCGGCACCGCCCAATCAGTCCGGGCGACAGCCACTAGCCTGGCGGCCGCCGCCCAACAGGAAGCGATGCTGCTGGAACGAGAACGCCGTCTGCAGCCCCTCAAAACCTATGGCCCCTGGTTTATCGGCATTGCCCTGCTTATTTTGCTAACCGGTTTGGGCAGTTGGGTCTTGATCATCGCCATGAAAGCTTGGGATGCCCGGCAGCGGGTGATTGCCAACGGGCCGTTTGGACGGCCGCTGGTGTTGTTGGATGGGCCAAACGGCCGTCGCACGATTTTGGACCCCAGCCGTCTCTTTGGCCCAGTCATCTCCGTAGAGGGCGAAAGTATCACCATGCCCCAACTGGCTACGCCTGAACTGCAAAACCAGACGACAGCCCGCAGCCAGGCTATAGAACTGCGCCAGGCGGCTCATCCCCCCTACCCTATTGTCCTGCCTGCGCCGCGGCCGCAACGCCAGCCTGCGCCTGCGCACGGACCATCATCTGCCCCGCAACTCATTGAGCCGGAGTTGCAGCTTCCCGCCGATGCGCCCTGGTCCATCCTGCACCAACAATGGCAGGGCAACGGTTTGCCATTGGGCATGGGCGCCAATGGTTTGTTGGTGGCCGACCCGGAAGCCTATCCCCACCTGCTCATGGCCGGCACCAGCGGCAGCGGCAAGACCCGTTTTGGCTTGCGGCCGCTTATTACCTCTGCCCTGGCATCCGGGTGGCAGGTGGCGATTTACGACCGTTCTGGGCTGGATTTTCTGCCTTTCCAGCAGCATCCGAACGCCCATGCCGTGCTGCTTGAGGATCCGTCTCACGCTATTGATCACCTTGCACTGCTATACGAAGTGATTCAAAGACGTTTTGTTACTTTGCGCGAAGCCGGCGTCAGCACCTGGGGACGGCTACCACATCCACCTGCCCCACGCATCCTGGCCGTGATGGACGAATTCGCTAACCTGGCCGATGCCCTCCCTACCAATGAACGGCGGGAGCTGTGGCGTGGCGCTCGCATGATTGCCGCCGAAGGCCGCAAGGCCGGCGTCCACCTGGCACTGGCCTTGCAGGACCCCACCCACAAGAGCCTGGACTTACGCATCCGGCGCAACTGCCTGCCTCTTTCTTTTCGCGTCAAGGACGGCGATGCCAGCCGTGTCATTCTGGGCACCGGCGGCGCCGAGCAACTGCCGCCGCGCCAATTCTTAACGGTGATGGATCAGCTCTTGCGCGGCGTAGCCTTTGCCCCCAGCGATGAGGAGATTTGCAGTTTCCTGGCGGCCCGGCCGGTTGCGCCCTACCCTGCCCCATCGTGGTTGGAAACGGATGCTATACCGGTAACGACCTCACGCCAACAAGAAGATGAAATCGAACAACAAATTCGCGCTCTATTGGGTCAGGGATGGTCGCTACGGGCTGTGCAGCGGGAACTGTTTGGCTATACCGGCGGCGCTGCTTATGAAGCTGTGAAAGCAGTTCAAGCGCAAATGACTGCCGGTACAGGGGGCGATACTGCGGGCGGTACTGATGGTGGTACAGCGATATGATAGGCGGTACCTGGGCAGCACGGTCGGTACTTCTTAGGGGAATTGGTCAGGGGAAGAAGTGGTACTACTACTGGAGAGACACCCGGTACAAAGCCTGTATCGCCTGCGCATCTCTGTAGTACCACTCCAAAACGATCATCCCGATAGTTCTGCTGTGATAAACAAAAGCGAGAGAACATGTATCTCGCTCTTACCGGGCAGCTATTTGCCATCCGGGTGAATGTCCGTCATCCCCTCTGCATGTTGGATGACTTCCCTTGTGATTCTCGGGAAGTGACGATCCGGCCGCTGGATAGCTACCATGCCAGGAGCATACAAAGATTCAACCGGAGTGTCAATTTGTGCGAGTGTGATCTGGCTGAATAAATGACTGCCGATCAGTAGGGGAGGGGAAGACACGGCCGTTGCCCTTATCTCTTTCGTGGCCTCCACGTTCAGTAGCAGCAACGTATAGTTCATCGAAAGGGCCTGTTCGATCCCCCCACCCCACTGCTATGCTTCCCCAAAAACGTATATTTCTACCTCGAGTAGCGCGTCTGAGAAGCCCGCTGCGCAAAAGTTTTCCCAAAATCCCGGCGCAAAATTGTGTTTATAATGAACTCTTGCATATTGTACTCAATTGAGTATAATGTTAATCATCTTGATTATTTAGTTACTCAATTGAGTACAAAGCAACAGGAACACATTTGAAATGGAAAAGAAAGCCAAAATTTACGCTGTTGTGAATAGAAAAGGAGGCGTGGGGAAAACCACCACGGCCGTTACGTTGGCGCATGGGTTGGCGCAGAAACTTGAGGGCAGAGGGCATGTTTTGATTGTGGATTTAGATCCACAGGGTAACGTTGCTCACAGCCTGGGTCTGTCGCTAAACGGTCGGGACCTCGCAACTGTGCTGACCGGCGACGTACCGGTTGAACAGGCCATTTTGCGTGCCGACCGTAGTGAAAGTGGCGGACCGTCTCGTCCCAACCTCTGGGTCTTACCTGCCAGCGATGCGCTAGCTGATGCCAAGCTCACATTAGTGGCCAACGCTGCCCTCAGCAGTGTGTTTGACCAGTTTGGTGGACAATCCCGGAAGGCAGTTCCGACCAACCAGTTGTTGCAAACACACCTGGCCAAAGCCATGGCCACTTTCGACTACATTATCCTCGATTGCCCGCCGTCGCTCGACATGTTGAGTACGGCCGTTTACCATTTTGCGGACGAGGCGATTGTGCCGGTTAAGGTAGATTACCTGGGAGTCGGTGGAGCGGCGCGGCACACACAGAACATCATTGAGGCCCAGGCCAAGGGGATTGACATCAAAGTGGGAGTCATCGTGCCCACATTTGTTCGCGCCCGGGAAATATTGGCCCGGCAGATGTTAGCGGCGTTAGTTGAGAGCTACGGCAAATCACGGGTGGCCGAGCCAATACCCCAAAGCGTTGTCGTAGAGCAGGCACCCGCCTCTGGAGGGTTAACGCTGTTCGAGTACGCGAGCGATTCTACTCCCGCCCAGGCTTACTGGAAGCTGGTGGAGAAGGTCTATCATGGATAAGAAATTTGATAATCCCCTGGATGCTATGAAGGCGATGCCTGAACCTGACCCGCCAAAACCCAAAGCTGGCGGGCGGGCCAAGAAGGGGGATTTTGCCAACCCTTTGAACGATGTATCGGCCACGGACAAAGCCAAAGCGGTAGGGTCTAGTCTGGTAGCAGGACAATACATTCGCCGCACCTTTACCTTCACACCTGGTCAACTGCAGCGGATTAAAGAGTTAGCCCGCACGTTGCACATTCCCGAAACGAGTATTGCTCGCTGGTTGATCGACGAAGGGTTAGCCCAATGGGATAGAGGTATCCGACCAGAGTTGGAAGAGGCAGAGGTAAAACTGGAACCCAAATTGAGGAATTGGTAAATGTGCAGAGCGTTTGCCCGGACACAGGAAGCTTTCGATGGGTAGCCATTTTGGCTACCCATCGTCTTGTAACATTAGCCTGGTAGCATAATGAGGCTGCTAAGCACACTAAAAAAGTTGTCGAATGGAGAAGGATCATGGTAGATAGTAATCGTTCCCTGCAAGCCGTTGAGCAAAAAACGGTCGAGTTTTACGAAGATGAACTTGTCGCAATACGGGCTAGTGATGGTCACATCTATGTATCTCTGCGGCATTTGTGCAATGCATTGGGGATTGATGCACAGGCACAAACAAGACGGATACGAAGACAGAGTGTACTGGAAAAAGGTTTACAACAAATACCCATCTTGACGCCTGAACGCGGTGAGCAACAAGCCTACGTGATCCGTGTCGATCTCGTACCGCTTCTCTTATCAGGCATTAGTACAAAAGCAGTTAGTGAAGAGGTGCGCCCGAAGCTGGAACAATTCCAGGAAGAAGCGGCCAAAGCCCTCTGGGAGGCTTTTCAAGAAGGCCGGCTCACGGCTGATCCGAGCTTTGATGAGCTACTCAAGCGTGCCAGCGACGATGTTGTAGAGGCATACCAGATCGCGCAGGCCATTATGAAACTGGCTAGAAACCAGGTTGTATTGGAAGTGCGTATAGATGAACACGGCCGTCAATTAGAAGACTACGGTCGTCGCCTGGAAACTATCGAAGCCGATATGCACCAGGAAGACCGGTACATCAGCGAAAGCCAGGCTACACAAATTAGCCAGGCGATCAAAGTCATTGCTATTGCCCTAGGAAAGCAAACAGGACGGAATGAATTTGGTGCTACCTGGGGCGAATTCTACCGAAAATTCGGCATTGCCAAATACCGGTATTTGCCCATATCCAGGTTTGATGAGGCTATGGCTTGGCTAAATGAATTCTATCAGGACTTGACGGGCGAGAGTCCCTTCTAGGTTTTTGTCGGCATGTCCCGGTCATCATCAAGTCACCTCACATCGTTGCAGCAAACCATCCTCGATGTTGTCCGCAAATACCCGGGCCAATTCTCCCGCAGCGGCCTGGCCAAGATGCTGGTAGGGGCCAGGTCCTGGCAGAACAAGGATTTTCCCGAATACGGCCGTCTCGCAAAATATCGCCGCAAGGATATTGGGTATCAGGTAGAAATTTTACTCCAGCAGGCTTATCTTCAATTAAACGGCCACGAGCATCTCATACTAGCGTCTACGCTAAATGAGGCAGGGGAAGCTGGGTAATTTGCCATATTCCTACGTCAGCGACATGCAAAGAAGCCTGTTCGTGGTAGACAAAGATGGCCGTGCATCATACACGCCGATCTTAGAGATCAACGTGTGTCATACACGTTGATCTTCTGATATAATGGGTTAAAAGGTTACAAGGTTACGAATTTGGCCTGAGAACAGCGTGTGTAATGGAGAATAAACTTGGCAGCATTGACATCTCTTGACGAGTTTCCGTTTGACTTCTATGGTGAGATATTTTCGGTTGTTCTAGCCAGCGACCGCAGGCTGTATCTGCCCCTGAATCGGGTTTGCGACGCCCTGCAAATTGATGCCAACGCCCAGGCGCAGCGCATACGGCGCGACGAAGCCATCAGCGACGCCCTGGTGCAGTTACCTTTGCAGGTTCCATATGGGGAAGAGGGAGCCGTTCAGACCCGGCAGGTTCTTTGCCTATGGCTGAACCGGTTGCCCTATTGGTTGGGCACGATTGACGCCAATCGTATCAAGGACCAGGTGCGCCGCCAGCAGATTATTCGTTTCAAGCGCGAGTTTGCCGAAGTGGCCTGGGCCGCCTTCCGTTCGGAAATCTTGCCGGAAGACATGCTGGCTGAACTGGATGCGACCGCGCCACCGGCCGAACAGCAATACTACGCGGTAATGGACGAAGCGGCCGCCATGCGCCGTGACCTGGGCCAGCAAAAGGAAAGATTGCAAGAGGTCGAGGAGCGGTTAACCAGCCTGGAAGCGCGTCTAGTCGGCACCGATTTCATCAATTCGGCCCAGGCCAAACAATATCAGGATATCGTCGCCATCCTGGGATCCATGCTCCAGAAGAAAGGGAAGGGGAATTACGCTACCGTACACGCCGAAGTCAAAAAGCAGTTCAAAGTTCCATCGTACCAGCTGATACCGGAGAAAGATTTTCCCAAACTGGTCAACTATTTGACTCGCTGGTATGAGCGACTCACGCCGCCGGGTACGCCGCTGCCGGAAGTATTTACCCAGCCAGAGCAAAGAAGGTTGTTCTAATCATGGGCGACGATCTGCAATTCAAGCCGGTCCAGCATTCCGTTAAGCTCACCGACGAAGCGTGGGCGGCCACGTTGGAGCGAGCCGAACTTGAAAGCACCACGGCCAGTGAAATCTGCGAACGTCTCCTCAAGCATTACCTGGCGCTGGAGGAAAAGCCA